>Ga0213880_10000012_pt1 | contig 148877 bp, 144 predicted proteins | sample BarmaccoBMER_R07_FD_165047 | JGI IMG/M metagenome (GOLD analysis project Ga0213880, IMG submission 165047) | Barbacenia macrantha exposed rock microbial communities from rupestrian grasslands, the National Park of Serra do Cipo, Brazil - ER_R07 ... | reverse complement strand
GCGTCCCTCCGGCGCGTCATCCTGAGGTGCGAGCGCAGCGAGCCTCGAAGGACGACGCGCCGTTCGGGATGGCGGCGCGCCTCGACCCGCCTACGCTTTCAGCTTCGGCGGGCGAGTTTTATTCTCCAGGTCCGCCGTAGCCTTGGCGAGGGCGGAAGCACGCGGGCGGGCACCTTAGGATGACGCGGCGCGGGTATTTTGAACTCGCAGCAGCGGCGTCAGTTCGTCAGCCCGAACACCGTCACCGTCTTGAACGCTCCGACATAGACGCGGCCGTTGGCGACCAGCGGCGTCAGGTAGGAGCGGCTGCCGTTGGACCAGTTGCCTGCGTTGGCCGCGAAGAGCGGTGCGCCGAGGGTGGCGGCGTTGTAGGCCTTGATCTGCTCGGTCGGATTACCGCGCTCGATGGCCCAGACCACGGCCGTGCCCGACGTCGCGCCGTTGGACGAGACCACCGGGAACGCGCCGCCGGAGCCAGCGCCATCGCTGCTCGCGGCGACCTGGGTCAGGCTTGGCGTGCCGTCTATGGCAACGCTGAAGGCGCGCAGCAGGTCGCCATTGCCCTGGTAATAGACCACGCCGCCGGCAGGGCCCGCGTAGTAGGCCGCTCCGCACCAGCAGGCCGAAAGCTGGATCTTCTGCAGCGCTTGATAACCGCCCTGGCCTTCGAGGCCCCGAAGGCTGCTGGCGTCGAGCAGATACATCGTGCCGGCCTTGCCCATGCCGACCAGCATCGGCGGCGCGGTCTGGCCCGGCGCGACGGGCAGCAGCATGGCGCCTCCGGATCCGAAATCGGTGTCGCCGTTGTTCAGGCTCTGCCAATTGCTCGGCGTGAAAGTGCCGATGGGCGTCCTGTTCAGATCGGGCGCCAGCGCGATCACGCTCTCGCCGTAACCCTTGTGGCCTTTGGTGAGGCTGTAATTGCCGTTGCCGGTGATCGCATAGACGTTGCCGGCCGGATCGAGCGCCACGGAATAGCCGCTCATCCACACGCTCGAAAGCTCGTAGCCGGCCGCGGCTTCGATGGTGTTGAATTTCCCGGTGAGCTGAAGTGTCGCCGCATCGTAGCGCAGCACCCAACCCGAAATGGCTCCGGCGTTGCTGTCGCAATGCGAGCCGATGCCCATGTAGATCGCGCCGTTGGCGTAGGCGAGGGAGGAGCGGCTCCACTGGTTTTGCGGATCGAAATGGATCTTGCCGCCGGTCTCGAGCGACGCCGCCGGCGCGATCTCGTGCGGCCTCATCAGATCCTTACCCGTGCCGAGATCGATCGCGTGCAGCTTGGTGTGGAAGGACAGATGCGCCGGCTCCGTCGCCGCGACCACATAGATCGTAGCCGCGTTCTGCGCGCTCCTGACGATCACCGGCGTGCTGGAGATGCCGTATTCCGGCTTGATGTCGCTGCAGCCGACATCGCCCGTCGATTGCGGCGTGCCTAGGCTGCGCTGCCAGAGCACCGCATAGGTCTGGGCGTCATAGGCGTAGATCGTGTCGTGACCCGTCGCAACGATGAGGACGTCGTGCGTCGAGTTGTCGGGCATCTGGAAATTCGACACCAGCAGCGGCTCGGCCATCACGTTGCCGTCGACGTTCAGCGTCGTGATCTGGCCGAAGCTCGCCGAGGCGACGCTGGCCGGGGTGAGGTCGGTCTCGTTCGGGTTCCAGCCCGTCGGATAGTTGTCGTTGTGATAGCGAAGGACATCGGTCGGCGTGCCCGCATAGGGGCGCTTCAACCAGAGGGCAGCGCCGGGATGCAGTCCCTTGTCCGGCAGCGGCGCGAGCCTGATCTCCTGGGCGGGCATGCGGGCATGCGAGACCTTTTGCTGCGCGACGCCGTTGACGGCCGTGCTGTCTGGGGGGAGGGGATAGTGCAGCCTCGCCGAGGCACCTGTCGCCAGGGTCCCGGTCAGCGCCAGCGACGCGCAAAGTCCGAGCAGAATTGTACGTCGAGCCGCCATGGTCATCCCCTTCGAAGCGCCATTCGAACCCTGCTTGAGGCGCGCCGCAATGTCGATGACCAAGGCAGGCTTACGGCTGGTTAATGAGCCCTCGAATCTTGAACCGGACCTCGCCCCCTCCGCCGCGAAGATGTAGCGTGTCTGCCGCGAAGTTGGGGGGACGTCGTGAAAAAAGGGATTCTCTGCCTTGGGGCGATCGCGGCCGGCTGCATGGCGGCGCCCGGCCTCGCAGCGGCGCAGCGCGCAATCGAGACGGTAGTCGTGACCGCGGCGCCGCCCGATCCGGTCGGCAACGACGTCTTCTCCTATGTGCGGGTGACCAAAGAGAAACTGCGCAGCGCGCATCAGCTCGACCAGGCGCTGCGCCAGGTCCCCGGGCTGTCCTTGTTTCGGCGCGACAGTTCTCTTTCCGCGAACCCGACCGTGCAGGGCGTGAGCTTGCGCTCCATCGCGCCTTCGGGAGCGGGTCGGGCCCTGGTCACTCTCGATGGCGTGCCGCAGAACGATCCGTTCGGCAATTGGGTGATCTGGAGCGCGCTTCCGGGCGAGGACATGGGCGCGGCGCAGGTCGTGCGCGGGGCAGGGGCGGGCCCTTACGGCGCAGGCGCCTTGACCGGAGTGATTGCGCTCGACGAGGCGACAGGTTCCGGCATTGTCGCGGCCGATGCATCCGCCGGCTCGCTGTGGCAGCGGCGCGGCGCGGCCGCAGGCGGGGCCGAAATCGACCGCTTCGACATCTTCGCCAGCGCCTCCGCGGAAGCCTCCGACGGCTGGATCCCAGTTGCGCCCGACCAGCAGGGCGCGGCGGACGATGCAGTCACTGTCGATGCGCGAAACGCTTCGCTGCGCGTCCAGACGATGGCGCAAGGCGACACGCTGATCTCGGCGCGAATGAGCGCCTATGAAGAGCATCGCCATTCGGGCCTCGTGGGCGCCGAATCCTCCGCAGCCGGCGAGACCGCAAGCCTTACCGTGGCGAGTCCGGCAAGCAAGGGCGACCTTGGATGGCGGGCGCAGATCTGGCTGCGCGACGTCGGGCTGACCAATACCTCCGTCTCGATCGGAACCGGCCGCGCGAGCACTACGATTACCAACGAGCAATATGCGGTGCCGGCGACCGGATGGGGAGGCAACGCGGCGCTCCGGGGACAGTGGGACTGGCTCAACTGGGAGATCGGCACCGATGCGCGCTTCGCCGAGGGCGAGTCGCGCGAGCTGTTCAGCAGCGGCCTTTCCATGCGGCGCATCTCCGGCGGACGCAGCATGGTGGCCGGCGTCTACACCGAGGGCGCCGCGCATTTCGGGAGCCTGCTGCTCACGGCGGGCCTTCGGGCCGACGAATGGCAGACCGCGGACGGCCATCTGGTGGAAAGCCAGGTCTCCGATGGCACGATCACCAAGCAGCAATCCTATCCGAGCCGCAGCGGCACGCTTCCCACGGCCCGCGCCGGCGCGCGCTACGATGTGGGCGAGGAACTCTATCTGCGCAGCGCCGTGTACGAAGGCTTCCGCGCACCGTCATTGAACGAACTCTATCGCCCGTTCCGGGTGGGCCAGATCACGACGCTCGCCAACCCGGCGCTGACGCCCGAAGAGCTCCATGGCGCGGAAATCGGCGCCGGCGGAAAATTCGGGCGATTTTCATGGGATGCCACGGCCTTCTACAATCAGCTGCACGATCCGGTCGCCAATGTCACCGTGGGCGTGAATACGCAGATGCGCGAAAACAGTTACGACATCAACGCATCGGGTGTCGAAGCCCAGGCACATTTCGATCTCGGCGAACATGTGTCGTTGTTCGGCGCGATGGACTATGTCGCGGCCCGCACCAAGGTGCGTGACCCGTCGACAGGTCTTCTCGACGACACGCGCCCCGCCCTGGCGCCGCGCTGGACGGCGACGGCGGGCGCCGAAGCTCACCCGCTGCCGCGGCTTACGCTGACCGCCGATCTGCGCTTCGAGAGCCGGCGCTTTTCGGACGACATCAACACGCCCGCGCTGGCTCTGCACCCGGTGACGACGGCGGATGCCCGGATCAGCTATGCCCTGAACGACAGGCTGTCCGTCTACGCGTACGGCGATAACATCTTCAACGCCCGGGTCGGTTCCACCGCGCAGAACCAGCCGTTGCCCAACGGCTCGATCGGCGCAGTGACCGTCTACGCGGCGCCAAGGATCATCGGCGGCGGACTGAGCTTCGCGCAGTGAACTCTATTCAAGGACGCCGTCGAGAAAGTCGAACACGGCCGCCTTGAACAACGCGTGCGGGATGGCCGAGAAGTGATCGCAGCCGGGCAGGGTCACCGACCGCGCACCGGGGATCGCAGCGGCCAGCGTGCCTGGATCGCCCGCCAGTTCGTCGCGGCTGCCGGCGACGACGAGCACTGGCATCGCGAGATGTCCGACAATGTCGCGCGTCAGCGATTCATCGCGCTGCCGCGCCATGGCGGCCAGCGCCAGCCTGTCTTCCTTTTGCTCGTCGGCGAAACGCCGGAAACTGCGCAGCAGCGAGTTCGGGATCGACTCCGGGTCGTCGGCTTCCATCGCCTCAGCCATCGGTGTGCCGGGAGGAGCAGGCTCGAACAGCCGCCCGCCGACGCCACCCAGGACCAGCAGCGGAAAGCGCTTCGGCGCCAATAGCGCGGCCGCGACAGCGACCCGCGCGCCCAGGGAATAGCCGACAAGATCGGCGCGCTCCGCCCCGAGGCGATCCAGCAGGGCCACGACGTCGGCGGCGAGCGCACTGCGCGCATAGGCGCCGGGCTCGTGGGGCTTGGCACTCTCGCCGTGGCCGCGCAGGTCGAGCGCCGCCATGCGCATACCCCGGCGCTCGAAGGCGCCGTACCAGCCCAGGCGTTTCCAGTTCTCGGCGCGGTTGGAAGCGAAACCGTGGATCAGGACGACCGGCCGGCCGTCGCCCGCGATCTCGTCATAGGCCAGCGAAAAGCCCTGCGATTCGAAGAAAGCCATCGCCAATAGTTCCTCGATTTTGCAATCGGATCAAAAGGTTAAATTCGAGGTCTAAGATGTTGCATGGGCGTCATTGGTGTTTCTTAAGCCGAAGGCCATATTAAGGGCGCCGCTTCCGCGCGTGCACTCGAAAGGTTTGTTTCCATGGTTGCGTTCCTGCGCTGGCTCAAGGCCATCGCCCTCGGCACCTTGAATGGCATCGCCCGCTTCGCGTTCGTGCTGGTCCTGCTGTTCTTCGGGTTGTTCCTGATCGGGCTGGTGGTCGGCGACGGAATGCCGAAGAACATGGTGCTGTCGCTCGACTTGCGGCAGCCCTTGCGCGACTCCGCGCCCAGGGCCTTCAGCCTGTTCTCGCGGCCGCTGACCTTGATGGACATCGTTCTCGGTCTCGACGCGGCGGAGCACGATAGCCGCGTCAAGGGCGTCATCCTGCGCGTCGGCAATGCCAATCTGCCGATCGCGCAGGCGGAGGAAATCGGCGCGGCGCTCAAGAAATTCCGCAAGTCCGGAAGGTTCGTCATCGCGCACAGCCAGGGCTTCAATGCGCCGGGTCTGGGCGACTACCTGACCGCCGCATCGGCAGACGAAATCTGGATGCAGCCGCGCACGCCCTTCGGCGCAGCCGGCGAAGGCGGCGGCGAATTGTTCCTGCGCGGGCTGCTCGACAAGATCGATGCCGTGCCCCAGATCGCCAAGCGTGCCGACTACAAATCCGCCGCCGACATGTATATGGAAAAGAACATGACGCCGGCCGATCGCGAACAGATCACGGCGCTGATGCAGTCCTGGTACGGCACCGCGACCGCCGATGCCGCGGCGGACCGCAGGATTTCGCCCAAGGTGTTGGCCGCGGCCTTCGATGCAAGCCCGCAGTTCGGCGAGGACGTCAGGAAGATCGGCGTCATCGACAAGATCGGCTACGACGACGATGCGCTCGATGCCGCGCTCGGCCGCGCCGGGAGCGGTGCCAAGGCCGTCCCCATGACGGAGTTCGTGCGGAGCAAGGAGACCATGCGCGAGATCGGCAACGGCACGCGCATTGCCGTCGTCGAAGGATCCGGCGAGATCGTCGAAGGCACGGACCATGGCGGGATGCTCGACGGCAGCGACCTGATGGCGGGCGACGACATCTCGCACGCCATCCGCCAGGCCGCTCAGGATTCATCGGTCAAGGCGATCGTGCTGCGGGTCGACTCTCCCGGCGGTTCGGTGAGCGCTTCCGACCAGATTCTGGATGCGGTCAAGAAAGCGCAGGCGCGGGGTATCCCCGTCGTGGTCAGCATGGGGTCGGTGGCTGCGTCCGGCGGCTATTACATCTCCACCTCCGCCGACCGCATCGTCGCCGAGCCCGGCACCATCACCGGCTCGATTGGCGTGTTGACGGGCAAGGTAGCGCTCGGAAAATCGCTGCAGCTTCTCGGTGTCGGCACCGATGAAGTCGGCGTGGGCAAGAACGCGCTGATGGATTCCGCGCTCGTCCCCTACACGCCCGAGCAGTGGGCGGCACTCAACGCGCAGGCGGATGCGATCTACGCGGACTTCAAGCAAAAGGTCTCGGCCGGGCGCAAGCTTCCGCCGGACAAGGTGCAGGAGCTCGCGCGCGGCCGCGTCTGGTCCGGCAGCGACGCCAGCAGCCGCGGCTTGGTGGACAGCCTGGGCGGGTTCTGGACGGCCGTGGACACCGCCAAACGGCTGGCCAAGATCGCGCCGGATGCGCCTGCGGTCCTGAAGGAATTCCCGCGCCAGCGCGGCTTCTTCGAATCCTTGAGCGAAACCTTCGGCGGGAGTTCGGCCAGCATGAGGGCGCTGCAGGGTCTGGTGATGCTGATGAACACGCCGGCGGCGCAGACGGCGGTGCATGTGAGCCGGGAGCTGCCGCGCGGCGGCGTCGAGATGCGCGTAACGAATCTGCCGCATTGATGCAGGATATCGGGGCCAGCGCGGCGCTTTATCCGTTCGCCTATGACCGCGCGCAGGACCGGCTGATGTTGGTGCCGATGGATGCTGACGCCTATCGCGAGGCGAGCTTCCTGGACGCACGCCTTGGCAGGACGGGCCGCTGGTTCTCAGCCGCGAGCATCGAAGCTGCGCTGGCCGATGGCCATGAGGTCCGGCCGCTGCATTTCATCTTCCATGCCGGACATGTCGGTTCCACCCTGTTGAGCCGGCTGCTCGATCAGGCGGAGGGGGTGCTGTCGCTGCGCGAGCCGATGCCGCTGCGCGAGCTGGCGGAGGCTCACGACAGCGGCGACCCGGCCTTCGCGTCGCGCCTCGAACTGCTGATGAAGCTTTGGGAGCGCGGCTTTCCCGAGACCCGCACGGTGATCGTGAAAGCCACCAGCGCGACACAGAGGATCGGCGCCGCCCTCCTTCGCGCCAGGCCGGCGGCGAAAGCCGTGGCATTGAACGTCTGCGCGGAAACCTATCTTGCGACCATGCTGGCGGGAGAAAATTCCGCCGGCGATCTCAACGCTCTTGGACCCGAGCGCTGGGGCAGGCTGCAACGCTTGCTGGGAAAACCGGTGCCCGCGCCGAACAACCTCGGTGAACTCATCGCGATGAGCTGGGCGGCGGAGAGCTTGACGCAGCAAGATCTTATCGGCGAGTTCGGCGCGCGGGTCCTTGCGATCGACTTCGATGAAATGCTCGAAACGCCGGCCGAATTCATTGCGGCAGTCCTGGATCATTTCCAGATCGAGGGCGATGCGCACGCGATCGCCGAGAGCAGCGTTACCCGCAGCTATTCCAAAGCGCCCGAGCATGCCTACTCATCGGAGCTCCGCGCGCGGCTTCTGGAGCAGGCCCGCACTGCCTATGCTCCCGAGATAAGCCAGGCGCTGTCTTGGTTAAACACACTTTCGCTGCCGGAGAATGCGCGGCCACTGCGGCAAATTGCGACAAATTGACAGCGCGAAAGCAGCACGTCCGGCGCAATCGTGATCGAAACTAGCTTTCAAAGCTTACAGCTCTGGCCATATAATTGTGCAAGGTCGAAGGGAAAAGGCCCTGGCCAAGCCATTGGGAGTATACACGTGCGCAAGATCGGATTTGTTCTCGTCTGCCTGGCCGGACTGCCTTGGATCGGCGGCGCCTCCGCCGCAACGACGGCGATGTCTGCCGACCCGGTGTCGACGACCACGCCCAACGCGGCATCCACGACGCCCGATTCGGACCCGGACAAGATCGTCTGCAAGCAGATGCCCCCGCCGACAGGTTCGCGTATCGGTTCGCGGCGCGAGTGCCATACCCAGGCGGAATGGGATCAAATGGCGCGCAACGATCAAGAGGCGCTCGCCCGGTCGCAGGCCATGGGCTACCAGCAGAATCCCGGCTCCGGTCACTGAACGGCCGGACTGGGACGATTTAGGTCGATCGCCGATGCCCCGCATCGGCGATTTGCCTTTCTGCATGAGCGCCGGATAGCTTGCGTCGTCGAGAACAGGCTGGGCAGCGCTGGTGGCTTCAGGCATCTCCAATTCTACCGGCGACAACCGCGCGGCGGCACTGGCGCAGACCGCACAACAGTTGATGCGCGAACGACGGCTGGACGAAGCCGCGGCGGCCTGGCAGTCGGTGTTGGCGCTGGTGCCGGATCACCCGCAGGCGCTGCTTCATCTCGGCCAGCACCACCTTTTCCGCAGGCAGCGCGACCAAGCCCTGGCTTTTCTCCAGCGCGCCGAGGCGGCCGACCCTCGCAACCCCGTCGTTCCGCTGAACATCGCGTTCGTTCATCGCGCGGCCGGCGAGGCGGACAAGGAAATGGCGGCGCTCACCCGCAGCCTCGCTCTCGATCCCTATTTCTTTCCCGCACTGCTCGCCAAGGCCATGCTTCTGGAGCGCGGGGGAGAACGCCGGCGCGCGGCACAGGTCTTCAAGGATGTGCTCACCATCGCGCCGCCCCGCGAACAGCTGACACCGGAGCTTAGCCAAGCGCTCGATCACGCGCGCAAGGCGGTCGACGACAACGCCGCCGAACTCGACGCCCATCTATCGCAGGCGCTCGAACCGGTGCGCGCGCGCCACGATGGGAACGCTTTCGAACGCTTCGACGAATGCAGGGACATCATGCTCGGCCGCGCCAAGGCCCACACGCATCAGCCGACACTGCTGTTGGTGCCGCGACTTCCGGCAATCCCGTTTTATGACAATGCGGATTTCCCCTGGCTCGCCAAGCTCGAGGCCGCAACCGAGACGATCCGCGAGGAGCTCATTGCGCTGGCGCGGGAAGACGGGCAGGGGTTCGCACCTTACGTCGATCATCCCGAGGGTTCGCCCTTGAACCAATGGGCGCCGTTGAACCGCTCGATGAAATGGAACGCGTCGTTTCTCTGGAAGGACGGCGAACGCATCGAGGCGCATTGCCACCGTTGTCCCAAGACCGCAGCGCTGCTTGATGGCACGCCGATGGCGGAAATCCCCGGTTACGCGCCGACCGCGTTCTTTTCCGTGCTGCAGCCGCGCACCGAGATCCCGCCGCACACCGGCGTGACCAACGCCCGGCTGATCGTGCATCTTCCGCTGATCGTGCCTGGAAATTGCCGGTTCCGCGTGGGCAACGTCACGCGGGAGTGGCGGCAGGGCGAGGCCTGGGTGTTCGACGACACCATCGAGCACGCCGCCTACAACGACAGCGACGAAATCCGCATCATCCTGATCTTCGATATCTGGAACCCGCTGCTGTCCGCGGCGGAGCGCGAAATGATTTGCGGCCTGCTCTCCGCCACCCGGCGCTATTACGGCGAGCTTCCGGCAGCGTCGTTCTGAGCCTCAGAACCGCTCATAGCCGAACGCGTCGATCCAAGGCCGCAGGATCGGCATCGCGGGCGCGAGCTGTTCGCGGTAGTGGCGCCATTGCTCGACGCCTTCCGCATTCAAGCCCTTGATCACCTGCGTCGAGCTCGGTGTCCAGATGTCGCGCTGGCGCGCCGTCTCGGCAAACGCGCGCAATTGCTCGCTCCATTCGAGACCCAGGAACGCAAGCACGCGCGCCATTTCGCCGTCGAAATCCGCGACCAGGGATTCGTGGCGCGTTTCCAGCCATTGCAGTCCCGAACGCGCGCGGAAGATCTTCGCCAGCCGCATCAGCTGGCCGTAGAAAAGGGCGGCGCCTCGCAGGTCGAGCAGTTCGTACATCGACGGGTTCAACAGAAACTGGCGGCGATAGCAGCTCAGAATGACGTCTCTGGGATCGCGCAGGGCGAACAATATCTTCGCGCTCGGAAACAACTTGACGATCAGGGGCAGCTTCAGCGCACCCATCGGTCTCTTGTCGACGAAGACCTTTCCCGCGAGCGGGCCGCAATGGCCCTCCGCACGCCGCCAATAATCGCGGCGCAATTGCGAAAGCCTGTCCTCGGTGGCCGCGGCCAGCAGATCGAGCCCCTTGTCGGTGGACAGGTATTGTTCGTTGGCGGTCGCGAGCAGCTCCTTCTCGCCGACCGCGGCGACATCGGGGTGCGCGGCCAAGACGTTCTCGAGCAGGGTCGTGCCGGAGCGCGCGAAACCAATCAAAAAGACATGCGCGCGCACCGCCGTGTTGCCTTCGCCTTCGGCATCGGACGCCCTCCAGTGCAGAGGTGGAGCGCGCTCCATGAAATCGATGAGGATCTGGGCAAAGCTCGCGGCGGTCTCGCGACCCGGAGCCGCGAATTGCGGCGCGTAGAGCTGGCGGCGGAGTTCGTTGCTTTGGCGGTAGGCCTCGAAAGCTTCAGAATAGCGCTGCTGGTCGTGGCGCAGGTCGCCCAGAGTGGTCAGCATCATGGCGCGGTGCGGCCCGGCAAGCTTGGCATCGCCGAGAGCCGAGCCGATCAGAGCGTCAGCGCCGGCGCGATCGCCGGTGGAGACTGCCACGCTCGCAAGCGTGACCAATGCCAGGGACTGCCGGGGATCTGCGGCCAAAGCCTGTTCCGCAAATTTCCGGGCGGACTCCCAGTCGGAACGACGGGCCGCCAGGTTGGCCAAATGGGACAGCGGCTCGGCGTCCTCGGGCGCAAGCTGGTAGGCCTGCTCGAAAGCCTGCGCAGATCCGCGCAGATCGCCGATGCCTTGGCGCGCATATCCGAGATTGCGATAGGCGGGCGCGAAGTCGGGCCGCAGCGCGACGCAGCGCTCGAACGCTTCGACCGCCTCGTCCCAGCGGCCGGCCGAACTGAGGATCTGGCCGTGGGAGTTCCGCAGCGGGGCGTCCTGCGGCGCCAAACCGATCGCCGTCTCGATATCGGCCAGAGCTTCGCGCGTGCGGCCTTGGTCGTCGAACCAAAAGGCGCGCAGGCCCAGGAAGAGAGGGTGGACAAGTCCCCGCTCCAGCGCTCCACGGGCCAAATCCGTGGCGAGGGGGATATCTCGGGCACGCACGGCGTCGCTGACCTGGCGTACGAGCCGGTCGCGGTCCTGCGCCATGGCAGACGCGGCTGGGTCGGTTCCTGACATGGAAGTCCTTTAGCAGAACGGCGGGCAAAAAAAGAGCGGCGGCCTTTTGGGCCGCCGCCTTTCAGATGATTTGCCGCGAGGCTTAGTACTTCACGGTCACGCCCAGGAAGATGGTGCGGCCGAGAGCATCGTACACCTGCGGATAGGTGTTGCCGTTGCCGAACGGAGGCGAGGCGACGCCCAGGGCGTTCGAGTCGAGGATCGGCGGATCCTTGTCGAACACGTTGTCGATGCCGCCATGGATGCTGATTCCCTGACGCACGGTGTAGTCGGCCGAGATGTCAAAGTAATCATACGCACTGATCTTGGCGTCGGAGAGGTCGCCGCAAGGTCCACCGCACGGTCCACTGAGCGTCGGATCGTTGGTGTTCGCGTCGAACTTGACCTCCGACATGTGTCGCCAGTTGAGCGACAGGTCGAAGTCCCAAGGTGCCGTCCAGGTGACGCGCAAGCGGTGACGCCACTTCGGAATCGGCGTTCCGCAGGTGAGACCGAACAGGCCGGCGCAATCGTACTCGTGATCGCCCGGAACCGGCGTGACCTTGAAGGACTGGGTGTAGGTGCCCAGGAAGGCGAACGCCAAGCTGCCGTTCGCGCCCATGCCCCAATCCTCGAGGTGGCTGGAGTAGTTGGCCTCGAAGTCGACGCCCGACGTCTTCTCGGAACCGGTATTGACGTTTGTGGCGACGATGTAGCCCGCGTCGGCGCCCGTACCGAAGATCGCGCCCTTGAACTGCCCCGGACCCGGCGAACGATGGATCAGGTTGCAGAAGAACGGATCGCCGCTGTTGGCACAGTTCGTGAGCGTTTCGGCTTCCGGAATGACGTTGATCGCGCCGGTGAGCGAGATGTTGAAGTAGTCGATCGTCGCCGTGAAGCCCTGCAGGAAGGTCGGGGTCAGCACCACGCCGAATTCCGTGGTGTTGGACGTTTCCGGCTTCAGGGTCAGGTTGCCGCCGAAGAGGCCGCCGCACTGACCGGAGATGCACTGCAGGATGTTGCCGTATTCGCCCGGGGTCACGCCGGTGTTGGCGCACTGGGCCGGCGTGTCAACCGGAACAGGACCGGCGCAGGGATCGGTGCCGCCCCAGAGGCCGAGGCCTTGCGGGGTAAACAATTCGACCACGTTCGGCGCGCGGACGGCATGCTGATAGCTGGCGCGCAGGCGGAAGTCATCGATCGGCTGCCATTCCGCACCGTACTTGAACGACTCGACCGAGCCGGCCAGGTTGTACGATGAGTAGCGGTAACCGGCGTTGACCGAGAGGTCCTCGAACATCGGCATGTCGGAGACGACCGGCACGCGGATTTCGCCGAAGCCTTCGGTCAGGTTGTAGCCGCCGTTCGTGCTCAGGGTCGGACCGCCCTGGCCCGCCAGGTCGCCCGTCGAGAACTCGGAGTCGACGCGCAGATTCAGCTGTTCCTGGCGATATTCCGTGCCAAGAGCAACTGCGACCGGGCTCTTCGCCCATGGCGACTGGACACCCCAGGCGCCAAGGTCACCGGTCAAGCTGGCGCCGGCCACCCATTCCTGGGTCGAGCCTTCCTTCATGCCCGGGACGCTCAGGTAGTTCGTCGCGGCCTTGGTCACGCCGTTCGGCACGAAGATGTTCCAGGGAACGCAATTCGGATCGGTGCCGTCGTCCGCAGACGCGCAGTTACCGTCCGGATTGACGATCAGCGAACGCTGGATGCGGGTGATCGAAAGGTCGTTCAGGTATTCTTCCTGATAGACCGTGTCGCCGTATTGCGCGAACGCGTCATACGCCCAACCGCCGCCGAGATCGCCCTTCACGCCAACCACCATGCGGTAGGAGGTGTGACGCAGATCGTCCTGACGGTTGCCGCCTTCCTTGTTGCGGCGGCCGATCAGCATCGTCGCGTAGCCCGGACGGATCACGTTGGTCGCGCTGGTGCAGAACGCCGAGACTTCCTGAGCCGTCAGCTCGGGGTTGTCGCAGTTCGTCTGCAGCACGGTGCCGAAGAACGCGCCCGAGGGAGCGATCTGCGCCACGGTGTGATCGTCCATGAACATCAGCGACGAATAGATGTCGATGGCCTTGTTGAACTCGTAATGGCCCATCGCACCGAAGGTGTAGCGCTGATCCGGACGCTGCAGGTAGTTCAGAGGCGCGAAGTTGAACCGGTCAGCCTGGGTGAAGCCGCGCAGCAGGCCCGTCGTCGGGTCGACCGTGCAGTTTCCGCAAGAGCCGCCGTCCAAGCTGATGAACCGGCCACCAGCCGTCTGACCGTTTTCCGTACGGGCCGCGGTGCTCGAGCCGGCGCAGATGAAGCTTCCGCTTCCTGTCGTGGCCGTTCCGCAAGCCGACACGTCGCGGGTGTCTTCGGTCACCGCATTCAGGTGACGGAAGCCGCCATACATCGTGATGTTGCCCTTACCATCGGGGCTGTTCACGCCGAGAATGCCGTTCAGGTCGACAGTGTCGCCGTCCCAGATGCTGCCGGGCGCTTCCGGGATCGAGCCCGGTGTCGAGCCGCCGAGACCCTGGGCGACGATGCCGCGGTCGAAGGCGTTGTTGTTGGTGTGCTGGTAGCCGAGCCACTGACCGTCGAACTCGAAGCCTTCGAAGTCCTTGCGCATGATGAAGTTCACGACGCCGGCGATGGCGTCCGAGCCGTACACGGCGGATGCACCACCGGTCACGACGTCGACACGTTCGATCAAGGCAGCAGGAATCTGGTTCAAGTCAGGAACGGGGTCGGCGGGGTCGCCTGGCATCAGGCGCTTGCCGTCGATGAGCACGAGCGTACGAGCTGGGGCCAAGTCGCGAAGATTGACGGTCGCGATACCCGGAGAACCGTTCGACTCATAGGAGCCGAAATCGGCGAAGGCCGACGGCAGGTTGTTGAGGAGGGTTTCGACGTTGGTCGTGCCCTCGTACTTGATTTCCTGATTGGAAACCGCAGTCACCGGGCTGGAGCTGTAGACGCCAACCTGTGGAATGCGCGAACCCGTCACGACGACGGTTTCGACTTGCTCTTGCGCCATGGCTGCGCTTGTCAGGCTCATGGCGGTCGCGGTCGCTGCTCCGAGGAGCAGAGCCGTCTTCAGACTGCTCTTGCTTTCGATTTGAAACACTGTGGAACCCCCTTGGTTCGTAACGACGTTCGCTCGCGGGTATCAGCCGAAGCCAAGAAAGCATCGACTTTTCGCCCCGCAATTGCTTTCGCGGCACGAAACTCACCCGTTCGAAGCGAGGTTACGAGTCTGAGAGGCGTGGGTCAAAACGGAATCGGGCTTTGCGAAGATTCGCGGCGGCACTGTGGTATTTTGGTGTCAACGAGCAGGATCGAGATATTTAGTTGCTCGTCGGCACGGCAAGTAATTCCACAACATGCTGAAATCATTGTATTTATGTACTAAGAGAATAAAGAAGGGGCTTCTCCACCGGACGGCCGAAATCGTGCCGCGATGGCGTTGCTCCACTTAAATCGCAGGAAAGTGACAATTGGATCGCAGTGGCCGCGCTGCACCGGTGATTTTGATGGTAATTCGTCGCCATGACCTTGGGACTTCCGCCAGACTCGGCCTCTACCCAGCGAATCGCGGCCGGACTCCAGGCGGCCGAGCGATTGCGCCGCGCTGGAAGGGCTGCTGAAGCGGAAGCCGGGTGCCGCCAACTGCTGGCAGCCCATCCCAACGCGGCACCCGTCCTCAATTTCCTCGCGCTTCTCGTGCGCGATCGCGGTCAACTTGACGAAGCGAGGGCTTTGCTCGAGCGCGCCGTGAGCGCGGCCCCCAACGATGCGTTGCTCCACAACAATCTCGGCAATCTGAGACTGCGCTTGGGCGACGCAAAGGGAGCCGAAGCCGCATATCGCAATGCCGTGGCCCACCGTCCGGATTACGCCGATGCGCATTACAATCTCGGGATCGTGCTGAAAGCCGCGGGGCGTTCGGCCGAGGCGGCGGATGCCTTTCGACAAGCTCTGCAGCATCGTCCGCAATATCCCGAAGCGATGGTGCAACTCGGAACGCTGCTGAGCGAGAGCGGCAGCAAAGAACAATCCCTGGCGCTCTATGACTCGGCCCTTGCGATCAATCGCGCTTATTTCGACGCGCATTACTATCGCGGCATCGCATTGACGGCGTTGGAGCGGATGGACGACGCGATTGCCTCGCTTCGCAGCGCGCTCTCCGTCAATCCCAACAGCGCCGAGGCGCATTACGCGCTCGGCAATTGCTACGAGCGCTCGCAGCGAGAAAGCGAGGCCTTGGAGGAATTCGACAAGGCGGTCGAACTCGCGCCGGCTCTGGTAGAGGCGCACAGCCGGCTCAATGCGCTCGCCTGGCAGATGGGCCGCAGCGATCTCACGCATCAATCCTATGCGCGCGCGCGTGCGCGCATCGGCGACACGCCCGACCTGTTGCTGGCAGAAGCCGACCAGCGCTTGCGTCAGAACGAGCTGGAGCATTCGGAACGCTTGCTGCGGCGGGCGCGCGAGATCGCCCCGCAGCGAAACGACATATCGAACGTTCTGGCGCGCGCGCTGGTCATGCAGCATAAATTCGACGAGGGCATCGCGCTGCTGGAGGACGCGGCGCGGCTGGAGCCGAAAATCGTCCACCATCATCGCGGCTTGGCGAACGCGCTGCTGCAGGCCGGCCGCGCCAAGGAAGCGATCGCCATCGTGGAGCAGGGATTGGCGCTGGCACCGCATGACCAGCTGCTTCTCGCGTTCGAGCTGCTGGCGTTCCGCGAGACGGGGGATAGCCGCCTTGCGCGGCTCGGCGATCAGGAGAAGCTCGTGGGGGTTTACGAACTCGCGCCCCCGCCGGGCTACGCCGACATCGCCACGTTCAATCGTGCGCTCGCGGAAGAGCTTGCCGCGCTTCACACCCGAAACGTCGAGCCGCTGGATCAGACGCTGCGCAATGGAACCCAGACGCCCGGACATCTTTTCGAGCGGCCGGGCAGGGCCGTGGAGGCCATACGCGAGCGCATCCGCGAAGCGGTCGGCGACTATGTGGGCCGGCTGCCCAACGATCCGGGGCATCCGCTGTTCGGCCGCAAGCGTGAGGCTTTCGACTTCTCCGGCTCATGGTCCTGCCGATTGCGCTCAAGCGGCTATCACTCCAACCATGTCCATCCGCAAGGATGGATCAGCTCTGCCTATTACGTGGCGTTGCCGGAAGAAATCGAGGACGCCCAGGCCCGCCAGGGCTGGCTCAAATTCGGCGAGTCCAACCTGGCTCTCGGAGAACGCGACCGGCCGGAGCGGGTGGAAAAGCCCGCCGTGGGGAAATTGGTTCTGTTCCCGTCCTATTTTTGGCACGGTACGGTGCCGTTCGCGTCGGACGATGTGCGGCTGACCATCGCCTTCGACGTCGTGCCGGGTTCCGCCAAGAACATGCCCCGTTCGTCGGGATATTGAGGTTTCATGAGCGACAAAGCCAAATCCAAGCCCGTTCCGGTCGAAACCCTGACGTTCGAGGCGGCGCTGAAGGAACTCGAGCAGATCGTGGCGCGCCTCGAACAGGGCGAGGTCGACCTCGAGGATTCAATTGCCCTTTACGAGCGCGGCCAGGAGCTGAAATCCCACTGCGAAAAGAAGCTCAAGGCGGCGGAAGGCCGTCTCGAAAAGATCGTGCTGGGCTCAACCGGCCCGACCGGCACCGAAACCATGGATGTGGGCTAAAGGCCCGAACCGCATGGCCGGCCCCGACTTCGCAAAGGATAGGATGGCGTCTAAAAGGTACGTCAATGGTCCGGGCATCGCCGAGGGTCTGCCTTGATTTATCCGGGAAAACGGCGGACTTTGCGCCGCTGGGCACGTTATAGAGCTGTGGGGGGTGCGCTTCTGGCGCGCTGTTAGTGGGTAGGTATGACTGCTTCCAAGACTCCGTTGCTGGACGGGATTCGCGAGCCGGCGGCGTTGCGCGCGCTGCCGAAATCTCAGCTGCGCCAACTGGCCGACGAGTTGCGCGCGGAGCTGGTCGACGTCGTCTCGGTCACGGGCGGGCACCTGGGCGCCGGTCTCGGCGTCGTCGAGCTGACAGTGGCCCTGCACTATGTCTTCAACACGCCGGACGACCGGCTGGTGTGGGACGTCGGCCATCAGGCCTATCCGCATAAGATCCTCACCGACCGCCGCGAGCGCATGCGCACCCTGCGCCAGGGCGGCGGCCTGTCTGGTTTCACCAAGCGCGCCGAGAGCGTCTACGACCCCTTCGGCGCCGCCCATTCCTCGACTTCCATCTCCGCCGCTCTCGGCTTCGCCGTCGCGCGCGACATGAAGGGCGGCGACAACAACGTCATCGCGGTGATCGGCGACGGCGCGATGAGCGCGGGCATGGCCTATGAAGCGATGAACAATGCCGGGGCGCTGAACGAACGGCTGATCGTCATCCTCAACGACAACGACATGTCGATCGCGCCGCCGGTGGGCGCGATGAGCGCCTATCTCGCGCGCCTGGTTTCCAGCCGCTCCTATCGCGGCTTCCGCAAGCTGGGCAAGAAGATCGCCCACTGGCTGCCGCGTCCGATGGAGAAGGGCGTCGAGCGCGCGGAGGAGTTCGCTCGCGGCATGGTCACCGGCGGCACGCTGTTCGAGGAGCTCGGCTTCTATTATGTCGGCCCCATCGACGGTCACAATCTCGACCACCTGATCCCTGTGCTCGAGAACGTGCGCGATACGAAGAACGGCCCGATCCTTGTTCATGTCGTGACCAAGAAGGGCAAGGGCTATCCGCCGGCCGAGGCCAGCGCCGACAAATATCACGGCGTCACCAAGTTCAACGTGCTCACCGGCGAGCAGAAGAAATCGAACTCCAAGGCGCCCGCTTACCAAAAGGTGTTCGGCGAAGCGTTGATTGCGGAAGCCAAGAAGGACGACCGCATCGTCGCCATCACCGCCGCGATGCCATCGGGCACAGGCGTGGATCTGTTCGCCAAGGAATTCCCGCGCCGGACCTTCGACGTCGGCATCGCCGAGCAGCATGCGGTGACGTTCGCCGCCGGCCTCGCCGCTGACGGCATGAAGCCGTTCTGCGCCATCTATTCGACGTTTCTCCAGCGCGCCTACGATCAGGTCGTCCACGACGTTGCGATCCAATCGCTGCCGGTGCGCTTTGCAATGGACCGCGCAGGGCTGGTGGGCGCCGACGGTCCGACCCATGCCGGCTCGTTCGACATCGCGTATCTTGGGGCGCTGCCCAACTTCGTGCTGATGGCCGCCGGCGACGAGGTCGATCTGATGAACATGGTTGCGACCGCGGTGCAGATCGACGACCGGCCCAGCGCCATCCGCTATCCGCGCGGCGAGGGCATGGGCCTGGAGCGGCCGCTGATCGGCACGCCGCTGGAGATCGGCAAGGGCAGGGTTCTGCGCGAAGGAACCTCGATCGCGATCCTCTCCTATGGCACGCGTCTGTCCGAGGCGATGGCCGCGGCCGACAAACTCGCCGGCTATGGGCTGTCCGCAACTGTCGCGGACGCGCGCTTCGCCAAGCCGCTGGACAGGGATCTCGTCAACCGCCTGGCGCGCAACCACGAGGTGCTGATCACCGTCGAAGAAGGTGCGGTCGGCGGCTTCGCGGCGCAGGTGATGCAGCATCTGGCAATGCATGGCGCTTTCGACAAGGGCCTCAAGATCCGCCCCATGATCCTGCCCGACCGGTTCATCGATCAGGACACGCCGGAGAAGATGTACGAAAGCGCCGGCCTCGACGCCGCCGGCATCGTCGCCACCGCGCTGGGCGCGCTCGGCCGCGAACAGGAAGCTGCGGCGGCGCGCATGGCGATCTCCGGCTGACGGCGCGTCCTTGCGCATTATAGTCCACGCCCGACAAAGAGACCGCTCCTCTCGAAGCCGCAGATGACCGCTTCGCCGTCTGCACGGGCCGATGTGTTCCTGGTCGAGCACGGCTATGCGCAGACGCGTGCCGAAGCGCAGGAGGCGATCGCGGCGGGTTGCGTCAGCAGCGGCGGCAAGCTGGTCACCAAGCCGTCGCAGCGGCTCAACGAGAGCGCCCACATCAAGTATTCTCGTGCGCATCCCTTCGTGTCGCGCGGCGCTCTCAAGCTTTCCGCGGCGCTCGACACATTCGAATTGTCGCCCCGGGATAGGATCTGCCTGGACATCGGCGCTTCGACCGGTGGATTCTCGCAGGTCCTGCTGTTGCGCGGCGCGCGAAGGGTCTACGCGGTCGATGTCGGCCACGGCCAGCTCGCACCGAAGATCGCCGCCGACCACCGTGTCGTGGTTCTCGAAGGAACGAACGCGCGCGATCTGACGGAGGCGGCGATCTCCTGCCGGCCGCAAGCGGTCGTCGCCGACGTCAGCTTCATCAGCCTGACCCTGGTGCTGCCCAATGCGCTGGCGTTGGCAGATCGTGGCGCGTGGCTGGTCGCGCTCGTGAAGCCGCAATTCGAGGTCGGCCGCGCGCATGTGGGCAAGGGAGGCATCGTCAAGGATGCGCAACGCCAGCGCGACGCGGTGGACCGCATCGGGCAATGGATCGCGAAAGAGCAGGGCTGGAGCGTGCTCGGGACGATGGAGAGTCCCGTCAAAGGCGGCGACGGCAACCGTGAGTTCCTGATCGCGGCCCGCAAGCCGTGAACGCGCTTTGCGCACATTTCGGAACCTGCGGCGGCTGTGCCTTCCAAGACCTTGGCGATGCAGAATACCGGGCGCGCAAGCGTGCGCTGGTCGTCGATGCGCTCGAGCGCCACCATCTGCGCGCGGAAGTCGCGGACACCGTCGAGGTTCCGGCGGCGTCGCGCCGGCGCTGCGTCTTCAAGATCAAGAAGACGGGTTCGGCCGTCGCCATCGGCTTTCATGCCCGAGCGTCGCACGACATTGTCGATATGCGCGAATGCCGCGTGTTGACGAAGCCCCTCGCTGCACTGGTGCCGCGCCTGCGAGACATCATGGGCGAAGTCTTGAGCGACGGCGAAGCCTGCGAAGCGCACGCGACACAGGCCGCGAACGGCATCGATCTCATGCTGCGCTGGCGCAGGCGCGTGACGACGGCGACCACCGGGGCGCTGGCAAGATGGGCAGGCCGAAACGGCGTCGTGCGGATCACCGCGGGTCAAGAGATCCTGGTCGAGTTGGAAAAGCCGTTCGTAAAAATCGCGTCCGCCCGATTGCAGCTTCCGCCGGGCGCATTCCTCCAGCCGACGCAGGCGGGCGAGGCTTTGCTGCAGGCGCATGTCGCCAAGGCCGTGGCGGGTGCCAGGCAGGTTGCCGATCTCTTTGCCGGTTGCGGCACATTCGCGTTGTCGCTTGCCGCCAAAGCGAAAGTTCACGCTGTCGAGAGCGAACAGACGCAGCTCGACGCCCTGGCGCAGGCCGTTCGCGGCGCGCGCGGCCTCAAGCCCGTGACCACCGAGCGGCGCGACCTGTTCAAGCATCCGCTCTCCGCCGCCGAGCTCGGCCGGTTCGAGGCCATCGTGCTCGATCCCCCGCGTGCAGGGGCGTCCACGCAAATTGCCGAAATCGCCGCGTCCAAAGTCGCCCGGGTCGCTTATGTGTCGTGCAATGCGCAGAGCTTTGCGCGCGACGCCGCCACGCTGGTGGCGGCCGGTTGGATACTGCGACGTGTCGTCCCGGTGGACCAATTCCTTTGGTCGGAGCATATTGAAATCGCCGCCGATTTCGTGCGCAATTGAGTCATGCGTCTTCTCCTCGCCATTTTTCTGGTCGTTGCCGAAACCGTTCTCTGGAGCGCGGCGCGGGCCGCCGGCTACGCGGACTGGGCGGCCATCGTCGTGGCCGGCGACTTCCATGCCCATTCGGGCGCCGAGAGCGAGGTCTTCGACAATGCGCGGCGCGACATCGCGGCCGACCTGATGTCGGTCGGCTTCGCGCCGGACAACATCATCCAGTTTTCCGTGCGGCCGGAGGGCTATCCGCTTCAGCATCCGCGCCATTCGGACGGGCAGACGATCGGCACCACGATGTGGGACCTGTCGAACCGCACCAGCGGCGGCTGTTTCGCCTATCTCACCTCGCACGGCTCGCCCGACGGAATCGTGGTGGGCGACGACACGCTGTCGCCGGTCAAACTGAAGAGCATTCTCGACAATGCCTGCGGCGACAGTCCGACCGTGGTGTTCCTCTCGGCCTGCTATTCGGGCGTGTTCATCCCGGTCCTTGCGGCGAAGAACCGCATGATCGTCACCGCCGCGCGGCGCGACCGCACCTCCTTCGGATGCGGCGAAACCTACAAGTACACGTTCTTCGACGACTGCTTCCTGCAGTCCTTCCGCAAGGCCGGCAACTTCCCCGACGTGGCGCGCGGCGCCGCAAGCTGCGTCGCGGCGCGCGAAAAAAAGGAGGGCTTCCGCCCGCCGTCGGAACCGCAAATCTCCATCGGCAGCGACATCGCCGCGACATTGGCGGCATGGGGCAGCTCCGCGCCTATGGTTGCGGGCGACGCGCCAGCCAGGCGCGGCGCGCCGTCATCGGCGTCACCTGCATCCAGGCCTCGATGACCAGCGCCTTCAGGTCCTTGTTGCTCAGCTTCGCGATCTCGACATAGCTCCAGGTGCCGGTGCCGACCCTGCAGGGCGAAAACACCTCGGGCCGCACCTCGAACAACATGCGCTGATGCTCGCGTTCCAGCTTCATGATCGTGATCTTGCTGGGAGGCCACCACACCGCAAACATCCGCCCCCGCACGCGCAGCGCCGGCTCGCCCCTGTGGCGGAATTCTTCGACGCCCGGAAGGGCGAGGCCGACGCGCTTCAGCTCGGCGAACGACGCCATCCTGCAGCCCGGCTACCTGCCGCCCATCTGCGCGCGATGGCGCAACGCATGGTCGGCCAAGACCAGCGCCAGCATCGCTTCGCCCACCGGCACCGCGCGGATGCCGACGCAAGGATCGTGACGGCCCTTGGTCGCGATCTCCGTGTCGTGGCCGGAGGTATCGATGGTGCGTCGGGGCGTCAGGATGGAGGAGGTGGGCTTCACCGCAAAGCGCGCCACGATCGGCTGCCCGGTCGAGATGCCGCCCAGGATTCCGCCGGCATGATTGGAAAGGAATTTCGGCTTGCCGCGCGCGCCCTTGCGCATCTCGTCCGCATTGTCCTCGCCCGACATTGCCGCGGTGGCGAAGCCTGCGCCGATCTCCACGCCTTTGACCGCATTGATGCTCATCAGCGCCGAAGCGATATCGGCGTCGAGCTTGCCGTAGATCGGCGCGCCGAGGCCGGCGGGAATTCCCTCCGCCACGACTTCGACCGCAGCGCCGACCGACGATCCGCGCTTGCGCACGCCGTCGAGATAGACTTCCCATTGCGCGGCGCTCTTCGCATCCGGACAGAAGAAGGGATTGCGCGCGATCTCGTTCCAGTTCCAGCGCTTGCGGTCGATCTTCTCGGTGCCGACCTGGATCAACGCGCCACGAATGCGCACATTCTTGTAGAGCGACGCGAGCACCTTGGCCGCGACCGCGCCGGCTGCGACGCGGCTCGCCGTCTCGCGTGCGCTCTGCCGCCCGCCACCGCGATAGTCGCGCACGCCGTACTTGGCCCAATAGGTATAGTCGGCATGGCCGGGGCGGAATTTGTCGCGGATGTCGCCGTAGTCCTTGGCGCGGGCATCGACGTTCTCGATCAATAACGCGATCGGGGTGCCCGTCGTCACCTGCTGCTTCATCCGCTCGTCCTGAAAGACGCCGGAGAGGATTCGCACCGTGTCGGGCTCGCGGCGCTGACTGACGAAGCGCGACTGGCCGGGCCGCCGGCGGTCGAGCTCGGCCTGGATGTCGGCTTCGGTCAATGGGATCAGCGGCGGACAGCCGTCGATCACGCAGCCGATCGCCGGACCGTGGCTTTCGCCGAAAGTCGTGACGCGAAACAGCTTGCCGAAGGTGTTGTGGGACATCGCTCGCCGCCCTATGCGCCGAACCAGCATTCGGCGCCGCCGCACACTCGCATGATTCCGGCGTTCGGCGGATCGAATTCGAGCGCGGCCGTCTCGCTCAGGCCGAGCAATCGCTTGCGGATCATGCGCAGCGGTCCGGCGTGGGTGACGATCACCGTGTCGCCCGGAAGCGAGCCCAGGAAATCCAGGACCCGCGCCTCCAGCATGGCGAGACTTTCGCCGCGGGGATGGACATAGTGCCAGCGGTCGCGCTGCCACATCGGATCCTTGGAAGCGCGCGCCTCGATCTGCGGCCAGGACGCCCAGGTATTCTCGCCGCAGTCGATTTCCATCAGCCGGCGATCCGCAAGATATCGAAACGGGTCGAGACCGGCCGCTTCGCGCATCAATTCCATCGTCACGCAAGCGCGGTGCAGCGAACTGGAGAAATGCGCGAGCCGCGACGGGTCAGCCACCAATTCCTTCAGCACAAGTCCGTTGGCGCGCGCCTGCTCGCGGCCGAGCGGCGTCAGCGGCGAGTCGTTCTGTCCCGCGATCCGGCCTTGCAGATTGTGCTCGCAGGCGCCGTGGCGCAGGACGTAGAGCGTGATGTCCTCTCTCACGGCGCATTGAACCGTTTCACGCTGCTGCCCTGCACGCGGAAAACGACGCCTTGCGGTTCATCGAGGTCGGATATCTCTTGGCCGCTCAGCCCTTGGAACAGGCCTCGCAGAATGCGGGTGAACGCGCCATGGCTGACGGCGAAGGTGTCGCGGGTCAGGCTGTCCAGCCAAAGCTGCGCGCGTCCGCTGACATCGCCGTAGTTCTCGCCGCCAGGCGGACGGACCGACCACTTGTTCTTGTCGCGGCGGTCGAACAGCTTGGGATCGAGCGCACGCGCCTGTTCATGGGTCAGTCCATCCCAGAGGCCGAGATCGATCTCGGTGATGCGCGCATCGGTCGAGAACCGGCCGGGCTCGAGACCCAGCTGCTTGCGCACCAACTCCATTGTCTCGCGGGCGCGCTGCATCGGGCTGGCGACGTAGGACAGCGATTTTGGGCGGGCGCGCTCTTCGAGGATGCGCGCGATTTGCTTGGCCTGTTTGCGGCCCTCATGGGTCAGCGGCGTGTTCAGCGAATGACCCTGGAAGCGTTTCTCGACATTGGCTTCCGTCTCGCCATGGCGTGCAAAATAGAGCGTGATACCGTCCGCCAACTTGAACTTGGCCTTCATGGCACGGGATAATTCTTCTTGAACAGCAGCACGGACCATTGTCCCGCCTCGTAGGCGAGCGGCGCGCTCGCGGCCGTGCTCGAAGCCGAATAGCGAACCGTGTAGGTCTGGCAGTCCGCGCCTGGCGTGACGGCGCTCACCGTCACGCGCACGTTGCCTTCGTCCGCGCCGTAGATTTGGTTGAGCGCGGATTTGATCGCTCCCGCGACCCTGCTGTTGGACGGCACTGGCGGGCAGGAAGAGAACAGTCCCCCGCCGGAGCTTTGCGGCGCCGGCGCCGAGCTCTGCGCTGCATTGGAAGAGCCTTGCGAGCTTGCCCCCTGCTGCGCATGCCGTCGTGAACAACCGCTCGCGGATGCAAGTGCCAGCAATGCGAGTAGGATGGCGGCCGAGGCCCGCATCCTATTCGCTCCTGCCGACGGCGATGTCGGGCGCGTCCTCCGCCTTCATGCCGACGATGTGGTATCCCGCATCGACATGCAGGCACTCGCCGGTGACCGCGCTGCCGAGATCGGACAACAAGAACAGCGCGGACTTGCCCACCTCTTCCGTGGTGACGTTGCGGCGCAATGGCGAATTGTACTCGTTCCACTTGAGAATATAGCGGAAATCGCCGATCCCCGAAGCGGCCAGCGTCTTGATCGGGCCGGCGGAAATCGCATTGACGCGGATCGCGCGCTTGCCCAGGTCCTCGGCCATGTAGCGCACGCTGGCCTCGAGCGCGGCCTTGGCAACACCCATCACATTGTAATGCGGCATCACGCGCTCGGCGCCGAAATAGGACAGCGTCAGAAGCGAGCCGCCCTTGGGCATCATCTTTTCGGCCCGCTGCGCGATCGCGGTGAAGGAGTAGCAGGAGATGTCCATCGTCATGCGGAAATTGTCCGCCGTGGTGTCGACATAGCGGCCCTTGAGCTGTTCCTTGTCGGAATAGGCGATGGCATGGACCACGAAATCGATGGTCTCCCAGGTCTGGCGAAGTTCCGCGAACAAAGCGTCCAACGAGCCCTGGTTGGAGACATCGCAATCGACCAGCACCGCCGGATCGAGCGGTGCGACGAGAGGGACAACCCGCTTCTTGAACGCCTCGCCCTGATAGGTGAACGCGAGCTGGGCGCCGGCCTCATGAAGCGCCTCGGCGATCCCCCAGGCGATCGAGCGATCGTTGGCCACGCCCATAATGAGGCCGCGCTTGCCCTGCATCAGGCCTTTGATGGACATGGAACAGCTCCTGGGACGGCGGGCGAACCGGCTTCGGCTAAGGCGGATCGTCATGGAAATCAAGCAAGAACGCTTAGCTGACGGAAGCGTCATCTCCGATTTGACTGGCGCGGCAGGCACCATAGACTACCGGGCGCGAGGGCGGGCGAGGTCATTGCGATGAGAGATTTGTTGCTGGGCATCGGCGCCGCCGCCGCTGTGGTGTTCGCAACGGTACCTGCGAATGCGGCATTGACCGTTTCAAACGATCCTACTTCCGGGGTGTCTTGCCTCTCAGGGGTCTGCACGGCGACGGCTTCGCATGCCGTCCTCAATGTCTCCGATGTCACCACCATGCTGGCGAATGCCAACCTGACCCTGGTCAGCGGCAATAAGGCGAAGGACATCGTCATCGCGGCGGCGTTCAGCTGGACGAGCGCGAACACGCTGGAGTTGGATGCCAATCGCGGCATCGCGGTGAACCAAGCCGTCGTCGTCGCCGGCCCCGGCGGCTTGACGGTGACACTCAATGACGGTGGCAGCGGCGGCGACTTGCGCTTCGTCAGGAAGGGCCATGTCGAATTCTGGGACACGTCCAGCAATCTCACCATTGGTGGGCATTCCTACACCCTGGTGAAAAACATCAAGCAGCTGGCGGGGAAGATCGCGAACAATCCGACAGCGTTCTATGCGCTTGCGCAGAAGTACAATGCCGCCAAAGACGGAACCTATGGCGGCTCGCCCGTTTCCACGGCCTTTTCAGGGGTCTTCGAAGGCCTCGGCAATCCGATCGTGGGACTGACCGTGGCGGACCAGACGGCTCCTCCCCATATCGGCCTGTTCGATCAATTGAACCCTTCCGGAGTCGTTCGCGACGTCGCCTTGTCGAAAGTCAGTTTCAGCGATTTCGCCCAATCGGCGATCGGAGCCGTGGTCGGAGACAACCAGGGAACGGTGGCGAATTCGAGCGTCAGCGGCCAGGTGACGAACATGTTCGGCGCCTGCGCCGGGACGCTGGTCGGATTCAACGAACGCGGCGCAATGATCTCGAACTCGCAGTCATCCGCCCCGCTTACAGTGAATTATGGCGGCAGCGTGGATGCCGGCGGACTAGTCGGCTGCACCGATGGGACAATCCAATTCTCCGCCGCCGCAGGAAATGTCCAGGCGCAATGCTGCTCGTTTGTCGGCGGCCTGGCCGGATACAATTTCAGTCACGGCATCGTGCTCTCTTCGTCGGCCAGCGGGAAAGTGTCGGGAACCGATACGAACGGCTTGATCGGAGGGCTGGTGGGCCGCAACGACGGCGCCATCCAGTCCTCATTCGCCTCCGGAGACGTCACAGGTGCGGATCAATGCGGCGGACTGGTGGGGGGAACCATCAACGGTTCGATCACCAAATCCCACGCATCGGGAAATGTGACGATGCTTCCCGAAAGCGGAGGCCTCGGCGGCGGCTTGGTAGGCCAGAGCGGCAGTTCGATAACCCAGTCCTACGCGACCGGCAACGTCACCGGAGACACCGGACAGGAGGTCGGCGGACTGGTCGGCTATAACCTCAGTTCGCTCCAGGACTCCTATGCATCAGGGAATGCAACGACGTCCGGCACCAGCACGGGGGCGGGCGGTCTTGTCGGACTGAATATCGGCACTATCGCGCGCACCTATTCCACGGGCGCGCCCCAGAACAACGGCGGCAAGATCGGCGGTTCCGTCGGCTGGGACAATGCCGCCTCGGGCAACATCACGTCGGACTATTGGGATACCTCGACGAGCGGCGTCTCCAACTTGAGTCAGGGCGCAGGCAACATCGCCAACGATCCCGGAATTGCGGGTCTCACGACGACCCAGTTGCAATCGGGACTTCCCTCTGGTTTCAGCTCGTCGATCTGGGGAGAAGATCCCGGGATCAATGGAGGTCTGCCGTATCTCCTGGCGCTGCCGCCGCGCTAATTCGTCGCCGCACCGGTGGGATCGACGCAATGTGCCGCTTTGGCGTCGAGCTTGCAGACATCGACCATTTCCGGATTGCCGGGCTGGAAAGCAATGGCAGCCCCACCCGCGATCGAGAAGCCGTAGGCGTGCGGATTGCCGTCGGGGACCGAGACCGTGCAGGTCGCGCCTGCGGCCAGCGCACAGACCTGCTTGCCGTCCAGCGTCAGCGTCGCCGCCGATCCGGAGGCGTTCTGGACCTTGAATTCATAGCGGGCATCGTCGGCGCTCGCCCCAAAAGCGAGGCCACAGCCTGCGATCAAGGCTGCGACAGCAGCCGGTGTTCTTGCCATCGTCGACCTCCCGCCAACCGCCGCCTCGCCGCCGCAGTCGCGTCAGCGCAGCTTTGCGCGCGGATCGTAGCGCGTCTTCCAGCTCTGCGCGAACGACTGCAGATCCGGGTCGGCCCGCTCCGGCAGGGACACCACCAGTTTCGCATAGAGATCGCCGGCCGCTTCGCTGCCATGAGCCGGAATGCCCTTGCCCTTGAGCCTGAGAACCGTGCCGGTGTTCGATCCGGCAGGCACGGAGAGCGATACGGCCCCCGTCAGCGTGGGGACAGGCACCTTGCCGCCCAGAACCGCCTCCTGCAGCGTGACCGGAAGATCCATCCGCAAGTCGCGGCCATCCCTGGTGAAATAGGGATGGGAGGCGACGGAAACCTGGATCAGAACGTCTCCCGACGGGCCGCCCTTGCGGCCGGCGCCGCCCCGCCCCTTGAGGCGGATCTGCTGGCCATCGCGCAGGCCGACGGGGATCTTCACGTCGATCTGCTCGCCATTGGGAAGCGCCACGCGGCGCGACCCGCCGCGGGCGGCTTCCTCGAAACTGACAGTCATCGCGACATTGAAGTCCTGGCCCTGGCGCGGCTGCTGGCGGCCGCGCGCGCCGAGCCCGCCCAACAGATCGCTGAACAGGTCTTCGGCGCTGAAACCCTGTGCCGCTTCTCCCGGCTGGTCCGTCCAGTTGAAATGAAAATCCCTCGCGCCCTGGCCGCCGCCATGAGGCCCGCCGCGAAACCCGTGAGGGCCGGGATCGAAGCCTCGGGGATTGCCCGAGGCATCGATCTCGCCCGCATCGAACTTGGCGCGCTTGGCCTTGTCGCCCAGGATGTCATAGGCGCCGCTGATCTCCTGGAAGCGTTTCTGCGCCGAGGCATCTCCGCCCTTGGTGTCGGGATGGTGCTTCTTCGCCAGCGAGCGGAAGGCCTTCTTGATCTCGGCCTCGCTCGCGGTGCGGGATACTCCCAAGACGTCGTACGGATCGCGCATGGTCTCTCTTGCCCCGGCCCTGAATCGCCGGCGCGGTCCATCATATAGGAAGGCGGTCCGTCCAGGTTAAGACCGGATCAGCGCCTGGACTCCATCAGCACCATCACGCCGAGGACGAGAGTGACCGTGCCGCCTATCCAGCTTGCCATCATCGGGATGCTGTGGCCGCCGGCAATAATGTCCCACCCCGCATAGATGCGATAGAAATGAGCCGCCGCGACGACGAGAAGCAAGAGTCCGGCGATGACCGTGAACGGCTTGGACATGAGAACCTCCCCTTCAGGGGCGAAGACTATCACTTTGCGGGACCGGCGGGCAGGGCGGCGAGGCGCTTGGCCGCCTCGTCCATGCCGCCATCGGCCGCCAGCCGGTAGAGCTTGCGTGCGGTCTCCACGTCCTTGGGCACGCCATTGCCGCTCTCATACATGGTCGCGAGTTCGAACTGGGCGATGGGATGGCCTGCGGCCGCCGCGCCGTTGAGCCAGGGGAACGCCGCCTTGGCATCGGGTGCCCCCGCCTCGCCATTCAGCAGCATCTCGCCCAGATCGGCAGCGGCCGTCGCCAGGCCGCCCTGTGCGGCGCGGGCATACATCTCCTCCGCGGCCTTGGGGTCCTTTTGTGTGCCTTCTCCCCGCCGCAGCATCAGCGCAACATTTCGCATCGCCGCCAGATCGCGGTCGTCGATCGAGGAGAACAACTGAAAGGCCTTTGTGTAATCCTTCGCATCGTAGGCCGCGAGGCCCCGGTCGAAGATCGCCTTGGTCTCTTCGGGGGCGTCAGCAGGTGCCGAGGCGCAAGCCGAAGCGAGCAAAGCGCAAAGGCACAGGCAGGACAACAAGGCCGGACGCATCGTGGACCCCAAGGACGCTTCCAGCTTATACGCGCAGCTTCCGCCTGCAAAAGGGAGGTGGTAAGCGGTAGCCATGAGCGAAATCGGCGGTCCCCTGGACGACGGCGGCATCAAGGCCGGCGATCCCTTCGCGCTCCTCGATTCCTGGATGGAAGAGGCCAAGAAGACCGAGCCGAACGAAGCCAATGCCATGTCCATCGCCACCGTGGACGCGCAGGGCAGGCCCAATGTGCGCATGGTGCTGCTGAAGGACATGGGGCCGGACGGCTTCGTCTTCTACACCAACACCGAGAGCGCCAAGGGCAACGAGCTGAGCGCCAATCCGTTCGCCGCGCTCTGCCTGCACTGGAAGACCCAGCGCCGCCAAGTGCGCGCGCGCGGCAGCGTCCGCCGTGTCGGCGATGCCGAGGCCGATGCCTATTTCGCCACCCGTCCCAAGGATAGCCAGATCGGCGCCTGGGCCAGCGCGCAGTCCCGCCCGATGGAGGGCCGCTTCGCCTTCGAAAAGGAGATCGCGCGCCACGCGGCGAAATTCGCGCTGCAGAAAGTGCCGCGGCCGCCCTACTGGTCGGGCTATCGCATCGTGCCGTTCGAGATCGAGTTCTGGCGCGACCGTCCGTTCCGCCTGCACGACAGGCTCGTCTATCGCCGCGACGCGCCGGACAAGCCATGGCGGACCGAAAGGCTGTTCCCGTGAGCGCAGCCGCCATGGCGCAGAGCGACCGCACGCTGATGACGCGCGCGGCGTGGGCCGCCGTCGGCGTCGCCGCGTTGCTCATCGTGCTCAAGACCGTCGCCTATATAGTGACGGATTCGATCGCGATGATGGCCTCGCTCGCCGATTCCGCACTCGATCTCTTCGCGTCGTCGATCAATCTTCTCGCCATCCGCGCCGCCTTGACCCCGGCCGACAACGAGCACCGCTTCGGCCACGGCAAAGCCGAGCCGCTCGCGGGAATGGCGCAGGCGGCCTTCATCGCAGGCTCGGTCGCATTCCTCTCCATTGAATCCGTCAGCCGGCTGATCGCGCCGCATCCGATCGAACAAAGTTGGCTCGCTCTCGGCATCATGGCGGTGTCCATCGCGGCGACGCTGGGACTCGTCACCCTGCAGCGGATCGCCGTGATGCGCACCGGCTCTGTCGCGGTCGGCGCCGACCGCGTCCACTACCTGGGCGACCTGCTCACCAATGTCGGCGTGGTGATCGGCATCGTGTTGTCGACGCAGTTCCACCTGCTCGAGGCCGATCCGGTGATCGGGCTTTGCATCGCCGCGGTGCTGGCCTGGAGCGCCTGGCATGTCTTCGGCCAGAGCTACGACCAGCTGATGGACCGCGAACTGCCCGACAGCGACCGCGAGCGCATCAAGAAAATCGTCATGGCGCACAAGGAGGTGCGCAATCTGCACGATTTGCGCACGCGCGCGGCCGGCATCGCCACCTTCATCCAGCTGCATATCGAGCTCGACCCCGCGATGAGCCTGATCCGCGCGCATCAGGTGAGCGACGAGGTGGAGGCGGCGCTGTGCGCCGCATTCCCCCGCGCCGAAGTCCTCATCCATCAGGATCCGTTGGGCGCGGAGATGCCGGCGCCGCTTGCGACGCATTGAGGCGCCGATGCCGCTGGTGAAACTTTCCGGCAGCGAGGCCATCGCCAATCTGCGAGGCAATCCGGCCGCCGCATGGCCTGCGCGTCACCCACCGGATCGCAACCGTCTCGAGCCGGTGTGCAAGCCTTCCTTTTTGCCCCGTTTCAGGTTGGTTCCGGGAGAGAAGATCTTCACCATCGGATCCTGCTTCGCGCGCAACATCGAGCGGGCGCTGCTGCAGCGCGGTTTCGACGTCGTCAGCGCGAAGGTGAAATGGCCCGAAGGTGTGCGTGACACCGTCGAGAACGGCGTCCTCAACAATTTCGGCGTCCCATCGATCGAGAACGAGTTGCGCTGGGCACTCGACAAGGACCATCCGTTCGATCCCGACCGGCATCTGATGGAAGTGGCATCGGGCCGCTTTGTCGATCCCCACATTCCGATGCGCCCCGGCCCGCGCGAGCGCGCGCTTCTGATGCGCCAAACCGCAACCGAGGTGACGCGCCGGGTCGTGGAGTGCCGCGTCGTGGTCATGACGCTGGGCTTGAGCGAAGTATGGTTCGACGTCGAGACCGCCACCTATCTCAATCGCGCGCCGCCTCGCAGGCTGGTGGAGCGCATCCCGGAGCGTTTCGAGCTGCACGTCCTCGACCATGACGAAACGCTGCGGGCGCTGGAGGCGACGATCGCGTTGCTCAAGGCGCATTGCCCTTCGCAGCAGCGAATCCTGCTGACGGTGTCGCCGGTGCCGCTGGGCACGACCCATACCGCGGGCGATGCCATCGTGGCGAATTCCTATTCCAAGTCCGTATTGCGGACGGCGGCGGAGCATGTCGCCGCGCGCCATGCGCATATCGACTATTTCCCCTCGTACGAAAGCGTGATGCTGAGCGATCGCTCGCAAGCCTGGATGGACGATCAAATCCACGTTCAGCCGGCACTGATTCAGCTCAACGTCGCGCGCATGCTCGAGGCCTATCTTCCCAGCTCGGAAGCGGACGCGGCAGCAGACATCCCGGCCCGGCTTAAGGAAGCGCAGGAGGAGGCCCAGGCGCGCAATGTGGACGGTGCGCTTGCGATTCTGGATGCTGTACGCGAGGCGGGGTTGCGCGATGCCTCGTTTGCGCTGCTCTACGCCGAGCTCTGCTTGAAGAAGGACCGGCTCGCGGATGCACGCGCCACGCTGGCATACTTGCCGGAAGATGCGGCCGGCTGGCGGCGGGGATTGGTCGAAGCCGGCCTCGCGATGCGCGGCGGCAGGAGCGCCGAGGCGCTTGCGGTTCTGGAGGCGCTGGCGGAACGGCATCCCAAGATCCCTGCCGTTTGCCGCGCACGGCTCGACGCCCATGAACAACTCGGCCAATACGAGCAGGCGCTCGCCGCCGCCAAACGGTGGGCGGAGATCCTGCCCCGATCCTCGCCCGAACCGATCCACCGCGCGGCGCTGATCCATCAGGCGCGCGGCGACGCCAAGGCGGCAGAAGCGGCATTCCGCACACTGCTGCAAATGCCGCAGATGCGCACTGGTCATGTCTTGGACTACATCGAGTTCCTGATCGCGCAGGGACGTCTGGACGATGCGGCGCGCGAAGCTGCCCTGCTCAAGCCCGATCTTGCGGCGGACCGGCGACGCCTTCGCCTGCTCGAAAACTTTCTGCCGACGGCGACAGGCTAACCGGCCTTTGCTAGGCTGGCCTCATGCCCAACCCGCTTCCCAACGACGAGCAGCGCACGCTGATCCTGACCGGCGCCAGCCGCGGCATCGGGCACGCGACCGTCAAACGCTTCTCGAGCGCGGGCTGGCGGGTGATCACCTGTTCGCGCCATGCCTTCCCCGAGAACTGTCCCTGGGCCGCGGGGCCCGAGGACCACATCCAGGTCGACCTCTCCGATCCCGACGACACGATGCGCGCCGTGCGCGAGATGCGCGGGCGACTGAAGGAGGGCAGGCTGCACGCGCTGGTCAACAACGCCGGCATCAGCCCCAAGGGCGCGAACGGCGCGCGGCTCGACACCTTGTCGACTCCGATGGCGGCTTGGCGGCAGGTGTTCGAGGTGAATCTATTCTCGACCGTCTGGCTGGCACAGGGCCTGCGGGCGGCGCTCGCGGCCGCCCATGGCGCCATCGTCAACGTCACCTCCATCGCCGGCGGCAGGGTGCATCCCTTCGCCGGCAGCGCCTATGCCACCAGCAAGGCCGCGCTCGCCGCATTGACGCGCGAGATGGCAGCGGATTTCGGACCCCTGGGCGTGCGCGTCAACGCCATCGCGCCGGGAGAGATCGATACCGCGATCCTTTCGCCCGGAACGGAGAAGATCGTCGAGGCCATTCCGCTGCGCCGCCTGGGCCTGCCTGAAGAAGTCGCCAAGGCGATCTATTATCTCTGCACGGAGCAATCCTCCTACGTCACCGGCGCCGAGCTGCACATCAACGGCGGCCAGCACGTCTAGTGTCCGGTCAGAGCCTTACGACCAGACTCACTTCGGCGCTGGGTGTCCAGCCGAAACCGTTACTGGCCCACTGATAGCGCCCGAGCGCGCGCAATCCCCAAGACGAATTGAACTGCAGCTGCGCGCCGCCGCCAAGTCCCGCCATGAAGGCGCTCTGGCCCGCGTGAAACCCGCTGATCGTCGCGGCGGCGTCGGCATAACCCAAATTGACATCGCCCATCAGCGCGAACGGGGAATCGTAGAACGGGAGATAACCCATGAAATCGGTCTGGATTCGCTGGAGGCGCTCGTTGACGCCGGCAACCGAACCTCCGGTGTAGCTGTAGTTCACTTCGGCGGTATAGAACTCATCGAAGCGATACCCCACGCCGGCCATTCCGCCGGTCAAGGTGCCGGCATTCGAGGGCCAAGCCACGGCGCCGCCGGCGACGAGGTAAAGACCGGGGCTGAAATAGTATGACTCGGCTCTGGCGCCCGAGACGCCGATCCCGATTGCCAGGGCACTCGCGGCGAAGACGGTGCTGAAGTTCCTCATGATCCCCCCTGAATGCACACAACCTAAGCCCAGAGTTTCGCTCTTAGCAAGAGAGAACGGGCTTCTGGCGCGCGGACGCATTTTCGACCCGCGCTTGCGACAGGCACTATCATGGAGGCCTGGATGCGATATGGTTCGGCCATGCCAAAGCTCTCGCGCGCGCCGACGCGCCTTTACATCAATCCGGTGATGGACAGCCGGCGCTGGGACTTTTTCGAGCTGCGCGACGACGACATCGTCATCGCCACCTTTCCCAAATGCGGCACCACCTGGACGCAGCGGATCGTCGATCTTCTGGTGTGGCAGTCGCCGGACATCCGGCCGTTCGGAGACATCTCGCCCTGGCTGGACGCCACGTTCTTCAATCCGCTGGAGGAAGACCTCGCGACACTGAAGACGCAAACGCACCGCCGCTACATCAAATCGCACCTGCCGTTCGACGCGCTGCCGGTGTGGGACAGCGTCAAGTACATCCATGTCGCGCGCGACGGCCGCGACGCGCGGCTCTCCTGGAAGAACCATGAGGCCGGCTTCACGCCCGAGTTCCGCCAGCGCATCGGCGAGCGCGCGATGGCGCTTGCCGCGCAGAGCGGCGCGCCGCCCGCGGGGCCGCCTCCGCCGCCGCCGGAAGACCAACGCGAATACCTGCTGCAATGGATGGACCAGCTCGAAGCCGCGCCGCCCGACGGGCCGCAGGGCGAGCTCACCTATTTCGGTTTCGAGGGGACCTATTGGCGCGAGCGCGCGCGGGACAATCTGCTGCTCGTCCACTACGACGACCTCAATACCGACCTCGCCGGCGAGATGCGGCGGATTTCGGAGTTCCTCGAAATCGACACGCCCGCGAGCCTGATGCCCAAGCTCGTCGAAGCGGCGCGCTTTGCGACGATGAAGCAGGGCGGCGACGCCTTGTTTCCCAGACTGAAACAAGCCTTCGACCGCGGCGCCGAACGCTTCATCCACCAAGGCCGCAGCGGCAGATGGCGCGAGGTGCTGACCGCCGAAGACGCACGGCGGTACGAGGCGATTGCGCGGAAACGTGCGACGCCCGACCTGGCGGAGTGGCTCGAATGGGGAAAACGCGCAGCGGGGGAACCTGGGAAAGGATAACTAGACGCTGGGCCGTCGCCACTCCAATCCATCGAACCGGGCATAATCGCGATCGAAGGTGATGAAGGTGCAGCCGTGCTCGATCGCTAGCGCAGCGAACCAGGCATCACTGATGCGTGATCCACGTGTGTGCGTCTTCAGGCACAAATCGCGAAAGATCGACCAGTGCCGCTGGCCGGGATGGACGATTTCGCAAAGCGGCTGGCCGAGGAGATTGTCGCAATATGCAAAAACCTCCTCGGAAGGATTGGGGCTTGAATAGATACGAGAATCTGTGGTGATGCGCACAACGGCCGAAAGCACAAGCGGTGAAATCGCAAAGCGAGCATCTCCAAAAACGACAGCGTCCAACCACTTCTTGCTTGTGAGGTGGTGAGGCGATTCCGTCCGAAACGCATAGATCAAGACATTGACGTCCGGCAGCATCATTTCTGACGCGCCATATAGGCGAGGTCGTCCATTTCCTGGATTGCCGAGAAATCGTCGAGATCAATCCCCGGCCGCAAGCCGCCCTTGGCGCGGCTAACCGGCGGCGCAATGCGTTTGGCCGAGGCAGCGCGTTCCTCCAAAGTGCGGCGCAAGCCTTCTTCGATCAGCGCAGTCAATGTGCGCCCTTCGCTTGCGGCCTTTCGCTTTGCGCGCCGCATGAGTTCCTTTGGAAGCCGAACCGTTGTCCGCTCGATCATATGTCAAGACATATCACTCGGGACGAGACATGTCTAGTTCAGACGCCCACCCTCCAGCCAACTCTTAAGCTCGGGTGACAATCGTTCGCGCGAAACTTTCTCGTAGAACGCCTGGTTTTCCGGCGACAAGACTTCGCGCCATTCGCCCCGGCGGGCTTTGCGGAAGAAGTCGCTGTCGCTCTTCCATTCGCCGAAATGGGCGCCGGGAGCGTTGCGGGCGGCGTTTTTCTTCATCGTTTCGAAGCGGGCGGCGTCGACCAGCGCCGGCCAGCGCGTCTCGTCGATGGGAATGCGCAGCGCTGCCGACAGCCTTCGCATCTCGCCGTCGAGGTCGCGCGTCAGATCGCTGTAGTGCAGGAAGTGGATGTTGGGCTGGTCTCGATGGCGCCAATAGCTGTCGGTCAGATACATCACCGAGCCCACTGGAAATCCGTCCCACACCCAGGGAAACGGGCTGCTGGTCAGCCAGATGGGAAACAGCACGTTCGGATCGCGCGGAAAATCGGAGTCCGGCGGCAGGCCGGCGCGCTTTAGCGCATCGAGGCGCGTGTGCTCCGAGATGTTCGCCAGATGATCGAGCACGGAGAGGAACGCGTCGCGCGGATCGCGGCCGCAGAAGACGTAATCGACCTCGTCATAATAGGGCAGGCCGTCGAGCGGGGTGTGCGTCTTGACGATGCGCCGCCACGGCTGCGCCTCGTAATCGGCGACGATGTTTTCGGCCGGCTCGATGTGGCGTTCCAGCCAGCGCGAGAGTTGCGTCAAGGGCAGCGGCAGCTCGGGCGTCTGATGCACCAAGAGCGCGCAGATCATCTGTGTCCAGGTCGTGCCGCATTTGGCCGGCGTCGCCACCACGATGTCGCCTTTGCGCGGCCGGAAGCTGTCCCAGCGCGTGCTATCGAAGATCATGTCGGTATAGGTGTGCGTGCGCTCGGGTCGCGTCATGCGATGAACCTCGTTGCGGACAGTCTATCCTCGGCACGCATCAATGGTCAGGCCCCTTTCCTGAGATCGGGAAGAAACGCCGCGAGCAGTCCCAGCGCCGGCAGGAACGCACACACGCCATAGACGAACCCGATGCCCTTCAAATCCGCGAGCCAGCCGAGCGCGCCCGCACCAAGCCCGCCCATGCCGAAGGATAGTCCGAAGAACAAACCCGAGATCGTGCCGACCTTGGCCGGCACCAGCTCCTGACCGTAGACGACGATGGCGGGAAAGGCGCTCGCCAGGGTCACGCCGGCGCAGGCGCTGAGCACGCTGGTCCAGAACAGATTGGCGTGCGGCAGCATGAGGGTGAAGGGCAGGGCGCCCAGCACCGAGAACCAGATGAGGTGCTTGCGCCCGAAGCGGTCGCCCAGCGGGCCGCCCGCGATCGTTCCGACTGCGACCGCCGCCAGGAAGACGAAGAGATGCAGCTGGGCGTCGCGCACGCTCAAGTGAAAGCGCTCGATCAGATAGAAGGTGTAGTAGCTCGACAGGCTCGCCAGATAGACGAATTTCGAGAAGATCAGGATCACCAGGATCGCCAGCGAGCGGGCGACGACGCGCTTGGGCAGCGGCGCGCGCGCCTGTGCCTGGATGGCGCGCTTCGCCCGCGCCATGCCATGATGGCGGTACCAAATGCCCACCCAGCTCAAGACGCCGATCGCGATCGCTGCCATGACGCAAAACCACGCGATGCTGCGCTGGCCTTCCGCCGCGACGATGGACGCCGCGCCCAATGCGCCGAGCGCGCTGCCCGTGCTGCCGCCCCATTGGAACATCGACTGGGCGAAGCCGCGGCGCGGTCCCGCCGCCATATGCGCGACGCGCGAGGATTCCGGATGGAACACGCTCGAGCCCATGCCCACCAGCGCCGCGGCGATCAGCAGCACGGAATAGGACGCGGCGAAGGCCAGCAGCAGCAGGCCGACGAACGTCCCCACCATGGCGATGGGCAGCGCGAAAGGCACGGCGCGGCGGTCGGTGTACAAACCCACCAGCGGCTGCAGCAGCGACGAGGTGACCTGGAAGGTCAAAGTCACCAGCCCGATATGGGCGAAGTCGAGATCGAAGGTGCGCTTGAGATTGGGATAGATCGCCGGCAGCAGCGACTGCATCATGTCGTTGAGCATGTGGCAAAAGGCGATGGCGAAGATCACCGAATAGACCGTCGGCAGAACGGCCACTGAGCTTGCCCGCTCCGCGATCGAGGATTGTGCCGGCGTCGGGGAGAGTTCGCTCTGGCTCGTCATTCGTCTTCGCCGCGCGCTTCGTCCCTGGAGATCGGCCGGTAGGCGGAGCGCGGATATTGCTTGCCGCGCTTGACCGTCATGGTCACGCTCTTGATGTTCGCGATGTCGTCCAGCGGGTTTTTCGCGAGGAACACGATGTCGGCGAACTTGCCCTTCTCCAGCGTCCCGCGCTCGCGTTCTTCGCCGATGGTGCGCGCGGCAATGGCCGTCGCGGCGCGGAGCGCGTCCATGGGAGACAAGCCCGCCTGCTCCAGCAGCGCCAGCTCGTCGGACAGTGCCGGCCATGCGTCGCGCCATCCCGTTTCGCCGTCGGTGCCGGCGCTGATGGGAATGCCGGCGCGATAGGCTTGGGCGGTTATGATCTGCGCCAGCTTGAGCGTGCAGTATGGCGGCGGGCCGGCGCCCTTCGTGCCGTCGAGTTCCTTGTACACATAGAGCGTGGCGTCGAGGATCGTGCCGCGCCGCTTGATGTCCGCGAGAAGTGCGTCGAGCGCCGGGTTGCCGCGCAGAATCCGGTCCGCATCGACCGGCGCGCGGTTGTGATAGGCAGCCGGCATCGACCGCGATGCCTGATAGCCCAGCATGCAGGCGTGGCTGACGACGTCCGCGCCCGCATCCACAACCTCCATCGGGCTCGCGGGAAACACGGCCGCATGCGCCCAGACGAGCAGGTGCTGGCGGTGGGCTTCCGCCGTGATCGCCGCCACCAGCGGCGCCGCAAGATCGGCGTAAATCTTGATCGCGCCTGCGCCGGTGCCCTTTGCTTCGGCCACCGCGAGACGGAGGTCGGTGACCGGCGTCACCACACGCATCCACGGCGTTTCGCCGGGCACGCGGCCGCGCGTCGACTCCACCGTGCGCGGGTCCTTGAAGAACTCGGGGCCCGCCATCAGCGCGGCATAGACGATATCAGGACCTTCGGTTTCGCCGATTTGCGTCGCGCGGGAAAGGTAGCCCAGCTCGCGGGTGTCGCCGGCCATGTCGCGCACCGCCGTGATGCCCGAATAGAGATCGCGGCGCAGGATGGCCTCGGGATAGGCCAGTCCAGGCGAGGTCGCCAGATGGACATGCGTATTGATGAGGCCGGGAAGGGCAAATGCGCCATGCATGTCGACGACATTTGGGCCGGCCTTCACCGTCGATGCCGGCACCAGGCCGGCGATGCGTTCGCCCCGCAATACGATCGCCATGTCGGGACGCGCGGATGCCGCGACGCCGTCGATGAGCGTCACGTGGTCATAGGTGACGGATGGTTCGGATGCATTCGGGAGTGTCGCCGCACCTTGGGCTGCAGTCGCGGCGAGCAGCGCCGCGAACCCGATCTCAAGCGCTTTGGCTCTTCTCGGCATCTTCCAGGATCTCTGCGACCTTTTCCTTGCCGTCCTCGCTGTGCAGCCAGCCCTCGGCGGCGTGCTGGGAAGCGAAATTGCCGGCGGCCCGGTGCGGCTTGTTGCGCCCCGGCACCGGCACGAGCACTTCGAAGGTCCCGGCAAAACGCTGGTCCCTGGTTTCGGTGACGTAGGGCGGCGGCAGTTTCTTGTTCTTCTTCATGGTCGAATCCTTCAAGAGCGTGGGCGCGCTCCTATCATCTTTCCCAGGGTTTGCGCACTTCTTCTTTTGCGGGGCGCTTCTTGCGTCCGATGCCCAGGTGCTCGCGCCACAGCTTGGCCGGAATCTCCTCGACCTGACCGGGCTCGAGTTGACCGAGATGGAAGGGCCCGAACTGCACGCGGATGAGACGCGCCACCTTGAGTCCGAGACTCTCCATCACCCGCTTGACCTCGCGGTTCTTGCCCTCTTTCAGGCTGACGATCGCCCAGGCATAGACCCCGCGGGCGCGCTCCAGGTCGGCGATCACGGGTCCGTATTTCACTCCGTCGATGGTGACGCCGGTGGCGAGCTTGTCGAGGTCGGCCTGCGTCACCTTGCCGAACAGGCGCGCGCGATAGCGCCGCGTCCAGCCGGCGGCCGGCAGTTCCAGCCGGCGGGCGAGATCGCCATCGTTGGTCAGCAGCAACAGGCCTTCCGAATTGAAATCGAGTCGTCCCACCGACACGACCCGCGGGAGCCGCAGCGGCAGATGCGCGAAGACGGTGGGGCGGCCCTGAGGGTCCTTGTGTGTGGTGACCAGGCCTGTCGGCTTGTGATAGCGCCATAGCCGCGCCGGCTCGGCCGCGCCGATGGGCTTGCCGTCGATGGCAATGACATCGTCTTCGCCCACGTTCAGCGCCGGGGTTTTCACCGGCTCGCCATTGAGCGCCACCCGGCCTTCGACGATCATCTTCTCCGCATCGCGGCGGGAGCAGATGCCGGCGCGGGCGATGACCTTTGCGATGCGCTCGCCGCTCGGCTTATGGTCGGACAAGAAGGGCTCCCATGACGGACGACGAAGCCATAGCACTCGCGCTCGCCGAAGCGGAAGCCGCCGCCATGCGCGGCGAGGTGCCGGTGGGCGCGGTCCTTGTCGACGGCGAGGGGGCGGTGATCGCGCAGGACGGCAACCGGATCCTCGAGCTCAGCGATCCCACGGCGCATGCGGAGATGGTGGTGATGCGCATGGCGGCGCGCAAGCTCGCCAACGAAAGGCTCATCGGCACGACCCTCTATGTGACGCTGGAGCCCTGTGCCATGTGCACCGGGGCCATCAGCTTGGCGCGTGTCGCGCGGCTGGTCTTCGCGGCGGACGATCCCAAAGGCGGCGCCGTGCTGCATGGGCCGAAGTTCTTCGAGCAACCGACCTGTCACCATCGGCCCGTCGTCGCGCGCGCCGGCGACGCGGTCCAGGCCTCCGAGCAGCTCAAGGCCTTCTTCAGGGCACGCCGGACTCCCTGATCCCTGTCGTATTCGCGGGCAGCCGGACGATCAATCCGTCATGCGCCATTTCGACTCCGTCAGGCCGAACGTCGGAGACACCGTGCAGGAACAGCCTTTCGGCGAAGCTGTTGGGCAGCATCGGGATGATATGCGTGAAGACCAGCAGGCGCACCTGGGCCTGGTTTGCAATGCGCGCGGCATCGACCGGACTTGTGTGATAGGGCGGAATGTCGTGAAAGATCTTCGCCTGTCGCGGATGGCCGCTGGCCGCGAGTGCATCGCGCATGATCGCCACCATCTCCGGCGACAGGCCTTCATGCACCAGGACGTCCGCGCCATGCGCAGCCGTGGTCAGATTCTGGTCAGGTGCCGTGTCGCCACTGACCACGATGCTGCGCCCGCCATAGTCGAAGCGATAGCCATAGGCCGGGGTCGCAGGATCGTGATGCACCTTGATGGCGGTGACCTTGAGCCCGTTCAGTTCGAGGACGGTTCCCGCATCGATGGGGCGCGGCACCATCGCCACCGCGTCGGGGGGCAGCATCGCCGCGCCGTGATGCGCGGTGCGGTAGCCCGCGTCGAGCGCATACGCCTCGTTGAAGCCGCCGACGACGCGCTCGATTCCCGGCGGCCCATACACGGCGAGCGGCTTGTTGCGGCCCGCGACCCAGGTCTGCAGGCGGATCTCGCCGAGCTCGCCGATATGGTCGGAATGGAAATGGGTGATGAAGACGCCTGCGATCTTCTCCAGTGGAATGCGCCAGAGCATGAGATTGCGCGCGCTGTCTATCCCCGCATCGACGAGATAAAGCCTGTCGCCGGCGGCGATCAGCGTGCACGGCCCGCCGCGCGACTTATCGGGCAAAGGCGATCCTGTGCCACAGAACAGCACCGCGAGCTCGTTCTTCTCGGCCAGCACCGGCTTCGGCTGCGAGACCGCATGGAACGCGATCCGCCGGAACAGCCAGGATTCCACCGGTGCCCTCTCCAGCGCCGCGAAGACCACACCGGCAAGGACCATGAGCGCGCCGAGGAAGATCGCCAGACGTCTCATCGGTTCTTCAGCCCCCGCTGCTTCAGCCGCCATAGAAGGACGTCGAGCCGGTCCTGACCGAAGAACGGTTCGCCTTCGAACACGCAAGTGGGCACGCCCCAATGGCCGGCTTGCTGGTGCGCCTTTTGATTCGACTGGACGATCGCTTCGTATTTGTCCGGATCGGCTGCGATCTTTGCGTCGAGATCGGTAAGGTCGAGTCCCGCGCGGTGGGCAGCCTGCGCCAGATGATCGCCCTCATGCCAGTTGTCGACGCGCCCGGACCACAACAATCTGCTCACTTCATAGAGGAACGAAAGCCCGCGACCCGCCTCCGCCGCCGCGCAACCCAATCGCGTCAGGCGATGGATGTGAGGCTGGTTGGGGACTGCGGCGCGCGTGGCAGGATCGACCACCACCGGGTCAGGCCTCGGCCAGCGATAGGGCAGACCCAGCATCTCGGCAATGCGATAGGTGTCGCGCAGCAGATAGGGAATCCAGAGCGGATTCTGCTTCTCGAAGAAATCGCCGGATCGCACCGCGAGCGGATAGACCGGACGCACCTCGATGGCGAGATCGTATTCGCGCTCCATCTCCACCAGCCGCGGCGTCGCCAGATAGGAATAGGGGCTGCGGAACGACCAGTAGAGTTCGACGGACAGCGTCATCGCGGCACCATGGATTGAAGATAGGCGACCACGGCATCGGCCAGGCCCTTCACGGCCTGCGTGCGGTTCTGCCGCGTGGGGGCGTGCGGGTTGAGGATGCCGATGAGCAGGAAGCCGTAGATCATCTGGGTCGCGACGCGGATGGCGTCGCCGAGCGCTTGCTTGTCGCGGACGCGCGCGGAAAGTGCGTCCTGAAGCGATCGCGCGATCTCGTCGCGCAGGGCAAACATGATATCCAGCACCGGCTTGTGCTCGAAGCCGCGCTCGATGATTGCCCGGAACAGGCCGCGATGGGCGGCGAAATTCGCCGCCGTGCGCATCACGAAGGTCCGCACTACTTCGTCCAGGGGCCGCGTGGCATCGTCCACCACGAATTCGCCGAGCCGCGCGCGCGCCTCCTGCACGAATGTCTCCGCCACGCCGAGGAACAGCGCGTCCTTGTCCTTGAAGCGGAAATAGACCGCGCCGACCGAGACACCGGCCTCTGCCGCGATATCGCTGAGCTTGGCGCCGTCATAGCCTTTGTCGGCAAAAGTTTTTTCCGCCGCCGCGAGCAGCCGCTCGCGGGTGGCGAGGCTGCGGGCCTGCTGGGCCGGCAACGCCCACTTCTCGGCCGGAGTTGCTTTCGCCTTCGTCATGGCCTAAATCTGAATTTTCGTTCAGTTTTATCGGCATTCGCAGCGAAAGGCAAGGCATGCGCGCGGACATTTCTCCCAGCCCGGTGCAGATCAGGAAATTCCAGGAGGAGGGGCCGGGCGGCGCGATCGTCATGGTCAACCTCCTCAAGTTTCGCGCTCGCGCGGAATATGAGCCCGCGCGCGAGGAAGCCGCGCAGAACCTGACCGGCCGCGAGGCCTATCAGCGCTATGGCGCCATCGCGTTCGCCTTCGTGCATGGCCTCGGTAAAAGCATCGTCTGGATGGGGCCGCAGGCGCTGGTCTTCATCGGTGGCGCCGAGCAGGATTGGGACGAGGTCATCTGCGTACGCTATCCCTCGCGCGCCAAGTTCCTAGAGATGGTGTCCAATCCGGATTATCTCGCCGTCACCTACCATCGCGACGCCGGCCTCGAGCGCACGGCATTGCTGTGTTGCAGCGCGGGGAGCGCGGCGTGACCTACACCATCTATGGCGGGCTCGGTTCGCCGTATTCGATGAAGATGCGCGCGGTGCTGCGCTACCGGCGCCTGCCGCATGTCTGGCGCCAGATGCAGGCGGGCGACGACCGCGTGTTCCAGCACGTCAAGGCACCCGTCATACCGGTGATCCAGTATCCCGACGGAAGCTGGCACAACGACTCCACGCCGATGATCTTCGATCTCGAGCGGCGTCACGGCGAGCGCTCCATCGTGCCCCCGAACGAGACCGACGCGTTCCTGGCCTTCCTGCTCGAGGATTTCGCCGACGAGTGGGGCACCAAGGCCATGTTCCACTACCGTTGGTATCGCGAGCGCGATCAGAAGCAGATGTCACAATGGCTGGCGTTCGATCGCCTGCGTGGCAGCGGCCGCGAGACCGTCCTCAAAGCTGCGCACGTGTTCCGCGAGCGCCAGGTGGGCCGCATGGCGCTGGTCGGCTGCACGCCGCAGAACGCGCCGGTCATCGAGGAGAGCACGCGGCAGATCCTTTCCGTGTTCGAGACGTTGGTGACGGAGCGGTCCTATCTGTTCGGCGGCCGGCCATCCCTGGCCGACTTCGGCTGGTTCGGGCAGCTTTCCCAACTTGCCATCGATCCGACGCCGCAGGACATGATGCGCGCGGTATTTCCATTCACCTTTCGCTGGATCGCCAATCTCGACGATGCTTCGGGTGTCGAAGGCGAATGGTCGCCCGCCGGCGACGCGGTGAAGACGCTGGTTCGACTGGCGGGCAAAATCTACTTCCCCTTCCTCCTCGCAAACGCCGCTGCCGTTGCGCGGGGCGCGCCGACGTTCACCGTCGACCTGCTGGGCAGGCCCTACAGCCAGGGCGCTTTCAAGTATCAGGCGAAATGCCTTGCCGAATTGCGTGCCGCTCATGCGGGACTGAAAGACAAGACAGCAGTCGACCCGCTGCTTGCCGATGCCGGATGTCTGGAGGCGCTGCGTGGGACGTAAAATCCTGTTCATCACCACCGACCAGCAGCGTTTCGACTCCCTCGGCTGCAACGGCAACCGCTTCTGCCGCACGCCGAACATCGACGCGTTGGCGCGCGATGGCATCAACTACCGGCGCGCCTACAACCAGAACACCGTCTGCATGCCGGCGCGCTCGACGATGCTGACGGGACAATATGTGCGCACGCACGGCGTCTTCGCCAACGGCGTGCCGCTGCCCGAAGACGCGCCGAGCGTGGCGCAGTATCTGAAGGACAAGGCGGGCTACAAGACCGCGCTGATCGGCAAGGCGCATTTCGAACCCGGCTTCGACCTCAAGGGAAAATGGCGCGAGAACCGCCGCCAGATCGAGGGCGATCTCGGTCCCTGGCGCGGCTTCGATTACGCGATCCACGCGATGCACATCACCAGCTTTCGCGGCAATCCCACCGGCCATTACGGCCGCTGGGTTCAAAAGAACTGGCCGCAATATTTCAACATCTCCGCGCCGCTGCTGAACGCTTCTCCCGGCGGCGACACCGGAGCGCCCGAAACCGCGAACAATCCCGTGCCGCGCGAGGTCTATCACACCGATTGGCTCGCCGGCCTTGCGGAGGATTGGCTCAAGAAGCTCGATGCCGACGACGACTGGTTCCTGTGGCTCAGCTTTCCCGATCCGCACCATCCCTGGGATCCGCCGGCGGAGGAGAACAAGCGCTGTGGCTGGCGCGACCTGCCGCTGCCGGACGGCTATCCCGGCTCGCCGGAGAAGATCCGCGAGATCCTGGCGCGCAAGCCGGCGCATTGGCTCGCCTATTACGACGGCATCTTCGCCAACATCGAAGGCGGCCCGATGAACTTCACGCCGCAACAGCTATCGCCCGACAACATCCGCGAGATCAACGCCAAGGTCCATGTGATGAACGAGCTGATCGACGAGGCGGTCGGTCGCGTCATGCGCGTGGTTGCCGCGCGCGGCTGGGACGCGGACACCGACGTCATCTTCACCACCGACCACGGCGAGCTGCAGGGCGATTTCGGTTTCGTCTACAAGGGCCCGTTCCATGTGGATGCGCTGATGCGCCTGCCTTTCATCTGGCGGCCGGCGTCGATCACAGGGACTGCGCCTTCCGTCGTGAAACAGCCGGTGGAGCAGGTCGATCTGGCATCCACCTTCTGTGCGATCGCCGGCATCGAGCAGGCGCCATGGATGCAGGGCAAGGTCCTGCCGACGCATGACGACGGCTCGCGCCAGCGCGCGATCTGCGAATGGGACAGCCAGTTCCCGGGCTACGGTTTCCACATGCGGAGCGTCTATCGCGACGGTTACATGCTCACGCGCTACGAACCGTCGACTCCAGGCCAGCCCAACGGCTTGGAAGAAAGTTGGCCGCAATTCGCCGCGGCCGGCTCGCGCATTAAATATGACGGCACGGAAGGCGAGCTTTACGATCTGCGCAACGATCCCCTGCAATGGGAGAATCTGTGGGGCGATCCGAGCAAGCAGGGCTTGAAACGCGACCTAATCGCCGATCTCTACGACAATCTGCCCGCCGAGCGTTCGCCGAAGCTGAAAGTGGAGGCGCCGGCTTGAGATGTCACCCTTCGAGGGCCGCTGCGCGGCCGCCTCAGGGTGACGAATTTGAATGCTCCAGTAGCGTCATCCTGAGGTGCGAGCGTCCTTCATCTCGCCCGCGCGTCATGCCGAGGTGGCCGCGCAGCGGCCCTCGAAGCACGCGCGGGCTCGCTCAGGATGACGGCGAGCCTCGAAGGATGGCGCGCAGCTCGGCCGGGAATGACAATTCAGTTTTGATCTGACAGGCTGGACGCCGCAGATATTGCGAAGGAGCTCTGCATGGCATTGATCGTCTACGGGAGCGGCGTGTCGCCGTGCGGGCGCAAGGGGCGCGTGGTGCTGGCGGAGAAAGGTTTGGACTACACGCTCGATCCCGTCAGCCCGTTCGCGCCGCCGCCGGAATTCCTGGAGATCAGTCCCCTAAAGCGCATTCCGGCCTTTCGCGACACCGACGTCCCGGAGCCGAACCATCTCGCGGACTCCTCGGCGATCTGCGACTATCTGGAGAACAAATTTCCCAAACCCGCGCTCTATCCGCGCGATCCGTTCCAGCGCGCCAAGGCGCTGTGGTACGAGGAGTATGCGGACTCCGTATTGGCCCAGGCGATGGGCCGCGGCTTCTTCTTCGAGCGCGTGGTCAAGAAGATCATGCGCGCGCCGGTCGACGAAGAGCTGTGCCAGAAGACGCTGAGCGAAACTCTGCCGCCATTGTTCGACTATCTGGAGAAGGAGATCGGCGGCAAGGAGTGGCTGGCCGGCGGGGCCTTCTCCATCGCCGATATCTCGATCTGCACCATGGTCGTCAATTTCGAGCATGCCGGCGGCGCGGTCGATGCGTCGCGCTGGTCGAAACTCGCGGCCTACGTGGCGCGCATCCTCGCACGTCCGTCGTTCAAGGCGTTCATCGACGAGGAGCGCCCCTACGTCGAAAAGATGCGCGCCCGCTAGCGACGATTTTTTTTGCCCTCGACGCCGGCCTTGTTTCCCGCCACACGCTGGTTGAGGAATTCGACGAGGCCGGAGAAGGCGACGGCGAAATAGAGGTAGCCGCGCGGGATGTGGAAATGCGCCGCGTCCGCCACCAGCGACGTGCCGATCAACAGCAGGAAGCTCAGCGCCAGCATCTTGACGGTGGGATGGCGCTCGACGAAATCGGCGACCGGGCCGGAGGCGAACATCATCACCACCATCGCCAGCACGACGGCGGCGATCATGACGGGGAGCTGCTCCACCATGCCCACCGCCGTGACCACGGAATCGACCGAGAACACGATGTCGAACATCGCGATCTGGATGACGACTGAGAGCATGGTCGCGCCAGCGCCGGTGTGAGCGTGCTCCTCGCCTTCGACCATGCCGTGGATCTCTCGGGTGCTTTTGGTCAGCAGGAAGAGGCCGCCGGCGAAGAACACGATGTCCTTCCAGGAGAACCCCATGCCCCAAACTGTCAGCACCGGATGAGACAGCGAAATGATCCAGGCGATGCTCGACAGCAGAATCACCCGCATGACCAGCGCCAGGCTCAATCCGATGCGCCGCGCCGTGGGCCGTCGCGGCGCCGGCAGCTTGTTCGCCGCGAGCGAGAGAAAGATGATGTTGTCGATGCCGAGCACGACCTCGAGCACGATCAAGGTCAGAAGCGCGACCCAAGCGTCGGCGGAGAAGATCAGATTCAGCATTAGAACCAGCCCGGCGTCTGCGCCAGCAGAAGGAGCGACGCCTCGCGCGCCGCGATCATGCCGATGCCGGCACCGACGAGCACGTCGCTCAGATAATGCGCGGTGAGCAGGGCTCGCGTCAGCGCCAGCCATGCCGCCACGGCGAACCAGAGCGGCCACAGCATCGGCCAGATCGCGCTCGCGACGACCGCGACGCAGGTGATGGTCAAGGCATGGCCCGACGGAAAGGAATTGTGGTCGAGATCGAAGGCCAGGAATTCGAAGCCGTACAAACCCATCTCGATGTCATCGCGCGGCCGGCGCCGCCCCAGAACCAGCTTGATCGCATGCAGGATGACGCTCCCCGCCGCCACGCTGGCGACGAAGGCGAGCGCCACCCGCTGCGCCGCCGCGAAGTGCCAGAACCATGCGGCGGCGTAGAGGAGCGCGGCGGCGATCAGCCAATGAGACGCTTTGGCGAGGTGGGTGGTGGCGTCCAGGAAGCGCCAGAACCCCGCGCCCACGCGATCGTAGATCGCATGCGAGCTTTGCCGGTCGACGGCGATCGCCGCCAGTCCCGCCGCGATCAGGAGAATTCCCATCCACAGAAGCATGGCGGTTGATGCCGGGGCCGCCCGGCGCTGTCAAATACCGTTTGGCCGGCTTGGCGATAGAGCGCTAGACTTGCCCCATCGCTATCCCACGCATCGAGGAGCCTGCCATGGATTTCGACTATTCGCCGCGCCAGAAGGAATGGATGAGCCGCGTCCAGGCGTTCATGGACCAGCACGTCTACGCCGCGGAGGCGGTCTACACAGAGCAGATGGCGGCGGCGCGCGCCAAGGGCGATCCCTGGATCGTGGTGCCCGTCGTCGAGGACCTCAAAGCCAAGGCGCGCAAGCAGGGCCTGTGGAACCTGTTTCTGAACGAAAGCGAACACGGCGCCGGTCTCTCCAACCTCGAATATGCGCCGCTGGCCGAGATCATGGGTCATGTCGGTTTCGCCTCGGAAGTGTTCAACTGCTCCGCACCCGACACCGGCAACATGGAAGTGCTCGAGCGCTACGGCAGCCCCTATCAGCAGGACAAATGGCTGAAGCCGCTGCTGGCCGGAGAGATCCGATCGGCCTTCCTGATGACCGAGCCCGCGGTCGCATCCTCCGACGCCACCAACATCGAGACCCGCATCGAGCGCCGCGGCGACCACTATGTGATCAACGGCCGAAAATGGTGGTCGTCCGGCGTCGGCGATCCGCGCTGCAAGGTGATGATCGTCATGGGCAAGAACTCCGTCGACGGCGACCGTCACAGCCAGCAATCGCAGATCCTGGTGGAGCGCGATATGCCCGGTGTCGAGGTCAAGCGCATGTTGCCCGTGTTCGGCTATGACGACGCGCCGCACGGCCATGCCGAGGTCGTGCTCAAGGACGTCAAGGTCCCGGTCGAGAACCTGCTGCTCGGCGAGGGCAGGGGCTTCGAAATCGCGCAGGGCCGCCTCGGGCCCGGCCGCATCCATCACTGCATGCGCACCATCGGCGTCGCGGAACGCGCGCTCTCGATCATGGTCAAGCGGCTGCTTTCGCGCGAGGCCTTCGGCAAGAAGATCGCGGACCACTCGGTATGGGAACAGCGCGTCGCCGAAGCGCGCACCAACATCGACATGTGCCGGCTGCTGACTCTCAAGGCCGCCGACATGATGGACAAGGTCGGCAACAAGGTCGCGCGCACCGAGATCGCGATGATCAAGGTGGCGGCACCGCGCATGGCGCTGAAGATCATCGACGATGCCATCCAGGCCTGGGGCGGCGGCGGCGTCACGACGGATTCCGGCCTGGCGCGCATGTATGCAAGCCAGCGCACCCTGCGCATCGCCGACGGCCCCGACGAGGTGCACAACCGCACCATCGCGCGGCTGGAATACGGCAAGCACGTCCCGCGTCCGAAGCGCGTGGCGGCGGAGTAGAAGCGTAGCACCGGACTTACGCCGCGGCGCGCTTGGCCGGCATGAGTGGGAACTCGACCGTCACCTCGGTGCCGATGCCTTCCTCGCTCTCGATGCGCAGCGTGCCGCCGTGCTTTTCGACCAGCGCGCGCACGAGCGCGAGGCCGAGGCCGGTCCCGGATTTGGCCAGCATCGGGTCGCCGCAAACCTGCTCGAACGGCCTGCCCAGGCGCGGCAGTTCGTGCGCCGGGATGCCGACGCCGGTATCGCGCACGCTCAAGCTGACCCGGTTGTCCTTGGTGCGCACGACGACGTCGATCTGGCCGCCCGCGGGGGTGAACTTGATGGCATTGGTGAGCAGGTTGAGCAGTACCTGCTTCACGGCTCGGCGGTCCGCCACGAACATGAGCGGCTGCCTCGGCAGGGATACCGAGATTTCCAGACCGTTATTCTCCGCACGGTCCGTCAGCAGACGAACGGCGTCTTCGACGGTGCCCGTCAGGTCGACGCGCTCGAGGTTCAGCTCCAGCTTGCCGGCCTCGATCTTGGCCATGTCCAGCATGTCGGTGATCAGGTCGAGGAGAAGCTGGCCCGAGTCATAGATCAGGGTGGCATATTCCTCGTAGCGCGGGCTGCCGAGGTGGCCGAAGGTGCGCTGACGCATCAAATCGGTGAAGCCGATCACGGCATTGAGGGGGGTGCGCAGCTCATGGCTCATGTTGGCGAGGAAGCGCGACTTGGCCTTGCTCGCGGCCTCGGCGCGCTCGCGCGCGGCCCTGGTCTCCAGCTCCTGCAGCTTGCGCTCCGTGACGTCGCGCGACACGCTGACCAGATTGCGGAAGGCGCCCGTCTCGGCATCGTAGATCGCGCGCGTCGTCACCTCGATCCAGACATAGTGTCCGCGCGCATGGCGCAGGCGGAAGGTCGCGGTCGTCGTCTTGCCGGCAGGCGGGCGCTGGTCCAGCGCATGCGCCGCTTCGAGATCGTCGGGGTGCACCAGATCGAAGAAGCGGCCCTGTTCGATCTCCAGGACGTTGCGGCCCAGGACGCGTTCAAGCGCCTGCGAGGCGAACAGGATGCGGCTTTGGTCGTCATAGAGCAGGATGATGTCGGAGGCTTCCTCCGTCATCAGCCGGTACATGCGTTGCGCCTGCTCGCGCGCCTGTTCGGCCTTGACCTGCTGGGTGACGTCGTAGCAGACCCCGATCACCGCGACGACGCGACCGTTCTCGGCAACCGCCACTTCGCCCTGGGTATCCACGATCTGCACCGGCGACTGGGGATCGCGCGTCTGCGTGCGATAGGAGAACGGCTTGCGGCTGCGGATGGCGTTTGCGATCACGGCCTGCACCGCAGCCTTGTCCTCGGGGAGCATCTGCTCGAGCAGCCAATCGCTGTCCGGTTGCCGCTCGGAGGGCTCGAGCCCCAGCAGCCGGTACATGCCCGGCGACCAGAACGTCGTGTTGGTGACCATGTCGAAGCGCCAATAGCCGAAGCGCGCGGCGCGCTCGGCGAGATCGAAATGCGCACGCTCCTGCGCCAGGCTCTGCTGGATTTCGGTCCCGGCCATCTCGTCGGACATGCTCCTGCGTCCCGCCACTGCGGCGACGCACCTTAGGCTCATCGCGTTAAGGGAGGCTTCCGCAGCGTGGCTAACGCCCTGTTAACCCGGCGCGCCGGCCCGCTTGGCGAAATGCCAGCCGCGCTCGGCGAGGGGACGGACCGCGGCGGCATTCTGCGCCGCGTTGGCGTTGGACGCCGTTCCGTCGCGCACGCGGCCGACGATGCCCTGGAGGATGCCCGCCAGCCGGAAGAAATTGTAGGCGGCGTAGTAGTCCATGTTGGGAACCGTGGGCCTGTTGGTGCGCCGGCAATAGGCCTGCGTATAGGCCTCCAGGGTCGGAATCCCCATCGCGGCGAGATCGACGCCGAGCAGGCTGCCGGTGCCGCCGCCGGTGCCGCCCTCCGGCATCATCCACTGCATCAGGTGATAGGTGAAATCGGCCATCGGGTCGCCGATGGTACAGAGTTCCCAGTCGAGCACCGCGATCACCTTGGGCTCCGTGGGATGCAGGACCATGTTGTCGAGCCGATAGTCGCCGTGGACGATGGAGTCGCGCGCGTCGGCGGGCAAATGCTGCGGCAGCCACGCGATGAGCTTTTCCATCTCGTCGATGCGTTCTGTTTCCGAAGCCTTGTACTGTTTGGTCCAGCGCGCCACTTGGCGGCCGACATAGTTGCCGGGCTTACCGAAATCCTCCAGTCCCAGCTTGCGCCAATCCATGTTGTGCAGCCGCGCGAAGGTCTCGTTCATCGCATCGTAGATCTCGCCGCGCTGCCTGGGCGACTGGTCCGGCAGCAGCGGTCCCCAATAGATGCGGCCCTCGACGCAATCCATCACATAGAACATCGTGCCGATGACGCTTTCGTCCTCGCAAAGCAGATAGGGCTTGGCGACCGGGAAGCCGGTGGGATGGAGCGCCGAGATGATGCGGTACTCGCGGTCGACGGCATGGGCGGACGGCAGCAGCTTTCCCGGCGGCTTGCGGCGCAGGACGTAATTGCGGTTCGGAGTGACCAACTGGTAGGTCGGGTTCGACTGCCCGCCCTTGAACTGGCGGACCTCGAGCGGGGTCCGGAAGCCTTCGATCCTGCCGGCGAGATAGGCCTCCAGCCTTGCGACATCGAAGCGGTGCGCCTCGCGCACGTCCTGGGTGCCGGAGAATTTCTGCTGGCGGTCGTCCTGAGGAGCGTCGGCCATGTGGTTTCCCTTGTAAATCGATCCCGGCAGCCGGTCATAAAGCGATAAAATGAGCGCGAGGCCATTGCAACCTGCCGCAAGGCCAACCTAGCGTTCGCCCAGGCCTTCACGGGGAATTGCATGCCGCGCCGTCTCTCCCTGGGGATCGTTCTGCTCGCCTGCGCCGCATCGAGAGCCGAGGCCACGCTGACCATATCGGCCGCGCCGACGCACAATGTCTCCTGTTCCGCGGGCCTCTGCACCACGACTTCCGCACGGGGCGTGTTGAATGCCGACGAGCTGACGGCGATGCTCGCGTCAGGAGACATCGCGGTCCAGTCGACCTCGCGCTCCAAGGACATCGTGGTCTCGGCAGCGGTCGCGTGGTCGAGCACGCATCGGCTCACGCTGGAGGCCTTTCGCGCGCTGATCGTCAAGCAGCCGATCGCTGTCAACGGCACCAGTGCCCTGACCATCGACACCGACACGTCGTCCGACTCGAATTTCGCGTTTGCCGGCAAGGGAAAAATCTCGTTCCTGGATACGGCAAGCGATCTCGTCATCAACGGCGACGATTACGCGCTGGTCGCCGATATCTCGCAGCTGACAGATTCCGTCACGCAGCACCCGACGAAGGATATCGCCTTGGTGCGCGACTATGATGCCGGGCCCGATGGGATCTATCCCACCGACCCGGGCATGATATTTCAGGGCACCTTCGAAGGCCTGGGCAACACGATCAGGAACCTCAAGATCAGCGTCTCCCTGCGGGGCGTGCATGTAGGACTGTTTTACCAGGTCGGCGCGGTCCGCCACTTCCACCTCGATCATGCCAGCGTCAAATCGACGGGCACGAATGGGACCGTCGGTTTGCTGGCCGGCGGCTGCGTGCAGGTGAGCGATGTCAGCGTCTCGGGCAGCGTCGCCGCCGCGCCGGGCTCGTTCGTCGGCGGCATGTGCGGCCTGCTGGGCGGCGGTACAGTCAGCAACGCTCGCGCCGCCGGCACGGTGACGGGCAAGGGCGACAGCACCAGCGCCGCGAATGGCGCAGGGGGCCTCGTCGGCTTTCTCGATGGAGGGCTTATCGAGAATTCGTCTTCCAGCGCGAAGGTCGCGGGCGACAAGGGATGGATCGCCGGCGGCTTGGTCGGTTCGACGGAGTTCAGCGTCTATCGCATCACCGGCTCCTTCGCGACCGGGACCGTGACCGTCGGCGACGACGGCGTGGCCGGCGGCCTTGTCGGCGACAACGAGGGCCAGCATCCGGTCGACAATTCCTATGCGACGGGGTTCGTCGGTGGCGGCGTGAACTCCACCGTCGGCGGCCTCATCGGCATCAACGATGCGCCCGTCGCCGATTGTTATGCCACGGGCGCCGTCTCCAGCGGCTCCGGCAACGCGGTGGGCGGCCTCATAGGCAACGACATGGGGCCGAACGATTTGACCGACACCTATTGGGACGTCGAGACCAGCGGGCAAAGCCACGGCGTCGGCAACAACACGAACTATCCCGGCGTCACCGGCCTTACGACCGCGCAATTCCAGAGCGGACTCCCGAGCGGATTCGATGCGACCATCTGGTCCGAGAATGCAGGCGTCAACGGCGGCTTCCCGTACCTGATCGCCAATCCGCAGTAGATCAGGCGGCCTTGAGCTCCTGTGCGACCGCCACCTCTGCGCTCCCGACGCGCACTTTCCGGCACGCCTTGGCGTGGCCGAGCGCGCGCTTGAGCACCGGGAAATTGCGCGCGTACATCGCCATCATCGACAACGCGACGAGCCCCTGCTTGCCGAAACGCTTCTGCACGGCGTCGCGCAATTCCTCGAACCGCTCGCCGCCGGCGAGAAGGGCGCGGGCATAATCGAAGCCCAGCTGTGCATCGGGATCGGTGGCCGCGCCCGAGAGCAGCGCCGCAATCGTCGCCGGCGGCATCCCCGCTTCGAGCGCGATATCCGAGGCGATCTGCACGCAGGGACCGCAATCCTCCACCAGCGCCCCGCCGATGGCGGCGGCATGCCACGCGTCGCGCGGCGCCGGTCCCTGCCAGCGCCCGGCCGTCTGCGCCTTGACATAGCGGCGCGCGGCGGACGGGGAAATGTCGACCAGCTCGTGCAGATAGGTCGCATCGTAATCGTAGCGGCGCTCCATGCGCGCGACGATGCGATGCAAGAGATATTTGATCATGCCCGCTCTCGCTGCAGGCGCATCCAAGCCAGGACGGCGCCGAGGAAGCTCAAGACCACCACGCCGACCACTTCGGACGTCGCCACCTGGCTGTCGCGCGGAAAGCCCATTGTCAGCCAGCCATCGATGTGGATCAGCGCGTGCAGCACCGGCCAGATCGCGCCGGTCATGGCGACGATGGCGGCAGTACGTCCGCCGCGAAAGCCGTACGCCAGGAAGATGCCGCTGGCGAGGTACGCCATGCCGACGTCGTAGACGAAATGCGCATTGAAAGCGCCGGTCGCGGCCACGCCCGGAACCATCGCGAACCAGGCCCCCGGCGCGGCCAGCATGAAGACGCCGTTGAGCACGTTCAGCAGACCCAGGATCAAGAGCAACACTCGACCGGCCATCTGTTCCCCCCGCTTTCAGAGCGGGGCATTTTCGGCTCTGCGCGAAGCCTTGTCACGCGCCATCGGACAGCTCCCTTCCGCCCGCAGCGGCGAACCAATGTTGACAGAAGGGAAGGTCTTCGCCACTTTCCCGGCCCTTTTGGGATATAACCCCTCTCCATGCACGCCTTTCTCGATTTCGAACGGCCGATCGCCGAGCTTGAAGGCAAGATCGTCGAGCTGCGCCAGCTCGCGGCCGCCGACCCGACGATGAACATCGACGGCGAAGTCTCGCGGCTGCAGGCCCGCGCCGACCAGCTCGTCAAGGAGACCTATGCCAAGCTGACGCCGTGGCAGAAGGCGCTGGTCGCGCGGCACCAGAACCGGCCCCATTTCTCCGACTATGTCAGCCACCTGTTCGACGAGTTCACGCCGCTCGCCGGCGACCGTCTGTTCGGCGAGGACCAAGCGGTCATCGCGGGCCTGGCGCGCTTTCGCGGCCGGGCGGTCGCGATCATCGGCCACGAGAAGGGCAACGACACCAAATCGCGCCTCAAGCACAATTTCGGCATGGCGATGCCCGAGGGCTACCGCAAGGCGCAGCGCCTGTTCGACATGGCGGGCCGCTTCGGGCTGCCCGTGATCTCCCTGGTCGATACCTCGGGCGCGTATCCCGGCGTCGCGGCGGAGGAGCGCGGCCAGTCCGAAGCCATCGCGCGCTCGACCCAGGCCGGCCTCGAGCTGCGCGTGCCGTTCGTCTGCACCATCGTGGGCGACGGGATGTCGGGCGGCGCGCTGGCGATCGCCACCGCCAACCGCGTCTATATGCTGGAGCACTCCATCTATTCGGTGATCTCGCCGGAGGGCTGCGCGTCGATCCTGTGGCGCAACGCCGACCGCGCGCAGGAAGCGGCGACCGCCTTGCGCATCACCGCGCAGGATCTCTTCGATCTCAAGATCATCGACGGCATCATTTCCGAGCCCGTGGGCGGTGCCCATCGCGCACCGCAGGAAGCGATCATGAGCGTCGGCGAGCAGATCGCAAAGGCACTCGCCGAATTGACCCCCATCCCCGGCGACGACCTGCGCCGCCAGCGCCGCGAGAAATTCCTGGCGATGGGGCGGAATCTGGTGTGAGGGGGACTCGATTCCTTCCCTTCCTACTTGTCATCGCCCGACTTGTCCGGGCGACCTATTTTTCGCGCGAATGAAAATTGGGTCGCCCGCATGAAGCGGGCGATGACGGTTTAGGGATTGGAGACTACCCCCGCATCGCCATAAATGCCGCCATGGCGAGTGCGCCGCCGCGGGCGTCGCCGGTGGTGGTGCCGACCATCCTGTTCATCGCGTAGGCAAATGTCGCGCGCGCCTCGAAATCGACGATGGCGAGCGAGCCGCCATAACCGCCCCAGAACATCGCGTTGGCGTGCGGCCAGGGAAACATCTCGCCCGGCAAGCCGAATCCCATGCCGTAGCGCACGGGTACGGCAAGGACGAGATCGCGGCCTTCGATCTGCAACTCGAGCGCGCGACGGCAACCGGCTTCCGACAAAAACCGGCGCCCCATCGCGACGCCGCCATTGGCGAGCATCGCATGGATCTGCGCCACCGAACGCGCATTGCCGGTGCCGCCGGCTGCCGGAATCTCCGCGCCGCGCCAGGCCCGTGTCCTGGTCTCGCTGACGTCGATGCCGGGATTGCCCAGCGTGACCTTCTGGATCTGGGTCTGCTGCCCGGAATCCAGCCGCTGCTCCGGCGGGATCAGCTCGGCGACGCGCCCATCCTCGCTTGCCGGCAGGCCGATGTGGAAGTCGGCGCCCAGCGGCGTGGCGATCTCCTCGCGGAAGACGAATCCGACCGTGCGTCCCGAGATGCGGCGGATGACTTCGCCCACGAGATATCCTTGTGTCAGCGCGTGATAGCCGGGCGCGGTGCCGGGTTCCCACAGCGGCGCCTGGGCGGCGAGCAGCGCGGTGCATTTCTCCCAGTCGTAGAAGTCCTGCTTCGCGAGCTTTTCCGTCCAGCCCGACAGGCCGGCCGAATGGCTCATCAGATGCGAGACCTTGACCGACGCCTTTCCGTTGGCGGCGAACTCGGGCCAGTACTTCGCAACAGGCGCGTCGAAATCCAGTTCGCCGCGATCCGCCAGCATCAACGCCACCAGCGCCGTCATCGTCTTGGTGGTGGAATAGACGTTGACGATGGTGTCCTTCGCCCAAGGGCGCGTGCGCGCCGCGTCGGCATGGCCGCCCCACAGATCGACCACCGTCTCGCCGTTCAGCGTCACGCACACCGATGCGCCGATGTCCGCGCCGTTGTCGAAATTGCTTTCGAACGCCGCGCGAACGCCGGCGAACTTGTCCTGAACGAAACCGTGCACTTCGGCCATGGCTACCCCAATGATTTCGCGAAACTGCGGATATCGGCGACCAGATCGTCCGGCCGTTCCAGCGCGGCGAAGTGGCCGCCTTCCTGGAAGTCGGTCCAATGCGTCACGTTCATGTGGCGCTCGACCAGCGAGCGCGGCGGGAAGGGGATGAGATCGACCGGGAACGCAGCGATGCCGACAGGCTTCTCGATCCGCGTCTTGGGCGGCACCGGCGTGCCGGTGAAATCCTCCGCAAGGCCTCGATAGAGCCAGGTCGCGGTGTTGAAGGTGCGCGTCACCAGATAGATCATCACATTGGTGAGCAGCTGGTCCTTGGTGTAGACGTTCTCGAAGCCTTTGCGCGTGTCGGACCAGCCGTGGAATTTCTCCACGATCCAGGCGCAGGCACCCACCGGCGAGTCCATCATCGCATAGGAGAGCGTCTGCGGCTTGGTGGTGTGCTCGCGGAAATAGGCGCCCTCCATCTCGAACAGCTGCGCGGCGCGCAGCGCATATTCCTTTTCTTCCTTCGTCTCGGGACCGACGCCGGGCGAGCGCCAGCCGAACATGTTGAGATGCGCGGCGCGGCATCCCTTGCCTTCATAGGCCATCCAGCCCGAGATCGCGCTGCCCCAATCGCCGCCCTGCGCGATGTAGTCCGGCAGCTTCAGCACGTCGCTCATCAGCGTGTCGAACAGCCGCGCCACGGTGCGCGGACCGATCGGCCGCGCGGGTTTGCCGGAAAAGCCGTAGCCCGGCAGTGACGGCACCACGATAGTGAAGTCTTTCGCCAGCGCGTCGATGACATGCAGGAATTCGAACACGGACCCAGGCCAGCCATGGGAAAGGATCAGCGGCGGCCCGTTGCCGTCGATACGATAGAAGTGGATGTCGATGTCCTCGACCCGCGCCTTGAATTGCGGGTAGCGGTTCAGCGCGGCTTCCCATTTGCGCCAGTCGTAACTCTCCACCCAATAAGCGCAGAGCGCCTTCATGTAATCGAGATTGGCGCCGTAGGCCCAGGAACTCTCCAGCCCCGCGCCGCGCGGCATCTCGTGCCACTCATAGGCGCGGACCTTGGCGCGGATGGCATCGAGCGTCGCTTGGGGAATGTCGATCTTGAATGGCGTCACGAAATAGCTCCAACGGAAAAGGGGGCCATGAGCCCCCTTTGTACGCATTCTCAGCGAACCAGACTACCTCTTCGGATCAGGGGATCCCGAAGCATTTCAGGTAGCCGCCGGAGCCGGAATGCGCGGAGACGATCGTGTCGAAGCGACGGCCCAGAATGGCGGCTCCCAAGGCCTCGACGCTGGCGGCCTGTCCGACGGCGTCCTGTTCGATGTTGTATCTTTTCGAGGCCTCGTCGAAATTGATGTAGTTGAGCGTCCCCACCGCGTCGTATTCCAGCAGCTTGATCTGGTCCAGATGCGGCGTCTTGCCGAACGCCCATAGAACCGCCCCGAAGGCCGCGCCGCTGAGGATGAGCGGCAGGAAGGGGACGATGTCGCATTCGTTCTGGTAGCGCACGGTCGCGTTGCCCAGTCCTTCGGCGTAGTAGGTCGTCTTGAAATCCTGGCCATAGGTCAGCGCCGGCGCGAAGGCTACGATTTGCAGCGCCGTCTTCGGGTAGGCCGCCCGCACGAGCGACGCGGCGAGCCCGGTCAGCGAGCCTCCCTTGCTGTGGCCGGTGATCCACAGGCCTTTTTTCGAATTCAAATCGATCTTGTCCAGCTCGCCCTTGATGGAGGGCCAAAGCGCCAGCATCGCACGGGCGAATCCGCCTTCTACAATCCCGAATTGCTTGCCGTTGACGGTCCATGGCACGGGACCAATCTGGAAATCCTGGAGCCAATCGAGAATCCAATCGAGCGGATCCTTGCCCGGTCCCGGGGGTAGCGTGCCGCGAAAGGCCAGCACAGCCCAGTCGTCGGTCGTCTCGCCGACGAAGCAGGCGTCGATGGCCTGGTCGCCGGCGACGAAGCATTTGGGAGGCGCCTTGAGCCCTATCTTGTCATAGCCCGGCGTTTTCGGATCGAGCGTGCCGCCGGCGATGCCATAGGCGGCGATGCAGGCATTGATCAGGCGATAATCGCGCGGCGGCGTGGGCATCCCGTCCCCTGCAGGTGAATTCGACGCCATTCACGTTATAGGAGAATAGACCGCCCGGCCAGAGCCGCAGGGATCGTCCTCGGAAGAAGGCGGTCATGCGGCCGCCTTCCGCCCAGGGATTTCGGCGACTTATTTCGCAAGCTCGAAGGACATCGACGAAACCCAGCCGTCGTTGCCGAGCTCGTCCTTGACCTCCCACATCGCGCCCTCCTTGTTTCCGGTCGGATAGAGCATCGCACCGGCCGAAAGCGCGCGCACAACTTTGCTGTCCGGCGAGGAGGTCGTGTACATGCGGCCGGGACGCGTCATGGTCACGGCCTGGCCGGGCGCCTGTGCGGAGGCGCCGCCCTCCGCCGCTGACGGCATGCCGCCCATTTCATTCACGAGCTTTGTGTACGCGTCGATATAGGCAAGGGTCACGACCTGGCCGATCTCGGTGTTGGTGTAGCTCGTCACGCCCGCGCCACCGAAACCGCCCCATGTTCCCCAACCCCCGCCCACACCGAAGCCCAGATCGGTCTTGGTGCCATGGCCTTGCTCGATCGGTCCGTCTTCGTTGGTACGCACGTTGACGATCGAAAGCACGACGTCCGCGGTCGAGCTGTGCAGGTTGAGGCCGCCCAGGATCGCGCCCGCACCATGGCCGACGAAGCCGCCGAGGATGCCGCCGATGTTCACGCCTCCGGCATCGGCGTTCTTCGATGCAATGTCCGGCACGAGAATGTAATCGGCCGCCTTCACCTGGCCCTTGCCGATATTGGAGCCTTGCTGAAGATCGCCGCCGGAGGCCAGCGCACGCTCCTGCTGCGCCATCTCGAAGCCCTTGCCGCGGTCGACCAGCGTGAAGCAGCCCGATTTGCGCACGAACACCTTGAGCAGCACTTCCGGTGAGGCAAGATTGAGTTCGGTCCACCAATTGCGCTCCGGCTCGCGGATCGCGATGGTGCCGAGATTGCGCGCACAGGTTGGAATGTCGGCTTCCTTGCGCTGGGTCTTCTCACGAATGGATTCGGCGTTGGTAGGGCCGATGGCGAACGCAAGCCCTGCCGCACAGAGCGCGGCACAACGGATGAAACGCATGGCAAATTCCCCTTCGAAATCAGGGGGCGGAGACTAACAAAAGTGTAACCATTGGCAACTGCGAGAAACCAGCCGCCTCACACCAGCGCACCGTGGCAGTGCTTGAACTTGCGGCCCGAGCCGCAGGGGCAGGCCGCGTTGCGCTGGACCTTGCCCCAGGTCTGCGGATTGTTGGGATCGACGGGCAGGTCTTTGGGCCGGGGCGCGCGCGGATCGAACGCCGCCTGCTGCACCTCGTCCTCGCCCGTCGTCGGATTGATGTGCGAGGCATGCAGCAGCCGCTGCTCCGGCTCCTGCAGTTCGGGCGGCGGCTCGACATTGATGCGGATGTGCATCAACTGGCCGACGACGTCGAAGCGCAGCTTGCTGAGCAGGCCCTCGAACAGGGTGAAGGCCTCGCTCTTGTATTCGTTGAGCGGATCGCGCTGGCCGTAGGAGCGTAGGCCCACATACTGGCGCAGATGGTCCAGATTGACGATGTGCTCGCGCCAATTGTGGTCCAGCGTCTGCAGCAGCACCGCCTTCTCGGCATAGCGCATGATCTCGGGGCCGAAATTCGCCGCGCGCTCGGCGGCGCGGCTCTCCACCGCCTTGTGGATGCGCTCGCGCACTTCCTCGTCGGCGATGCCTTCCTCCTTGGTCCAGTCGACGACCGGCAGCTCCAGCCCGAAGATCTTCTCGATCTCCACCGCCAGCCCCGCGGCGTCCCATTGCTCGGCATAGGCGCGCTCGGGGATGTGGCGCTCGACGAGCTCGTTGATCACCTCGAGCCGCATCTCCGCGATCTGGTCGCTCACGTCGTCGGCCGACATGATCTCCCTGCGCTGCTCGAACACGACCTTGCGCTGGTCGTTGAGGACGTTGTCGAACTTCAGGATGTTCTTGCGCATCTCGAAATTGCGCGCTTCGACCTTCTGCTGCGCCTTCTCCAGCGCCTTGTTCACCCAGGGATGGGTGATCGCTTCGCCTTCCTTCAGGCCCAGCCGCACCAGGATCGCGTCCATGCGGTCCGATCCGAAGATGCGCATCAGATCGTCCTGCAGGCTCAGGAAGAATTTCGACGCGCCGGGATCGCCCTGGCGTCCCGAACGGCCGCGCAGCTGGTTGTCGATGCGCCGGCTCTCGTGCCGCTCGGTGCCGATGACGTAGAGGCCGCCGGCCTTGAGCGCCCGTTCCTTGTCGGCCGCGATCTCGGCGCGGATCTCTTCCATCCGCGCGGCGCGTTGGGCGTCGTCGAGCTCGCCGCCGAGCTCGGTCTTCACCCGCATGTCGAAATTGCCGCCGAGCTGGATGTCGGTGCCGCGGCCGGCCATGTTGGTGGCGATGGTGACGGTGCCCGAGACGCCGGCCTGCGCCACGATCATCGCTTCCTGCTCGTGATAGCGCGCGTTGAGCACGTTGTGCGCCACCTTGCGCTTCTTGAGCAGATCCGAGAGGTGCTCCGATTTTTCGATCGAGGTGGTGCCGACCAGCACCGGCTGGCCGCGCTTCCGGCAGTCCTCGATCAGCGCGATGATGGCTTCGTTCTTCTCCTCGTAGGAGCGGTAGACCTCGTCGTCGGCGTCGACGCGCATCACCGGCAGGTTGGTCGGCACCTCGAGCACGTCGAGCTTGTAGATGTCCATGAACTCCGCCGCCTCGGTCAGCGCGGTGCCGGTCATGCCGGCGAGCTTCTCGTAGAGGCGGAAATAGTTCTGGAAGGTGATCGAGGCCAGCGTCACGTTCTCGGGCTCGACGGCGACGCCTTCCTTGGCTTCGAGCGCCTGGTGCAGGCCTTCCGAGAAGCGGCGGCCCTCCATCATGCGGCCGGTGAACTCGTCGATGATGATCACCTTGCCGCTCTTGACGATGTAATCCTTGTCCTTCTGGAACAGCTTGTGCGCCTTGAGCGCCTGGTTGACGTGATGGACGACCGCGATGTTCTCGATGTCGTAGAGATCGCCATTGTCGAGCAGGCCCGCCTCGCGCAGCAGCTGGACCATGTGCTCGTTGCCGGCATCGGTCAGCGTCACCTGGCGCTGCTTCTCGTCGAGATCGTAGTCGCCCTTGTCCTCGGGCACTTCCTTGCCGCTCTTGTCGACGATCTTGTTCTTGCTCGGCGGGCGGAGGCTGGGGATCAGGCTGTCGACCTTGCGGTAGAGCTCGGTGCGGTCCTCGGTCGGGCCGGAGATGATCAGCGGCGTGCGCGCCTCGTCGACCAGGATCGAGTCCACCTCGTCGACGATGGCGTAGGAATGGCCGCGCTGCACCATCGTCGCGATCGAGTACTTCATGTTGTCGCGCAGATAGTCGAACCCGAACTCGTTGTTGGTGCCGTAGGTCACGTCGCAGGCATAGCTCTCGCGCCGCTGGTCGTCGGTCAGGCCGTGCACGATGCAGCCGACGCTGAGGCCCAGGAAGCGGTAGATCTGCCCCATCCAGTCGGCGTCGCGGCGCGCCAGGTAGTCGTTGACCGTGACGACATGGACGCCTTCGCCGGCCAGCGCATTGAGATAGACGGGCAGGGTGGCGACCAGGGTCTTGCCTTCGCCGGTCTTCATCTCGGCGATATTGCCCTCATGCAGCACCATGCCGCCGACGAGCTGCACGTCGAAATGGCGCTGGCCGAGGGTGCGCTTGGCGGCCTCGCGCACCACCGCGAAGGCTTCGGGCAGGATGTCCTCCAGGGTTTCGCCCTTGGCGAGCCGCTCCTTGAAGGCCGCCGTCATGGCCCGCAGCTGGTCGTCGCTCATCGCCTGGAACCGGGGCTCGAGCGCGTTGATGCCCGCGACGCGCGCCATCATGGGACGGATCCTGCGTTCGTTGGACGAACCGAAGAATCGCTGTGCGATGGCACTGAAACCCAGCATGAAATCCTCGAGATTTGGGCCAAATGGGCCGGCCGGCGGACTACCGGCGCAAGGGCCGCCGGGGAGACATAAGAACCGGCCACCCCCTTGTCAATTCAGGCGATTCCGGCCACATCGGCGCGGTTGTCCTGCGGGAACGGGCATGGCTGTCAAAGCGAAAAAAGGGCCGTCCGGCGCGCTCAAAGCGGCGCCGGCCATCTCGCCTTTGGCGCCGAAAATCCTCAAATCCCTGCCGCCGCTCGCCGGAATCCGCATGGCGACCGGCAAAGCCCAGATCCGCTACAAGGACCGCGCCGACCTTCTGGTCGCGGTGATGTCGGCGGGGACCCAGGCCGCCGGCGTGTTCACCCGCTCGAAGACCGCGTCCGCGCCGGTCGAGTGGTGCCGCGCCAGCCTCGCCTCGGCCACCGCGCGCGCGCTCGTCGTCAACAGCGGCAACGCCAACGCCTTCACCGGCAAGGCAGGGGCGGAAGCGGCACGGCGCGTCGCGGAGTCCATGGCGGCGATCGCAGGCTGCCACGCGCGCGAAGTGTTCCTCGCCTCCACCGGCGTCATCGGCGAGCCGCTGCCGGCGGATAGGATCGTGCGCCTGCTGCCGTCGCTGGCGGAAAGCGGGTCGGCCGCGGGCTGGCGCGCCGCCGCCGAAGCGATCATGACCACCGACACCTTTCCCAAGCTCGCGACCCGCACTGCGGCCATCGACGGCTTCAAGGTCACGATCAACGGCATCGCCAAGGGCTCGGGCATGATCGCGCCCGACATGGCGACGATGCTGGCGTTCGTCTTTACCGATGCGCGCCTGCCGGCAACACTGCTCCAGGAGTTGCTGGCCAGCGGCACGCAGAATTCCTTCAATGCCATCACCGTCGACAGCGACACATCCACCAGCGACACGCTGCTCGCCTTCGCCACCGGCAAGGGCGCCAATCATCCGGCGATCGCGAAGGCAGGCGACAAGCGCCTGAGCGAATTCCGCCGCGCCTTCGACGATCTGCTGCTCGATCTCGCGCTCCAGGTCGTCAAGGACGGCGAGGGGGCGCAGAAGCTGATCCGCATCGATGTCAGCGGCGCGGAGTCCGACGCCTCGGCAAAAAGGGTCGCGCTCTCGATCGCCAACTCGCCGCTGGTCAAGACCGCCATCGCCGGCGGCGACGCCAATTGGGGCCGCATCGTCATGGCGGTCGGCAAGGCCGGTGAACCCGCCGACCGCGACCGCCTCAAGATCTCCTTCGGCAAGCAGATCGTCGCCGAGAACGGCGCGCGCGCCGCGAAATACGACGAGGCCGCCGCGACCAAGGCCGTCTCGGGCCGCAACGTCGAGATCGCCGTCGATCTGGGGCTCGGCAAGGGCACAGCACGGGTTTGGACCTGCGACCTCACCCATGGCTATATCGACATCAACGGCTCGTATCGTTCGTAGTCGAACGAATTTCTTAACGCCGCTTTAGCTGTGGCGGCGCAAGATCGGAGACGAGAGCATGTCCGTGCGCGTAGTGTTGGTGGCGGCGTGCGCGCTGATCGATCCGGACGGGCGGGTCCTCCTGGCCCAACGTCCTCCGGACAAGGCGATGGGTGGACTATGGGAATTTCCCGGCGGCAAGGTCGAACCCGGCGAGACTCCGGAGCAGTCTCTTATCCGCGAATTGCGGGAGGAGCTGGCCATAGCGGTCGAGAAAGCGTGCCTCGCGCCTTTCACCTTCGCCTCCCATTCCTATCCCGAATTCCATCTGCTGATGCCTCTGTATGTATGCCGCCGCTGGCAGGGGACGCCGCAGCCGCGCGAGCACACGGCACTGAAATGGGTCAAGCCGAAGGACATGGCCGGCTATGCGATGCCGCCCGCCGACCTGCCGCTGGTGCCGATGCTGCGCGATCTCTTGTGAACGACACGCGCGGCGCGACCGCAATCGAGTACGCGATGATCGCGAGCCTGATCTCGATCACCATCGTGGTCGCCGCCACCACCATCGGCCAGACGATCAAGACCTATTTCGAACAGATGATCGTGCCGTTCCTGTAGGGCGGCACGTCGTCCATCCAAGAGCCGGCGGCGACAAGTAATTGTCTTCTCGCGCCAAGAATCACGGCTTCGTGACGCGACTTCGCACAAACCCAATTCTATCGTCCTCCACGCGCATGTCGGGGGACTTGAATGCAGATCGCCTCCAAATCCTTTGTCGTTCCCATGATTGCCTTCCTTGGCGGCGTGGTCCTTCTTCCCGTTTGCATATTTGTTCTTGCCGTCGCCGGCCTGCTTTCGTCCGATGCCACGAGCACGCCGCCCAAATGGGAGTCGGCGATCGGGCAAGCCGCATTGCACGCCTCGTTGCGCCGCCGTGCGAGCGGATTGCACGATCCGCTGGCGGGCAGCGATGCCGAACTCGCTGCCGGTCTGACGACGTACATGAATACCTGCGCAGGCTGTCACGGCGATTTCAGCAGACACGGCTGGGGCTTCAACGGTCTTTATCCGCGCGCGCCGCAATTCGGGAAGGCTCCGCCCACGCTCACAGCCGAAGAGACCTACGCCGCAGTCAAATTCGGCGTGCGCTATTCGGCGATGGGCGCGAACCAGCACATGCCCGAGAAGGATGCATGGCAGGTGGCCACATTCGTCAGCAGGCTCCGCTCCCTTCCGCCTGCGGTGTCGGCTGCCTGGACCGCAAAGCCCAAGCAGTAGCCTGTCGCGAAAACGATCGAAATCGAGGTTCAACTCCCGTCCACAATTCCGTCATGACCGGCCCGACCCGGCCATGACGAATTGGGTTTGTCACCCGGGCATAGCTCCGCCGCGAACCGGTTGCGATTTTTTTTCGCGGGCCCTCGAGCGCGGATGTCCATCGAGGCTTTGCGGCCTCGCTTTCGTCTTCTCGCAAGTGTGGGGATTTAGCGGAAATGGGGATTCGACCGTGACGGTTCAAGGGGCGTCACGAAAAATATTTCCGCCTCGAATTTCGCGCACAAGTCATTGAAGTCTATAGCCGAACAAAGATGACGCCTGCGAATTTGTGTATCGCAACAAGCGGCGGAAAATATTTTCAGGTCGTCCCCTCAGAGCACGAGCGGCCAGGGCTTGCATGCATTTAAGCGGCGAGCGGCTGCTGGTGCAGTTGGCGGTATTTGAGCTCCGTCGCTCGCAAATCCAGATCGTCCGCCACCCGGGAGAGCATTTCGGCATAGCCGGGCAATTCGGACTCGTGCGCGAATTTGCGAATGTACAAAGCCATTTCGTGCGCTTTCTGAGCTTCGGTCATGGACTGCGTCCCTCGTCGGCATTTAGGTCCTCCCGCACCCGACCGATCTGGCCCAAAATCTCGACGCGGACCTGTTCGATGAATGCGGACACTTTCGGCAGGTCGGCGCGGCAATCGGAGTTCAGAGGCGCCAAGAGCGCCACCAAAGCAACGGTTTGAATCGTCTTCCCGAGCATCGTCTGATCCACCGTGCCTACGGCTTTGCTCATTAGGCACGGTGGCATCTCCCACCAAATCGAGCGGGAAGATGTCACAACCAGAGGTCACGCGAAATTGGGTCTTACACGTACGGCAAAATTTGCCTATTCAAGGCCGCGTCTTTTCGCCGGCCGAGTGTTCTTCCACGCCGAGCGCGTCGGCCAGGCGGGTGCGGGCGCTGCCGGGGCGCAGCGGTTTCTGCTGGCTCTCATGCGGCGCCCAGCCGCTCAGATAGACGATGTCGAAGGTCGCGAGCAGCTTTCCATCCTGGCGCGGATAATTCTCCAGCAGCGAGGCGAGTGTCGAACGGCGCAGGAACCGCCGGCTGCGTTCCGTCAGCGGGTTCGTTTCGCCGTGCGCGCGCAGATCCCGCGCCAGCGCCGCGATGTCGCGGTAGAGCGCCTGCGTGCGTTCGATGTCCGCCACGGGCAGCGCGAAGCCGGCGCGCTGCAGCAATCCGCCCAGATCGCGCACGTCGGCAAACGGCGCCACGCGCGGGCTGATGCCGCCCAGCGTCTGCGCTTCCGCCGCCGCGAAGGCCGCGCGCAGCTCGCGCAACGTCTCGCCGCCGAACAAAGCGCCCAGGAACAGACCATCCGGCTTCAGCTTGCGGCGGATCTGCACGAGCACGCCGGGAAGGTCGTTCACCGCATGCAGCGCGAGCACGCTGGTGACGAGATCGAAGGCGCCGTCTTCGGCCTCGACCACCTCGCGCGCGTCCATGTCGTCGACCGCGAGCCGCCGCTCGAAGCCGCGATGGATGGCGGCCAGCCGCGCCGCGATGCTCTCTTCCGCTTCCCGTCTCAGGAACCGGTCGCCGTCGAGCCGCTGCGCCCGCTCCAGGCGCAGCGCCCGGGCCCGATGATCGAAGATGCGAGGTGCGCTCACCGCGCTATACTAGCAGCATGGGGACGATCCTGCAGAGCGGGTTGCGGCACGCCGGGCGAAGCGTGCTCGATTTCCTCTTTCCGCCGCTCTGCATCGGCTGCCGGACCATCGTCAGCGAGGCGGGCAGTCTCTGCCCAAGCTGCTGGCAACAGGTCGCGTTCCTCGACGGGCCATGCTGCGCCTGTTGCGGCTTGCCGTTCGAGCTCGATCCCGGACCGGGCACGCGCTGCGCCGGCTGTGTCGCCAGGCCTCCGGCCTTCGACCGCGCCCGCGCCGTCATGCGCTATGACGAGCACAGCCGCGCGCCGATCCTGGCGCTCAAGCATGCCGACCGGCTCGATCTCGTCCCCGGCTTCGCGCGCTGGCTGGCGCGGAGCGGCGCCGGGCTGCTGGATGAAATCGATGTCATCGCGGCCGTGCCGCTGCACCGCACGCGGCTGTTCCGGCGGCGCTACAACCAGTCGGCGGAGCTGGCGCGCCAGCTGGGCCGGCTGTGCGCGAAGCCGGTCGCGGCCCTGCTGCTGGAGCGGACGCGGCCCACGCCCAGCCAGGGCGACATGCCCTCGGCCAAGGCCCGCCGGCGCAACATGCGCGGCGCTTTCCGGGTGCCGCCGCAGGCGCGCGCCGCGCTCAAGGGCTGCTGCGTGCTCCTGATCGACGACGTGTTTACCACGGGCGCCACGGTGGAGGCCTGCGCCCGTGCTCTCAAGCACGCAGGCGCTGGGAAAGTGCACGTCCTGGCGCTGGCACGCGTTGTGCGACCGGGTCCGGCGGCTATATAGAGAGTGCAACAAAAGTGTCGCGTCGATTCTTACAGGTTGCGAGAGCCTCGCGTATGTCAAAGGTCCGCATCTACACCACGCCGATCTGCCCCTATTGCGTGCGCGCCAAGTCGCTGCTCAAGAAGAAGGGCGCCCAGATCGAAGAGATCGACATCTTCATGGACAGCCGCGCCCGCGACGAGATGGAAGCCAAGGCCAACGGCCGCCGCAGCGTGCCGCAGATCTTCATCGGCGACACCCATGTCGGCGGCTGCGACGACCTCTATGCGCTCGACCGGGCGGGCGAGCTCGATCCGCTGCTGGCGTCATGACGGTTTTCCGCGCCGCCTGCGTCCAGCTGCGTTCGTCCGACGACGTGGCGGAGAATATCCGCGCCGCCTCGGCGCTGATCCGCGAGGCCAAGGGCCAGGGCGCGCAGTTCGTGGCGACGCCCGAGAACACCACGCTGATGGCGGCGGATGGCGGCGCCAAGATCGAGAGGAGCTATCCCGAAGACGCCGATCCGGCGCTGCCCGCGTTCCGGCAGCTCGCGGAGGAGCTCGGGATCTGGCTTTTGATCGGTTCGCTCGCCATCAAGGTCAGCGAAGCCAAAACCGCGAACCGCTCCTTCCTCATCGATCCCAAGGGGCGCATCGCAGCGCGCTACGACAAGATCCATCTCTTCGATACCGATCCCGGCGCGGGCGAGAGCTATCGCGAGTCGAACACCGTCGCCGGCGGCGCGCGCGCCGTGACGGCCGATCTGCCCTGGGGACGCGTCGGATTAACCATCTGCTACGACCTGCGCTTTCCGCAGCTTTATCGCCGGCTCGCCAAAGCCGGCGCCTTCCTGCTGACGGTGCCGTCGGCCTTCACCGAGACGACGGGCAAGGCGCATTGGCATGTGCTGCTGAGGGCGCGCGCGATCGAGAACGGCTCTTTCGTGCTGGCGCCGGCGCAGGGCGGCACGCATGCCAACGGTCGCAGCACCTACGGCCATTCGCTCATCGTCGCGCCGTGGGGCGAGGTGCTCGCGGAAGCGGGGACGGAGCCCGGCGTCATCGTCGCCGACATCGATCCGCAGGCCTCGGCAGCCGCGCGCTCGCGTGTGCCCAGTCTCGCTCACGACCGGGACTTCGACCTCGGCGGCGGCGAATGATCGTTTACAATCTTCGCTGCCGCACAGGGCATGAGTTCGAAGGCTGGTTCCGCGACAGCGCCGCGTTCGACGCACAGGCTGCCGACGGCAAGCTGGTCTGTCCGTCGTGCAATTCGCGCAAGGTGGAGAAGGCGATCATGGCGCCCTCCGTCGCGGGCACGAAGAAGGCCGATCTCATCGCGCCTCAGGAACTGCGAAAGATGCGCCAGTTCATGACGGGCTTGCGCAAATACGTCCAGGACAACGCCGAGTATGTCGGCCCTCGCTTCGCCGAGGAGGCGCGCAAGATCCACTACGGCGAGACGGAAGAGCGCCAGATCTACGGCGAGTCGAGCGTCAAGGACGCGATTGAACTCGTCGAAGAAGGCATCGACGTCGCCCCGCTGCCGCCGGATTTGGAAGAGGCGAATTAAGTTCGCCGCATTTTCCCTTTTGCTATCTACTTCGTCGCGGCCGGGCTTGTCCTAGCCGCTACGCCTGAATCCTCCCCCGTTTACGGGGGAGGTCCGCCCGCAGGGCGGGGAGGGGGAGCAAGCGACGGGCCCCCTCCGCCTCGCCTTCGGCTCGGCACCTCCCCCGTAAACGGGGGAGGATGATTATTCACTACGCGTTGCCACCACCATGTAATTCACGTCGGTGTCGCTCGAGAGTATCCACGACCAGGACAGCGGATCGAAGACGACTCCCTGGGTCTTGAGGACCGTGAGCCCGTTCGCCGTCAGCATCGCGTCGAGCTCTTTGGGCGGCACGAAGCGCGTCCAGTCATGGGTGCCGCGCGGCAGCCAGCCGAGAACGTATTCCGCGCCGATCTTCGCCAGCGCCAGCGCCTTTAACGTTTTGTTGATGGTGGCGACGAACATCAGCCCGCCGGGCTTCAAGAGCTTGGCGCAAGCCGCAAGATAGGCGGGCAGGTCGGCGACATGCTCGACCACTTCCATGTTCAGGATCGCGTCGAAGGACAGGCCTTCGCGCGCCAGCTCCTCCGCGGTGCCGGCGCGGTAGCGGGCCGCCGCGCCGCTGGCGGCGGCATGGGCGGCAGCGGTCCTGACGTTCCTCTCGGAGGCGTCGACGCCCAGGACGGCGAAACCCAGCCGCGCCATCGGCTCCGACAACAACCCGCCGCCGCAGCCGATATCGAGAAGCGTCAATCCGCCGAACGGCGCCAATGCGCGCGCGTCGCGGCCGAAATGGGCCGTGGCCGTGTCGCGGATGAACGATAGGCGCAGGGGGTTAAACTTGTGCAGCGGCGCGAACTTGCCTTGCGGGTCCCACCATTGGTCGGCCAGGGCGGAAAACTTCGCGATCTCCGCGGCATCGACGGTGGAAAGGCTGTCGGTCATCTCGGCGGCTTCGGGCGTTGAGCCTTGGTGCGGTGCCGTCTATGTATGGCCGCAAAGCCGGGATCAAAGCAAACGCATGGCCAAGATCGTGATGAAATTCGGCGGGACCTCCGTCGCCGATCTCGACCGCATCCGCCATGCCGCCGGACTGGTCAAGCGCGAGGTCGACGCCGGCCACCACGTCGCGGTCACGGTTTCGGCGATGGCGGGCGAGACCAACAAGCTCATCGCCTGGACGCGCGAACTGTCCGAGCGCTGCGATCCCGGCGAATACGACGCGGTGCTGGCGGCAGGCGAGCAGGTCTCGGCCGGGTTGATGGCGATCGCGCTGCAGGCCGCGGGCGTGCCCGCGCGCTCCTGGCTGGGCTGGCAGGTTCCGGTCCGGACCTCGGGACTGCACGCCTCCGCGCGCATCACCCATATTGAGCCGTCGGAGCTGAACCGGCGCCTCGCGGCGGGAGAAACGGCGGTCGTCGCCGGCTTCCAGGGCGTCGGCCCGGACGGGCGCATCACGACCATCGGGCGCGGCGGCGGCGATACCAGCGCCGTGGCCGTGGCGGCCGCGCTCAAGGCCGACCGCTGCGACATCTACACCGATGTGGACGGTGTCTACACGACCGATCCGCGGATCGTGTCGAAGGCGCGCCGCCTCGAAAAGGTCGCCTATGAGGAGATGCTGGAGATGGCGTCGCTGGGCGCCAAGGTGCTGCAGACGCGCTCGGTGGAGATCGCCATGCTGCACCGCGTGCCCGTGCGCGTGCTCTCGACGTTCGCCCCCGAAGCGGGCGGCACACTGCTTTGCGACGAGGAAGACATCGTGGAAAAGAAACCGGTTACCGGCATCGCCTATTCGCGCGACGAGGCCAAGATCACGTTGCACCGCATTCCCGACCGGCCCGGCATCGCCGCGGCGATCTTCGGCCCGCTCGCCGACTCGGGCATCAACATCGACATGATCGTGCAGAACGTGTCGGAGGACGGCCGCAAGACCGATCTGACCTTCACCGTCGGCCGCGGCGATCTGGCGGCGGCGCTCGCGGTGATCGAGAAGGCGGGCCCGGCCATCGGCTTCCGCGACATCACCTCGGACAAGAACGTCGCCAAGGTCTCCATCGTCGGCATCGGCATGCGCGCGCATCCCGGCGTCGCCCAGACCATGTTCCGCACGCTGTCCGAGAAAGGCATTAACATCCAGGTCATCTCGACCTCGGAGATCAAGGTCAGCGTGCTGATCGCCGAGGAGTATGTCGAGCTTGCGGTGCGCGCGCTGCATTCGGCCTATGAAATGGAAACGGCATGATGCCGAAATTTGCATCCGATCGATCTCCCCCCGCGTGCGGGGGGAGTGCCGCGAAGCGGCGAGGGGGGCACGTCCCCCCTCCGTCGCGCGTCGCGCGACACCTCCCCCGTAAACGGGGGAGGATGGTCCCGCGCTGATGCCCGCGCTCACCGCCACCGGACCGCGCACGCTGCTCAGGCGCCTGCGCGAGATCATGGCGGAACAGATCAGCGCGCAGAACCGCCTCGACAAGCTCGTCTCGCTGATCGCCACCAACATGGTGGCGGAAGTGTGCTCGATCTATCTCAGGCGCGCGGGCAAATATCTCGAGCTCTTCGCCACCGAAGGCCTCAATCGCGGCGCGGTCCACAAGACGCGTCTCAAGGAAGGCGAGGGCCTCGTCGGCCTCGTCGCCGAGACGGCGGAGCCGGTGAACCTGAGCGACGCGCCGGCCGATCCGCATTTCTCCTACCGGCCGGAGACCGGCGAGGACCCCTACAAGTCGTTCCTCGGCGTTCCGGTGGTGCGCGGCGGCCAGGTGTTCGGCGTGCTCACCGTGCAGAACCGCGCCGCGGTGCTCTATTCGGAAGAGGAAGTGGAGGCGCTGCAGACCGTCGCCATGGTGCTGGCCGAGGTCGTGGCGCAGGGCGGGCTGTTCAATATCGCCGAGCTCGACGAACCGGAGCTGCGCCCCGACCGGCCGCTGAGCTTCAAGGGCGAGGGCCTGTCGGAGAGTGTCGCGGTGGGGCAGGTGGTGCTGCACGAGCCGCGCGTGAAGGTCGAGCGCATGATCGCCGACAATCCGCAGGAGGAGCTCAAGCGCCTCGAAGAAGCGATCGCGCGGCTGCGCGAATCCGTCGACTCGATGCTGGACTCGAGCGAGCTCGATCTCACCGGCGAAGGCCGCGAGGTGATCGAGGCCTATCGCCTCTTCGCCTACGATCAGGGTTGGCGCCAGCGCATGCGCGACGCGGTGCGCACCGGGCTGACGGCCGAGGCCGGCGTCGAGCGCGTGCAGGACGAGACGCGCCTGCGCGTTCAGCGCCTGGGCGATCCGCTGCTGCGCGAGCGGGCCCACGATCTCGACGACCTGGCGCGCCGGCTGCTGCGCTATCTGGCAGGCGACGGCGACCAACATCCCGCGCAGGACATCCCGGAGAACGCGGTGATCGTGGCGCGCGCCATGGGGCCCGCGGAGCTGCTCGACTACGGACGCGAGAAGCTGGTCGGCCTGGTGCTCGAAGAAGCGGCGACGACCTCGCATGTCGCGATCGTGGCGCGCTCGATGGGCCTGGCGCTGGCGAGCAGCGCGGTGGGCGTCAGCGATGCCGCGCGCGCCGGCGACACGATCCTCGTCGACGGCGAGACGGGCGAAGTGCATCTGCGCCCGCAGCCCAGCATGGTGCGGACTTACGCCGCCAAGCGCGAGCTTCGGGCGCATCGCGTCGCGCATTTCGCGCGCATCCGCGACATGCCGGCGGTGACCAAGGACGGCGTGCATATAAGGCTGATGATGAATGCGGGCCTGCTGCTCGACATGCCCCATCTCAGCGAGTCCGGAGCCGACGGCGTGGGCCTTTTCCGCACCGAGCTGCAGTTCATGATCGGCGAGACGATGCCGCGGCTCTCCGATCAGATCGCGTTTTACAAAGCCGTTCTCGACGCCGCCGGCGACAAGCCGGTGGTGTTCCGCACGCTCGATCTCGGCGGCGACAAGGTGCTGCCCTATGCGCGCTGGGAACGCGAAGCCAATCCGGCGCTGGGGTGGCGCGCGATCCGCATCGCGCTCGACCGGCCGGCGCTGCTGCGTTATCAGGCGCGCGCGCTGCTGCAATCGGCGGCCGGGCGGGTGCTCAACATCCTGCTGCCGCTGGTGAGCGACGTCGCCGAGTTCAACCAGGCGCGCGCGCTGATCGACCGCGAGACTGAACGCGCCCGGCTGCTGGGACTGCCGCAGCCCAAGCAGATCCGCGTCGGCGCCATGCTCGAGGTTCCCGCGCTCGCTTTCATGCTGCCGCAGATCATGCGCAGCGCCGATTTCGTTTCCATCGGCTCCAACGATCTCTTCCAGTTCGTCTTCGCCGTGGACCGCACCAATCCGCGCGTGGCCCGGCGCTACGACCCGCTCAACCCCTCCGCGCTCACCTTGATCCGGCTGATCGTGCAGAGCGCCAGCGAGCAGGCCGGCGACCTTTCGCTGTGCGGCGAGATGGCGGGGCGGCCGCTGGATGCCATGGCGCTGATCGGGCTCGGCCTGCGCACGCTGTCCATGCAGCCGGTGAATATCGGCCCGGTGAAGATGATGATACAGAGCCTGGACTTGCGGGAAGTGTCGCAGTTCGTCGATAAGCTGTGCAGCCGCACCGATGGAAGCCTGAGAACGCGGCTGGCGGCTTTCGCGGCGGAGCGCGGCGTCGCCATCAAATAGGCAAAGATTAAGGTTTTCCAATTGTCTATGGGCGGGTCTTCCAGTTAAGTTGCAGACTCAAGGGCATATGGCTGAGGCATGACGAAAGTTTCCCACCTGACCATCGAAGAGGGCGGCGGCCAGAACAAGCGCCGCATCCATTTGCGGGAGATTTCCGGCGATGCCGATGCCCCCCTGGAGACGGTGGGACAGGACCTTCGCGCCGCGCGGCTGCGCCGGGGCGACGACCTCGCCTCGGTGTCCAAGGCCCTCAAGATTCGCAAGGACCACCTGGAGGCACTGGAGGAAGACCGCATCGAGGCGCTTCCCGGGCGCGCCTATGCCGTGGGCTTCGCGCGCACCTATGCCGAGTATCTGGGCCTCGATGCCACCGCCTGCATCGAGCGGTTCAAGGCGCAGATCGCAGGCCGCACCGACGATTCCACCCCTACCATCACCGTCATCGACGAGGATGAGCATCGCCGCCTGCCGCAAGGCTGGAAGATCGTGGCCGCCGTCGTGCTCCTGCTCTTCGCCTATGGCGCCTACCACCTGCTGATGCCGGCGGCGGACAAATACATGAACACGCCCGCGGCCCCCGGCACGCGCGCCTCTGTGGACCGGCCGCCTCCGAAGACCGTGGTCCATGAGGCGCCGACGCTGCCCGCTTCTCCCGCCACGTCCCCGGCAGACGGTGCCGGCAGCGCGCCGGCGGCGACGGGTCAGCCTCAAAGCCAGGGGAGCCAGGCCACGCTGTCCGCCCAGGCCCCGGCTGCCGCTCCCGTCACGCTGCCGCAGGGCAAGGTCTATGGCCAACTCAACAAGAACGCGCGCGTTATCCTTCGCATGAAGCAGACGGCGCGGATCCTGGTGCAGGGCGCGGACGGCACGATCTACATGAACCGCGCGCTCAATGCGGGCGATACCTACCTCGTGCCCGACCAGGTGGGATTGACCCTGACCACCTCGAACGCCGGTTCCATCGAGATCGATCTCGACGGCGTGGCGATGGGGTCCGCGGGCCGCGACGGGCAGGTGGGCGAGTCGCTGTCGCTCGATCCGCAGGCCATCGCCGACCGCTTCAACGGAAGACAGGGCTAAGTCATGAGCCTGAGGGCCTATCGCGACATCGCGCGTCGCAAATGCCGGCAGATCATGGTGGGCAAGGTGCCGGTCGGCGGGGACGCGCCGATCAGCGTGCAGACCATGACCAACACCATCACCGGCGACGCGCGCGCGACCATCGACCAGATCCGCGCCATCGAGGAAGCCGGCGCCGACATCGTGCGCGTCTCCTGTCCCGACGAGGACGCGACCAAGGCGATGAAGGCGATCACCAAGGCCGTGCAGATCCCGGTCGTGGCCGACATCCATTTCCACTACAAGCGCGCGATCGAGGCGGCGCAGAACGGCGCTGCCTGCCTGCGCATCAATCCCGGCAATATCGGCTCGGCACAGCGCGTGAAAGATGTTGTCAAAGCGGCCAAGGATCACGGCTGCTCGATGCGCATCGGCGTCAATGCCGGCTCGCTGGAGAAGGAGCTGCTCGAGCGCTATGGCGAGCCGTGCCCGGAAGCGATGGTCGAGAGCGCGCTCAATCACGCAAAGATTTTGGATGACAACGACTTCCGCGAATACAAGATTTCGGTGAAGGCCTCGGACGCTTTCCTCGCGGTGGCGGCGTATCAGCAGCTTGCCGACGCAGTCGACTGCCCGATCCATCTGGGCATCACCGAGGCCGGCGGGATGATCTCCGGCACCGTCAAGTCGTCGATCGGCATGGGCATGCTGCTGTGGAGCGGCATCGGCGACACCATCCGCGTCTCGCTCAGCGCCGATCCGGTGGAAGAGGTGCGCGTCGGCTTCGATATCCTGAAGTCGCTCAACCTGCGTCATCGCGGCGTGAATATCGTGTCCTGTCCCTCCTGCGCGCGGCAGGGCTTCAACGTCATCGAGACGGTTCGCCTGCTGGAGGACCGGCTCAAGCACATTTCCACGCCGATGACGCTCTCGATCATCGGCTGCGTGGTGAACGGGCCGGGCGAGGCGCGCGAGACCGATCTCGGCTTCACCGGCGGCGGCGCCGGCAAGGGCCACGGCCAGATCTATCTGAACGGCGAGCCCGCCTATCGCCTCGACAACGACAAGCTCGTCGACCACGTCGTCGAGCTCTGCGAGAAGAAGGCGGCGAGCATCGAGGCCGAACGCGGCAAGGTGCTCGAGCCGGCACAGTAGCGATGACGTCTTCACTTCACCTCCCCCTTGCGGGGAGGTCGAAAAATGCGAAGCATTTTTCGGGTGGGGGCGCTTGCAGGGTCCCCCCACCCGGAAAACTTCGCGCGCGCACGCGCCGCTCAAAGTTTTCCGACCTCCCCGCAAGGGGGAGGTAAGGTCATGCCATGATTCCCGCAGCCCCCCTCGAACGCATGATCGACCGCTTTCGGGCGGTGGAGGCGGAGCTGTCTTCGGGCACGGCCGGCAATCAGTTCGTCAAGCTCTCGCGCGAGCATGCGGAACTGGCGCCGATCGTCGCCGCGGTCGAACTCTATCGCGAGACCGCCAAACAACTTGAGGATACGGAGGCGCTGATCGCCGATCCCGCGAGCGGCGCGGAGATGCGCGCGCTGGCGGAAGAGGAGCGCGCCGAACTCAAGAAGCGCTTCGCCGAGCAGGAGCACGATCTCAAGCTCAAGCTCCTGCCCAAGGACGCCGCCGACAATTCCTCGGCCATCATCGAAATCCGCGCCGGCACCGGCGGCGACGAGGCGGCGCTGTTCGCGGCCGATCTGCTCGAGATGTATCAGCGCTATTGCCAGCTCCAGGGCTGGAGGACCGAGATCATGGACAGGAGCGAAAGCGATCTCGGCGGCATCAAGGACGCGGTGCTGGAAGTGAACGGCGCCGGCGCCTATGCCAAGCTCAAATTCGAGAGCGGCGTGCACCGCGTGCAGCGCGTGCCGGTGACCGAAGCCAGCGGCCGCATCCACACCTCGGCGGCGACCGTCGCGGTGCTACCCGAAGCCGAGGACGTGGACATCCAGATCAACGACAAGGATTTGCGCATCGACGTCTTCCGCGCGCAGGGCGCCGGCGGCCAGCACGTCAACAAAACCGAGAGCGCCGTGCGGATCACCCACCTGCCGACCGGCATCGCGGTCGCCCAGCAGACCGAGAAGTCGCAGCACAAGAACAAGGCGCATGCGATGAAGCTGCTGAAAGCCAAGCTCTATGAAATCGAGCGCGAGCGGCTCGACAAGGAGCGCAGCGGCGCGCGCAAGAGCATGGTGGGCTCGGGCGATCGCAGCGAGCGCATCCGCACCTACAATTTCCCGCAAGGCCGCGTCACCGACCACCGCATCAACCTGACGCTCTACAAGCTCGACCGCATCATCTCCGGCGACGACCTGGGCGAAATCGTCGATGCGCTCGTGACCGCCGATCAGGCCGAGCGCCTGGCCGAACTGGAAGCGGTGAATTGACCCCCACGCCCGAGCTGTTCCGAGACGTGACCGAGCGATTGCGCGCCGCGGGCGTAGACTATCCGCGCCTCGTTGCGCGTGTCTTGTGGGAGCATGCGCACACAAAAACCCTCTCCCCCACGTCCGTGGGGGAGAGGGAGAGTCTTTTTGAGTCGTTCATCCGCCGCCGCATCGCGCGCGAGCCAGTGGCCTACATCACCGGCCACAGGGAATTCTGGAGCCTGGATTTCGCCGTCGGGCCCGGCGTCCTCGTGCCGCGGCCTGAGAGCGAAACTCTGATCGAGCAGCTGGTCCGCGCCTTTCCCGACAAATCGGCGCCGCTCGCGCTGCTCGACCTCGGCGCCGGCAGCGGCTGCCTGATCGCGGCGGCGCTGAGCGAGTACCCCAACGCCACCGGCACGGCCGTCGAGCGGTCCGAAGCCGCGCTCGCCTATTGCCGCGCCAATCTGGAGAAGCTGGGCTTGAGCGGCCGCTGCCGTGTGATCGCCCAGGATTTCGCGCAGGCTGCGGGTTCCTACGATGGAATTCTCGCCAACCCTCCCTACATACGCAGAGGTGACATCGCGTCCCTGGCGCCGGAGGTAAGGCTCTTTGAGCCGCTTGAGGCGTTGGATGGAGGAGAGGACGGGCTAGAGGCCTATCGTCTCCTGGTGACGCTTTCGGCCCGGCTGCTGAAGCCGTCAGGGCTGGCGTTTTTCGAGATCGGCGCGAGCCAGGCAGACGCCTTGAGCGCCATGATGGGCCGCCGGCTGGTTGGGATTGTGCCCGATTTGGCTGGAAACCCGCGCTGCGCCGTAGGACGGAAGTCCTGAACCGGTTCGAGAAAACAGTTGGAACTACACGCTGGAATCGCTAGTTTCGGCCTTCGTGGGGAGGCGAGGACCCGCTGCCGGTCAAAGGCGCCGGGATTTCCAGGGGCGCCTCGCGAACGAACCAGAAGCCTGGTCCTAGAGGGAAGCCGCCTGCGGCCGTGGCCGCGCGCTGTATCGCAGATTTGCAAAAGGGGTTGAGGTGAAACGCTCACGCAGAGGCGGCCGCAGGCCGCAAGGCACGCATAACGGCCACAACGGAGGTGGCAGCAGCGGAGGAGGCGGCGGGAACTCCTACAACCCGAACCGCAGCTACGACTCCAACGGTCCGGACGTGAAGGTCCGCGGCACGCCCGCGCATATCTATGAGAAGTATCTCCAGCTGGCGCGCGACGCGAACACCCAGGGCGACCGGGTCATGGCCGAAAACTATCTCCAACACGCCGAGCATTATTTCCGAATCCTGAGCGCGGCCCAGGCGCAGCAGCAGCTCTACCAGCAGCAACAGGCCCAGCAGGCCGGCGCGGCCGGCAACGGCAATGGCGGCGGCTATCGTCCGCCGCAAGGCGCGGGCGACCAGCCCTATCTTCCCGGCACGCCGCAGCCGGCACCGGGTCCGTCCTTCTCGCTGGTCGACGGCGCCGCGGGTCTGGTCGGCGACGACGAAGACGACGGCGAGGAATAGGCAACGAGCGTGACCGTCATCCTTCGAGGCTCGCCTTCGGCTCGCACCTCAGGATGACGAATTTTCTCAATCAAATCGGTAGCGGCGCGTCACCCTGAGGCGGCCGCGGCACGCGGCCCTCGAAGGGCGACGCGCATTTGCCCCCTTGCGAATGGGGATTTCCCACCACACATAGGGTCCGGACGAGTCCTTGGCAGCCAAAATGGGGCTGGGGATTTGTGCTTGAGAGGACCCCATGGACGTCGAGAAATTCACCGAGCGTGCGCGCGGATTCATGCAGTCGGCCCAAGGGCTGGCGCTGCGCTCCAACCACCAGCAGTTCACCCCCGAGCATCTGCTCAAGGTCCTCATCGACGATGAGGAAGGTTTGGCCGCGCGCCTGATCGCGGCGGCAGGCGGCCGTCCCGAGCAGGTGCGCGACGGCGTCGAGCGCGCGCTCGCCAAGCTCCCCAAGGTCGAGGGCAGCCAGGGCCAGGTCTATCTTTCGCCCGAATCCGCGCGGCTGTTCGATGCGGCGGAGCAGGCGGCAAAGAAGGCCGGCGACAGTTACGTCACGGCCGAATACCTGCTGCTGGCGCTCGCGCTCGCCTCTAACACCCAGAGCGGCAAGATCCTGAAAGATTCCGGCGTCACGCCGCAGAACCTCGCCAAGGCGATCGCCGATCTGCGCCAGGGCCGCAGCGCCGACAGCGCCACCGCCGAGAACCAGTACGACGCGCTCAAGAAATACGCCCGCGACCTGACCGAGGCGGCGCGCACCGGCAAGCTCGATCCCGTCATCGGACGCGACGAGGAGATCCGGCGCACTATCCAGGTGCTGTCGCGGCGGACCAAGAACAATCCCGTGCTCATCGGCGAGCCCGGCGTCGGCAAGACCGCGATCGCCGAAGGCCTGGCGCTGCGCATCGTCAACGGCGACGTGCCGGAGAGCCTGCGCGACAAGCGGCTGATGGCGCTCGACATGGGGGCGCTGATTGCCGGCGCCAAGTTCCGCGGCGAGTTCGAGGAGCGGCTCAAGGCGGTGCTCGGCGAGATCACCGCCGCGGCCGGAAAGATCATCCTCTTCATCGACGAGATGCATGTGCTGGTCGGCGCCGGCAAGGCCGACGGCGCGATGGACGCCTCCAACCTCTTGAAGCCGGCGCTGGCGCGCGGCGAGCTGCATTGCGTCGGCGCCACCACGCTCGACGAATACCGCAAGCATGTCGAGAAGGACGCGGCGCTGGCGCGGCGCTTCCAGCCGGTCTTCGTCGCCGAGCCGACGGTCGAGGACACGATCTCGATCCTGCGCGGCCTGAAGGAGAAATACGAGGTCCATCACGGCGTACGCATCACCGATGCGGCGATCGTGGCGGCGGCGACGCTTTCCCACCGCTACATCGCCGACCGCTTCCTGCCCGACAAGGCCATCGACCTGATGGACGAGGCGGCATCGCGGCTGCGCATGCAGGTGGATTCCAAACCCGAGGCGCTGGACGAACTCGACCGGCGCATCGTCCAGCTCAAGATCGAGCGCGAGGCGCTGAAGAAAGAAAGCGACAAGGCCTCGCGCGAGCGCCTTGGCACGCTCGAGCACGAGTTGGCGGAGCTGGAAGAGAAATCCGCCTCGCTGACCGCGAAATGGCAGGATGAGAAGAAGTCCGTCCAGAGCGTGCAGAGCCTGAAGGAGCAGCTCGACCGTGCTCGCGCCGAGGTCGAGATCGCGCAGCGCCGCGGCGACTTCGCCAAGGCGGGCGAGCTCACTTACGGCGTGATCCCGGGTCTTGAGAAGCAGATCGCGGCCATCGACGAGAAGAACAGCGCCGCGCTGGTCAACGAGGCGGTGACGCCGGAGAATATCGCCCAAGTCGTCTCGCGCTGGACCGGCATCCCCGTCGACAAGATGCTCGAAGGCGAGCGCGAGAAGCTGCTGCACATGGAGAGCTCGCTTGAGAAGCGCGTGGTCGGCCAGGACGAAGCGGTGCGCGCCATCGCCAATGCGGTGCGCCGCTCGCGCGCCGGCCTGCAGGACCCCAACCGGCCGATCGGCTCGTTCCTGTTCTTAGGACCCACCGGCGTCGGCAAGACCGAGCTCACCAAGGCGCTCGCTGAATTCCTCTTCGACGACGACACTGCCATGGTGCGCATCGACATGAGCGAGTTCATGGAGAAGCACGCGGTGTCGCGGCTGATCGGCGCGCCGCCGGGCTATGTCGGCTACGAGGAGGGCGGCGTGCTCACCGAAGCGGTGCGGCGCAGGCCCTATCAGGTGATCCTGTTCGACGAGGTCGAAAAGGCGCATCACGACGTCTTCAATGTTCTTCTCCAGGTGCTCGACGACGGAAGGCTGACGGACGGGCAGGGGCGCACCGTCGACTTCAAGAACACGGTGATCATCCTGACCTCCAATCTCGGCACCGAACTGCTAAGCGGCGAAGAGACGCGCGAGGCGCGTGCGCAGGTGATGCAGGCGGTGCGGGCGCATTTTAGGCCCGAGTTCCTGAACCGCCTGGACGAGATCATCCTGTTCCACCGGCTCTCGCGCGCCAACATGGACAGGATCGTCGATATCCAGATCGGCCGTCTGCAGAAACTGCTCGCCGTCCGCAAGCTCGAGATCGCCCTCGACGCCAAGGCGCGCGAATGGCTCGCCAATGCCGGCTACGATCCGGTCTATGGCGCGCGGCCCCTGAAGCGCGTGATCCAGAAGCGGCTCCAGGACCCGCTGGCGCAGATGCTGCTCGAAGGCAAGATCAGCGACGGCTCGAAGATCAAGGTGAGCGCCGGCAAGAGCGGATTGACGATCAACGGCGTCGAGTTCGCCGCCGCGCCGGACGACCTCGATCTCGATCAAGCGCCGAGCAGGGCGGTGCATTAAGCACAAATTGTCATCCCCGGCCTCGCGATGCGACCGGCATCGCGAGGGGAAGGGGACCCAGGTGGAAAGTCCGAAACAAGTCTATCTACCTGGGTTCCCTTCCCTCGCACCGCGTGCTCCGCACGCGATGCTCGCCGGGAATGACACTGGGGCCACGCTCGGCCGGGAATGACACTAGTGGCTACGCCCCCATCGCGCCGGCGATGTCGGTGCGGGCCTTTGGCGAGCGGCGGTAGTACTGGTGCGAGCCCTGGAAGTCGCGGTCGTAATCGTTGAACGACGAGCAATCCACCATGCGGTATTGCGCCGGGGGGAACAGCGTCGCGTCGTGGAGATTCTGCGGGCCCTCGTGGCCGAGGCGGCGGATGAAATTGATCACCCCGCTTAAGCCGATCACGGCATCGTTGGTGCTGTAGTATATCGATATGCGCTTGGCGAGCTGCTTGAGGTCGCTCAGCCGTCCCGGCGGCGGATAGCCGAACGTATCGAAGCGCTCGTCGCCGGCGCAAAGGAAGGCGTGGTCGAAGAGATTTGCCACGCCCTGGCCATGCAGGAACCAGCTCTCCACCGCCGCCTGCAGCGCGTAGTGGCCCATCGAATGGGCAAGCAGGAACACGCGCCGGCCCGAGGCGCGCGCGGCTTTGATGATCGGCTCGAGATTGGCGAAGAAGCGCATGATGTGCGGGCCCGATTGTCCGGCATTGGTCTGATCGCGAAGATAATCCTCCTGCAGGATCGGGAAGCTCAGGAGCTTGCCCAGCGACGGCCAGGAGAAAGCGACGACCGTCATGTTCGCGGCCGCCGCGCCCGATTGCTGGAACCATTGCTGATTGAAGGCCGCGCGGGTGATCGCGTTCTCGAAACTGTTGTCGAAACCGTGCAGGAAGACGAGCAGATTGCGTCCCGGATTCGAAAGATCGGCCGTTGCGGCGGCCGAGAAATGTCCCTTCGAGATGTCCTGGATCGAGGTGATGGCGCCGACGGTGTCGGCCGTCAGGTTGGCGTCCTCGACGAAGGCCGTGCCATAGGTCACCGCGGTCGGGTCGGTCGGCGCGACGATGCCGTTCCCGTAATTGCGGTAGTCGCCCGCATTTCCGGCAATGACGCGATTGGTGGCGAAATAGACGGTCGTGGTCACGGGCGGCCCCTTTTTGTTTCCCGGCAAGCGCGAAGATAACGCATTTTCGCGCTCCGTTAAAGAAGCGCGTTTGGCCGCTCGGCATCGAGATCGCGGGCGGCGATCAGGCGAATTGGTCGCAGGACGGCCTTCTGAATTCGAAATCGACCGGCGCAGTCTGGACGCCGTCCTGCATTCTGGGACGGCCGAGCTCGGCGCGCACCAGTGCAAAGCCCTCGAGCGCATTCTTGTAGAACGCCATCGGCCAGGACCAGCCATCGAATTCGAAACGCAACGGCACGTCCGAGATGTGCGCGTTGAACAGCAGGCGCGCACCCGGCTTGTGGGCCAGGCGCGCCAAGTTGCGGAAGTACTCGGCGGTCTCGTCGGGATGGACATGGACGCAAACCACGTTGCTGAAGACGACATCGGCATCGAACGCTTCGGCCATCGCCAATCCCGCGGCGTCGATCACATGGAAGCGAGGCGATTTCGCGCTGAGCAGCTCCGGCCCGAGCGCGCGCTTGCCGAGTTCGTAGAAGCCGTCGATGACGTCCAGGCCCAGGAAGTGTCCCGCTTTCAGAAAGCGGATGAAATGGGCGCCGATGCGAAGACTGCCGCAACCGTATTCGATCGCCTTGTGCGACGGTGCAAGCTCCGCGCGGGCCATCAGCTTTTCGGCTTTGGCCCGCCCGGACTGCCAGAATTCGTCAGGGCTGCCGAGCGCGATACGAAGCGCCCCCGACGGCGCCTGATCGCCCTTGCGCATGTTGCGGTACTGCCGCTCCATGAGATAGCGCGAGAATGGAACTTGCGGATTTTTCGCCTTGAACTTCAGGTACCGCGCTTCGCGCGCTTCATCGGCGGGGCGCACAATCTATTTGAGCTTGGCCTGCCGCAAGTCGGTCGAGATGTCGGCGACCTTGGTCTCGAGCGGCATGGCGGCGATCAACGCGTCGGTGTGCAGACGCTGGATTTGATACTCGCGAAGCTCGCGGCCGGCGAGGATGCGGCCGCGCGCGACCTTGACCGTCTGCGGGTTGACCTGCGTGTGATGGATGCGGATCTCGTAGTGCAGATGCGGTCCGGTCGACTCCCCGGTGCTTCCGCTGAACGCGACGACCTGGCCCTGATGCACGTGCGAACCCGGATGGATGCCCGGTGCATAGCGCGAGAGATGGCCGTACGCCGTCTCATAGCCGTTGCCGTGATTGATCATCACGAAATTGCCGTAGCCGCCCTTCCAATGGGCTTCCTCGATGGTGCCGCCGCCGGCCGCCATCACCGGCGTCCCCCACGGCACGCCGAAATCGACGCCCTTGTGCATGCGGGTATAGCCCAGGATCGGATGGAAGCGCATGCCGAAGCCGGAGGTGATGCGCGCGCCGTCGACCGGCGTCTTCATCAGCATCGATTTGGCGCTCTGGCCATGGGCGTCGAAATAGTCGGCCGGCTCGTTGGCATCGGGCTGCCAGCGATAGAGCGTCAGGGTGCGCCCGCGCAGATGCATGGTGGCGAACTTGACATTGCCGTTGCGGGCCGGCTGGCCGTCGGGCGTGTAGTAGTAGTCGTAGAACACCTCGAACGTGTCGCCGGGCCGGATGTCGCGCTGGAAGTCGACCTCGTAGGAGAACATGTGGATCATCTCGACCACGACGTCGGCCGGGATGCCGGCGCGCATGGCGCTGAGATACAGGCTGCCCTCGATGGTGACGCCGGCGCGATGGATATGCGCCTCAAGCTTCTTGACCGTATCCGTTGCGCCGAAGACGCCGCTGTCGTCGCGCGCGATATTGATCTCGTGCTCGACCGAAGGCGAGAACGCGATCGAGATCAGCTTGGCGATCGGCGCCTGCGCCGCGGTGCCGGCCGTGTCCGCCACGGTATCGCCGTCGTCGCTCGCGGTCGCCGGAATGTCCACCGATTGCGGTTTGGTCTCATAGGTCAGTCCAAAGGGCTGGCCCGCGCGCAGATTGCGCGAATTGTAGACCTTGCCGAGCGCGGCCACCGCCGCGTTCGCGTCCTCGGCGGAAATGCCGGCATCTTCGAGCGCACCGGCCAGCGTGTCGCCGCGGTCCATGGTGATGGTGCGCGTCTCGATGGTGGGCGCCGCGTCCTGCTCGCTCTCGGTCTGCTGCTGCACCACGGGGGCCGTCGGCTTGGTGGCCTGCGGCAGCGGCGCCAGCGAGGCCAGCGAACCGGAAGATCCGGCGAGACGCTGGAACAATTGATAGGGCAGGAACGTTGTCTGGCTGCGCGGCGACAGCGCGGGCTTGAGCGGCGGCGTCGTTCCCATGGCGAGCCAGGCGATGGTGCCGGCGATCAAGGCGGTCAGCGAGGTGCTGACAAGGGCCCAGCGGCCGTCGGTGGTGGAGAGGACGCGTGTTGCGCTGCTGGCTGGCGATGGGCTGCGAAAGTCCACGTCGGCTCCTGAATGCGGACGACCGGAAGTCCCCCGGTCAACATTGTCGTCTGCGCCCGGCGAACCGGCAGCAAGGCCTTATAGCGCAAGGGCTATTACGGCCGTCAACCCTTACGAGGGGGTTAACGATGGTGGCGTTAACGGTCCCGCTTCGGCCCTGCGGCGACGTGGCGCGTTCGCCCGCGAAAACCGGCAAAGGGCGGGTGCATCATTTCTCATCTTTCCGCGTTAATTCGGCGCAAGGGCCGGTCCCCGGTCCCATCTTCAAGGAACAGCACAGAGTAGTAGTGGATGAAAAAGGTTCGTGAGTTCCAGGGTCGCGCGGAGGAATGTCTGGCCGCGGCCGCCAGCGCATCGACGGTCGATCTCAAGGGCGGCTACGAGGGCCTCGCGCGCGTGTGGAAAAAGCTCGCCGACGAGCGGCTCAGCTTCTTCGTCGAAGAGCCGTCGAGCGGCAAACCGCTGGAGAAGATGACGGGACGATGAGCGAGCGACATGCCTTCTGGGCCGAGATGTCGGCCTGCGAGCATTTCGTCCAGGTCTATGAAGCCGACGACGTGTTCATGGATACCCTCACCGGCTTTGTCGCCGGCGCGCTCAGGCAGGACGAGGGCGCCGTGGTCATCGCCACGCCCAACCATCTGCACGAACTCAAAGGCCGTCTGGACGCCGACGGCCTGGATGCCGACGCAGCGATCGAGGACGACGATCTGCTGTTGCTGGATGCCGAGCAAACGCTTGCCCAGTTCATGGTGGATGGCTGGCCGGAGCAGGACAAGTTCAGAACCATGGTGCGCGGGATTCTCGCCCGCGCCGGACGCGGCGGCCGTCGCGTCCGCGCCTTCGGCGAGATGGTGGCCGTCATGTGGGCCAAGGGCCATTGCGCCGCGACGGTGCGGCTGGAGCACCTTTGGCAACAAATGTGCGAGCAGGAATCCTTCGTGCTCTTCTGCGCCTATCCCAAGAGCGGCTTCACCGAAAACCCCGTGGACTCGATCGCGCGCGTCTGCGCCCAGCATTCCAAGGTGTTCCCGGCGGGTATTTGAGCCGCCCCGAGTTGTCGCTCAGAGCCTGACCAGCAGAACTTCCGCGATGCGGCCGTGCAGCCAGCCGATGCCGCGCGCGATGTGCAGCACCACGAAGAACAGCAGCACGCCGAACAGCGCGAACAAAATCAGGCCGGGCGCGGTGTGCAGCAGGTGGTCGAGCCAGGGCACGTCGTCGACGCGGATGTGACCGGCATCATTGGTGATCAGCGCATAGATCGAGCCCGCCGTGATCCCGAGGGACACGCTCAGACCGGTGATCGCGATCACGAAATAGGCGATGCCGAGCGGAAGCTTGAGCAGGAAATAGAACATCGACGACCAGGTGCGGCTGTCGCTGAGACCGTCCTTGATGCGCGCCCAGATGGTCTCGTCGGCCGCGGTTGCCGGCGGCAGGCGACGCGGCATGCGCACGCCGAGCAAGCCTTCCACGATGCGGCCCTCGACGTGGCTGAGCACGCGGATCGAACCGATGAACAGCAGCGCGAACGGAATGCCGATGATGAGGATGGCGAGGCCGAGGGACAGCGCGATGCCGGTCACCGTCCAGGTGAAGTAGAAGATGCCGGTGATCAGCGACAACAGCATGTAGAGCAGCGCGCCATAGGTGCGCGGATCCGAAATGACGTTGAAGAAGCCGTAGCGGCGCTCCGGGGCGGAATCGCTCTTGGGAAAGGGTCCGCCGATGGTTGCTTCCATGTCTCGATACTCCTCTGCGATTTCTTGCGGCGTGCCGTAGACGTCGATGACGCTCGCCAGGATCTGGGATTCGGCAATGTCGGGTTGGTGGGCGATTTCGTTGTTGAGATGGTCTTCGGTATCGGCCAGCGCGTCCGCGATCAGCCCCGGCGGCGCGCCTTTGAGCGCGCGGCGCAGCTCGTCCAGATAGGCTCGGACGGTTTCAGGCCGAGGGCTGGGGCTCATACGCCGTTCCCTGCACCATGCCGCCGCCCTTGAGCGCGTCGTCGACGAACTCGCGCATGTCGCGCCAGGCGAACTGCCATTCGGCCAGCGCCCGCCGGCCGCTTTCGGTGATGTTGTAGTAGCGCCGCGGCGGCCCGAACGCCGACGCCTCGACCCGGCTCTCGAGCAGTCCGGTCGCATGCAGCGAGCGCAGCACCGGATAAATGGCGCCCTGCTTGAAGATCAGCCCGCCTTCGCCCTCGGCTTTCACCGCCTTGGCGATCTCGTATCCATACATCTCCCGGCCCGCGCGGGCGAGAACGGCCAGGAGGACGAGCGATGAAAGCCCGGCCATGAGTTCCTTACGGAATTTGCGGGTGTAGTCGGACTCTGGTGGCACGACGCGCCGCTTTCCGCCTCCCAACTATTGCGGAGTTACATCTAGCATGAAGTTCGCTATATGCAAGTCCCCTATATAAGGGAGATGCACATAATTCCGTCGACTTAATGTTACAGTTACAAATCGTCCATCTTCGCCGGCGATGGTCGGCGACGCGGTGTGCCAGTCGTACGTTTAGAGACGGCAGACTGCGAAAGGATTTGAACGTGCTGAAATCATTGCCTTGGGCCGCTTGCGGCCTTTTCCTCTCCGCGGTCGCGCTCGGCGCGGCCGAAGCTCCGCTCAGGGTTCCGCAGCCTTATGGCGGCCTCCATACGGTCGCCGTCCATCCCGACCAGCCGCTGGGACCGATGCGGCTGAAGCTCGGCGTTTCGCTGGTCATGGATTCCGCCGGCGATACCGGTCAGCCGCAAGCGCGACGCCGCGCGGTGGCATTGCTGGCGAACCTGCATGGCTACGCGGACATCTGGATTATGAGCATGCACGCGCCCAACCCGGAGCCGGCTTCGGGTCGGTTCGACTTTTCCTATCTGGACAAGCGCATGGCGCTGGTGCGCGAAACCGGAAGTACGCCCGTCATTACGCTGTGCTGCGCGCCCGACTGGATGAAGGGGGCTGCGCCCGGAACCACCGACTGGACGCGTCAGGCGGAGCCGCCGCGTCCGGAGCACTACGCGGATTTCGCCGAACTCGCGCGGCGGATCGCGCTGCGCTATCCGCAGGTCAAGCACTATCTCGTCTGGTCGGAGATCCGCGGCTTCTGGAATCCCGCCCAGCACCGCTGGGACGGCGAGGGGTACACGGCCTTCTACAACAAGGTCTACGACGCGCTGAAATCGGTATCGCCGGAGATCAAAGTCGGTGGACCTTATGTGCCGATCGGCAAGCTTCTCGCGGCACAGGCCGAGGCCTCGCCCATCCGCGGGCCCTACGGCGCGGTCATGGGCGGCACGCTCGACGTCGTCGATTACTGGCTGCGCAACAAGCACGGCGCCGACTTCATCGCCGTCGACGGCACGGTGCGCGACCGTGACGGCATACCGGGCGACCTGTTCGCCAGCGAGGCGTTCTATGCCGATGCCTCGCGCTGGATCCGCAGCCGCAGCAATCTGCCGCTGTGGTGGGCGGAGTGGTACGCCGCGCCGGAGACGCCTGGCACATACACCGGCACCCTGCCGCATGACGAGCAGGCGGCGCTGTTGGCACAATCGCTCATCGCGCTGGCGCCGAATGCCGACGTGGCGCTGCGCTGGACGCCGGAAGGCGACGCCTCCAAGGCTTATGAGGGCGATCAGGAAAGCCTGTGGAGCGACACGCGCGAATCCGATGGCGGCAAGCCGTTCCCGGCCTATGACGTCTTGGACAATTTCGAGCGCTGCTTCCCGCTCGGTGCGATGCTGCGCGGCGAACGCGAAGAGTCCGCGTATGTCGGCGTTCTGGCGGCGCCGGGGTGCATCATGCTGGTGAACAAGACCGCGTCCGATCTCGGCGTGGCGTTGCAGGGACAGCGCATCGTCCTGCACCGCTACGAAACGGTCTTCCTCGACGATCGCGGCGGACGCAGGCGGAGGTGAGACTTATTCCGTGGCAGTGAGCGCGACGGTCGCCTGCACCTTGACGTAATCGGTCTTGCCGGTGCCGAGCACCGGAATGTCGTCGACGTGGATCACGCGGCGGGGAATGGCGAGCTCCGAGACGCCGTGATTGTGCGCCCAACCGACGAGGTCGTGGCGGTTGGCTTCGGGATTGGTGGTGACGAGCACGATCTGCTCGCCCTTGCGGCCGTCGGGAACGGTGATGGCGGCGTGGCTGTATTCCGGCCACAGCGCGCTGGCGCAACTCTCCACCACCGCGAGCGACACGGACTCGCCGCCGATCTTGGCGAAGCGCTTGAGGCGGCCCTTGATCGCGATGTAGCCGTCCTCGTCGACGGAGACCACGTCGCCGGTATCGTGCCAGCCCCCTTCGGGCGGCACGATCTTTCCGGGAGCGTCGGGCTTGAGATAGCCCAGCATCACGTTCGGCCCCTTCACCACCAGCCGCCCGGCATTGGGAATGCCTTCGACCGGTTCGAGGCGGTACTGCATGTCGGCCATCAGCTGTCCGACCGTGCCCGGGCGATTGGCGCCGGGCCGGTTCGCGGCGATCACCGGCGAGGTCTCGGTGACGCCATAGCCCTCGAGCAATTCGATGCCGTGCTTCTTGCGCAGCAATGCGCGCGTCTCGTCGCGCAGTCGTTCCGCGCCGCACACCGTGAGCCGCAGCGACTTCAGATCGCCCGGTTCGCCGACGCGCGCGTATTGGGTGATGAAGGTGTCGGTCGAGACCAGGATGGTCGCCTGATGGCGGCGGATGCGGTTGACGATCTCCTTGGGCTGCAAGGGCGTCGGATGGCAAACGACTTTCAATCCCAGAAGCGGCGGCATCAGCGAGCCGACCGTGAGACCGAAACAGTGGAAGGCGGGGAGGGGATTGAGCAGCACGTCGGAGGAATACAGTGCCAGATGCACGCGCACCTGCTCGACGTTTGCGAGCAGGTTGCGGTGCGACAGCGCCACACCCTTGGGTTCGCCCTCCGTGCCGGAGGTGAACAGGATGACCGCGGGCGTATCCGGTCCGACGCCGATGCTGACCAGGCCGGGAACGAACTGACCGACCGCGGCGACCGCCTTGTCGAGGATCGACAGATTGGCGCGGACGTCTTCGAGATAGACGATCTCGAAATTCTGCGCGAGCTCGTCGACCAGGCTCTGCAGCCCCGCCATGTCGATCAGCCGCCGCGCGGTCGCGATCTTCTTCACCTGCGCCGTGCGCAGCGCCGATTTGATCGCCGCCGCGCCCGAGGTGAAATTGATCATCGCCGGAACGCGGCCATAGGCCGTCACCGCCAGAAAGGTCGCGATGGCGCCCGCCCCGGTCGGCAGCATCACGCCGATGCGCTCGCCGCGCCCGGTGCCCTTCTTCAGCGCATGGCCCAGCGCCAGCGCGCCGCGCATCAAATCGTCATAGCTGCGCTCGCTGTCGTCGATGTCGATGACGCAGACCCTGCGCCCGCCGAAGCGCGAGCGGGCGGCTGCGAAGGCGCGGAACACCGAATTGTCCGTGGTCGACATATCGAAAGGACACACATCCTCGCCGGACGCTGCGGCGACGGTGGCTAAGGTCAATTCGTCCTCCCATGGACCGGCGGTTCGGCCGCCGCGCTATTGGCGGGAACTTAAGCCTAGCCGGAAGGAGGGTCAAAATCAGGTCACGAGGTGCAGACGATCGCGCCAGCCTGCTGTGCCGAAATGTCAGGTGAACCGCGCGGCGGTTCGCCCTATATAGAACCCATGACCGTCGTCCTCGACCGCACGCATCGTCACCCCGAAAAGGCCCATCGCCCGGACAGTCCCGTGCTGAGGAAGCCGGACTGGATCCGGGTCAAGGCGCCCGTCAGCCGCGAATATGCCCAGACCCGGGCTATCGTGCGCGAACACGGGCTTCACACTGTCTGCGAGGAAGCGGCCTGTCCGAACATCGGCGAGTGCTGGACCCATCGCCATGCCACGATGATGATCCTGGGCGACACCTGCACGCGCGCCTGCGCCTTCTGCAACGTCAAGACCGGCTTGCCCGGCCCGCTCGACGCCGATGAGCCCGAGAACGTCGCGCGCGCGGTGGCGCAATTGGACCTCAAGCACGTGGTCGTCACCTCGGTCGATCGCGACGATCTTGCCGATGGCGGCGCCGGTCATTTCGCGCAGACCATTCGCGCGATCCGGCATAGGAGTCCCGGCACCAGCATCGAAGTGCTGACGCCGGACTTCCTGCGCAAGGACGGCGCGCTCGACGTCGTGATGGAGGCGCGGCCGGATGTTTTCAACCACAATCTCGAAACCGTGCCGCGGCTCTATCTCTCCGTCAGGCCGGGCGCGCGCTACTACGCCTCGCTGCGCCTGCTGGAGCGGGCGAAGGAGCTGGCGCCGGACGGCTTCACCAAATCGGGACTGATGGTGGGGCTGGGCGAGAGCCGTGAGGAGATCATGCAGGTGATGGACGATCTGCGCGCCGCCGGGGTCGATTTCCTCACCATCGGCCAGTACCTGCAGCCGACGAGGAAGCATGCGCCGCTCGAGCGCTTCTGGACGCCGGACGAGTTCAAGGCGCTGGAGCAGATCGCGCGCGCCAAGGGATTCCTGATGGTCTCGGCATCGCCGCTGACGCGCTCGTCGTATCATGCCGACAGCGATTTCGCCGCGCTCAAGGCGGCGCGGCAGCAGACCGCGTGACGCAGCACCGCGAGCAGCGCCGCGTTCCCTATTCGGCGGACCGCATGTACGCGATCGTCGCCGATGTCGAGGCCTATCCGAAATTCCTGCCCTGGGTCGGCGAGCTTGAGGTACTGCGGCGCGAGACGGTGAAAGGCCGCGAGATCCTGAGCGCGCGGATGAAGGTCGGCTTCTCGCGCTTCTCGGAGAGTTACATCAGCCGCATCGTGCTCGATCCGCAGAGCCGCACCATCGACGTGGTGCAGACGGAGGGTCCGTTTCGCCAGCTCGAGAACCATTGGCGCTTCGTCCCGGAAGGCGAGGGCTGCCGGATCGACTTCGACATCGCCTTCGAATTCCGCAACCCGCTTCTCAACGCGGTGGCGGGCTCTGCCTTCAGCCGCGTCCTCGCCCGCATGACCGATGCGTTCCTGGACCGGGCGCGGACGCTTTCAGAACATCCGTTGTAGCAACTCTAGCGCCGCCTCGACGGTCTTGAGGCGCACTTCGGTGCGGCCGATGTCGCCGAAGCGATGCGCCTCGTGCAGGATGGAGCGGTTCTCGCGCGCGGCGGCGATGTGGACGAGGCCGACCGGCTTCAGGCCGGTGCCGCCGCCGGGGCCCGCGATGCCGGTGACGGCGACGGCCATATGCGCGTGCGCGTTCTCAACGGCACCTTCCGCCATCGCGCGCGCCACCGCTTCCGACACCGCGCCCTGGTCAGCGATCAGATCGCCGGGAACGCCCAGCATGTCCTGCTTGGCGCGGTTGGAATAGACGATGAAGCCGCGCTCGAAGACATCCGACGAGCCGGGAATTTCCGTGAGCAACCCGCCGATCAGCCCTCCCGTGCAGCTCTCCGCCGTCGCGATGCGGAGCTTGCGCGCCCGGGCCTCCGCGATCACGACCTCGGCGAGGCGCAACAGCGATGAGGAAAAAAACGTCACAGGAAGCCGGCCGTCGCGAACACCGCCGTGACGACGCCCGCCATCAATCCCGCGATCAGATCGTCGCCGACGATGCCGGCGCCGCCCTCGATGCGTTCGACCGCGGAGATCGGCCACAGCTTGGAGATGTCGAAGAGGCGGAAGAAGACGAAAGCCGCGACGAAACCCGTGAGCGACAGCGGGCTCAAGGCGCAGGCGAGGAACTGGCCGGCGACTTCGTCGATGATGCATTCGGAGGGATCGTGGGTCTCGCGCGCCTTGGCGTAGTGCGCGCTCGCCCAGACGGCCAGGATCGAGGTCGCCGCGCACAGCGCGAGCAGGCCGATCGTCCCCGCCAGACGCATCGCGAGCCAGGCGACCGGAAGCGCGACGAGACTGCCCAGCGTGCCCGGCGCAAACCCGATGCGGCCGAGGCCGAACAAGGTCGCGACGTTGGCGGGCATGGTCGCAGCGTTCATGGCAGCCGCACCGTCGCCACCGCCTGCGCCGCGAGCCCTTCGCCGCGGCCGGTGAAGCCCATGCCTTCCGTCGTGGTTGCCTTCACGCTGACGCGCGATACGTCGAGCTTCAGGATTTCGGCGACGCGCGCACGCATCGCCTCTCGGTGCGGCCCGATCTTGGGACGTTCGCAGATCAAGGTGACGTCGCAATGGGTGACCGCGGCGCCTTTGGCGTGGACCAGGCCGGCCGCATGATCGAGGAATTTCCAAGACGGAGCGCCGCGCCAACGTTCGTCGCCCGGCGGAAAATGCACGCCTATGTCGCCTTCGCCGCAGGCGCCGAGGATCGCGTCCGTCAGCGCATGCAGGCCGGCGTCGGCATCGGAATGACCTTCGAGGCCGCGCTCATGCGGCACCTTGACGCCGCAGAGCCAGACATGGTCGCCGGCGACGAAGCGGTGCGCGTCGAAGCCGAAGCCCGTGCGCGCATCGCCGAGCCGGGCCGACAGCAGCCGCTCGGCGGATGCGAAATCCGGTGGCGTGGTGATCTTCAGGTTGGTTTCCTCCCCGGAGACTTGAACGATGGCGAGGCCTGCCAGTTCCGCCAGCGCCATGTCGTCCGTCAAAGCCAATGTCTTATGATCGCGGTGCGCTTTGAGGATCTTCTCGAAGCGGAAGCCCTGCGGGGTCTGCGCGCGCAGCACACCCTCGCGCGGCACCGTGGTCCAATGCCCGTCGTCCAGCCGCCGCAAGGTGTCCGCGACGGAGAGCAGGGGCACCGCCGCATCGGCGCCGTCGTCCAGCGCCGCGATCACCGCGTCGATGGTGTTGCGCCCGACGAGCGGGCGGGCTGCGTCGTGGATCAGCACCGCATCCGGCTTCAGATGCGCCAGCGCTTCCAGGCCGTGCATCACCGAATGCTGGCGCGTGGCGCCGCCGGCCAGCGGCGGCAAAACGGCGACGTCGCGCAGCGCTTCGGCGAAGCGCGGCGCGTCATCCGCGCCGATCACGACCTGGATCATGTCCGCCACGCCGGCAAAGGCCTCGACGCTCCAACGGAGCACCGGCTTCCCCATCAGCGGCACATATTGCTTGGGCAGACCTGCGCCGGCGCGTTCGCCTCTGCCGGCGGCTACGATCAGGGCGGCAATGCGGGGCATGGTGTCTCCGGCAGACGGGGCCGGGTTTAGCGGACCCGGGCCTTTCGCGCAAAATTGGCGCGTTGCCTAATTGGAAGTCACCTCGGTAAACTGCCTAGTCCGCAGGCAATCGATGACCTTTGAGAGCCAGATCGCCGCCGCCCTGCCGCTGCCCGTGATGGTGGTGGACGGCGACCTGCGGCTGCAGTTCGCCAACCCCGCCGCCGAGCAGTTCTTCGGCCGCGGCGCTGCCCTGCTTCAGGGTCGCTCGCTGCTCGACTTCGTTGCGCCGGACGGTCCTCTTGCGGCCCTGATCGCCCAGGCACGCAGCCGCGGCGCCAGCGTCACCGAACGCGGTCTCGACCTCTCCGGTCCGCGCCTCGGCGAGCGCGTGGCCGATGCGACGGCCACCGCACTGGCGGGGAACACGCAGGTGCTGGTGACCCTCCAGGAATGCACGCGTGCGCAACGCATGGAACGGCAGCTCCTGCCGCGCGACGCGGTGCGCTCCATGCACGGCATGGCGTCGGTGCTCGCCCACGAGATCAAGAACCCGCTGGCGGCGATCCGCGGCGCTGCGCAACTGCTCGAAGACCAGACCGACGACAAAGGTTTGCCGCAGCTGATCTGCGCCGAGACCGATCGCATTCGCGCATTGATCGACAGCATGGAGAGCTTCGGCGATGCCGAGGCCGTCGGGCAGGGCGCCGTAAACATTCACGAAGTGCTGGGCCGCGTGCGCGCCCTGGCCGAAACCGGATTTGCCGGGCCGGCGGAGTTTCGCGAGAATTTCGATCCGTCGCTGCCGGCGGTGGCCGGCGATTTCGGCCGCCTCGTGCAGGTGTTCCTCAATCTCGTCTCGAATGCGAGCGACGCGTTGCCGGCGCAGGGCGGGGTGATCGTGCTGTCGACGCGCTATCGCCAGGGCCTGCGGGTCGGCTCCGCGTCCTCGGGCGCGCGCGTCACGCTTCCGATCGAAGTCGCCGTGCAGGACAACGGCGCCGGCATCGCGCCGGCATTGCTGCCGCAGATTTTCGATCCTTTCGTTACCACCAAGGCGAGCGGCAAGGGCCTGGGTCTGGCGCTGGTCGCCAAGATCGTGGGCGACCACGCCGGCATCGTCGAATGCGACTCCGTTCCCGGCCGCACGACATTCCGCGTGCTGCTGCCGATGGCAGAGGAGCGATCCTAGATGCCCAAGGGCCTGATCCTGATCGCCGACGACGACAGCGCGATCCGCACCGTGCTGAACCAGGCGCTGAGCCGCGCTGGATACGACGTGCGCACGACCGGCAGCGCTGCCGGCCTCTGGCAATGGGTGGCCGCGGGCGAGGGCGATCTCGTCATCACAGACGTCATGATGCCCGACGAAAGCGGATTCGACCTGCTGCCGCGCCTCAAGCGCCTGCGCCCGGATTTGCCGGTGGTGGTGATGAGCGCGCGCAACACGATCCTCACCGCCATCTCCGCCGCCGAGCGCGGCGCGTTCGACTATCTGGCAAAGCCGTTCGATCTGAAGGACCTGATCGCGCTGGTCAATCGCGCCTTGACGGCGCCCGAACGGCAGCGCGGCAGCGAGACCCAGAATGAAGACACGCTGCCCATCGTCGGACGCTCCGCCGCGATGCAGGAGATCTACCGTGCCATCGGCCGGCTCACCCGCAGCGATCTCACCGTCACGATCAGCGGGGAGAGCGGCACGGGCAAGGAGCTGGTGGCGCGCGCGCTGCACGATTTCGGCCGCCGCAAGAACAGGCCCTTCGTCGCCGTCAGCATGGCGGCGGTGCCGAAGGACCAGATCGAAAGCGAATTGTTCGGCCACGAACGCGGCGCATTTTCCGGGGCGATCAATCGCGGCATCGGCCGTTTCGAGCAGGCCGAGGGCGGAACGCTCTTCCTCGACGAGATCGGCGACATGCCCCAGGAAGCCCAGGCGCGGCTGCTGCGCGTGCTGCAGCAGGGCGAGTACACCAGCGTCGGCGGCCGCACACCGGTGCGCACCGATGTCCGCATCGTCGCCGCGACCAACCGGGATCTGCGCCAGCTCATCCAGCGGGGCCTATTCCGCGAGGATTTGTACTACCGGCTCAACGTCGTTCCGTTGCGCCTGCCGCCGTTGCGCGAGCGGCCCGACGACATCGCCGATCTCGCACGCCATTTCCTGCGCCTGGTCGAAGCGCAGGGCCTGCCGCCGAAGCGGTTCGACGCCGAGGCGCTCGAGCTGCTCAAGCGTCACCGCTGGTCGGGCAATGTGCGAGAGCTGGAAAACCTGATCCGCCGTCTGGCGGTGCTGCACGCGGGCGAGACGATCAGCGCGGCCGCGGTCGCCGCCGAGCTACGTCAGCCCGAACCCCTGGGCCACGCGGAGCCGGATGCCGATGCGAGCCTCAGTGCCGCGATCGAACGCCACTTGGCGGCGCTGTTCGCAGGCCATGGCGACCAGCTCCCGCCGCCGGGACTGTACGACCGCATCCTGGAGGAGATCGAGCGGCCGCTGCTGTCGATCTGTCTCGCGGCGACGCGCGGCAACCAGATCCGCGCCGCCGAGCTCCTCGGCCTCAACCGCAACACCTTGCGCAAGAAGATCCGCGACCTGCGGCTGGAGGTGATCCGGGGATTGAAGGTGGATTAGCGTGACTTGCGAACGAATATAATCGACCCACAAATCTCAAATCTCGTCATGCTGAGGTGCGCCGCGTAGCGGCGCCTCGAAGCACGCACCGTGGGCGATGTCATCCTTCGAGGCCCGGCTGGCGCCGGGCACCTTCAGGATGACGGCGTGGATCGTTTGATGGCAACCGAGCTTAGGCCTGAGGCTGGAAGCGGGCGCGCTGGTAGACGATCTCGCCGTTGTACTGGCCGATCAGCTTGGCGACGGTTTCGAGGTGGTTGCGCGAGCTGTAGCCGTTCCACTGTTCGGGCGTCAGGGCGTCGTGAAACACCTTGGTCACGTCGTGCAAGGCATAGAAATAGACGGCGGCCGCGGCGAGCAGGAACAGCAGCGAAAGCCACGCCGACATCCCCCAATGCAGCGTCAATCCTTGCGGACCGGCATGCGACACCAGCAGGAAAGTCAAAACGAACGTCAGCGCGAACAGCGCCGGAATGTAGAAGACATAGAAGCTCGAATTGCGCTGGATCTGGTAGATCGCGTTGCGGGTGAAATTCTCGATGAAGAGCTGGCGGAACGCGAGCCATTCCATCGCCAGGAACCAGTATTTGGAGCGTTCGAGCGCCTCGGCCTTGGTCGAGAAATTGTTGTACATGCGGCCGCACTCGGCGCTGGCCGCGATGTATTGCTGCCCCAGGATCGCGAAATAGCTGACCAGAAACGCGTTCAGTTCGCGGCCGGCGTTCTGCTGCGAGATGTGATGCAGGTAGCTCAGGCTCAGGATCATGACCACGGCCAGCGAACCCGCCGCGGCCACCAGGAAATTGCGGTCCGTCAGCAACGCCATCCAGCCCGGCCCGCTCAAGCCGTCTCGCCCGAACGGCATCCAGGTCTGTTCCAGCACCACCGAGAACAGCACGAACATGCTCAGCACCACGGAAATCCAAAGCGTGAGGATTCGCACATTGGCGTTGACGGTGCGCCGTACGCCGTTGAGGAAGTAATAGACGCAGAAGTCGCGCGCGCCGAACATCTCGATGATGTGGCGGCCCTCGATCTCCTCATAGAACGCGTTGGGATCTTCGAAGACCGGCGTGTCGCGGCTGAAGAATTCGCGGCTCTCTTCGTAATAGGCCTTGGCATCGTCCTCCTTGAGTTCCGGCTTGTGCGTGATGTAGCCGGCCAGGGGCTGGAGCCAGCGGAAACCGATGCCGTGATGCGCGCGCAGATGGCTCTTCGCAAAGGCTTCGTAGTCGTGCAGCGCGTGATCGATCTGGGACTCGCCAAGGAGCACATGGCCGATGGAGGCGAGCGCGCCCTGGCCGACGACCTGGCGCGCGCGGCCGCCGGTTTGTGCCCGATGCGATGCGCGGCGCGCCGCGGCCCGCATCGGCCGCAGGATCAGCCGCAGCGCCCGGGCCAGCGGCTGCCGCAGCAGGACCAGGATCGCCAGGCCAGCAATCGAGGCCGCAAGAAGGATGACGGCATTGAGCCCGCTCATGGCGAAGCCTCCCGGCGGAGGCCGACCTCTTGGCTTGGTTTCGAGTCGCCCCCGACGACCGCTATATAGGAAATCCGATTTCAATTGCGAATTGTGCCGGAAAGGGCGCCATAACAAGGGCTTGGGGAGTGCCTGCCAAGCGAGCGGTGGCCGTTGGCGCCGTTTAACCCTGTTGCAGGTTTGCATCGCAGCAATCTTGCAACAGTCTGTGGCACCGCTACACTGCCCCGGATTCCGAAGCAACTCTAACCATTTACGTTTCCTGGCAGGGGATGGCTACAGTCAGTACAAGCTCCGCGCCGTCCGGCAACGCGCTGCCCAGCCGAATTCCGGCAGCGCGCTTGGTGGTGGGGATCGCGGCGTCGGCCTTGCTGGCAGGGACGATCACCTTTGCGGTTTTGGCGGAGCTGTTCTCCTTCACCGCCACCCGCGCCACCCTGGCCGGACTCTTCGCCGTCATCCTGGCACTGAGCGGCGTCGTCAGCTGGCAGGTCTGGGGGCTGTGGCGCGAGCGCCGGTCGGGGCGCGCCGGCGCGAAGCTGCACGTGCGGCTGGTCATCCTGTTCAGCGTCATGGCGGCGGTGCCGGCGGTGCTGATGGCGATCTTCGCCGTGGTCAGCCTGAACCTCGGCATGGAGTCGTGGTTCTCCGCGCGGGTGAAATCGGCGCTCGATAACGCGGTCGGAGTCGCCCACCAATACGCGGTCGAGACCGGGCGCGGCATCATCCTCGATGCGGGCGAGATGGCCGACGGCATCCAGCATGACCGCGCGCTTTACGATCAGGGCAATCACGTCAAGCTCGGCCTGATGATCGAGAAGCTCGCGATCATGACCAACGATCGCGGGCTGGTGGGTTCGTTCCTGGTCGACAGCCACGGCAACGAATTGGCGAGCAGCGCCAAGCTGAAATACGCGGCCTCGCTCAAGCCGAGCGTCCAGGACATCGCCGACGCCAAGGCCGGCAAGATCGTCGTCGACGCCGATCCGGAAGAGGGCCTGGTGCACGCGCTGATCCAGCTTCCTGCGCTGAACGACGCCTACCTGCTGGCGGTGCGCGCCGTCGATCCGCGCGTCTTCACCTATTACAACCGCACCAAGGTCGCGGTCAGCGAATACAAGCGCCTGGAGCACAACCGCTCCGACGTGCAGCGCAATTTCGCCTGGCTCTACATCGCCGTCTTCCTCGTCGTGCTGTTCGGCGCAGTGTGGATGGGCCTGTTGTTCGCAGACCGGCTGGTGCGGCCGATTTCCGGACTGATCCGCGCCGCGGAGCGCGTCTCCGAAGGCGATCTGCGCGCCCAGGTCACCGTCGAGCGCGACCGCGACGAGATCGGCAAGCTCGGCCTCGCCTTCAACCGCATGACGCAGCAGCTTTCGTCCCAGCGCTCGGCCTTGATCGACGCCAATCTGCAGATCGACGAACGCCGCCGCTTCACCGAAACGGTGCTCGCCGGCGTCAGCGCAGGTGTCATCGGCGTCGCCAGCGACGGCCAGATCACCATCGTCAACCGCGCCGCGGCGCGGCTGCTCAACGCCTCGCCCGAAGAGCTCGAGAGCCGGCCCTTCGGCGAAGCGATCCCGGAATTCACCCCGCTGCTGCGCCAGACCATGTCGGAAGCCTCCGGCCGCGCCAGCGGCGAGGTGCTGATCAAGCGCGCCGCCACGCCGCGTTCGCTGAGCGTGCAGGTGACGAGCGAGCGCGGCCCGCAGGCCAGCGGCTATGTCGTCACCTTCGACGACATCACCGAGCTCGTCTCGGCGCAGCGCACTGCCGCCTGGGCCGACGTCGCGCGCCGCATCGCGCACGAGATCAAGAATCCGCTGACCCCGATCCAGCTTTCGGCCGAACGGCTCAAGCGCAAATACGGCAAGGAAGTCTCGACCGATCCGGAAGTCTTCGAGCAATGTACCGACACCATCATCCGCCAGGTCGGCGACATCGGCCGCATGGTGGACGAGTTCTCCTCCTTCGCGCGCATGCCGACGCCGGTGATGCGCCGCGAAAACGCGCAGGAACTGGTGCAGCAGGCCGTGTTCCTGCAACGCGTCGCCAATCCCCACATCGCCTACGAGACCCGGCTGCCGAAGGACGCGCTGTGGTTCGAATGCGACGGACGGCTGGTGACGCAGGCGTTGACCAACGTCATCAAGAACGCGGGCGAGGGGATCGCCGCGCGCCTCGAGAAGGGCGACGAGACGCCGGGACGCATCGCCGTCCTCATCGAGACGCCGCAGGACAAGATCGTCTTCCGCGTCCGCGACAACGGCATCGGGCTGCCGCCGGAACACCGCCACCGGCTGACCGAGCCTTACGTCACCACGCGCGCGAAAGGCACCGGCCTCGGCCTCGCCATCGTGCGCAAGGTGATGGAAGACCATGGCGGAGACATCGTGCTTCAGGATGCAGAGGGCGAGGCGCATGGCGCGGAGGTGGTGCTCACCTTCCCGCTGCGTCAGAAAGCCACGCGTGAGAAAGGGTTAGGGGATGAGCAAGGCCGGCTTGCCGCAAACAACGTCTGACATTCTGGTTGTCGACGACGAAGAGGACATCCGCGATTTGATCGCGGGCATCCTCAAGGACGAGGGCTATGAGACGCGGGTGGCCGGCGATGCCGACGGCGCGTTGTCGGCGGTCCGCGCGCGGCGTCCGCAGCTCGTCGTCCTCGATATCTGGCTTCAGGGAAGCCGTCTCGACGGCATCCAGGTGCTCGATCAGCTCAGGCGCGAGCAGCCCGAGCTGCCGGTGGTGATGATCTCGGGCCACGGCACGATCGAAACCGCCGTCGCCTCCATCAAGAAGGGCGCCTACGACTTCATCGAGAAGCCGTTCAAGGCCGACCGGCTGATCCATGTCGCCTGCCGCGCGCTCGAGGCCGCGAGGCTGAAGCGCGAGGTGCAGGAGCTGCGCCTCAAGGCCGGCGACGACAGCGACCTGGTGGGACAATCCACCGCAATCTCGCAGCTGCGCCAGCTCATCGACAAGATCGCCCCGACCGGCAGCCGGGTGCTGATCACGGGCCCTGCGGGCTCGGGCAAGGAAGTTGTGGCGCGGCTGATCCATGCGCGCTCGCGCCGCGCCGGAAATGCCTTCGTCGCCATCAATTGCGCGACGATGGAGCCATCGCGCATCGAGTCCGAGTTGTTCGGCGTCGAGAGCGGCGACGGCGCACGCAAGACCGGGCTGTTCGAGCTTGCGCATAACGGCACCTTGTTCCTCGACGAAGTCGCCGACATGCCGCTTGAGACCCAGGGCAAGATCCTGCGCGTGCTGGTCGAGCAGACCTTCACCCGGATCGGCGGCACCCAGCGCGTCCAGGTCGATGCCCGCGTCATCAGCTCGACCACGGCAGACCTGCGCCACGAGATCGCGCACGGCAAGTTCCGCGAGGATCTCTATCACCGGCTCAACGTCGTGCCGGTGCGCGTGCCGTCGCTGTCCGAGCGGCGCGACGACATACCCTTGCTCGTCGCGCACTTCATGAAGCGGCTGTCTGCGGCGTCGGGACTGGCGATGCGCCACATCGGCGACGACGCGATGGCGGTGCTCCAGGCGCACAACTGGCCCGGCAACATCCGCCAGCTGCGCAACATCGTCGAGCGCCTGCTGATCCTGGCGAGCGACGATCCGGCGCAGGCGATCTCCGCCGAGCTCCTGCCGCCCGATCTCGGCGCCAGCGCGCCATGGGGCGGCGCGGGCCGCGCCGAGATGGTGATCTCCATGCCGCTGCGCGAAGCGCGCGAGATATTCGAGCGCGACTACCTCGTTGCCCAGATCAACCGCTTCGGCGGCAACATCTCGCGCACCGCCGCCTTCATCGGCATGGAACGCAGCGCCCTGCACAGGAAGCTCAAATCGCTCGGCGTCGGCGGCAACGGCACGGGCAACGGGCGGGAACAGCAGTTCAATGCCTGAGCGTTGTTGCTACATTTAGTTGAACCTGCAACACTTCCACCGGCGGCCCAGACACTGGTGCATCATGCTGTGGGGATTTCTGCCGGACGCGGCGCATGCGGATCCGAATTACGATCCCGCCAACCGGTTGCAGGCGGGCGTCTACAACAGCGTGCTCAAGCTGTGGGCGCCGGACGGCAATGCGGCGGCGCCGCTCGTCAATCTGGCCACCGGTTTTGGAGTCATCGCGCAGGCGAAGGCGGACTATCGCGCCTTCGCGGCGCAGCATCAAAACGACGCGCTCGCGGCGGCGGTGAAAGCCACGGCGGATGCCTTCGATGCCGCGTTCGCTGCGGTCGACGTCTATTTCTATAAGCCCATCCCGGAGCTGGTGCCCGAGGGCTACGCGCGCATCGGCGACACGGCCGGCCTCGCAAAACTCGGAGTCGCCGACGCCAAGCTCCTGGCCGACGATTCGTCGGGCTTTTATTCGACGATCTATGCGAAGGGCGCGGTCGGCGCGCCGGGAACGAAATATTTGTTTTCCTGCCGCGGCACCGATGACGGATTCTGCAGCGTCACCCTCGATCACGGCCTCAAGATGAGCCCCGACGGCTTCGCGGATTTCGGGCAGAATTTCGGCCTCAAGAGCAGTCAGTACGAAGAGGCTCTCGAGGTCGGGCGCAGGGTGGCATCCGCCGTCGACGCGACAAAAGGCACCGTGATCTTCACCGGGCATTCGCTCGGCGGCGGGCTTGCATCGGCGCAGGCGCTGGCGACGAGCAAGCGCGCCTATGTGTTCAATCCCTCCGGCGTGGCGGCGAAGACCGTCGACGGCAAGACGGCAGGGGCGAACAACGAGATCACGGTCTATGTCTATCGCGGCAACTGGCTCGACAAGCTGCAAGCCGACGGGCTGGGCGTACGCCCGCTGGGCAAGACCATTGCCATCGACCATCTCCATACCGCGCCCGGTGCCGCCTACGACAATCCCAGCGACTGGCACCTGCTCAATTTCGTGATCCCCGGCATGCTCGCCATGTTGCGAAGCGGCCGTCTCGCGGCCTGAAGCCAAGGTTTGAAATCCGCCGCGGCCGGTGTATCGAGGGGCGAATTTCGGACGGTAAGCATGAGCTGGCCCGCGCGCGCGCCTTCGGGACGCTTCGCCTATGTCGACGGACGCTACGTGCCGCACGGCCACGCCGGCGTGCATGTCGAGGACCGCGGACTGCAGCTTGGCGACGCGATCTATGAGGTGTTCGCGGTCCGGGCAGGGCGCTTGCGCGACGAAGAGGAACATCTCGACCGCATGGAGCGGTCGCTGCGTGAACTCGCCATCGCCATGCCGATGGGCCGCGCCGCACTGAAGCTGGTGATGCGCGAGCTGCTGCGCCGCAACGGCGTGAAGGAGGGGTTGCTCTATCTGCAGGTCACGCGCGGCGCCACCAAGCGCGATCATCCGATCCCCGACCGGCAGACGCGTCCGACACTCATCCTCACGGCACGGCCTTACGGTTTCGAGGGCGCGGAGCGGCGCGCGGCCGCTGGCGTCGCGGTGGTGACGCGGCCCGACCTGCGCTGGGGCCGCTGCGACATCAAGACGACGCAGCTGCTCGCCAATCTGCTGGCCAAGACCGACGCGCGGCGCGGCGGCGCCTATGAAGCGTGGCTGGTGGACCGCGAGGGCTTCGTGACCGAAGGCTCCTCGACCACCGCCTGGATCGTCGACAAGGACGGCCGGATCGTCACGCGCACGCTGTCGAACGCGATCCTGCCGGGGGTTACGCGCCGTGTCATCCTGGAGGTTGCGGCCGAGGCGCAGATGGCGGTGGTGGAACGCCCCTTCACGCCGGAGGAGGCCAAACAGGCGCGCGAGGCGTTCATCTCCTCGGCCGCCAACGCGGCGACGCCGATCACCGCCATCGACGGCGCAAGGATCGGCGACGGCAGGCCCGGACCGGTCAGCCGCCGCATCGCGGAGCTTTACCTGACGCAATCCGCGCTCAAGGCCGCGCCCTAGCCCGGCGCCGTTGCGTCCAAAATGAAGGTTTCGCAGCCGCAGCAAATCACCTTATGCTCGATTCCGCTTCGCGGGGCGCGAGGCGAACACGAACAATGGGACGCACCCATGAGCGAAAAACAACAAAATTTGCAGGACACCTTTCTCAATGCCGTGCGTAAGAGCAAATCGTCGGTGACGATCTTTCTCGTCAACGGCGTCAAGCTTCAAGGAAACATCACTTGGTTCGACAATTTCTGTGTTCTGCTGCGGAGGGACGGGCAAGCCCAGCTCGTCTACAAGCACGCGATCTCGACGGTGATGCCTCTGGGGCCCATCCAGCTGATGGACGCCGAAACCGCGGTCGCGGAACCGGCCTGAGCGCGCAGCGCGACGGCGCCGGCTTGCGCACGGCCATCGTGCTGCACGTCGAGCCGAAGTCGCGCAAGGTTTCCTACGACCGCGATGCGCAGGCGCGCCTCGACGAGGCGGTCGGGCTGAGCGCGGCGATCGGGCTCAAAATCGTCGCCAGCCACATCGCGCCGTTGTCGCGTCCGGTGCCCGCGACCCTGATCGGCAGCGGCAAGGTGGACGAGATCGCGGCGGAGGCTCGCGGCCTCGAGCCGGAAGTGATCGTCGTCAATTCGCAGCTCTCTCCAATCCAGCAGCGCAATCTCGAGAAGGCCTGGGCGACGAAGGTGCTCGACCGCACGGCGCTGATCCTGGAAATCTTCGGCGAGCGCGCGCAGACGCGCGAAGGGCGCCTGCAGGTCGAGCTCGCGCATCTGACGTGGCAGCGCTCGCGGCTGGTGCGCTCCTGGACCCATCTCGAGCGGCAGCGCGGCGGCTTCGGCTTCCTCGGCGGCCCCGGCGAAACCCAGATCGAGACGGATCGGCGGCTGATCGGCGAGCGCATCGTCAAGATCAAGCAGGAACTGGAAGGCGTGAAGCGCACCCGCGCCCTCCAGCGCAGGGCCCGCAAGCGCGTGCCGTTTCCGGTGATCGCGCTGGTAGGCTACACCAATGCCGGCAAGTCGACCTTGTTCAACCGGCTGACAGAGTCGGAGGTGCTGGCCAAGGACCTTCTCTTCGCGACCCTCGATCCGACCATGCGCGGGCTCAAGCTGCCGCACGGCACGAGGGCGATCCTCTCCGACACGGTGGGCTTCATCGCCGACCTGCCCGTCGAGCTGGTGGCGGCGTTCCGGGCGACCTTGGAAGAGGTGCTCGAGGCCGACATCGTCGCCCATGTGCGCGATGTCTCCCACGAGGAGACCGAGGCCCAGAAGCAGGACGTGCTCAAGGTGCTCGGCGATCTCGGCATCGAGAAGCCCGACATCGAAATTCTCAACAAGATCGACCTCTTGGAGCCCGATGTTCGCGCAGGATTGCAGGAAAGGGGGAAGGGCAGGGCAGAGAGCGCCATCGCCGTCTCCGCGCTGAGCGGCCAAGGCATCCCGCTCCTCCTCGAGCGCTTCGAGACGTTGCTGACAGCCGACAACATCGCGCTGCGCCTGCATCTCGAACCCGAAGACGGCGAGGGATTGGCGTGGGCCTATCGCCACGCCCAGGTGCGCGAGCGCCGCGACCGCGCCGATGGGATCGAGCTGTTGCTCACGGCCGATCCGCAGGAGGCGGAGCGTTTCGCCGCGCGTTTTGGACAGAAAGTCTTGCCGGAATAGAGAATTGCCGCCCGATGTTCATGTGGGCGACCCGGTCCGCGGGCCACGTGGCCGATCAGACCTTCGTCTTCGCCTGCTGCCAGAGCGTTTCCATCTCTTCCAGCGAGGCATCGGAGAGCGCGCGGCCCTTGGCGGCGAGGGCCGCTTCGATCCAATGAAAGCGGCGCACGACTTTCTCATTGGTGCCGCGCAGCGCGGCCTCGGGATCGACCTTCAGATGCCGCGCCAGGTTGGTAACGACGAAAAGCAAGTCGCCGATCTCGCCAGCGATCTCGTGCTGCGGCGCCCCGGCTTTGTCCGCCTCGACGATCTCGCGCGATTCCTCGGCGATCTTGTCGAGCACGCGCTCGGCCGACTCCCAGTCGAAGCCGACGCTGGCCATGCGCTTCTGCAGCTTTTCGGCGCGGGTGAGCGCGGGCAGGGCGCGCGTCACGTCGTCGAGCAGGCCGCGGGCCGGCTTGGACGCGCGCTCGCGGCGCTTGTGCTCCTCCCACGCCACGGTTTGCGCCTGCGCATTCTCGATCGGCGCGGCGTCGCCGAAGACATGGGGATGGCGCGCGATCATCTTGTCCGAAATGGCCGCGATCACGTCGGCGAAGTCGAACAGCCCGCGTTCCTCGGCCATGCGCGCGTGATAGACGACCTGAAGGAGGAGGTCGCCTAACTCCTCCTTCAGCGCTTTCCAGTCCCGGTCCTGGATGGCGCCCGCGACTTCATAGGCTTCCTCGATGGTATAGGGGGCGATGGTCTCGAAAGTCTGTTCGATATCCCACGGGCAGCCGCCGGCGGGATCGCGCAGGCGACGCATGATGTCGAGCAGGGTGGCGATGTCCATGGCGAATAGCGAATAGCGAGTAGCGAATGGAAGCGAAAGACCCATCCGCCCCTATTCGCCATTCACCTTTCGCTATTCGCGCCCCTTCGCCGCCTTCTGCACGAAGGCGAGGATCTCCGGATTGAGCGGCAGCTTGGTTGCCGTGTCCGGATTGGCCATGGCATCTTTCCACATGCCCAGCACCTTGGCGTCGACCTCGGGATCGCCCTGGGTGAAGAGTTGAACCTGGGCCCGCCAGCGCCGCGCCAGATCCTGCGCCGCCGGCGAGGTGGGATCGCCCTTGGCCATCAGCGCCTTGGCCTCCTCGATGAGAAGCTCCCAATTGCGGCTGACGTCCGCCTGGTCGAAGCTGCGCTGGCGCAGCATCGCGCGCTCCTCGGCCGAGAAATATTTCTCGGACAGGGGATCGAAGATCGCCTGCATTTCCTCGGGACTGGCCTTGCCCGTCATCGCGGTCTCCTTCATCAATGTTGTGAGGTCTTCGACCGAAAGCGTTGATCCGCCTTCGAGTTTCGTCCGCGCCGTGCGCACGATGCTGAGCGCCTTGTCGAGCTTGAGCCGCTCGCGCGTCAGCACGCGCTCCTGCAGCTCCAGGACGCGCGCCAGCGCATCGCCGGGCCCGTGCAGGATCTCCGCGATACGCGCCAGCGGCAGGCCGAGTCGCTTCAGCGCCACCACCTGATGGAGCCGCGCGAACTGCGCCGGCCCATAGGTGCGCCATCCGGCTTCCGTGCGCAGCGGGGTGACGAGCCCGCGGCTTTCATAGACGCGCAACGCCTTGGCGCTGACGCCCAGGCGCCGCGAGGCCTCTGCCGGCGAAAGATGTGCTTCGCGCATTGCAGCCAACCGGTCCTCCCGAAGGGAATGGGACTCTCTAGGAAGCGCGAGCGGCATTGGCAACGACCTGATCGAGGGCGAGGTCGCGGTTGAGCGGCCCCATGGCGAAGGTGAGCGCAAAGCCGTCGGGATCGGCGAGGGTGAAGTCGCGGGCATTCCAGGGCCGGTCGCCCGGCTCATGCACGAATTTTGCGCCGAGGCTGCGGGCCCGTTCGGTGAGGCCCTCGAGCGCGCCGTCGCTCACCGCAAAGCTGACGGTCAGGCCAAGGCCTTTGGGACGGGCTTCGGGCGCCGTCTCGGCCTTGAGCAAGAGATCGGCGTAGCGCGCCCAGCGCAGATGCGCGAGCTGGGGCTTGCCGCCCGGACCCGGCATCACGAAGACCGTCCTGAACCCGAGCGACTCGTAGAAGACACACGAGACGCCCAGGTCGCGCACGGCGAAGGTCGCAAAACCCGGCATCGGATAGAATTCGGAAGACTCGCTCATGCCACGCTTCTCAGGTCGACAGGAGCAGGCCTAGAGCCAGCCCCTGGGTCCGGCGCAAGGGGACTCGCGACACGGCGGATGGTAGGCGCGGCAGCGGCGCCAGCCTAATTCGTATAATATGTATTATGGGAAATAACAGGGCGATGGTCGTGTTTGCATTGTCGGGCCACCAAAGTCTGCATACAGCAGCGCCGGCCAAATGGATTGAGGCTGGCTAAGCTTTCGGGTTGGACGCGCGCGATCGATGCGGTTCATTTAGCGGCAATCCGCCAAGTGCAACACGGCCGGTTCGCCTCGGCACCTGCGAAGGTGCCGGCAATCCGCGCGCAGAAATCCGAAAAGGAGTGGGGCGAGGACGCCGTGCGCCCTCGCCCCATCCCGGCCACGCCCCAGTGCGGCCGTGTTGTCCAAGCCGTCCTTCGACCTACGGCTTGGACGAATAAGCGTGAATGTAGTCGATCTTGTATTGCCCGGGGAAAACCGTGGTGCTGTCCACGTCGCCCGGCCAGTAGCCGCCCAGCGCCAGATTCACCTCGATGAACATCGGCTTGTGGAAGTCCGGCGGGGTCGCGAGTTGGTAGACCTGCTGGCCGTCGAAATACCAGGTGATGGTGTCCTTCTCCCAATCGACGGCGTAGGTGTGGAAGGCCTTGCTGGTGTCGGGCACCTTGGTGGCGACGCCGTAGTTGACCTCCTGCCCGTTCTGCTCGCTATGCGCGCTGGTGTAGAGCGTGGTCGGGTCGTTGCCGAGCACTTCCATGATGTCGATCTCGGGCGGCCAGGAACCGTCCTCCGGCAGCATCCAGAACGCGGGCCACATGCCCTGCGACGCCGGAAGCTGCGCGCGCATCTCGAAATAGCCGTAGAGCTGGCTGAAGGAATGATACGAGTTCAGTTCGCCGGACGTATATTTGTAATTGTTGATGAGCGGCTGAATGGTCTTGCTCGCGTGACGGCCGCGGAGCGTAAGAACGCCATTCTGAACGGTCCACGGTTTGGAACCATTCGTCGGCAGGAAGTTCGAATTGATGTACCATTCCTGCTCGCCGTTGCCGTCCAGCGTATTGCCGTTGCCGTTGAGCGGATCGTACCAGAAATCCGTTCCCCAGCGGCCCGAGGTCCCGTCCCAAAGGCTCAACGAATTGAACTCCTCGTCGAAGGTCAGCGTCGCAGTGGCACCCGCCGGTACACTCATCGCCAGTCCCGCCATCCCCATCAACGCCGCAAACACCAGTTTACGGCAGACATGCAAATTCGCATTCCGCGATCGTGAGTCACGCATCGACAACCCTTTCTTCTTACGTCCCAGCCACGAGACGCGTGCAGAAAGGACCAAGAAGAAAGTTCCATCAAGTTACGATTTTCTCACGCGCATGTGATCGTGCGTATACTGATGGAACATTTGGCGTTGCATACAATTTTCGTCAAAATGCGAAGACGATTATAGAAGACATGCAGCATCGCTGCGCGGCGCAGGCTGCATCGCACACTTTCGACGCAGCCGATCGCGGCTGCACGACGTCCCCCGGAATTGGCGATCCCCGCGACTTCGCAAGCACAAACCAAGGCTCGCACGCCGAAACGCTGGATCATCGGGCTTCAACGCGACTCTGCATACGAGATGCGCTCGCGCGAAGCGTTTGCGATAGCAACATGAACGACGCGAATATGCAAGGCGCCACGCGACGTCGATAACAATTGTATGCACGATGGAACTTGACGGCGGAGTCGCAAATTGACGGCGAGCCGAAATCTCTAGAATTATCCGATCTCAAGCGGAGCAAGTTCCATGCATGTCGATGGAGAATGTCATTGCGGCGCGATCGCGTGGTCGGCTGAGGTCGATCCCGGACAGGCCGGGCTTTGTCATTGCACGGACTGTCAGGCGTTCTCGGGCGCGCCCTTTCGCGCCAGCGTTCCTGCCAGTAAGGACGAGTTCCGCCTGCTGCGCGGCCACCCTCGGATCTACGTCAAGACCGCCGACAGCGGCGCAAGGCGGGCGCAGGCATTCTGCGGCGAATGCGGCACGCCGATCTATGCGACGTCGCCCGACAAGCCCGTGACCTACAATCTGCGCCTGGGCGCGATCCGCCAACGCGCGGACATCGTGCCGAGGCGCCAGATCTGGTGCTCGTCCGCCCTGGAATGGGCGAAGGACATCCGCGCGATCCCTTCAATGTGACGCCTTGATTCGAGGCGCTCTCACGAGGTTCCTGGGCTTGGCGGTCGAGTTCGCCGGGATCAGCGAACTGCGCAACGCGTGCAGCGTGGCCGCAGGCAGCTTGCCCGGGAAGTGGCTGAGATCGACCTGAGTCGCGCTGGCTGGCTCGTGATGGCAGGAGAAGCAGCCGGCCGTCGTCGCGTTGGTGCCGAACGGATCGTAGCCGGTCGAGCCCTTCTGCATCCAAGTCTCGACCACGGTGTTGGCGAGGTGCACGAAGCCCGAAGGCGCCGGATAGGGAAGTCCCTGCACCTGCTGCTGGAAGACCTGGATGCGGAAATCCTGGTTCGGGCCCATGCCCCCTTGCGTCCACACCGCGCCGACGAGCTTGTAGTTCTTCCACACGCCCGAGAGCTTCGGCATGATCGTCGCGTTCAGGCAGGCGACGTTGCCGGCGGTGTTGTTGGGCGTTGCGGGATTGCAGTTGGCCGCGCTTGCGCCCCCCGCCGCGATGGCATCGGTCCGGCAGACATTGATCTTGACCCAAGTACTGCCGTCGCCGCTCGGGTTGGGATTGGCGTTGCATTGCGGGTTGGCGGTGACGCTGCAGGTCTTGCTGGACATCACGCCCGGCGGCACGGCCGACGGATTGAAGAACGACCAGCTCGTGCCGAGCGGCGATTGCTGCGCGATGGGAGTGTCGCCGCCCGGCGCGCAATCCGGCGCGTTTGCGACATGCTCGAAGCTCGCCCAAATCCATTCGCCGTGGCTGAAGGTCTTGTTGACGAAGTGGAAGCCGATGAGCGCGAAGCGCCCCTGGCAGAAATACTGCGACGACGGGCAGGCCTGTGGCGTCAGGTAATCGCGCCACGCCGTCTTCACTTCCGTCGAGCCCGGCTCGGGACGCTCGTTGGCGCCCGCCGGCGTCATCCAGATATTCTGGTTGTTGCACACCGAAGGATTGGGCTGGCACGCCGCATTGTAATTGTTCTGGGTATAGAGGTTCTGCAGCACGATGGAGTTGTACATGTTGACGTCGAAGCGGATGTCGTAGGCCACGGGATTGCCTGCCACGTCGAGCAGCTCATCCTGATCGCCCGCCTGCCCGAGATCGAGATAAGCAGTCTGCAAAGCCGTCGAGCCGCCGGGGTACGCGCCCGGCTTCGCACCTGTGGTCAAGGCGTTGTACCACGGCGCCATCGTCATGAAGCGCGCGGCCGTCGTGCCCGGCGCGCTCTGCGTCCAATAGAGAAACTGGTTCCAGGCGAAGGTGAAGACGTCGCAGGAGGTCTGCGCGCTGGCGCCGATAGCGGGCGTGGTCTTATCGATATAGCCGACATCGGGCATGTACGCGGCCTGGCCAACGGCGATCGCGACGCCGTTGGAGAAGGTGCCGTTGCAAGCGGTCTGCGGCGAGGCTTTGGCGTTGGCCTTCGCGGCTTGCGCCGCACCGGCAGACAAGGCGAGCGCGCAGCCGAGCGCGCACGAGAGTACGAATCGCATGGGTTCCCTCCCCTACTTTAGGAAGAGGATAACTTGATTCCATTACAACAATAAGATGGCTACCTGACCAAAGCGCCGAGCACGTCCGGCCGGTCGGTGCAGATGGCGTCCAGCTCGAGATCGATCAGCCGGCGCATGTCGGCGGGATCGTCGACCGTCCAGCAGCCCACCGCCAGTCCCAGCGCGCGGGCTTCGGCGACAGTGCCGGCGTCGATGTCGGTGTAGGTCGGGAACCAGCCGTCGCCGCCGGCGGCCTTGATGGCGCGGCGGATGGAGCCGCCATGGTTCGCCGCATCGAACCCGGCGGCCCATGGCGAAGTGCACGTCGAAGCCCAATGGCGCAGCACCTGCAGCGCCGGCTCGGATGGCGGGTCGTCGATCGCGGCCGGTGCACCTTCGCGGAACCAGCTCTGCGCCAGCGTGGTGAACCAGCAGCGCGCATCCGGCGAGATTTGCTTTACATGCAGAAGTCCCGCCCAATCGAATCCCACGAAGATCGTGCGCGAGAGATAATCGGCGCGGCGCAGGACTGCGACCGTGGCGTCCGCCAGCGCCACCGGGTCCGCCGATTCATCGCGGTCGCCGAACGACGTCTTCAACTCCACGAACAGCGTGAACGGCTTGGCCGACGACTTCGCCGCCGCGATCACCTCTTCGAGCGTGGGGATGCGCTCGCCGTCCACTGCCGCCACCGCCGGGTGCAGGCGCGCATAGCTGCTTTCAGGATCGCAGCGCCCGACGTCGAAGCTCCACAGTTCGGCGAGGGTTAGGTCCTTGATGCGCGGCGTGGGCCTGGAGAGGAACCGGTCCTGCGCCCCGCGCGTGATCTCCGGCTTCAGGCGATAATCGTGATAGACGACGACCTCACCATCGCGCGACAGCTGCACGTCGAGCTCCGCCCCGTCGCAGCCGCGCGCCACGGCATCGCGAAACGCCGCCAGCGTGTTCTCCGGGAACAGCCCTGCCCCGCCGCGATGGGCGATGTTCAGCGGTCGCGCCATCAGCCTCTCGGCCGGTTCTTGCCGATGAAGCCGAACATGTGGCCGGCGACGTTGCGCATCTGGATCTGGTCGCTGCCTTCGGTGATGCGATAGCGCCGGTGGTGGCGATAGATGTGCTCGAACGGCTTGTGGCGCGAATAGCCCCAGCCGCCATGCACCTGCATCGCCCAATCTGCCGCGTCGCAGACGAGGTTGTTGCCCTTGTAATTGCACATCGACACCTTGTCGGAGAGATAGAGCTGGATCTCCGGCCCCGTCATGCGATCCATCTCCCAGGCCGTGCGATAGATCAGCCAGCGCAGCATCTCGGCCTCGGTCTGCAGTTCGACCAGCGGCCACTGGATCGCCTGGTTGTGCGATAGCGGCTTGCCGAAAGGTTTGCGGGTGTTGGCGTAATCGATGCTCTCGTTGATGCAGTACTGCGCCGCGCCCAGGCCCGATGCCGCCTGGCGGATGCGGTTTTCATGGACGAAGTGCCGCGCCAGCACGAGGCCGTTGTCGACCGGTCCGAACACCGCGCTGTCGGGCACCCAGACATTCTTGAAGGTCACATGCGCGTGATCGGTCGGCATGTTGAACGTCCATTGATAGGACTCGATCTTCACGCCTTCGCTGTTCATCGGCACGATGAGACAGGTGAGGCCCCGCGCCTCGCCGTCCTTGCCCGAGGTCCGGCAGAACACCATGTCGTGGGTCGCGACATGAACGCCGGTGTTCCACATCTTCTCGCCATCGATGCGCCAGCCTTTGCCGTCTTTCACCGCGCGCGTCTCCATCCAGGTGGCGTCGGAGCCATGCTTGGGCTCGGTGAGGCCGAAGGCGAGGCGCGCCTTGCCTTCGAGCATGGCCGGCAGGAGGTCGCGTTTCTGCTCCTCCGTGCCGAAGTCGCACATCATCAGGATTTGCGGGAAATTGCCGACAACGGAGGTTTCATTCTGCAGATCGTTGTGCAGGCCGAGCCCCTTCGCCGCGAGATGTTCGCGGATGATCGCCATGGCGAGGTTGCCGATGTTCTTGCCGCCGTATTCCTCCGGCAGCGCCAGCCGCAGAAACCCCGCCCGATCGGCGCGCCGGCGCATCTCGCCGAGCAGCGCTTCCCATTCCTTGCGCGGCAACCCGCCATGCTCGAAATCGGTGCGCGCCCATTCGCGGCGGTAATCGAAGAAGCGGTCGTTATCGTCCTCCTTCTGAAGCGGGACGATCTCGCGCTCGATGAAATCGTCGATGCGCGCGAGCAGGTCGGTGATATGGTCGGGGATCGAGAAATCCATGACAGTCTCTCCAATGGCGATGACGGGAGCTTAGGCGCGCTGTCACTCCTTCGCCACATCCCGCAACGGAATGAAAAAACACACCCTGCCCGCTTGACTTGAATTTCCGACAAGCATAGAAGCCGCGCCCGCACGGACATGGGGTTCGTGCATCGAACATGAGTCGAGCTATGGAACGCGCGAAACAGCACCTCGCCGCCCGACTGTTGAATGGCTGCACGCCATTCGACGGTATCAGCCCGGCTCATGGGAGCGATCTCGCGTAAGCGATATCGACAGTCTGTTTTCACAGACCCTCCCGAGCCGCCGCTCCGGAGGGTTTTTTGTTCTCCGCGCGCGGTCCGTTCGACCAAATGATGACGGGAGACCCGGATCCCTGGGCCCGCGCTTGCATGCGCGCGCCCGAAAGCGCGGGGCCTGCCGGAGGGAACGGCGCGAGACGATCGCGGTCCACCGATGGCAGGGCGAACCAAAGTAGGGTTCGCTTCGGTGGCGCGCCATGTTCCAGAGCGCCATGACACTATTCGTTATTCAATTTGTTTCAGGTGGTGAAGAAGGCGGATGCATCGTCGGCGAAACGACGGCCGCAAGGCCAATCCGCATTCGGATATTCCCCTGGAAGCGCTGGTGGTGAAGAGATCGGATACTTCGCTCCTGGAACAGCGGGTTCGAATCCCGCCTTTGACGTCACGTACCGTGGAGGCGCCTCGCGAGGGCGTCGTGTCGCGGGCTGCGGCTGTTCCGCAAGGAAGAGCCTGCGTTGGCGTCACTGAAAACCGGTTTCGACCGTTCCCCAGCGTTCCCCATTTCGATTGCCCGTGCGCAGCGATGCGTCCGGGCAAGGCAGTGGTGAAGATGCCTGTTACTTCGGGTAGAGCGCCGCGTAAGCGGAGGTCGCGAGTTCGATTCTCGCCGGTCGTAAGACCGAAGCTCGCTTCTTCGGAAGCAGTCCAGCATCGCCCGTTCCCTGCCAAAGCTTTGCACGGTCCGTGGTGAAGATCGCTGTTACTTCGTTCGACACACGAGAGGTCGCGGGTTCGAATCCCGCCGGGTGCTCCATCTCTCAGGGCCCGCAAGCAGCCGCCACACCAACCCTGCTTGTTCGCCGTTCCCTATGCACCCGTAGCTCAGCGGCAGAGCACTGTCCGAAAGGGCATGGCAGCAATCGCCTGTTCCCGGATCGCCCTTCCCGTTCGCGCCCATGCGGAAGACCTGCACGCTTCCGCATGGGCGACGTGGCGGCAAACGCCAACATCCAACATCAAAGGAGGCCATCATGGTCAAGCTCAACAAGCTCATCCGCGCCTTCACCCATGAGGGCGCACCCGCGCGGCGCTTCACGCCCGAGTTGGAGCTGAAGCGCGCGCTGATGAACTGCCTCCTGTGGGAGGATCAGTTCTACGAGGACGGCGTCTCCATCGCCGAGCGCATCGCCAAGCTCGTGCCGATGGTCGAGCCCGCCAAGGTCGCGGCACTTGCCATCGAGGCGCGCGAGTCGATGAAGCTGCGGCATGCGCCGCTGCTCGTGGTGCGCGAGATGGCGCGGCACGAGAAGCACCGCGTGCTGGTGGCCGACACGCTGGCCCGCGTGATCCAGCGTCCTGACGAGATGACCGAGCTGCTTGCGATCTACTGGGCGGATGCGCTCGGGCCGATGCAACAGCGCAAGGCCCGTCCCGTCTCGGCCCAGATCAAGAAGGGTCTGGCGCGCGCGCTGGCCAAGTTCGACGCCTATCAGCTCGCCAAGTACGACCGCGACGGCGCAGTGCGGATCAAGGACGTGCTGTTCCTGGTCCACGCCAAGCCCAAGGACGATGGCCAGGCCAAGGTGTGGAAGCAGCTCGTCGACGGCACGCTGGCGGCGCCCGACACCTGGGAGGTCGCGCTCTCGTCCGGAAAGGACAAGCGCACGGCCTTCGAGCGCCTGATCGCCGAGAAGAAGCTCGGCGGGCTTGCGTTGCTGCGAAACCTCCGGCTCATGCAGAAGGAGGGCGTGGCGCGCAAGACGATCGCAGGCGCGATCGCGGCGATGCGCACCGACCGCATCCTGCCCTATCGCTTCATCGCCGCGGCACGCCATGCGCCGGACTTCGAGCCGGAGCTGGAATCCGCGATGCTGAAGTCGCTCAAGGGCCATGTGCGGCTCGGGGGCCGCACGCGGCTTCTGATCGACGTGTCGGGATCGATGGATGCAGCGCTTTCGGGACAGTCGGAGATGACCCGTCTCGAGGCGGCCTGCGGTCTGGCGATCCTGGCGCGCGAGGTGTGCGACGAGGTCGAGGTCTTCACCTTCTCGAACCAGGTGGTGAAGGTCCCGCCCCGCCGCGGCTTCGCGCTTCGCGACGCGATCGTGCAGAGCCAGCCGCATGGCGGCACCTATCTCGGTGCCGCGGTGCGCGAGGTCGACGCCAGGGACCAGCGCCTCATCGTCTTCACCGACGAGCAGGCGCACGATCCGGTGCCGGCGCCCAAGGGCAACGGCGTCATGGTCAACGTCGCGTCCTACCGGCGCGGCGTCGGCCACGGACCGTGGCAGCGCGTCGACGGCTTCTCCGAGGCCGTGATCCAATGGATCGCGGCGCAGGAGGAGATGGCCAACTGAAGCCATCGTCAAACACAACCGGGGCCGGCGGAGAAATTCGCCGGCCCCATTTTTCAAGGAGAAACCCCATGCGGGAGGACATGTTCAAAGTCATCGTCGAACGCCCCCGCCGGGGATCGCGTATAAAGGCGCGGTATCGCAGCCGCTTGGCCGGCGAGGACGACCTTCCAATGAAAATCGGGATGAAGAGGCACACCGCAGTGACGCGGCTCGGGTGGAAAAACCTCAACGAAAATCTCAATCCGCTCGAGCGCTATCTCGGCCGCCAGGTGGGGCGAAAATGGGACGACGTCTATTCGGAAATCTGCGCAACGCTCGACCCCAATCACACGGTCAAGCAGCATGTGCGCGATCACCTGGTCGACCTTGTCGCCCGCATAGTCGTCGGCCGCGATGGCGAGTGGCTTTGCGCGCCCGACAGACACGGAAACAGCACGGCGCCACCGTGGCGACAGGGGTACTACGTCGACCCTGACGATGGGCGGCTCAAGGAAAGCGCCAAGCTCTGGAAAGTGCGCGGCATAGATCCAAATCCTTGGAGGCGGCGCGAACCTCCGCCCGATCCGAATGTCCGCGTCCTCGACGAGATGCGCGAACTCCGTTGCATTGACGGCAATTGGTACGAGATCGGATTCCGCAAGGAATCCGATGCGCGGGCGTGGACGTTCGATCTCGTCGAACGCAAGCTCGTGCCGTCGGCCCAACGCCACGCGGTTTCGAAACGCCAAATCTCCGGCACGGAACTGAAGGCTTTCGGACTCGCAAACACATCGAACATTTGACAGAAAGGAACCGGCTCTCGCCGGGCAAAGACATGTACAAGATCATCCAAGAGGACGGAGCGCCCATCAAGGCGTGGATCGAGGGCGTGCCTCTCGAGGACGCAGCGCGCAAGCAATTGCTCAACGTCGCAGCCCTGCCCTTCATTCATAGCCACGTCGCGGCGATGCCAGACGTGCACTGGGGCATGGGTGCGACCGTCGGCTCGGTGATCGCGACCAAGGCCGCGATCATTCCCGCGGCCGTCGGCGTCGACATCGGCTGCGGCATGGTCGCGGCGCGCACCTCGCTCGTCGCGTCCGACCTGCCCGACAACCTGTCTGGTGTGCGCGCCGCGGTCGAGAAGGCCGTGCCGCACGGCCGCACCAATCACGGCGGCGAAGGCGACCGCGGCGCTTGGCACAATGTGCCCGATGGCGTGGCCCAAGCGATGACGGATTTCGACACCGGCGATCTCGCCGCGCGTTTGGCCGTCCTTGCCGACAAGCATCCCAAGATCGCCAAGGCCGCCTCACGAGCGCCGAAGCACCTTGGCACGCTTGGCACCGGCAACCACTTCATCGAGCTCTGCCTCGATGAGGTGCAGTCGGTGTGGGTGATGCTGCATTCCGGATCGCGCGGCATCGGCAACCAGATCGGCCAGTACTTCATCGAGCGCGCCAAGGAGGACATGCGGCGCTGGTTCATCAACCTTCCGGACGATGACCTGGCCTATCTCCCCGAGGGCTCGACAAACTTCGACGACTATGTCGAGGCGGTCGAGTGGGCGCAGAACTTCGCCTTCGCCAACCGCTCGGTGATGCTCAAGGCCGTGATGGCCGCGCTCGAGCAGGCGCTCGGCCGGCCTTTCGCCTGGGGCTCGGTCGCCGTCAACTGCCACCACAACTATGTCGCGCGCGAGAACCATTTCGGCGCGAATGTGTGGCTGACGCGCAAGGGCGCGGTCCGGGCGCGTGAGGGCGATCTGGGCATCATCCCGGGCTCGATGGGCGCACGCTCCTACATCGTGCGCGGCAAGGGCAATGCGGACTCGTTCCACACCTGCAGCCACGGCGCCGGACGCGCCATGTCGCGCGCCGAAGCCAAGCGCCGTTTCTCGCTCGCCGATCACGAGAAGGCGACGGAGGGCATCGAGTGCCGCAAGGACAAGGACGTCATCGACGAGACGCCCATGGCCTATAAGGACATCGATGCCGTGATGGCGGCGCAGAGCGACCTGGTCGAGGTCGTGCATACGCTGCGTCAGGTCGTCTGCGTGAAGGGCTGAATCGGCCGACATGAAACGCGCCGGTGGGGAAACCTGCCGGCGCTTTTTTTGTTGATGCCGCTCAAGGAACGCGCAGCATGAGCGAGGGACTCTCTATGCCAAAGTTTCGAAGGGCCATGCCATGGACAAGATCGATAAAGGTCAGAATGGCGACGCGCGCGCGGAACATTTCGACGTCCTGATCCTCGGCGCCGGGATTTCCGGCATCGGCGCGGCCTACCACCTCAAGGAGCAATGTCCGGACAAGAGTTTCGTCATCCTGGACGCGCTGGAAAGCTTCGGCGGCACCTGGCTGACGCACAAATACCCCGGCATCCGCTCGGACAGCGATCTGTACACCTTCGGCTACCGCTTCAAGCCCTGGACGGGCACGCCGATCGCGAGCGCAGCCGAAATCCTCAAATACATGGGCGAAGTGATCAACGAGAACGATCTCGCGCGCCACATCCGCTATCGCCACACCATCGCGAGCGCCCAGTGGTCAAGTGCGGACAATCTCTGGACCCTGCGCGGCAAGCGCACCGAAACCGGCGAGCCGGTGGTGTTCACAACAAACTTCCTCTGGATGTGTCAGGGCTACTACCGCCATGCGCAGGGTTACACGCCCGAATGGAAGGGCATGGATCAGTACAAGGGCGCGGTCATCCACCCCCAGACCTGGCCCAAAGACCTCGACCTGCATGGCAAGCGCGTCATCGTGATCGGCTCCGGCGCGACCGCCGCGACTCTGGTGCCGGCGATCGCCGGCGACTGCGCGCACGTCACCTTGCTGCAGCGTTCGCCGACCTATTTCATCCCGGCGCGCAACGCCAATCCCCTGGCCGACCAGTTGCGCTCGCTCGGCATCGACGAGACCTGGATCCACGAGATCACGCGCCGCCAGATCCTGCACGACCAAGCCGAGTTCACGCGCCGCTCCTTCGAGGAGCCGCACAAAGTGAAGGAGGAACTGCTTGCCGGCGTGCGCGCCTATCTGGGGCCCGACTACGACATCGCGACCCATTTCACGCCGCGCTATCGGCCGTGGCAGCAGCGCATCGCCTTCGTGCCCGAGGGCGATCTGTTCCAGGGCATCGTCTCGGGCAAGGCTGAGGTCGTCACCGACGAGATCGAGCGCTTCACCCGGAAGGGCATCCTGCTCAAATCCGGCAAGCAGCTGGAAGCCGACATCATCGTCACCGCGACCGGATTCGATCTCAGTGTGCTGGGCGATGTCGCGTTCTCGCTCGACGGCAAGCCGGTGGACGTCTCGAAGACCGTCACCTATCGCGGCATGATGTTCACCGGAATCCCGAACATGGTCTGGATCTTCGGCTATTTCCGCGCCAGCTGGACCTTGCGCGTCGACATCATTGCCGATTTCGTCTGCCGCCTGCTCAATCACATGAAGAAAAGAGGTGCGAAGAAGGTCACGGTCGACCTGCGTCCGCAGGATCGCGGGATGAAACTTCTGCCCTGGCTCGATCCGGACAACTTCAACCCCAACTATATGATGCGCAGCATGAACCTGCTGCCGAAGCGAGGCGAAAAGCCCGAATGGCAGCATGCGCAGGACTATTGGCGCGAAAAGGACGAGCTGCCCCAGGTCGATCTCGACGGCGAAGAGTTCCACTATGTGGGGCAAATGGCTTCGGTCTAAGCGCGCTGCATGTGCGAACGTTGCGGGGAAGCCACGGGCACAAATGATTTTGGCCGCGTGTTGACTTCGCGCAATTCGAAGCGTACCCACCTTCACCCGTCCGGCATGGGCCGGACTGCAACCTCGCGTGAACCATGACGAGCACCATCTTTTTCACGGCTGTGCCGGCCGCCCCTTCGGGCGGCGTGGCCGCCGCACCGGTTCGCGAGGAGAACGCGCGTTAGATCATTCTAATCCGTTCAGACGTTCACCCCTCCCGAGCCAGCGCTTTGGAGGGGATTTTTGTCCCCGCGTTGTTCTAAAGCCTGGTTCGGGTCTTTCGAGATGAAGCCCGTGTCATGACTGCCGATTTTGCCGAACTCGATCTTGTCCATGCCGGCCGCCGCGTCGTCGGCCAAGGCGTCGATGCGTGGGCCGCGGAAGCCCGCGAGACGCTGAAGCTCGCTCTGCCGCTCATCTTCACCCAGGTGGCGCAGATGGCGATCATGACGACCGACGTCATCATGCTCGGCCGCGTCGGCGAGAAGGCGCTCGCCTCCTCCGCGCTCGGGATCACCGTCTTCTTCTTCTGCTGGCTGTTCGGCGCCGGGCCGGTGGCGGCGGTCGCGCCGATGATCGCGCACATCCTGGGCGCAAGCCCGGACGACCGCGCGAATGTGCGTGCCGTCGTTCGCATGGGATTCTGGGCGGTGGTGATGGTGTCGCTGCCGTTGATCCTTTTGATGCTGCTGACGGAACCGCTCATGGTGTTCCTCGGTCAGCGGCCGGATCTCGCCGCGGGAGCGGGACGCTTCACGGCCGCGATCTGCCTCGGCCTGCCCTTCTCGCTTTCGTACCAGGTGCTGCGCAACTATTCGACGGCTCTGGGCCGCCCGCATGCGCCCATGGCGGTGATGGTGCTTGGCATCGCGTTCAACTTCGCCGGCGACTACGCCCTGATCTTCGGCCATTTCGGCGCGCCGCGGCTCGAGCTCATGGGCGCGGGCATTGCGAGCGCCTGCTCCTATGCCTTCCAGTTCCTGGCTCTGCTGGCCATCGTTCTTCTGACCCCGAAACTTCGCGCCTACCGCATCTTCGAGAACTTCTTCCACCCGAATTGGGAGAAGCTCGCCGAGGTGTTCCGGCTCGGCATGCCGATCGGCCTCACCATGATGTTCGAGGCGATGCTGTTCAACACCGCGACGATCCTGATGGGCACGTTCGGGGCCGCCACCGTGGCAGCGCATCAGATCTCGATGAACGTGCCGTCCAACACATTCATGGTGCCGCTCGGCATCGCCATGGCGGCGACGATCCGCGTCGGGCTGGCATCCGGTGCCGGCGACCGCGAAGCCGTGCGGCGCGCGGGATATACCGCGCTCGGGATCGGCGCATTGTTCATGGCCACGACCAGCGTGCTGCTGGCCGCCTTCCCGCGCCAGATAGCAGAGCTGTATTTCTCGTCGGGACAGCCCGACAGCGCCGAGGCGGTAAGACTCGCGACCACGTTCCTCAAGGTCGCGGCCGCGTTCCAGATTTTCGATGGGCTCCAGGTCGTGGCGGCACTGTCGTTGCGCGGTCTGAAGGATGCGCGCGCACCGATGTGGATCGCGGGCGCCTCGTATTGGCTCGCGGGCTTCCCGGTCTGCATCCTGCTCGGCTTCGGCCTGCACATGAAGGGCTTCGGCATCTGGATCGGCCTCGCCTTCGCGCTGCTGGTCGCGGCGGCCAGCATGTGCGCGCGCTTCTGGTGGCTGAGCCGGGAGCGGTAGCGGCGAGAAGTTTTGTCGACGACGCGACATCGCCGGTGACACCCGGCGACGGCATCGCTAAGTTCGCCGCCGACATTCGGGGACCGCATGCATGTTCGATTTCTCCAGGCTCAAATCCGTCGCCGATATCAGCCGCGTGCACGCTGCCGAGCGGCCCGACGCCGTCGCGCTGGATTTTCGCGACCGCACGACGAGCTTTGGCGAATTGGACAAGCGCGCCAGTCAGGTGGCGCAGGGGCTGATCGGGCTCGGCCAGAGGTCCGGCGCGAGGGTGGGCTATCTGGGAAAGAATACCGATCGCTATTTCGAAGTCCTGCTCGGCGCGTTCAAGGCGCGCGCGGTCATCGTCGGCGTCAATTGGCGCCTGGCGCCGCCCGAGATCGCCTATGTCCTCAACGACGCACGCTGCGAAGTGCTGTTCGTCGGCCGCGAGTTCTACGCCGCCATCGAGTCCATCCGCGCGGAATGTCCAAATCTCAAGACCGTCATCGCCATGGACGGCGAGCATGCATCCTGGCCGGCGTATGAGTCCTGGCGCGATGCGCAGCAGGCCCGCGATCCAATGCTGCCGATCGCGCCCGACGACGACGTGATCCAGCTCTATACCTCCGGCACCACCGGCCATCCCAAGGGCGTGCAGCTCACGAACGCGAACTACCTTTCGATCTTCGCCTGTCTCGGCAATGCGCCGCTCGGCCAGTACGAGCCGGCGGACGTGGTGCTGATCGCGATGCCGTTCTTCCATGTCGCGGGCGTGAACATCGGGCTGCTGACCCTGGCGCAAGGCGCCCATGGAATCGTGCTGGGCGAGACCGAGCCGGCGGAGATCGTGCGCCTGATCCAGAGCAAGCGGGTGACCTACGCTTTTCTCGTCCCGGCGCTCATTCTTTTCGTGCTCAACCACCCGCTCGCGAAGGACGCGGACTTTTCCTCGCTTAAGAATATTTCCTACGGCGCGTCGCCGATTTCGGACGACGTGCTGTTGCGCGCACGGCAGGTCTTCGGCTGCGAGTTCCTTCAGGTCTACGGACTGACCGAAACCACGGGCGGCGGGACCTTCCTTCTGCCTGCCGATCACGATCCGGCGCGCGGCAAGCTGCGTTCCTGCGGACAGCCGGCGCCGGGCCACGAAGTCCGTGTCGTCGACGGTGGCGGTCAGGCGCTCGCGCCGGGCGAGGTCGGCGAAATCCAGATCCGGTCCGGCAATGTGATGAAGGGCTACTGGAACAAGCCCGACTCCACCGCCAAAGCCATCGACGCCGAGGGCTGGTTTGCGACGGGAGACGCCGGGTTCTTCGACCCCGACGGCTATCTCTACATTCACGACCGCGTGAAGGACATGATCGTATCCGGAGGCGAGAACGTCTATCCCGCCGAAGTCGAGAACGCGATCATGGGTCATCCCGCGATCGCCGATGTCGCCGTCATCGGCGTCCCGGACCCTCGCTGGGGCGAGGCCGTCAAGGCGATTGTGGTGAAAAAACCGGGGCTTGCGGTGAGCCAAGCCGACATTCTGGCCTTCGCCAGGACCCGCATCGCGGGCTATAAACTGCCCAAAACCGTGGATTTCATCGACGCCCTGCCCCGCAATCCCACGGGAAAGGTGCTGCGGCGCGAACTTCGCAAGCCCTATTGGGAAGGGCGCGACAGACAGGTAAACTAGAGTCGCACGAAGCCTGTCGGGGAGGACGGGTCCATGCGCAAGATCGCGATGTTGGGGATACTCGCTGCCGCCGGCACCATCGTGCCCGCGCTTGCCCAGACGCCGAACAACGACGTCAAATTCCCGCACATCACAGCGCCCGCGACAGGTGCCGAAGGTCTTCCCGACCTCGCACCGGGCGACGACGTCGCCATCGCCTGTGAGCCGATCGAACGCGTCGCCGATCCGAGCGACGTGCGCGTGGTGCTGACCATCGCCGCGGCGCCTGGCGACAGCTCGCCGGGCTATAAGAAGATCCTGGCGCTCGACGAGAAGCTCACCGGGAGCGCCGTGCATCTGAAGGTTCCCGATGCGCCGGACCTGCCGAACCACACCGTCAATCTCAGCGTCTATGTGGTCGACAAAGCCCAGAGCAACGACTGCGACGCGGGCCAATACCGCATCGTGGATTCACCGGCGGTGCCTGCCCCCAAGTCCCCCGGTTAGATCAACACAGCCGCCAGCACACCGAGCGCGCTCAGGGCGGTGATCCAGAGCGCAATGCGCAACTCGCGGTCGCGGACGGCCTGCGCGTCGGCAATGGCGCGCGTGGTGTCGGGATGCAGCCGCAAGCCGCCGCCCGCCAGCATGGCGGAAACCGCTTCCGCGTTGCGCAAGAGCTGCGGCAGATCGCGCGCGAGCTTGCCCAGCGCGCTTACGCCTTCGCCCATGTCGCGCAGCCGCGCCTCCGGTCCTACCTGCTCCACCATCCAGCGCTCGACAACGGGTCGCGTCGCCTCCCACATGTCGAAATCGGGATCGAGCGAGCGCGCCACGCCCTCGACGACGACCATCGTCTTCTGCATCAACACGAGCTGCGGCTGCGCCTGCATGTCGAAGCGGCGCGTGGTCTCGAGCAATTGCTGCAGCAAGCGCGCCATTGACACTTCGCGCACCGGCTTGCCGAAGATCGGCTCGCCGATCGCCCGCAGGGCCTGCGCGAAGGACTCGCGCGGGTGACAGAGCGGCACGAAGCCGACGTCGTAATGGACCTGAGCGACGCGGTCGTAATCGCGCGCCAGAAATCCGGCCAGGGTCTCCGCCATGAAGCGCCGCATCGACCGGTCGAGCCGTCCCATGATGCCGAAATCGACGGCAACGAGGCGTCCCTCCGCGTCGACGAACAGATTGCCCTGATGCATGTCGGCATGGAAGAAACCATCGCGCAGCGCCTGGGTCACGAAGGTCCGCACGACAAGCTGGGCGATGCGCCTGGGATCGTGCCCGGCGTCCTTCAGCGCCTCGACATCGCGCACCGATGTTCCCGCGATCCACTCGGTGGTAAGCACGCGCCCCGAGGTGCGGTCCCAATCGACCTGCGGCACGCGGAAATCGCGGTCGTCGCGCGTGCGCTCGGCGAGCTCGGACGCTGCGGCGCCTTCCATGCGCAAGTCCAGTTCCAGAGCCACGGACATGGCGATCGCCTGCACGACAGCGACCGGACGCAATCGGCGCGCTTCCGGCGAAACGCGTTCCGCCAGCCGCGCCGCGAAGGCGAGCGCGGAAAGATCGCGCGCGAAATCGACTTCTATTCCGGGTCTGAGAACCTTGACGGCGGCCTTGCGCGCCGGTTCCTGCGTCGTTGTCGCCGCATGGACCTGGGCAATCGAGGCGGCTGCCACAGGCTCGTCGAAGCTTGAATACATGGCGGCGAGCGGCCGGCCGAGATCTCTCTCCACCGCTGTCCGCGCTTCCTGCGTCGCAAAGGGCGGCAGGCTGTCCTGGAGCTGTGACAGAGCCAAGGCGATGTCGTCGCCGATGAGATCGGGCCGCGTCGCCAGCACCTGCCCGAGCTTGATATGTGCGGGACCCAAACTCTCCAGCGCGGCTGCCAGACGCCGGCCCGGCGCAAGCGCGCGATCCTTCTTCGCTCCGATGCCGAGAAGGAAGCGCGCGACTTTGAATCGAGCCGGCATCGCATCGAGATATTCGCGCGGAATGAGCGCATCGTGACGCGCCAGGGTCCGCGCGATGTGGAGAAGACGCGCCGCGTCCTGGAACATCATATCCGCCATGCCGAATGCAGCGCGGCGATGCCGCCGGAAAGATTGCGTACCTTGACGTGCTCCAGCCCCGCTTGCCCGATCATCCGCGCAAACTCCCTCTGCGCCGGGAAGCGACGGATGCTTTCGGCGAGGTAGCGATACGCTTCGGCATCGCCTGCGACCCATTTGCCCAGGCGCGGCAGCACTTCCGCGGAATAGACATCGTAGAGCGCATCGAGTCCCGGCGCCTCGACGCGCGAGAATTCCAGGCAGAGAAACCGTCCGCCCGGTTTGAGCACGCGGCGGGCTTCCCGCAAAGCCGCATCGATATGCGTCACGTTGCGGATACCGAAGGCGATCGTATAGGCGTCCACGCTTGCGTCCGGCGCGGGCAGCCGCTCGGCATTGCCGCAGAGCCAGCCAATGGCGCTTTCGTCCTGCACCTTCGCGCGCCGCAAGCCCTCCGCCAGCATGTCCGGATTGATGTCGCAGACCAGCACCTGGGCCTCGCCGCCCCGGCGGCGCGCGCGACGCGCAATGCGGAAGGCGATGTCGCCGGTGCCGCCGGCGACGTCCAGGATGCGCTGCCCGGGCCGCGGGTCGAGCCAGTCGACCATGGCGTCCTTCCACAGCCGGTGGATTCCGGCCGACATCAAGTCGTTCATCAGATCGTAGCGCTTCGCCACCGAGGAAAAGACCTCGCGCACGAGGCCTTGCTTCTCGGACTCGGGCACGTCGCGCAAACCGAAGGAGGCGGTGTCGGACATCGGGGGATCGGCGTCAGGTATCGGGATCAGTATAAGGTGACCTTCCGATTCCCGATACCCGATGCCCCGATGCCAGAGCTGCCCGAAGTCGAGACGGTGATGAACGGCCTCCGGCCGGCGCTGGAAGGGCGACGGTTTACCCATGTCGAGACGCGGCGCGGCGACCTGCGCATCCCCTTCCCGAAGGATTTGGCGCGCTGTCTGACGGGGCGCGGGGTGAAACGGCTTTGGCGTCGTGCCAAGTACATCCTCGCCGATCTCGACGACGGCGAGACGCTGGTCATCCATCTGGGAATGAGCGGCAGCATGAGCGTCTACGCCAAAGGCAAGGACCACAGGCTCGGCACCTTCCACTATCCGCGCATGACGCAAGGCGCCGGCAAGGGCAAGCACGATCACGTCGTCTTCGACACCGACGCGCCGGCGCGGATCGTGTTCACCGACCACCGCCGCTTCGGGCTGATCACGCTGGTCAAGACCGATGCCTTGGCCGAGGACAAATTGTTCAAGCGGATCGGGGTCGAGCCGCTGTCGTCGCGCTTCGATGCCGAGTTCCTCGTCGCGGCGCTCAAGGGCAAGAAGACTCCGATCAAATCCGCGCTGCTCGATCAGCGGATCATTGCCGGGCTGGGCAACATCTATGTCTGCGAGGCGCTGTGGCGCGCGCGGATTGCGCCGCGGCGACTTGCGCGCCGCGTTAAGCCGAACGAGATCGCAGCTCTCGTGACCGCGATCAAAGCGGTGCTGCGCGAAGCGGTGAAGGCCGGCGGCTCCTCCTTGCGCGACCACAAGCGCACCGATGGCGAGCTCGGCTATTTCCAGCATCGCTTTGCCGTCTACGACCGTGCCCGCAAGCCGTGTCCGCACGGCGATGGCGGCACGATCAAGCGCATCGTGCAGAGCGGGCGCTCGAGCTTCTATTGCCCGCTGTGCCAGAAATAGCCGCCGATCCTATGCGGGCTTGTGGATTGCCGGCATCGGCCTGCCCGTCTCCAGAAGACTCTTGAGGCTGGAAAGGACTTTCGGCCAGCCGCCGGAAACCGCCTCGATGACCTTCGATTTTTCGCGCGGACTGGTATGGGTGATCGTGAGCTTCACGGCGTCGTCGACCGGTTCGAGTTCATAGATGCAGCGGGTGGGGCCCTCTTCCTTCATTTCCGGGCGGAATTGGTTTTTCCATTCCAGCACGAGCCGTCTGGGCGGATCGATCTCGAGCACCTTGCCGGCGTCCGCCACGCGTCCGTCGGAAAAGCAGAGCTTCCAGTCTGCGCCTGCTTGCCAGCTGCTCTCCTGATGCATCCCGAACCAGTATTGCTTCTGGAACTCGGGGCTGGTCAGCGCCTGCCAGAGGTTCTCCGGCGCCGTGCGGATATAGGTGACATAGACGTACGTGCTGCTCATGGCTCTTCCCTTTCCAGGTTTCTCTTGAGTTCGGCGAGCGCCTTCAGGCGTCCGCGCTCGAATTTGCCGATCCACCGCTCGGCGATGTCGTTGATGGGCACGGGATTGATGAAGTGCAGCTTCTCGCGGCCCTGCTTGCGGGTGGCGACCAGATTGGCCGCCTCCAAAATGGCCAGATGTTTGGTCACCGCCTGACGCGTCATTTCCAATCCCGAACACAGGTCGTTGAGCGTCTGCCCGTTGTGGTCATGGAGGCGGTCCAGCAATTGCCTGCGGCTCGGATCCGAAAGCGCCTTGAAAACCGCATCCATGCTCATGGCGTTTTATAGGCAACCATTTGGTTGCATGTCAAGGCCCCGGGTACAAACCGCCATGCTGCGAGTCACGCCCACGATCGCGATCGACGAATCCGAGATCGAAGAGCGCTTCATCGCCTCCGCGGGTCCGGGCGGGCAGAACGTCAATAAGGTCGCGACCACGGTGCAGCTTCGTTTCGACGTGGCGCACTCCCCTTCCCTGCCCGATCCCGTGCGGTTGAGATTGATCGCGCTCTCGGGTGCGCGGCTCACGCGGGACGGCGTGCTGATCCTGACCGCGCGCGAATTCCGCACCCAGGAGCGCAACCGGGCCGCCGCCCGCGCCCGGCTCCTCGCCCTCATCCGCGAGGCCGCCATCATTCCAAAGGCGCGAAAGCGCACCAAGCCCACGCGCGCGAGCAAGGAACGCCGCATCGAGCACAAGAAGCTGCGCGCTCGGCTGAAAAAATTCCGCGGCAGGCCCGCCGATGACTGAAGGTCCGGAAGAAGACGACGCAGATCGGCGCTGGAACAACACCTGGGTCGCGGTCGCCGCCGCCGTGCTCATCGTGCTGGGCGTTGTCCTGATGCAGGCCCTGTCTCACCACCAGCGCATCGAAGCCTGCATCGCCGCCGGCCACCGCGACTGCGTGCCCATCGACACGGGCCGATAAGGCCGCTAGGGAGGCGCGCTTTTCAAAGGAGCCCGGCCATGGAATTCCAGAACATCCTCGTCAAGATCGAAGATGGCGTCGGCGTCGTCACGCTCAACCGACCCAAGGCGCTCAATGCGCTGAACAACGAGCTTCTGACGGAGCTCATCCATGTGCTTGAGGACTGGGACCGCGGCAATGAGGTGCGCTGCATCGTCATCACCGGCTCCGACCGTGCCTTCGCCGCCGGCGCCGACATCAAGGAGATGGCGCCGCAGTCCTACATGGACATGTACAAGGCCAATTTCTTCGCGCAGGCCAATGACCGCATCAGCGCCATTCGCAAGCCCATCGTGGCCGCCGTCGCCGGCTATGCGCTTGGCGGCGGCTGCGAGCTGGCGATGCTGTGCGACTTCATCATTGCAGCCGACAGCGCCAAGTTCGGCCAGCCCGAGATCAATCTGGGGGTCATGCCGGGCATCGGTGGCACCCAGCGCCTGACACGCTATGTCGGCAAGTCCAAGGCGATGGAGATGTGCCTGACCGGCCGCAACATGGACGCCGCCGAGGCGGAGCGCGCAGGCCTGGTCAGCCGCGTGGTGCCGGCCGCGGAACTGATGAACGAGACCATGAAGGCCGCCAGGACGATCGCCGAGCGCTCCGTCCCCATCGCCATGATGACCAAGGAGGCGGTCAACCGCGCCTATGAGACGACGCTTGCGGAAGGCGTGCGCTTCGAGCGGCGCGTCTTCCACGCGATGTTCGCCACCCACGACCAGAAGGAAGGCATGGCCGCCTTCGGCGAGAAGCGCAAACCGGCGTTCGAGGACAAATAGCTACTTGTACTCGGCATAGCGCGGGGGGCCGTCGAGGGCGTGGGCACTCAGGAACCGCCAGACCTGGTCGTGAAAATCCTTGGGCGCGTCGCCATAGTCGTGTCGTCTGCCGTCCAGGATCGTAAGTTCTGCCGGGATACCTTCGTCGCGCAATACCCTTTGCGTCTGGCGCACAGAGTTCAGAGAGAAGAAGACGTCCTGGTCGCCCACCCACATCCCCACCGGGATTTTGCGGGTGGCATAAGCGGCGACCCGGTATTCTCCTGCCGTGCGCCAGCTGCCGGCGTAGATCCCGGCGGCGGCGAAATATTCCGACTCGACCATCGCCAAAGTGAGCGCATAGACCGCCCCGCCCGAATGGCCGAAGACGTAGAGGCGGCGGAAATCAATCGGATGCCGGGCGGCTACATCGAGGATCAGTGCATGGATGAAATCGGGTCCCTCGATGCGCGGGTCCCATCCGCGCTCGCTATGCAGCGCCTGCGGCGCGAGCAGCACGATGCCCTGGCGCGCGGCGACATCGCGCCAGCGTTCGGCCATGAAGCGTCCGTTGCCGCCCACGCCATGCAGCAGCACGATCAGGGGTGCGGGATCCTTGGCCGCTGCCGGGATGTCCAGGAAATAGCTGCGCTCCCTGCCCTGATAGGCGAGCGTGCGCGCGACGACATCCTCCTCCGCCGCGGCGGAACTCCCCAAGAGCAGAAGTGCAAGAAAAACGCGCCGGAACATCGGCCGAGTGTGTGGGCGGCCAGCGCCCGGCTCAACTCACGTTCGGGGGAGGCCGGATCACGGCGGCAACATTGACCGCGGCGCTGGCCCAAGCTAAAGACCCCGCCTCCCAAAGGACCTCAGGACCGAAATGCCCAATATCGCCTCCGCCAAGAAGCGCACCCGCACCACTGCCAAGCGCACTGCCGTCAACCATGCGCGCAAGACCCGGGTCCGCACCTACGTCCGCAAGGTGGAAGAGGCATTGGCCAAGGGCGACCGCAAGGGTGCGGAATCCGCGCTGCGTGCGGCCGAGCCTGAGATCATGCGCGGCGTCTCCAAGGGCGTGATCCACAAGAACACGGGCGCGCGCAAGGTTTCGCGGCTGGCCAAGCGGGTCGCCAAGCTCCCGGCCTGAAACCGGCGCCGGGCTTGAATCCTTTGCCGATTTCGAAGCGGCGCAAGATTTACAAGTAAAATCAATCGTTTTATTGGTCTGTGCACTGACAAAGAATCTTGTCGCATAAGCGCCACGCGATCGTCATAAATTTTGTTACTAAGCCCTTGATTCCATGAGAAGAGAAATAAAAATTCGATTTTCCGTATACGGTACAGTTGCTTAGTCGCGAATCAATTTCGTCATATTCCCGGTCCGTTCTCTTGTGCCCCCATTCGGGATGAGTCAAATTAACCTCGTTGCTGTTCACGAGAACGGACATGTCGAAGACAAAGACCAATAAATTCGGCGTATTCGGCGCGGTTTTGGCCTGCAGTTGGCCAGCGGACAGTAATAACTAAGTAAAGAAGGTCATCAGAACTTCCTGAACGGCGTAACTCGACTGTTGCGCCGCGGGGCGGCTGTCACTTTTTTCGACCACGAAGGGGAAAATGCAATGGCGTTAGCGGAGGCGGCCCGGGGGATGGGGCCGAATGCGACACTCTTTGCCTGACCGGCAGGGAACCTGACGACAAAACAAAAAACGCACCGGTGCCAAGCCGGGCAAACAGCGGGAACATGGTCAATGGTGGAAATCGGTGGGAAGACGTCGGGCCCGGAATGGCCTGTCGTGTGGGCAGCGGCGCGCAAAAGGCTGCGCGGTGAACTGGGCGATGCATTGTTCGAGGCCTGGATCGGGCCGTTGACGCTGGAAGGACACCAGCGCGACGAAATCCGTCTCGGCACGCCCAAGGCCTTCATCTGCAACTGGGTGACCGAGCGCTACATGTCGAAGATCGAGCGCGCCCTGCGCGCGGAGGGCGGCGAGCCGTCTTCGGTTGCCGTGGTGGTGTCCAGGCCCCAGCCGGTGATCGGCGGCAACCTGCCCCGGTCACTCCCGGCCTCTCCCGCCTTGGACCGCAGCACGGCGGATGAGAGCCGCGCCGACGCCGCCGTGGGCCTGTGGACGCGCATGCTCCATCCCAAGCAAACCTTTGAAAGCTTCGTCGTTGGCGCGACCAACGAGTTCGCGCATGGAGCGATGAAGGGCTATGTCGAAGGCCGCGACAGCGAAGTGACGCACCTCTTCGTTCATGGCGGCTTCGGCTACGGCAAGACGCATCTGCTGAACGCCGCGGCGCTCGAGTTCCGCACCCGCGCCAAGCGCACGCTGTTCCTGCGCGCCGAGGATTTCATGCGCCATTTCCTGGGCGCCCTGCACCGCCGCGATACGCTGGCCTTCAAGGATGAGTTGCGCACCGCCGACGTGCTGATCGTGGACGATCTCCAGCACATCTGCCGCTCGACCGCGACGGCCTCGGAGTTTCTCTACACGGTCAATGCCTTCGCCGATCTCCATCGCCGTGTCATCATCGCGGCCGACAGAGCGCCGGGCGCGCTCGAAGGCCTGGGCGCCGACGTGCGCTCGCGGCTGGCGGGTGGGCTGGTGGTCCAACTCGGACGGCCCGACCGGGAAACCCGGCTTGCGATCCTGCGCCGCCGCGCCCTGGACTTCGCCCGGCTTCGCCCTGACGTGTCGCTACCGGAAACGGTACTGGAGCGCATTGCCGAGATGGAAGACGTTTCGCCGCGCGAAATGATCGGCATCTTCACCAGACTTGCGACCTATGCGGACCTGACCAAGAAGCCTGTGACGCTGGAAATGGCGTCGGAGGCAGTGGGCGCGGGCCTGGCGCCCGTGGGCAAGACGTCCATCGAGGACATCCAGCGCAAGACCGCGGAGTACTACAAGCTCGACGTGCGCGAGTTCTCTTCGCCGCAGCGGGCCAGGCGCGTGGCGCGCCCGCGGCAGGTCGCGATGTACCTCTCGCGGAAGCTGACGACGCGGTCGCTGCCCGAGATCGGCAGGCGTTTCGGGGGCAGAGATCATACGACGGTGTTGCATGCTTGCCGACGCGTGGAGGCACTTTGCCTGGAAGACAGCGCCTTCCGCACCGAAGTGGACTTTCTGCGCAGCCTGTTGTCGCGCCGGACCGACGTCTGAGGCCGATAGCGGCTTGAAGGTGGAGGGGCGGAAGACCTAGCATCCCTGCTCTGTGGGGGAGGGTGTGGGGTGTTTGCGGCAGTGATGGCAATGGCGCTGGTGGCGCCATGGGCGCACGACGCCCATGCGCCGGCGCCGATTCCAAGCTGCCGCCAGGCCGGCGAGCTGATCTACCGCGACGAAGTTCAAGGCGAAGACCGAAAAGCGCGGTTCACCTCGGGGCTGGATGCCGCGCGCCAATGCCTGAAGGACGGCGGCGGTCTGCAAGGCCAGATCATGATCGGACAGGCCGAGTTTGCTCTGGGCAACAGGGAGGCCGCGCTCGCGGACTTCCAGGCGGCAGTGCGGCTCGCCCCCAACGACCCGGACGTGTTGTACGACGTGGGCTACACCGACAACGCTCTCGGAAAATACGGCGACGCGATAGCGGAGCTTACCGAGGCGCTGCAATACGCCCCCAACAGCGCCGCGACCCTGATGGAGCGCGGGGAAGCTTATCTCGAGCTGAAGAAGTATGCCGAGTCGATCAAGGACTTGGACGCGGCGATCGCGCTGGCCCCCGACAATGCCGACTACTACATCGAACGCGGGCTGACCTATCTGCGCAGCGGGAATTACGAAAAGAGCATTGCGGACGCCACCAAGGCGCTCCAAATCGGCGGCACGGGCGACGGGGCCGCGCACTATAACCGCGGCATCGCGCTGGCAGCGCAAAAGAAAATCGACGAGGCGATTGCCGATTTCAGCGCCGCCATTCCGCTCTACGACGATCCGAGCGACGTGCTTCGAGACCGCGCGGACGCCTATCGATCCAAGCACGAGTTCGCCGCGGCGATCAAGGATCTGGATCAGGCGATCGGCCTGCATGGCGACCAGCCCGAGGACTACAACACGCGGGGCAACGCCTATCTCGAGCTCGACGATGCCGCGCATGCCCTCGCCGACTATAACAAGGCGATCGCATTGCGGCCTTCGGAGGCGGGTTACTATTTCAACCGGGCCCTGGTCTATCGCAGTCAGGAGCGGTACGCCGACGCGATTGCGGATCTGAACACCGCCTACGCTCTCGATCCCAATGATGCGGACATCCCGCTGAACCGCGGCTGGGACTACTATCTGATGAATCGCTACGACGATGCGATCGCGGACTACAACCGCGTCCCGCAAAGCGCGCGCGAACAGTATCTCTTTGCCGTGATAGACCGCGGTGAAGCCCAGGCTGCGAAAGGCGACCTGGAAGCCTCGATCCGCGACGAGAGCGCCGCAATCGCGCTGGATGGACAGGCCTCCAGGGCCTTGGTCGACCGTGCCCGCGCCGAGAGGCAATTGTCGCGCCTCGCGCCCGCGGCGGCCGATCTCGAGCGCGCCATCGCGATCGAGCCCGATGGTGCGGACGCCTATCAACTGCGCGGCTTGATGCGCCTGGACAAGGGCGACATCGATCCTGCATTGGCGGATCTGCGAAAAGCGCAATCGCTGAACCCGAAGGACGACGCGATACAGATCAACCTCGGCTGGGCGGAATACCGCAAGCAGGACTTCGACGGCGCCATCCGCGAGGAGTCGGCCGCGTTGGCATTGGATGCCGACAACGTCGTCGCCCATTACGACCGCGCCCTGGCCTATGTCGCGCGCAAGGATTGGGACAAGGCGCTGGCCGACTTGGATGCCGCGATCAAGGCGAAACCGGACGACCCGGAGTTCGCAAACGAACGCGGCTTCGTCGAGAGCAATCAGAACAAGCCGCTCGAGGCCGTTCAGGATTTCGAAAAGGCGGCCAGCCTCGATGCCGCCAATGCGCTCTACCCTTTCAACATCGGGGTCACGCGGATCGATCTGGACGATTATGCGGCCGCCCGCTCCGCCTTCGACAAAGCCATCACCCTGGATCCGAAAAAAGCCGAGTCCTACATGGACCGCGGCTTCGCCGAGGTGATGCTGAACAAGTTCGATGACGCCGTGCGCGACGAGGACAAAGCGATCGCTCTCGCGCCTGATGCCTTCCGTGCCTATTACGACAGGGGCTTGGCGCGCCTGCGCTCCGGCAACGCCCGCGATGCGCTTGCCGATCTGACGAAAACCGTCGCGCTCGATCCGCAATTCGAGCTCGGTTGGCACCGTCGTGCGGAGGCTTACGGCCAGCTCGGCAACTACGATCTGGCGCTCGCGGATTACGCCCGCGCCATCGGCCTCAGCCCGGCCAATCCGCAGCTTTTCAACGAACGCTGCTGGCTGCGCGCCACCTTGAACAGGGACCTGCCGCAGGCGTTGGACGACTGCAACCAGGGCCTCAAGCTTTCGCCGGACGCTCCTGCAATCCTCGACAGCCGCGGCTTCGTCTATTTCCGCATGGGCGATCTGGACAAGGCGCTGGCCGACTACAACGCCGCGCTCGCCAAGGCACCCGGCTTGGCGAGTTCGCTGTTCATGCGCGGTGTCATCCAGCTTCGAAAAGGCGCCACCGAGCTTGGACAGGCCGATCTGGCCGCGGCGCGCGCGGCATCGCCCAAGGTCGGCGACCTCTATGCCGGCTATGGCGTGAAGCCCTGATTCCGGCCTCGGAAAAGGGCCGTTTCGGCGCTCCGTGATTCGGCCAAAAAGCCGCGGAAAAGCTGTTTTCTTTCGCCTCCGCCTGATATAGTTCGCTGCTTGAGTCCGGGTCGTTTCGGAGCCAGGCCAAGCTAGGGTTTCCCCAGGCCGCGAAGGCTGCCGGAAACGACCATTTTCAGCGAACGGAACGGCAGCCAAAGCCTATGAAAATCAACGTCGAGCGCGGCGCCTTTTTGAAGGCGCTCAACCACGTGCAGAGCGTCGTCGAGCGGCGCAACACCATCCCGATCCTCTCGAATGTCATGATCGAGGCGGCGAAGGGACAGCTCAAGCTGACCGCGACCGATCTGGACATCGAGATCGTGGAATCGCTGCCGGCGGACGTCTTGCGCAACGGCGCCGCGACGGCTCCGGCGCATATGCTCTACGACATCGTCCGAAAGCTCCCCGAAGGGGCGCAGGTCCAGGCGGAACTGCTCACTGCCGAGGGTGGCCGTCTCGCGGTCTCGGCCGGCCACTCGCGCTTCGAGCTCGCGTGCCTGCCCAAGGAAGATTTTCCGCAGATGGCGGCAGGCGCCCTGCCCCACCGCTTCCGACTGGCCGCCGACGAACTCAAGCGCGTCATCGACAAGACGCGTTTTGCGATCTCGACCGAGGAGACGCGGTTCTATCTCAACGGCATCTATCTGCACGCCACAAAGGAAGACAAGGCGCGCGCGCTGCGCGCAGTCGCGACGGACGGTCATCGTCTGGCACGGTTCGAGCTCGACATGCCGGACGGCGCGGGCGACATGCCGGGCGTGATCGTGCCGCGCAAGACGGTGACCGAGCTTCGCCGCCTGCTGGACGATGCCGACGGCGCCATCGAGATCTCGCTCTCGGACACCAAGATCCAGTTCGGCTTCGGCGGGCTGGAGCTGACGTCCAAGCTGATCGACGGAACCTTTCCGGACTATCAGCGCGTCATTCCCTCGGGCAACGACAAGGTGCTCTCCGTCGAATCCAAGGAGTTCGCGCAGTCGGTGGACCGCGTTTCCACCATCTCCGCCGACAAGACCCGCGCGGTGAAGCTCAATATCGGCAAGGACAAGGTCACGCTGTCTGTCGTCAATCCGGAAAGCGGCACCGCGACCGAAGAACTCGGCGCGACCTACAGCGCATCGCCGATCGAGATCGGCTTCAACGCGCGCTACCTGCTCGACGTCACGGGCCAGATCGAAGGCAAGGATGTGCGTTTCCTGCTTTCCGATGCGGGTTCGCCCACCATCATCGAAGACACCGAGGACAGCCGCACGCTCTACGTCCTCATGCCCATGCGGGTGTGATTTTGGCCGTTGGAGGACATGATCCGCGCCCCGCCGGCGCGCCGTCGCCCTTCGAGGCGCCGCTTTGCGGCGCACCTCAGGGTGACGGTTTGAACTCGGATCGTCATCCTGAGGTGCGAGCGCGGGAGACTTCGATGGCGCAGGCGCGCCTTTCGGTCAATCGGCTCGGTCTCACCAATTTTCGCTCCTATGCGAGCGTCGAGATCGCGGTGGAAACGGCGCCGGTCGTAATGGCCGGCCCCAACGGCGCAGGCAAGACCAACGTCCTGGACGCCATCTCGCTTCTTTCGCCGGGGCGAGGGCTTCGCGGCGCGCGCCTGGGCGAGCATACGCGGCAGGGGCCTTCGGCAGCGTCCGAGGCTTTGTGGGCCGTGGCCGCCACAATCACCCGCGGCGGCGAAAGCTATGACATCGGCACCGGGCTTGTGTCCGCGCAAGGTTCCGAGCGGCGCCAGGTACGGCTCAACGGAGCGCCCGCGTCCAGCTCCGCCGATCTCGGCGACGTCGTGCAGATGCTGTGGCTGACGCCCGCGATGGATCGGCTGTTCCTCGAAAGTGCCAGCGGACGGCGCAAGTTCCTGGACCGGCTGGTGCTGGGCTTCGACAGCACCCATGCCCGCTCCGCAACGCGCTATGAGACGGCCATGCGCGAACGCGCGCGGCTGCTCAAGTTCGGGCCGCGCGATTCGGCTTGGCTCGACGGGCTGGAAGCCGAGATGACGCAAGCCGGCATCGCCATGGCTCTGGCGCGGCGCGAGACCGTGGCCCGCCTCAACCGCGCGCTGGCGGAACGCGGCGGAGCTTTCCCTGCCGCGCAGCTTTCGCTCGAGGCCGACATCGGGGCGGAGAGCCTGAGCGCCGATCTGGCGCGCGCCCGCATGCGCGATGCGGAAGCGGGACGGACGACCGTCGGTCCGCACCTGACCGACCTTGCCGTGCGCCATACGCAAAAGCGCAGCGACGCGCGCCAATGCTCGACCGGCGAGCAGAAGGCGCTGCTCATCTCCATCGTTCTGGCCGACGCGCGCGAACTGTCGCGGGCCCGCGGCGGCTTGAGCCCAATCCTGCTGCTCGACGAGATCGTGGCGCATCTTGACGGCGTGCGCCGTGCCGCGCTGTTCGAGGAAATCCTCGATCTCGGGGCCCAGGCCTGGATGACGGGCACCGACATCGAGATGTTTGCGCCGCTCAAAAACCGCGCCCAGCTCTTTCGCGTCGCGGACTCGCATCTGCACGCATCGGATTGATCCTCATGTCTTCTGCCGCCATGCCCAACCCCAACGAATACGGCGCCGATTCGATCAAGGTGCTGAAAGGCCTCGATGCCGTGCGCAAGCGGCCGGGAATGTATATCGGCGATACCGACGACGGCTCGGGCCTGCACCACATGGTGCACGAGGTCGTCGACAATGCGATCGACGAGACCCTGGCCGGCCATGCCGACCGCATCGACGTCGTGCTGAACGCCGACGGCTCCTGCACCGTGCGCGACAATGGCCGCGGCATCCCGACGGGCATCCATGCCGAGGAAGGCGTCAGCGCCGCCCAGGTCATCATGACCCAGCTCCATGCCGGCGGTAAGTTCGAGCAGAACGCCTACAAGGTCTCCGGCGGGCTGCACGGCGTGGGCGTCTCGGTCGTCAATGCGCTGTCGGAGTGGCTCGACCTGCGCATCTGGCGCGACGGCAAGGAGCATTACATGCGCTTTGCCGATGGCGAGCCCGTGGCGCCGCTCAAAGTCGTGGGCGATGCGGCCGGCCGCAGGGGAACCGAGGTGACCTTCCTTCCCAGCACCAAGACATTCACCAAGACCGAGTTCGACTACGCGACCCTGGAACATCGCTTGCGCGAACTGGCGTTCCTCAACTCCGGCGTCACGATCGTGCTCAGCGACCAGCGCGGCGTGGAGAAGAAGGAAGTCACGCTGCATTATGAAGGCGGTCTCGAAGCTTTCGTGCGCTATCTCGACCGCACGAAGAACGCCCTCATTCCCCAGCCGGTGATGATCCATGCCGAGCGGGAGGGCATCTCGGTCGAGGTCGCGCTGACCTGGAACGACTCCTATCACGAGAGCATGCTCTGCTTCACCAACAACATCCCGCAACGCGACGGCGGCACCCATCTGGCCGGATTCCGCGCCGCTCTGACGCGCGTGGTGACGAAATACGCCGATGAGAGCATGGGCGCGAAGAAAGGCGACAAGGTCGCGCTCACCGGCGACGATTGCCGCGAGGGGCTGACCTGCGTGCTCTCGGTCAAGGTGCCCGATCCCAAGTTCTCGTCGCAGACCAAGGACAAGCTCGTCTCCTCCGAAGTGCGACCCGTCGTCGAGAGCGTGGTGCTCGAACGTCTCGGCCATTGGTTCGAAGAGCATCCGCCCGAGGCCAAAGCGGTCGTCGGCAAGGTCGTCGAAGCGGCGCTCGCTCGCGAAGCCGCCCGCAAGGCGCGCGAACTGACCCGGCGCAAGGGCGCGCTCGACGGCGCGTCGCTGCCCGGCAAGCTGGCGGACTGCCAGGAGCGCGATCCCGCCAAATGCGAGCTCTTCATCGTCGAAGGAAACTCGGCCGGTGGCAGCGCCAAGCAGGCGCGCAACCGCGCCAATCAGGCGGTCCTTCCCCTGCGCGGCAAGATCCTGAACGTCGAGCGCGCACGCTTCGACAAGATGCTGGGCAGCCAGGAGATCGCGACCCTCATCACCGCGCTCGGCACCGGCATCGGGCACGAGGAGTTCAACCCGGACAAACTGCGCTACCACAAGATCATCATCATGACGGACGCCGACGTCGACGGCGCCCATATCCGCACCTTGCTGCTCACGTTCTTCTACCGGCAGATGCCCGAGTTGATCGAGCGCGGCCATGTCTTCATCGCCCAGCCGCCGCTCTACAAGGCGGCGCGCGGCAAATCGGAGCGCTACCTCAAGGACGAGCGCGAGCTGGAGAACTATCTGGTCGCCGAAGGCACGGCGGGAGCGTCCTTCACCCTGCATACCGGCGAGACGATCGCGGGCGCCGATCTCGACGCGCTGATCGAACGCGCGCGCGCGGCGAAGGCGGCGCTCGAAGGTTTCCCGCAACACTATCCCCGCTTTGTCATCGAACAGAGCGCGATCGCCGGCGCCCTCAATCCCGAAATTCTCAATGACCGGGACAAGGCCGCCGCCGCAGCGGCCTATATCGCGCGCCGGCTGGACGCGCTGTCGGACGAACTCGAACGCGGCTGGCACGGCGAGCCGACGCCCGATGGCGGACTCAAATTCTGGCGCGAGGTGCGCGGCGTGCGCGAGACCGTGGCCATCGACGGCGCGCTCATCGGCAGCGCCGACGCGCGCAAGCTCGATCGCATGGCGGCCGAGCTGCAGGCCGCCTATCTGCGGTCCGGGACACTCAAGCGCAAGGACGAGAGCCACGAAGTCCGCGCCCCGAGCGAGCTGCTCGATGCAGTCTTCGAGTGGGGCCGCAAGGGGCTCACCATGCAGCGTTACAAGGGGCTGGGCGAGATGAACGCCGAGCAGCTGTGGGAAACCACCCTGGACGAGAATGCGCGTACGCTGCTGGTGGTCAAGGTCGAGCATGCCGACGAGGCGGACGATCTCTTCACCAAGCTGATGGGCGAATTGGTCGAGCCTCGGCGCGAGTTCATCCAGGACAACGCGCTGACCGCGGCGCTCGATGTGTGATGGCCGCGAAGCCGAAGATCTTTGACCGAAAAACGCTGCAATCGGCTTTCCAAAGACTTGGCGAACTCGCCTCCGCGGACGGCAAGGTCATCGAGATATCGGTCTACCGCGGATCGGCGCTCGTCCTGACCACGGATTTTCGCGTCGGCACCCAAGATGTCGATGCCGTCTTCGAAGCCGACCGGGGATTCGTTCGTGCCGCAGCGCACAAGATCGCTGAGGAATTCGGCTGGGACGACAATTGGATCAACGACGGCGTCAAAGGATTTCTGAGCGCGCAGGATTCCGCCCCGGAAGCCAAGTCGCTGTTCCGATCCTATCCCTCGGAGACCGGTCCGGGACTCCGGGTGTTCGTGGCCTCGCCTTCCTACCTGTTTGCCATGAAATGTCTTGCTATGCGGGCTTCAGGCGTCGAACGAAGCGCGGACGTCGAGGATATCCGGCGACTGGGTGCCATGCTTGGAATCGGCAGCGCCGAACAAGCCATCGCCGCCGTAATGCGTTATTATCCGAGCGGAAGACTTCCACCGAAGACGCGATTCGGTCTCGAAGAGATATTCGGCGGTACTGGACTGGAATCATGAGGCGAGTTGCAAATCGGCCGTCCAGCATCGCAGACATCGCCGAACGCGCGCGCTCGGGATCCCAAAGCTTCGACGCGGCGGTCCGTGAATTCCTCGATACCTGGCAGAGCCTGGCGGCGCAACAGCGCCTGAAGGCGCTCGCGGCCATGCCCGACCCAGTCGGAACCGTTCACGACGCTTATCTTGCGGCGCTGGCCGAACATTTGGCGCTTTCCAGCAATCTGACCGCTCCTTCCTGGACGGAGGAGCCGGACCGGTTTCTCACCGAGCCCTTTTTTGCAGGAGGCCTTGAGTCCCTCAAGGCAATCCTGCTCGTCGAGAGTCCCCTCGCGTTTCGCAGGCGCTTGATCTTCATCAGCGCCGACGGACTTTCGCGCCCCGTGCGCACACCCTCGAACACCGGGCTGCCGGCGACGCCGGGCAGCTGATCCGCGTTTTGCGCCTTTCGGTTGCCGGTGTAGTATAGACCTCCTTAAGGCGACGGAGGGCCAACGATGAGGGCCGGTCTTGCTCATTGTGCGGTGTTGAACGCCTGCCTCATCCTCACCTCCTGCGTCTCGGTCGAGCCGCCCGCGGCCCGCCAGGATCTGGGCGTGCAGCATGTCAGCCAGAAGAGCTACACGCTCGGCGCGACCGCCGAGGCGCGCATCGGCGACGATGTGGTGAAGGTCGAGGACTATTCCGTCTCGCAAACGGCGCTCGACGAGGTGGAGGTGACGAGCGATTTCGCGATCGAGCATCCCGCCTATTCGCACAGCTTCCGCAAGGGCGAGGTCTTTCCGCTGGCCGGCAGCGTCGATTTCGACGGCCAATCCTACGACGTCATGAAGGTCGGACACATCGGCATCGTTTTCGGCAGCGACGGCACCGTCTATCGCAAGATCGTCAACAATCTGGAGCGCACGAACAGGCGCATCCCGGCGATCCCCGTCACGATGGTCTGGGATTTCCAGGCCCAGCCGCCGGGACCGCACCTGAAGCGCAAGGTGAACCGCAAGATCGAGGCGACCGCCAAGAATTTCGAGTTGATCTTCGCGGGGCTCACGGCGGATGCGATCCGCGTCACCTACCGCGAATTCGCGCCGGACAATTCGTCCGCTGCCGGCTTCGCGCAGGAACTGAGCTATCCCATCGGCTCGAAGCAGATGCGATTCCGCAATCTCGCGATCGAGGTGATCGAGGCCAAGCCCGACCGTCTGACCTACAAGGTCGTCACGGAGTAGCTGCCACCAGCCAGCACGCCGCCGGCGGTTTGACGCCCTGCGGCGTCGCGAATCCGGCAAGTGCTGCGCGCACCACGCCGCGGATCTTCTCGCGCGTCGCGTCGTCCAGCTCTGCGGCGGCGCGCGCCAGCGGGCCCACGCGCAGCGCCTGATCCGCGGCGGCATCGAGATCCGCGCCCATGTTCATGGTGCTGTTGAGACTTTCGAGGCGGATGTTGTGGTATCCGGCGTCCACGAGGATGGAGCGCAGACGCGCATCGTCGGCAAAGGCAAAGGGGCCCGGCGCCAGCGGATCGACGGGCTCCTGCGGCGGCAGCAACGGCATCGCCGCCGCGATCGGCACCGACGCCCAATGGTTCTCCCTGGCCGCGCGCCAGCACACAAAAGCGATACGGCCGTTCGGCACCAGCGCCTTGCGGATGTTGGCGAAGGCGGCGATGGGATCGTCGAAGAACATCACGCCGAAGCGCGAAAAGACGAGATCGTGCGTCGCATGGAAGAGGTGCGTGGCGGCATCGGCCTGGAGAAAATTCACCCCGACGCCGCGGCCGCGCGCGACCTTGAGCATCGGCAGCGAAATGTCGGCGCCGGTCACGCTGCCCGACGGGCCGACCGCCTTCGCCAGCGCGTATGTCGTGGTGCCGCAGCCGCAGCCGATATCGAGCACGCGCTCGCCGGAATTCGGGTGCGCGAACGCCAGAGCCGCGTCGGAGATCGCCGCGAGCGCCTTGTCCAGCACATCCTGATAGGCCGCCCAGCGCTCGCCCACCGGGCCGTTCCAGTAATCGATCTGTTCGGCGTTGGCCGTCATCGTCCTATTTCCTCTTCTGCTGATTCCGCCGCCGCATCGCAAGAGTGCGTAGGCGCAGCGCATTGAGCTTGATGAAACCCTGAGCATCCTTCTGATCGTAGGCGCCGCGGTCGTCTTCGAAGGTGACGAGATCCTGGCTGTAGAGCGAATGCGGCGAGCTGCGGCCGATGACCGTCACGTTGCCTTTGTACAGCTTGATGCGCACCGCGCCGGCGACGAACTCCTGGCTCCTGTCGATGGCAGCCTGCAGCATCTCGCGCTCGGGCGAGAACCAGAAGCCGTTGTAGATCAGCTCCGCATAGCGCGGCATCAGCTCGTCCTTGAGATGTCCCGCGCCGCGATCGAGCGTGATCGACTCGATCGCGCGGTGCGCTGCGAGCAGGATGGTGCCACCAGGCGTTTCGTAGACGCCGCGCGACTTCATGCCGACGAAGCGGTTCTCCACCAGATCGACGCGGCCGATGCCGTTGGCGCGGCCGAGTGCATTGAGCCGGGCGAGCAGCGCCGCCGGCGACAGCCCCTCGCCGTCCACCGAGACCGCATCGCCGCGCTCGAAGGCGATCTCGACGACGCTCGCTTTGTCCGGCGCCTCTTCCGGCGACAGCGTGCGCTGATAGACGATGGACTCGGGCTCGGTCGCCGGATCTTCGAGCACCTTGCCTTCCGAGGACGAGTGCAAAAGGTTCGCGTCGACCGAGAACGGCGCCTCGCCGCGCTTGTCGCGCGGGATCGGGATCTGATGCGCCTCGGCGAACTCGATGAGCTTGCTGCGGCTGGTGAGGTTCCACTCGCGCCACGGCGCGATCACCTTGATATCGGGCTTGAGCGCGTAATAGCTGAGCTCGAAGCGGACCTGGTCATTGCCCTTGCCGGTCGCGCCATGGGCGACGGCATCGGCGCCCACTTTTTCAGCGATCTCGATCTGCTTCTTGGCGATCAGCGGCCGCGCGATGGAGGTGCCGAGCAGATAGACGCCCTCGTAGAGGGCATTGGCGCGGAACATCGGAAAGACGTAGTCGCGGATGAATTCCTCGCGCAGATCCTCGATGAAGATGTTCTTGGGCTTGATGCCGAGCAGTTCGGCCTTGGCGCGCGCCGGCGCCAGCTCCTCGCCCTGGCCGAGATCGGCCGTGAAGGTCACGACCTCGGCGCTATAGGCGGTTTGCAGCCATTTGAGGATGACGGATGTGTCGAGCCCGCCCGAATAGGCGAGCACGACCTTCTTGATGCTGGACAATCTCGAACTCCGGCAATCGAAACGCGCGACCTCTCGGCTCGAGCCGGGCGGCCGCGTCAGGCGTCGGTTTCTTTAGCCGATGCGCCGGTGCGAGGCGAGAGCCATCGCCCGGTCAGTGTGGCGGCGATTGGGAATCGACCTCGGTCGAGCCCGCGCCCGCATCCGCCATGGCCCCGCGGTTCACCCGCCCGCTTCTCCGGATAGCGGAAGAACACCGCCTGTTGAGGGCCGCTATCGCTGACGCTCACCCATTGAGTCTGGGTCGCCGCGCCGGGCATTTCCGCGGTCACCTGATAGCGCCCGGGCGGAAGCTGCATCAGCACCCACGCCGAACCGCAAAAAACAGAAGCGATAGGATTCGACTTGCTGTCGGCGACGCTCACGGTTTCGTTGCCGAGATACTGGCCATAGCCGCCGACGAACTCGAACCGCACGGGATTGTTCGTGCCCTGGGCACTTTGTCTTTCGTTGTCGCCGCTGCCGGTGCAGGTCGCGACGATGCCGTTCACGGTCGTCGGGCGGTCGAGCGGCAACTGTTCGGCCAGGGCTGCTGTGCCAGTGGTCCACGCAGCGGCGGCGACCAGCAAGGCCGCCAGCCGCGCGTTGCGCGAACGATCGAGGGATTTATCGGTCATGGTCATCTCCATGGTTATCCGCGAGGCGACTGCGTCGCTTGCTGCCCCGCGGACCCCCTTAGGAAATGTTGAGGATGGGGCTTAGGTTCCGCCGATGGAGCCGGCCGAGCAGGCCGCGAACAGGGCGCGCAGACGCTCCGTTACCGCTTGAAGCTTGACGCCCGCCTCATGGGCGACAAAGCCGATGGCCTCCTTGTCCTCGTCCTCGCGCGGATCGACGAGACCGATCAGGCGTACCATCTGCGTGGCGTGGCGCAGCGGCTCCTCCATCTGGCTCGTGATGGCGTAGACGCTCTCGCGCAGCCGCTCCCCGGCGTGCGGCGCTTTTCCTGCCGGTTTCGCTGTCTGTTTGGCCATGGCGCGCTCCTCTGGTAGAATCCGCATCATCTGGATCGAAGGGACAGTATCAGGTGGTCGAAAAAGTATCAAGAGGTCGAAAAGCGAGAATTACCGGCACCCAGATCAGGGCCGGCCGGGCCATCGTGCGCTGGTCGGCGAACGACCTGGCGGATCAGGCCCAGATCGGCGTGATGACGGTTCGCCGGGCGGAGGCGACCGATGGCGTCCCCAACCTGATCCCCAACAATCTCGATGCCATCCAGTCCGCGCTGGAAGAGGCCGGCGTCGAGTTCATCAGTGGCGAGCTCCCCGGCGTGCGGCCGCGCAAGCGCCAAAAGACCTGAGCCCTGCGCCTACCACGTTCCGCCGTCCACCCGGATCACCTGTCCGGTGACATAGCTCGACGCGTCGGAGGCGAGATAGAGCGCCGTGCCGACGATCTCTTCCGGGCGACCGAAGCGCTGCAATCCCAGCGACTGCTCATACGTCTTGTTTTCGCGCCATACGGTCGACACATCGGTCAGGAACGGACCGGGGGCGATGCAGTTGACGCGCACCTTGGGCGCGAACGCCTTTGCCAGCGCGACCGTCATCGCATTGATGGCGGCCTTGGCGCCGCCATAGGGAACGGTGTGCGGCTCGGGCTTGAATGCCGCGGTGCTGGAGAGATTGATGATAGCGCCGCCCGCGCCCTGCACCATCCGCTCGCCCACGAGCACCGAGAGCCGGAACGGACCTTTGAAGTTCACGTCCACGATCTTGTCGAACAGCGCTTCGCTGGTTTCGCTGAGCGAAGGCGCAAGCGGCGACATGCCGGCATTGTTCACCAGGATGTCGATGCGGCCGAACGCGGCATAAGCGGCCTCCGCGAGGCGGTCGTTGTCCTCCCATTGGCCGACATGCGCCGCGACCGGCAACGCGCGGCGGCCGAGCGACTCGACCTCGCGGGCGACGTCTTCACAGGCCTGGAGCTTGCGCGAGGCGACGACGACATCCGCGCCGGCGCGCGCGAATGCCAGCACCATCTCGCGGCCGAGCCCGCGCGAACCGCCGGTGACGAGTGCGACTTTGTTGGAGAGGTCGGTGCTCAAAATCTAACCACCATATCTAGCCACCATATATTGTGTCCTCTCAAAATCCTGACAGTCGTTTTTCAGTTTCGCGATACCCCCCTCCCCCCTCTCCCCTGGGTTCCTGGTCTCACAAAACCCGGTTTTCCTCCTCAACGTGCTTCCGCACCCGGCAACCAAATCCAATTGTCATCCCCGGCCGAGCGAAGCGAGGGGAAGGGGATCCAGGAGTCACACGATAGCGATCAGGTATCGGAAATCAGAATCCAACTGATACCTGTGCTCTGTGCTCTGACACCTGGGTCCCCTTCCCTCGGCGCGCAGTCGCGCGCCTCGCCGGGGATGACAATTTGAGCAGCTCCACCAACAGCGAGATTATGCCCAACGCCACTTTGCGGTCCGCACCTTCCGGCAGGTGACGTCAAAGGAACATACAGGGAACAAGCTCGCGTCGTCAATAGCCTGACTTTATGACGGCATCCGCACCAATTCGGCGGACCTGAACTCGGCCATCCGTTCGCTCGCCCGCTGCTTGAGGCTTTCGCTCTTGAGCTGGCCGCAGGCGGCCATGATGTCGCGGCCGCGCGGGGTGCGCACCGGCGAGGCATAGCCGGCGCGGTTGACGATTTCGGCGAATTTCTCGATCTGCGCCCAGTCCGAACACTCATGCGGCGCGCCGGGCCAGGGATTGAACGGGATCAGATTGATCTTGGCCGGGATGCCGGCGATCAGCCGCACCAGCTCGCGCGCCTCGGCCAGGCTGTCGTTGACGCCTTTCAGCATTACATATTCGAACGTGATGCGCCGCGCATTCGACAGGCCCGGATAGGCGCGGCAGGCACCGAGCAATTGCGCGAGCGGATATTTCTTGTTCAGCGGCACCAGCACGTCGCGCACTTCATCGCGCACGGCATGCAGCGAGATCGCCAGCGCCGAGCCGATCTCGGCGCCCGCGCGCGGGATCATCGGCACCACGCCCGCCGTCGAAAGCGTGATGCGGCGCTTCGACAAGGCCAGACCGTCCCCGTCCGCGACGATGGCGAGCGCCGCCTTGACGTTGTCGAAATTGTAGAGCGGCTCGCCCATGCCCATCATCACCACATTGGTGAGGCGGCGGCTTTCGCCGGTCGAGGGCCAGTCGCTTAAGCGATCGCGCGCCACCATCACCTGTCCGACGATCTCGCCCGGCGTCAGGTTGCGCACCAGCCGCTGGGTGCCGGTGT
>Ga0213880_10000011_pt1 | contig 159181 bp, 148 predicted proteins | sample BarmaccoBMER_R07_FD_165047 | JGI IMG/M metagenome (GOLD analysis project Ga0213880, IMG submission 165047) | Barbacenia macrantha exposed rock microbial communities from rupestrian grasslands, the National Park of Serra do Cipo, Brazil - ER_R07 ... | reverse complement strand
CGACGCGAGGCACCGCTTCGCGGTGCGCCTCAGGATGACGGTATGATCGAGAGCGCGTCACCCTGAGGTGCGAGCGTAGCGAGCCTCGAAGGGCGACGCGATCACGCCGCCTTCGCCAGTTTCGCCAACTGCCCCACCAGCGCGGCGGCGCCTTTGAGGCGCTGTTCCGGGGACGGCCAGTCGCGCGCCACGACCACCTTCTGATCCGGACGCACTTTCATCGTGCCCTGATGCTCGGCGATGAGGCGCACCAGCGCGCCGGGATTGGGAAACTGGTTGCCGCGGAAGGCGATGGTGGCGCCCTTGGGCCCTGCCTCGATCTTCTCCACCTGCGCCGTGCGGCAGAGATGCTTGATCGCCACGATGTCGAGCAGGTGCTTGACCTCGTCGGGGAGCGGGCCGAAGCGGTCGATCAGCTCCGCCGCGAAGCGCTCGATGTCCTCGCGGCTCTCGATGCCCGCCAGGCGCCGGTAGAGCGACATGCGCACATTGAGGTCGGCGACGTAATCCTCCGGGATCAGCACTGCGGCGCCGATGTTGATCTGCGGCGACCAGTGCTCGGCGACGTCCTCCGCCGTGGCGCCGGAACGCATCTGCGCCACGGCTTCCTCCAGCATCTCCTGATACAGCTCGATGCCGACCTCGCGGACGTGGCCGGACTGCTCCTCGCCGAGCAGATTGCCCGCGCCGCGAATGTCGAGATCGTGGCTCGCGACCGAGAAGCCGGCGCCCAATTGGTCGAGCGATTGCAGCACCTGAAGGCGGCGGTCCGCGGTCTCGGTCAGCTTGCGGTCCGACGGCGTGGTCAGATAGGCATAGGCGCGCTGCTTGCCGCGACCGATGCGGCCGCGCAGCTGGTAGAGCTGCGACAGCCCAAACATGTCGGCGCGATGCACGATCAAGGTGTTTGCGCTCGGGATGTCGAGGCCGCTCTCCACGATGTTTGTGGAGATCAGCACGTCGATACGGCGATCGTAGAACGCGGTCATCACGTCCTCCAGCGCGCCGGACGCGAGCTGCCCATGGGCGACCGCCGCCTTCACCTCCGGCACCGTCGCCTTGATGAACTCCGCCATCTCGCGCAGATCGGCGATGCGCGGCGCGACATAGAAGCTCTGCCCGCCGCGATAATGCTCGCGCAGCAGCGCCTCGCGCACCGTGAGCGGATCGAACGGCGTGACGAAAGTGCGCACCGCGAGGCGGTCGATCGGCGGCGTGGCGATCAGCGACAGGTCGCGCACGCCGGACAACGCCAACTGCAAGGTGCGCGGGATCGGCGTCGCGGTCAGCGTCAGCACGTGCACGTCGGCCTTGAGCGCCTTCAGCCGCTCCTTGTGGCCGACGCCGAAATGCTGCTCCTCGTCCACCACCACCATGCCGAGATTGCGGAACTTGATGCTCTTGGAGAGCAGCGCATGGGTGCCGATGACGATGTCGACATCGCCGCTTTCGAGCGATGCGCGGGTCTCGCGCGCCTCCTTGGCGTCGACGAAACGCGAAAGCTGGCGCAGCTTCACCGGAAAGCCCGCGAATCTTTCGCAGAACGTGCGAAAGTGCTGGCGCGCGAGCAGCGTCGTGGGCACCACCACCGCGACCTGCTGGCCCGACATCGCCACCACGAACGCCGCGCGCAGCGCCACCTCCGTCTTGCCGAAACCGACATCGCCGCAGACCAGCCGATCCATCGGCCGGCCCTTGGCGAGGTCCTCGATGGTGTCGGCGATGGCCTTCTCCTGGTCCTCGGTCTCCTGATAGGGAAAGCGCGCGCAGAATTCGTCGTAGACACCCTGCGGCGGATCGGTCGCCGGCAGCGCCTTGAGCTCGCGCGCGGCGGCGATGCGGATGAGCTCCGCCGCCATCTCGCGCACGCGCTCGCGCATCTTGGCCTTGCGCGTCTGCCAACCCGCGCCGCCGAGGCGATCCAACTGCGCGGTGCCCTCGTCCGCGCCGTAGCGCGTCAGGAGCTCGATGTTCTCCACCGGCAGGAACAGCTTGCCGCCGTCATATTGCAGCTCCAGGCAATCGTGCGGCGCGCCGGCGGCATCGATGGTCTTGAGGCCGAGATAGCGCCCGACGCCGTGTTCGATATGCGTCACCAGATCGCCGGGCGCGAGCGACGAGGCCTCCTGCAGAAAGTTCTGCGCGCGGCGGTGGCGCGACGGCCGCACCATGCGGTCGCCCAGGATGTCCTGCTCGGAGACGACCGCGAAGTCCTGCGCCTCGAAACCGTGCTCGACCGAGAGGCAGGCGATGCCGATCGCGCCTTTGGCGAGCTTGAGCGCATCCGGCCAATCCTTGACGCGGCGGATCGCCTTCAATCCGTGGTCGGAGAGCACGCCGCCGAGCCGCTCGACCGAACCTTCGCTCCAGGCGCCGACCAGCACTTTCCTGTCGAGCGCCTTGATGTGCCCGACAGCCGCTTCGAAGACGTTGGCATTGGCCTTGCGCTCCGGCGCGAAATCGCGGCCCGGGCGCGCGCCGGCATCGACCGAGTGTTTCGACTCCGGCGCCTGGAACGGCGAGAGATCGCGCACGCGATGGCGCTCGAGCGCCGCCTTCCACTCGTCGTCGGTCAAATAGAGCTGTTCCGGCGGCAGCGGTTTGTACGGCGGCGCCTTCACCGCGTGCTTGGGATCGGTCTCCTTCTGGATCAAGAGATCCTTGCGCGCCGCATAATAGTCGCGGAACAGTTCCAGCCTGGCGTTCTTCGCTTCCTCGCTCTGATGCGACAGCAGGAACAGCGCCTTGGGCGCATAGTCGAACAGCGTCTCCAGCGTCTCGTGGAACAGCGGCAGCCAGTGCTCCATGCCTTGCGCCTTGCGCCCGGCACTCACCGCCTCGTAAAGCGGATCGTCGCTCGCCGGCCCGAAGCGCGCGACATAGCCGGCGCGGAAGCGGCTGATCGACTTCGCATCCAGCGGCGTCTCGCTCGCCGGCAGCAGTTCGATCTCGTCGACGCTGTCGCCGGAGAGCTGGGTCTCGGCGTCGAAGCGTCGGATGGCCTCGAGCGTCGGCCCGAAGAAGTCGAGCCGCAGCGGCTGCTCGCTGCCCGGCGGCCACAGATCGACGATGCCGCCGCGCAGCGCGAAATCGCCCGGCTCGCGCACCGTGCTCGCGTTGACGTAGCCGTTGGCGGCGAGAAAGGCCGTGAGCTTGTCGTAACCGATGTCCTTGCCGATCCGGGCGTGGAAGCTCGCGCTTTCGATCGCCGCGCGCGGCGGCACGCGCTGGAGCAGCGCGTTCACCACCGTCACGACCACGGCCGCGCCTTGGAGCCGCGTCAGCGCCGCCAAGGTCGCGAGCCTTTCGCTCTCGATATCGGATTTGGGCGACATGCGGTCGTAGGGCAGACAGTCCCAGGCCGGGAAATGCCGCACCGCAAGGTCGGGCGCGAAGAACCTTATGCTTTCGACCAGGGCCGCGGCGTGCAGTTCCTCCGTCGCGACCAGCACGACAAGGCCGTTGCCGCGCTGCGCGGCCTCAGCCGCCAGATAGGCGTCGTAGCCGCCCGGCACGCCGGTGACGGTGAGGCGGCCGGGCTCGCGCGCGATATAGGTCAGACGTTCCATGTCGGGTTCTTGCGGGTGCAGAAGGCCTTGATCTTGTGGAGCAGCGGCGTGTCGTAACGTGCGGTAACTGGCGCGCCGCGGCTGAGCCAGGCGTAGACCTCCTGGTCCGGCGCATCCAGCAGCAACTCGAAGGCGTCCAGCTCGGCTTCGTTCATCGCCTCGAGGTGCGCGGCGGCGAACGATCCGAAGACGAGATCGACCTCCTTGAAGCCGCGCCGCTGGGCCCGGAACAATAGCCGTTTGCGGCGGGCCTCCTGCGAGCCGCCTTTTTCAGGTTGGGTCATGGGGTGGATATAGCGATGCGTGAACGTGACAACAAGCGAACTCAAAAATCCTCCCCGTTTACGGCCGCCTACGCCAAAGCTCCGGCGTGCCAAATGAGCCTCACTTGCCGCGGCGTAGCGTAAGCGAAGCCGGGGGGAGGGGGACCGCCGAAGGCGGTGGAGGGGGCGGCCGCTTGTACGATGCGAGCCAACCCGCGCTCCATCACGTCCTCGCGCAGCAGCGCTGTCCGGAACGCGCAAAGGCCGAATGATTGGTTCGCAGCAAAAGAGGCGCCCCGCTTCAAGATCGGAAGCCGGCACGCGTGCCCGCCCCCTCCACCGCGCTGCGCGCGGTCCCCTCCCCCGCTGCGCGGGGGAGGATCAACGAGTGCGGCATGACGCAGAGCGTCATAATCCTTATCTTCACCCCACATGCGGCCCGCGATTCTCTTTCCGCTTTTCGCCGAGACGCGAACCTTGCCGGGCGTCGGTCCGCGCATCGAGAAGCTGATCGCGCGCGTCGCGGGGACGCGGCTGATCGATCTCATCTTCGACCTGCCCGCCGGCGTGATCGACCGTTCCTGGCGGCCGAAGCTGATCCGCGCCGAGGCCGGACGCATCGCCACCTTGCTGCTCAACGTGCTCGAGCATGTGCGCCCCGCGACGCCCAGCCGGCCCTGGGTGGTGCGCTGTTCGGACGACACCGCGCTGATCGATCTCGTCTTCTTTCACGCGCGGCCCGACTATCTCAAATCGGTGTTGCCGGTCGGCGCGCAACGTCTGGTCAGCGGTCGTGTCGAGCGCTTCCGCGAGGCGTTGCAGATGCCGCATCCGGATTATGTGCTCGATCCGGCAAAGGCGGCCGAGCTTCCGCTGCACGAGGCGGTGTATGCGCTGACCGAAGGCCTGCCGGCGAAGTCGCTGCACAAGGCGGTCCGCGCCGCGCTCGACAAGCTGCAGCCATTGCCGGAGTGGCACGATGCGGCCATGCGCAAAGCGCGCGGCTGGACATCGTTCCATGAGGCGCTGCAGGCCGCGCACGCACCGGTCCGCGAAGATGATCTCGCGCCGACGACGCCGGCGCGCCGGCGCCTCGCCTATGACGAATTGCTGGCGAACCAGCTTGCGCTTCACATGATCCGCGCGCGCCTGAAGACGCCGAAGGGCCGCGCGCTCGCCGGCACCGGAACTCTCAAGCGCAAGGCGCTCGCGGCGCTGCCCTTCGCGCTCACCGACGGCCAGCAGCAGGCGCTCGCCGAAATCGAGACCGACATGGCGTCGCCCGCGCGGATGCTGCGCCTGCTGCAGGGCGATGTCGGCGCCGGCAAGACGGTGGTCGCGATGCTGGCGCTGCTCAAGGCCGTCGAGTCCGGCTGCCAAGGCGCGCTGATGGCGCCGACCGAACTTCTGACGCGCCAGCACATGGCGTCGCTGGCGCCGCTGGCCGAGGCGGCGGGCGTGCGCATGGCGCTGCTCACCGGGCGCGAGCGCGGACCGGCGCGCGAACGCACACTGGACACGCTGCGGGCGGGCGAGATCGACATCCTTGTCGGCACCCATGCGCTGTTCTCCGACGACGTGAGTTTTCGCGATCTCGGCCTCGCGGTCGTCGACGAGCAGCACCGCTTCGGCGTCCATCAGCGCATGCAGCTTCAGGGCAAGGGCCCCGCCGACGTGCTGGTGATGACCGCGACGCCGATCCCGCGCACGCTTGCCCTCACTGCCTATGGCGACATGGACGTGTCGCGCATCCATGGCCGCCCGCCCGGCCGCAAGCCGGTCGAAACGCGCGTGATCTCCGACGAGAAGCTGGACCAGGCGGTCGCGCATTTGCGCGGAGCGATTGCCAAAGGCGCCCGCGCCTATTGGGTCTGCCCGCTGGTCGAGGAGTCCGAGAAGAGCGACCTCGCCGCCGCCGAAGCGCGCGCGCGCGAACTGCGCCAGGCGCTCGGCATTCCCGTCGGCCTCGTCCATGGGCGCCTGAAAGGACAAGAGCGCGACGCCGCGATGGAGCGCTTCAAGCGCGGCGAGGACAAGATCCTGGTCGCGACGACGGTGATCGAAGTCGGCGTCGACGTGCCGGAAGCGACGATCATGGTGGTCGAGCATGCCGAGCGTTTCGGGCTGGCGCAGCTGCACCAACTGCGCGGCCGCGTCGGACGCGGCGCCGGAAAATCGAGCTGCCTGCTCGTCTATCATCCTCCTTTGGGCGAGACCGCCAGGGCCCGGCTCAAGACCATGCGCGAGACCGACGACGGCTTCGTCATCGCCGAAGAAGACTTAAGTCTGCGCGGCGCGGGCGAGCTCCTCGGCAAGCGCCAAAGCGGCATGCCCGAGTTCCGGCTCGCCGATCTCGCGGCCCATTCCGACCTGCTGGCGATGGCGCGCGACGACGCGCGGCTGGTGCTCTCCCGCGATCCCCAGTTGAAATCACCGCGCGGCGAGGCGCTGCGGCTGTTGCTTTATCTCTTCGAACGCGATGAAGCTGTACGCCTGCTCAGGACGGGGTGAGATTGCCGCTTGTCCCTGTTCCAATCTATCGTCATGGCCGGGCTTGACCCGGCCATCCAGCAGCGAGCGCCAGCGAGCGGGATGACTCTGGATGGCCGCCTCAAGGGCGGCCATGACGAAGGTGTTCAAAGGCCGACGGTTATTCGCATGGCAGAGATTCGCTTTCCCGACTTCCTGCCCGCTCTCGAACGCGCGCTCGGCATGCGCATCGAGAACCTCGTGCGCCTCTCCGGCGGCGCGAGCCAGGAGACTTGGGCGTTCGACGGCGCCAGCGCGGGCGAAACGCTGCCGCTGATCCTGCGCCGCGCACCGTCGGGCATTGCGCGGACTACAGGCATTCCTCTCTCCACCGAGGCCGCCGTCATCGAAGCCGCGCGCGCCGCCGGCGTGGCGGCGCCGCGCGTGCGCCATGTGCTCGCGCCGCACGACGGCGCCGGAGACGGCTATGTGATGGATCGGCTGCCGGGCGAGACCATCGCGCGCAAGATCCTGCGCGACGATGCATTCGCCGGTGCGCGGGCAAAGTTGGCGCGCGAATGCGGCCGGTCGCTGGCGCGCATCCACCGCGTGGAGCTTGATGATCTTCGTGCACTGCTCCCGGTGGTCGACGGGCCGGCGCAGCTTGCTTCCTATCGCGACAACTACGATGCCTTCGATTATCCGCATCCGGTGTTCGAGCTGGCGTTCCAATGGCTCGCGCCGCGCCTGATCAGGAGCGATCGCGAGACGCTGGTGCATGGCGATTTCCGCCTCGGCAATTTGCTCGTCTCTCCCGCCGGACTCGAAGCCGCGCTCGATTGGGAGCTCGCCCATATCGGCGACCCGCTCGAGGACATCGGCTGGATCTGCACGGCGGCCTGGCGCTTCGGCGTGCAGGACAAGGTGGTCGGCGGCTTCGGCGACCTCGCCGATCTGCTCGCCGGCTACGAAGAGGAAAGCGGCATCCGCGTCGCGGCCGAGGACGTGCGTCCCTGGATCGTCTACGGTTCGCTCAAATGGGGCATCATGTGCATGAAGATGTACCAGGGCTTCCTGCTCGACCGGTCCGTCGAACGCGCCGCCATCGGCCGCCGCTGCTCGGAGAACGAGATCGACCTGGTGAACATGATCGTGGGGGGAAAGTCGTGATGCTGTCCCGATTGTCATCCCCGGCGAGCACCGCGCAGCGGTGCGAGGTCAAGGGGACCCAGGCGGACAGAGCAGGCTCGTTCTCGCCACCTGGGTCCCCTTCCCCTCGCAGTGCGTACCGCACTGCTCGGCCGGGGATGACAATTTGAAGAGATGGAGAAGTCCATGATGGACCAGCCTTCGATGCGCGAACTGGTGGAGGCCGTGCGCGACTTCATCGAGCAGAAAGCCATGCCCGAGCTCAAGGGTCACACCGCCTTTCATGCTCGCGTCGCCGCCAATGCGCTGGGCATCGTCGCGCGCGAACTCGCCCAAGGCCCGCAATCGGCGGCGGACGAGCGCGAACGTCTCGCTGTCCTGCTCGGCCATGACGGCACGCTCGAAGAGCTCAATCGCGAACTCTGCCGGCGCATCCGCGACGGTGCCTTCAGCCTGGACACGCCCGGCCTCGCCGAGCATCTGACCGTCACGACGCGGGAGAAGGTTCTGATCGACCAGCCGAACTACGCCGGCTTGAAGCGCCGCTGAGCGCGAGCGCCGCGAGTGCCAGTCCTTCGCCCCAGGCGAGCGCCGCGCCGATCCAGCTGGGCGCCTCCGGCTGGGGCAAGAACAGCACCAGAAGCGCTGCGAAACCCAGCCCTTTGAGGATCGCCGGCACCAGCACATAGGCCGCGAGAAGGATGCCGAGCGTCGCCAGATCGCCGCGGCGCCGGCTGCGCATGACGACGAAGAGCGCGACGTCGCGCGTCAAGAAGCCGAGGCCGGCGGCGATGAGCGCCGGCGGCCCCTGCATGTCGGGATGCGCCAGTTCCAGCCGCGCGACCGCGGCCGCGGCGCAGACCAGCGCCGCCGCATAGGCCATCATCCAGGACTGCAGGCCGCCAAAGAAAGCGCCCAGCCGCGCCGACGAGAGCTGGCTTCCCAGCCAGCGGTAATGGACGCGGTCCTTGGGCTCGAGGATCACCATCGCATAGGTCAGGATCGCATACGCCGCCGTCGCCAGAAGAAGACGCAGCGCCACGGCGTCGTAGCCTGCAACCAGCCGGTTCGTCGGCAGCCAAGCATCGAACCCCGCGACATAGAGGCCGATGAAAACGAGGAATGCGAGCCAGACCGCGATCCCGTTGCGCATCATGAGCTCGAGGCGCATCTCGCGATAGCAGCCGGTCACGATCCATCCGGCGAACACCGCCAGCGAGGCCAGCAGGAACACCCGCGCATCGAGCCGCACCCCCCACCACACCAGGTCGTTCCACGGGGCGGCCGGCGCGACGCGGGCGACACTCCAGATCTGGTGGACCGCCAGCGCTGCGGCGAGCCCCACCGCCTGGTAGACGAACACGTCGAGGCGCGAATGCGACTGGCGCCGGCGCACCGCGACAAGGCTTGCGAGGAATGCGGCTGCCTGTGCGATTACGCCGACGGCGACGTAGTACACAAGGTCGGCCGCGGCGGCGGCCGCGCCGCGACGCATGGCCGCGTCGCCGACGATGACCGCCAGGCAGAGGGCGCCGCCGAACCAGTTGAAGCTCGTCGCGCCGAACAGCTTGCCCCACATCATGGCGCCCGGCCCCAGGGCGCTCAGCCGCTGCATGTCCCAGGTGCGGTCGCGGATCTCGCTCACCACGGCGGTCGCCGCGTTGCGCGTACCCCAGACCACGACGACGATGGCGAACAGCCAGCGCGCCGCGTCGGCCGGCGTCTGGTTGATGTCGCCCGACACCGCCGCGGCAAAGAAGGCGAGCGCGAGCAGCACCGCCATGAGGATCATGCGCCTGGGCGTCAGCTCGATCCAGAGATTTCGCTGGAACTCCGGGTTCATGGCTTGCGCGTCTCCGCGAAATAGAGGTCTTCGAGCGCCTTGCTCGACTCCGCGAAGCTCGAGACTTCGAAGCCCGCCGCCAGCAGGTCGCGCACCAGCTTCGCGCGCGCGCCGGGATTGCGCGTGAAGGTGAAGAGCGCGTGATGCTGGTCGCATTCGACGACGTCGAGGCCGGCGCGGGCGGCGAGGACATCGCGCAGGTCGCTGCGCGCGGTGGCGATCTCGAGCAGATAGCGCGGCCGCTCCACGTCGCGCACCTTGATCGCCTTGCCGCCGACCAGGCGGCCGCCCTCGATGATGAGCATCTCCGAGCAGTAATCCTCGAGCTCGGCCAGGATGTGCGACGACACCACCAGGGTCATGCCGCCCTCCTTGAGCGCGACCAGCAGCGCCGAAAGATCGCGCCGCGCCTGGGGATCGAGGCCGGCCGCGGGCTCGTCGAGCAGCAGCACGCGCGGCTCGTGCACGATGGTCTGCGCGATGGCGAGCCGCTGGCGCAGCCCGCGCGACAGCTCGCCGGCTTGCTGCTGCGCACGCTCGCCGAGGCCGACGCGCATCGCGGCCTTGGCGGCGGCGGCGCCGGCAGCCTCAGGCGCGATGCCGTGGACACGGGCGGAATGGATCAGGCAGCGCTCCACCGAGAGCGAATCGTAGAGCCCGTGGAAATCCGGCAGGTAGCCCAGCCGCGCGTGGATCTCCCGCGGCGCCAGGGTGGTGTCGAGGCCGCCGATCGCGACATGGCCGGCATAGGGGACTTCCAGAGCCGCGAGGCACCGCAGCAAGGTCGTCTTGCCCGCGCCGTTGGGCCCGACCAGCGCGGTGATGGTCCCGGGCGCGACCGTGAACGAGACGCCGTCCAGCGCCCTGACCGAAGGGTATTCGAAAACCAGGCCGGAAACTTCGATCATGCGACGCCGAACGCCCCGAAGCACCTTAGCAAGGTGCACCCGAAAGTTATATCGTCTTTCCGGATTGGGGCAGCAGTGAGGAGCCATGCGCATTGCGATGATCGGGACGGGCTATGTCGGCCTGGTCTCCGGCGCCTGCCTCTCGGAATTCGGTCACAACGTCGTCTGCATCGACAAGGACGCCGCCAAGGTCGAGGCGCTGCGCCAGGGCGTGATTCCCATTTTCGAGCCGGGCCTCGAGGAAGTGGTCGGGGCGAATGCGCGCGCCGGGCGGCTCACCTTCGAGTCCGCCATGGCGCAGGCGGTCTCGGAGGCCGAGGCCGTGTTCATCGCCGTCGGCACGCCCAGCCGCCGCGGCGACGGCCATGCCGACCTCAGCTATGTCTTCGCGGCGGCGGAAGAGCTCGCCTGCCATCTCCGCGACTACACGGTGGTCATCACCAAGTCGACCGTGCCGGTCGGCACCAGCCACCAGGTCAAGCAGATCATCGCCCGCGCCCGCCCCGACGCGCGGTTCGACGTCTGCTCCAACCCGGAATTCCTGCGCGAAGGCTCGGCGATCGAGGATTTCCGCCGGCCGGACCGCGTCATCGTCGGCTGCGACAGCGACCGTGCCCGCGACGTGATCCGCGAGATCTACCGCCCGCTCTATCTGCACGAGACGCCCATCGTCTTCACCAATCCGGAGACCTCCGAACTCATCAAATACGCGGCGAACGCGTTCCTGGCGACGAAGATCACCTTCATCAACGAGATCGCGGATCTCTGCGAGAAGGTCGGCGCCGACGTCCAGGACGTGGCGCGCGGCATCGGCCTGGACGGCCGCATCGGCGCGAAGTTCCTCCATGCCGGTCCGGGCTTTGGCGGCTCGTGCTTTCCCAAGGACACCTTGGCGCTGCTCAAGACCTCGCAGGACCATGAGGCGCCGGCCCGCATCGTCGAAGCCGTCGTCGCAGTCAACGAGGAGCGCAAGCGCCGCATGGCCGGCAAGATCGAAGCCGCGTTCGGCGGCGTCCGGGGCAAGACGGTCGCCGTGCTCGGCCTCACCTTCAAGCCCAACACCGACGACATGCGCGACGCGCCGAGCCTTGCCATCGTGCCGCAGCTCCAGGCCGCGGGCGCGACGGTGCGCGCCTACGATCCCGAAGGCGGCAAGGAAGCGCGCAAGCTGCTCGACGTGACGCTCTGCGACAGCGCCTATGAGGCGCTCGACGGCGCCGACGGCGTGGTGATCCTCACCGAGTGGAACGAATTCCGCGCGCTCGACGTGGCGCGCATGAAGGCTCTCCTCAAGCACCCCCTGATGGTCGATCTGCGCAACATCTACCGCCCGGCGCATATGGCAGCGGAAGGCTTCACCTATGTCAGCATCGGGCGCGCCATGGCGGCGCCGCAATGATGCGCGCCGTGCTCCTCGCGCTGGCTGTGTGCGTCGCGCAGGCGTCGCACGCCTCGCCGGCCTGCGACGGCGTGGAGCGCAATGGAGGCGGCGAACGCGCCTTGCACACACTGCACGACGAAAAGGCGCGCGCGTTGCGCTCCTTCCTCTATGACGGCTGGGAGATCAGCGAGATTGCCCTTTCCGGCGGTTCGCGCGCATTCGTTTTCCTTTCTCCCGACAAGACCGTGGCGGTGTGGCGCGGCGCCTGGACGCTCGATGAGATCAGCCAGGCCAAGGAATGGACCGTCGAGAACGCGCCCGGCATCCCCAACCAGCTGGCGCGCTGCTTCGCGGTGCAGGTGACGCGCGAGCACGCGCCGTGAGAGACTCATCGACGAATTTCCCTCTCCCCCACTTGGGGGAGAGGGCAAGGGTGGGGGGCGGATGTCAGGTATCAGGGATCAGAAATATGCTGATACAGAGCGTCTGATACCCGATACCTGTTTCCCGGCTCCCCCTCACCCCGGCCCGCTCCCCCGCTGAAGAAGCGGGGGAGAGGGAGGTTTGAGCTTGAATCCAAAATCCGGGTTGCATCCGGACATAGCTCCGCCGGTCATGGGAGCGAGGATTTTTTTCGCGGGTTCTGTTTCAGGGGGAACGCGCTTTATCGCGCGCTGCTTTTCGGCATCGTTTCGTCCTGTCGCACCTGTGGGGATTTAGCGGAAATGGGATTTGGACCGTGACGGTTCAAGGGGGTCCGCGAAATATATTTTCGGCTCGGAATTCTTCGCCCAAGTCCTTGAAGACTATAGACGAACAAAAATGACGCCTGTGAAATTTGTGCATCGCAGCAAGCGGCGAAAATTATTTTTTTGGCGGCGTTTCGCAATCACGAATGAGGAGAATGCTCAGTCAGATCTGCGCATGCAGCCGGAGCGCCAGGATCGACACCGGCCCGCGGTCGCGGTTGTAGGCGGGATTGGCGACGAACTGATAGTCCGCGCTCGCGTTCAACCAGCCGGTCACGGCGGCGTTGTAATAGGCTTCGAGGATGTCCTCGGTGCCGTAGTGCGGCAGCCGTCCGTCGCCGATGAGGATGCCCAACCCGCCCGCCGCGAAATAGCTGCGCGCGGAGCGTGACAAGCCGTTGACCACCGCCGCGAGGCCGAACGTATCGTCATTGCGTCCCCAACGCGTGCCCTTGAGCGACAGGCCGGCCGCGAGCGAGCGGTCGATCTCGGTGAATTCGTACGCTTCCTTGCTGCCGTCGTTCAGGCTGGCGCGCAGAAAGGCGCCGAGGTCGTCGGCGATCTCCTGTTCGAGATTGAGTGCGCCGCCGCCGCGCGAGGCGTATTGGCGAACGAGTGCGGTATCCGGCGTGGTGCCGGTGGCCTGTCCCAGCGCGACCGCGCCGCGATAGCCGCCCATGCGGCCGCGATTGAGAAATCCGAGCAGCCTGATCTTGCCCGCGCGGCCGAACAGCCGAAGCCGCGCCTCGCCTTCGCTCACGAGCTCGAACTGGCCGAAGCCCGTTTCGAGCTCCGTCGAATTGGGCACGCGCGAAAGATCGAACAGCCCCAGCCGCAGCGTCCATCGATCCTGCGTCCATTCCGCAGCCGTCCCGTAGCTGTAGCCCCAGGCGTCGGCGGCGTAGTCGAAGGCGCCGGAATCGATCAGCGACCAGTTGAGGAAATCGCTCTTCGGGTCGTGGGCATAGGAATTGGCGTCGAAGATATCGGTCACCGACATTTTGCCGGCGGTGATCACGAGGGAATTGGCGGTGCGCGTTCCCGCGATCTGGTTCTGCCCGTCCTCGAGCGTCGTGCTGTCGCCGCCCAGATCGAAGGACTGTCGGAAGAACAATCGCTGCAGGCGGAAATAAGGATCGCTCTTGCCGACCTTGTAGGCTTCGCCGCTGGCGAAACCGGCGAGGCCCAAGGTATCGCTGAGCCCGAAGCCCTGATCGACTTCCGGATCGGCATAGAGTTCGCCGCCCCGCCACAGCCGCACGCCGAGAAAGGCCGTCAGGTCGAACGTCTCCTCGCCCACGCTTTCGGGGCTCAAGCTGTTCGTGCCCAGATACGGCGAGTGGAAGGCGGGGTGATATTGATCGACGAACGTCGCCTGCGCATGCAGCGACCAGGCGTCATCGGCCCGCGCCGCAAAGGGCGACGCGAGCGCAAAACAGAAGATCAGGCGTTGAACCGTCTTTCCCATTCCAGAGCCGAACGCACGATCTCGGTCAGGTCGTCATGCCGCGGTTGCCATTTCAAAACGGTCTTGATCCGTGTCGGATCCGAGATCAGGGTCGGCGGATCGCCGGGGCGGCGCGGGCCTTCGCGCACCGGCAGCTTGCGGCCGAGCACCTGCTCCACCGTCGCGATCACCTCGCGCACGCTGGCGCCGTGGCCGTAGCCGCAATTGTAGGCGGTGGGCCCGGCGCCCGCCCGCAGCGCGTCCAGCGCCAAAAGATGCGCCTCGGCCAGATCGCTGACATGGATGTAGTCGCGCACGCCAGTGCCGTCGGGCGTCGGATAATCGGTGCCGAAGATGTCCAGATGCGGCACGCGGCCGAGCGCCGCTTGGGCCGCGCGCTTGATGAGATGGGTGGCGCGCGGGCTCGACTGGCCGGTGCGGCCTTTGGGATCGGCGCCGGCGACGTTGAAGTAGCGCAGCACCATCGGCTTGAAATCGTGCGCGCGCGCGGCGTCCTCCAGCATCCACTCCGTCATCAGCTTGGAGCGGGCATAGGGGCTGATCGGGTTCTTGGGCTCGTCCTCGCGAAGCGGCTGGCGTGCATTCTCGTCATAGACCGTCGCCGTCGAGGAGAAGATGAAATGCCGGACGCCGGATTCGACGCAAGCCTCCATCAGCGAACGCGAGGCCACCGTGTTGTTGGCGTAATAGGCGAGCGGCTTGGCGACCGATTCCGGTACCACGATGGAACCCGCGAAATGGATCACCGCATCGACGCCGTGCGCCGCGATCACCCGGCGCACCAGCGCCTCGTCGCCCGCCTCGCCTTCGACGAAGGCCGCCTTCTCGCTCACCAGCGCGCGCGTGCCGGTGGAGAGATTGTCGAGCACGACGACGTCCTCGCCGCGGTCGACGAGAGCGTAGGTGGTATGGCTTCCGATATAGCCGGCGCCGCCGGTGACGAGCACGCTCATGCGCCGGCTTTCGCCGCGGGCGCGCGGCCATAGACGTCTTCGAAGCGCACGATGTCGTCCTCGCCGAGATAGCCGCCGGACTGCACCTCGATCAGGCGCAGCGGCGCGTCGCCGGGATTTTCGAGGCGGTGCTTCTCGCCCAGCGGGATGAAGGTGGACTCGTTCTCCTTGAGGATGGAGACCTTGTCGCCGACCGTGACCCGCGCGGTGCCCTGCACCACCACCCAATGCTCGGCGCGCTGGTGATGCATCTGCAGCGACAGCCGTCCGCCGGGTTTGACCATGATGTGCTTGACCTGGAAGCGGTCGCCCGCGTCGATGGTCTCGTAACTGCCCCAGGGCCGGAACACGCGCTTGTGCTCGGTGTGCTCGCTGCGGCCGTCGGCTTTCAGCCGGTCGACCACCGCCTTGACCTCCTGCGCGCGGGACTTGTCGGCGACCAGAAGCGCATCGTCGGTCGCCACCACTACCAGGTCGCGCACGCCGACCAGCGCGATGAGCTTCCTTCCGCTGTGGACGAAGGAACCGGTGCTGTCATGGGCGATGACGTCGCCGGTCAGGACATTGCCGTCGGCGTCGCGGGCCCGGATGTCCCACAAGGCCGACCACGCGCCGACGTCGCTCCAGCCGATGTCGCAGGGCACCACGGCGGCGCGGTCGGTCTTCTCCATCAATGCATAGTCGATGGAGATGTTGGGCGAGTCCGAGAAGGCCTTGGCGTCGAGGCGCACGAAATCCAGATCGCGCTTTGCGGCCGACAGCGCGGCGCGCGCCGCCGCCAGCACGTCCGGCGCATGCAGGCGCATGTCTTCGATCAGCACGTCGGCGCGGAACACGAACATCCCGCTGTTCCAGAAATAGCCGCCGTCGTCGAGATAGGTTTGCGCGGTCGGGGCATCGGGCTTCTCCACGAAGCGCTGCACGCGATGCACGCCGTCGACTTTTTCGAGCCGCGGCCCGCGATGGACATAGCCGTAACCGGTTTCGGGCGCGCTGGGCTGCATGCCGAAGGTGACGATGTGGCCTTCGCGCGCCGCCTCAGCCGACAGCGCCACCGCTTCGCCGAACGCAGCGCCGTCGCGCACCACGTGATCGGACGGCAGCAGCACGATGACGCCTTGCGCATCGTCCTGCGCAATCATCAGAGCCGCGACGGCGGCGGCGGGCGCGGTATTGCGGCCCATGGGCTCGAGCACGATGGCGCGCGGGGTGACGCCGATTTCCTGCATCTGCTCGGCGACCAGGAAGCGGTGCGCTTCGCTGCACAGAAGCAGCGGCGGCGCGGCGCCGGGGAGCTGGCCGCGCAACACGGTGTCCTGGATCATGGTGCGCTCGCCGTCGAGCGCCAGCAGCTGCTTGGGCAGCGCCGCCCGCGACAGCGGCCACAGCCGCGTGCCCGTGCCGCCGGAAAGGATCACGGGGTAAACCGTGTGAGACGTCGTCATGGGTGTCCTTTGCGCGCCGGTTTGGTAGCGTACTCAACGGCCTCGTGCATCAATTTCCGCCGGCGTTGCCAAATGGTCGAAATAGTCGTATATTTTGACTTTCTTGAAGGATTTGGGCCATGCGCTCGTTTTCCACCGTCGACCTTTTGCGCGACCTGAAAACGGTCACCCACGCCGCGGCCAAGGCACCGGTTGCCATCACCCAGCACCGCAAGCCCCGCTTCGTTCTGATGGCAGTGGAGGACTTCGAGAAGCTGCAAGGCGGCAATCCCGATCCAAGACGCGCTTATCGAATCGAAGAGACTCCGCCTGAATTGGCAAAGCTGATCGCGAAAGGACTGGACAAAATTACCGGCAGTAAGGACACTACCGACAAATGACCATGCATCTTCTGCAACTTGCGGGGAATGCGACTGTGTACTGCGTTGGTCGAAATCGCCGGTCGAACACGGGGCAACAGTCCGAGCATGGCGCCGCTCAAAGTCACAAGATCGATCCGCCATGTGATTGCCTTCGTATTTCAGGTCATTTTGGGATCAATCGCTTTCCTTCTATTCTATCTCGTCGCGGCTGGCGTGTCGTACGCGGTCGGCTCCATCAACAAATGGCTTTCTTTGACAGCACCTTGGTTGCTAGGGGCGTCAAACTATATAGAGATCGCGCTCTTTGGGCTCGACGTGATCGCGTTCGGCCTGTTCGCGGTGTTCGAACTCGCGCACTTCGCAAGAGCGTTGTGGCGCCAATGGGTTGACGAATGATGTCCGAACTCGAACCACACTACCGCCGCACAGAAGTCATTGACCTCGACTTCTTCAGGGACAGCGCCGCAGATGCTTTGTCAACATTCGTCGGACCATTTGCGTGGGCAACGCACGTCGTCCAACACCTGTTGGCGGCATCCGTTATCGGCGCATTGACGGCCATTCGTTGGGTGAAGCACATCATAAACCTCACGCCCCCTGCGCGCCGATGATGGCGACGGAGCAGACGTTCATCGAGGGCGCGCCGCCGAGATTGTGGGTCATGCCGATGCGCGGGCTCTTGAGCTGGCGCGCGCCGGCGCGGCCCTGGAGCTGCAGGTACATCTCGTAGAGCATGCGCAAGCCGCTGGCGCCGATGGGATGGCCGAAGCATTTGAGGCCACCGTCGATCTGGCAGGGGATCTGCCCGTCGGCGTCATAGAAGCCGTTCATCACGTCCTTCCAGCCTTCGCCTTCGCGGGAGATGTGCAGGTCTTCCATCGTCACCAGCTCGGTGATCGAGAAGCAGTCATGCACCTCCATCATCGATATCTCGTCGCGCGGGTTGCGGATGCCGGCCTCGTCATAGGCCCGCTTGGCGGCGATGCGCGCGGTGTGGAAATAGGACCCGTCCCACGAATTGTGCTGGCTCTCCAGCCCGTTCGACAGCGCCAGTTGCAGCGCCTTGACGGTGATCAGATCCTTCTTGCCGAGCGCGCGCGCGATCTCGGGCGTGGTGACGAGGGCGCAGGCCGCGCCGTCCGAAACGCCGCAGCAATCGAACAGGCCCAAGGGCTCCGCGATCATCGGCGCGTTCAGGCACATCTCCTCGGTGATCGCCTTCTGCAGATGCGCCTTCGGATTCCTGGTGCCGTTGGCATGGCTCTTCACCGAGACGTGCGCGATGGCGCGCTTCAGATCGTCCTTCGCCACGCCGTGCTTGCTGCGATAGGCCGAGGCGAGCTGCGCGAAATTGCCCGGCGCCGAGCCGTTGGCGCTCCACAAGGGATTGAGCGTGCCGTTCTCGCGCTGGGGCAGGCCGCCATAACCGGTGTCCTTGAGCTTCTCCACGCCCAGCGCCAGTGCGACGTCGCACGCGCCGGCCGCGACCGCATAGACCGCGCCGCGGAACGCTTCAGAGCCGCTGGCGCAGAAATTCTCGACATGGGTGACGGGAATGTTGGGCAGGCGCAGGGCCACCGAGAGGGGCGTTCCGCCCTTGCCGACATGCTGGTCCTCCATGGCGGTGGAGAACCAGGCCGCGTCGATGCGGCTGGTCTCGATGCCGCTGTCCTGCATGGCCTCGAGATAGGCTTCGACCATCAGCTCCTCGGCGCCCATGTCCCAGCGCTCGCCGAATTTCGAGCAGCCCATGCCGATGATGGCGACCTTGTCCTTGATGCCCGTTGCCATGAGGGACTCCCGATGCGTTCTGCGGCGCAGTAAAGGGCCGACCGCCGCCAGTGTAAAGCGCTCGAATAATCGGCGTCGTTTCAAACAAAAACGTCATCGCCCGGCTTGTCCGGGCGACCAAATTTGTTCTTTTTCCTTCAAAAATGGGTCGCCCGCATAAAGCGGGCGATGACGATTTACTTGGGAAAAGGGAACACGAAGGTATCCACCGGCCCTAGCGCAGCCTGTCGATCCTCACGCCCTGACGATCTTGGCGCGGCCGCCGTGGACGTTCTTAGTGGCGTTGCGGGTGTCGATGACGAGCCTGGACCACGCGACCAGCGAGGGGTAGTCGACATTGCTGTGGTCGGTCGCGATTACCACCGCATCGAAGGCGGAGATCGTAGCCTCGTCGAACGGCGCGCTCTTCATGCCCTTGAGCTCGGGATGTTCGCGCGTCGGCATGATCTCGGCGATCCAGGGATCGTGGTAGGCGACGCTGCCGCCGCGCTCCTGGATGATGTCCATGATCTCGAGCGCCGGGCTCTCGCGCAGGTCGTCGACGTTCTTCTTGTAGGCGACGCCCATCACCAGGACGCGCGCCCCCTTCATCGGCTTGCCGTCGCTCTTCAGCGCCTCGGCAAGCGCATCGACGACGAGGCCCGGCATGGCGCGGTTGACGACGCCGGCGAGCTCGATGAAATGGGTGTCGACGTTGAACTGTTTGGCGCGCCAGGACAGATAGAACGGATCGATCGGGATGCAGTGGCCGCCCAAGCCGGGGCCGGGATAGAACGCCATGAAGCCGAACGGCTTGGTCTTGGCCGCCTCGATCACCGCCCAGACGTCGATGCCCATCTTGCCGTAGGCGATCTTGAGCTCGTTGACGAGCGCGATGTTCACGGCGCGGAAGATGTTCTCGGTGATCTTCACCGCTTCGGCGGTTTCGGTGTCGCGCACCCGGTGCACCTCGGCGAAGGCCAGCGCATAGAGCTGCTCGGCGGCCGCGCCGGAGCGTTCGTCGATGCCGCCGACGATCTTCGGGATCTTTCGCGTCTCGTAGCCGCTGCCCGGATCTTCGCGCTCCGGCGAGAAGGCGAGCAGGACGTCGCGCCCGATCTCGAGTCCGCTCTTCTCCAGGATGGGGCCGACGACCTCCGTCGTCGTGCCGGGATAGGTCGTCGATTCCAGCACCACCAGCATCCCGGGGTGGAGGTTCTTCGCGATCGCCTCGGCGGTGTTGACGACGAAGCTCAGATCGGGCTCGCGCTCGGCGTTGAGCGGAGTCGGCACGCAGATCAGCACCGCGTCGACTTCGCTCAGGCGGCCGAAATCGCTGGTCGCGGTGAAGCGGCCGGAGGCGTTCATCGCGCGCACATTGTCGCCGGCGAAATGCTTGATGTAGGTCTCGCCGCGGCGGAGCCTCTCGATCTTGCCGGGATCGATGTCGAAGCCCATGGTCGTGAGGCCGGCCTGCCAGAAGACATGCACCAGCGGCAGACCGACATAGCCGAGGCCGATGACGCCCACCCGCACGGTCTTGTCGCTGAGCCTGGATTCGAACGCGGTCATGGTCGTCTCTGCCGGATGCCGGAATGCGGTCCTACGCCCGCCATGCTTAGCAACGCGTAAAGCTAGAAGGTGGTGGTCAGCCTGGCCTCGAAGGCGCCGGTGGCGCCGTGGTCGGGCCGGGGCTGGTCGTCCTGGATGCGCGCCGCCAGGTCGAGATGCCAGGGCTTGAAGGGAATCGAGACCCGGGCCTCGCCCAGATTGACGATCACCGGCGCGGTCGTGACCACGTTGCCGGTGGTGTTGTTGGGGTTGGAGATCGCCGCATGGTGGAGCGACAGCTCATAGGACCAGTCGTGGGAATCGCTCCAGGCCGCCTGCAGCGACAACAGCCGTGAGTCGCTGTCCAGACTGAATCCCAGGGTGCGGCCGCGATAGCGCATGCCGTCGACATACTGGAAATTGTTGTACGCCGCGCCGTGATCGACATTGCCGAAGCTGAAGATGTCCACCGTCGGCACGGTGTCGGTGTATTCGAGCGTCACGCGCACGGCCTGGCGATTCACCGGCATCCAGACGCTGGCGCCGAAAAGATGGCTGGTGATCGAGTGGATGATCGGGTTCGAGTCCTCGTTCATCTCCTGGGTGTAGATCTCCCACGGCACGCCGGCGGTCTGGTTGGTGTAGTGCAGGTCGATCACGCCTTCGTCGTTGGTGCGGTTGGTGTGATTGGCCTGGTTCGTGAACTCGAAATATTCCGCGATCGGAACGCAAGGATGTCCGGTGCCGCACATCTCGTCGGTGCGCGCGATGCCGATCTGCAAGCCCGGCAGCGGATTGAAGGTGAAGCGCAGGCCGTTGTAGACGGTGTTGCGCGCGATGCGCTCGTCGTCCAGAACGCCCACCAAGAACTGCATCTGCCAGGGGCCCAGCCAGCTCAACAGGGGCGTGTGGAACGGCTCGGTGCTGATGCGCTCGATGCCCACTTGCGGGAACGGGCGCGCGTTGTTCGACAGCGAGAGCGCCGAGATCCAGCCCGGCCCCCACCACTGCGAGATGTAGCCGCCATAGACGACCGCGCCGCCGATGCGCTGGGCGATGTAAGAGCCGTCCGGATCGAAATGGGTGGTGCGGCCGTTGAAATCGCTCCAGGCGCCGACGGAAATGCGCAGCGCCGTATCGCTGTCCATGTACTCGATCGCCCATTGCGATTCGGCCTTGTTGCGGCCGAGGCCGTCGAAGCCGCGCACCACATTGGGCAGATTGGTGAAGTCGTTGCTGATCCAGCCCTTGAAAGTGTTGCGGTGCATCTGCGCGCGCGCGGCATTGAGCACCCGCCGCGCCGCCTCGCGCACATAGGCGGGCTGCGCCGCCAGCGCGACCTGGTCCTTGAGTTCGGAGACAAGACCCGCCCAAGGCAACGGCCATTGGCTGGTGATGTCGTCGACCAGCCCGGCATTGGCCAGGATCTGGATGTCGGAGCGCAGCTGCGAGTCGCCGACCTCCGCCCAGGGCGAGGCCCAGGCGGCCGCCATCCCCAGCCACAGCGCAGCCACGCCGCCGATCAAGACCCAAAAAGACTTCACGCCGCGGTCACCCAACCTCGGAAGCCGCAAACCTATGCGATCATTGGCGGAATGGAAATGGCCGAAGCCGCGTAATGTGGCCTCAGGCGAACCTTTTGAGACGGAATGGCGACAGATCGAACCGACTGCGGCCTTCCAGCGCCTCTTGCGCCAACGCCTCGCCGATCGCCGCGGAGTGCTTGAAGCCGTGACCGGAACAGGCCGAGACGAAGATCGCATTCGCACATTCCGGCAACCGATCGATCAGGAACTGGCGATCCGGCGTCAATGTGTAGAGGCAGACGGTACTCTTGACGCAGCGCGCGCCGAGGCCGCTCAGGAAGGGCGAGGCGAGGCGGAACATGGCCTGCGATTCCTGCGCCGTCGCCTCGCGCGACACCGTGTCCGGCACCGCGGTAGTTTCATAGTGCTCGGTCGCGACCTTCAGCCCGCTTGAATCGCCCGACAAGGGAAATCCGTAGATGCCGTCGGCGCTGTCCGGCAGTTCCCAGATGAAGATGGGGAAGCGGCCGGGCATGTAGGGCGCACGGTCGCCTTCGACGTCGAACCAGTGCAGGACCTGCCGATACACCTGCAACAGCGGCGCGAGCGTCGGGCTGAGCGCGGGCAGCCACGCTCCGGCCGCGACGATCGCTCTGGCGGCGCGATAGGTTCCGCGCTCCGTGACGGCACGCACGCCCTGCCCGTCGCTCTCCAGAGAAAGCAGGCGCTCGCCGCTGCGAATCTCCGCGCCATGGCGCTTGGCCAGCGCGAGCTGCGCGCGGATGCAGGCTTCGGGCCTGACGAAGCCGGCTTCGGGCTCGAAATAGCCCTGTTCGCCAGCGCGGACGCGGAATTGCGGGAAGCGTCGGCGGATCGCGTCCGTATCCAGCAGTTCATGCGTCACATGGCTGGCGCGCGCATTGGCGATGGTGTTGGCGAAGAAATCCGCGACATGGATCGAGGCGCGACTCTTGCCCGAAATCACCAATCCGCCGCATTGGGTGAGAAGCTCTTCGCCCGTCTCGCTTTCGATCTCGCGCCACAGCGCATGGCTGCGGCGCACGATATCGGTCAGATGCGCGCTTTCCCCGTTGGCGAGCCGCGTGATGCGCGTCTCGCCGTGACTCGAACCGAGATCGTGCGGCGGCGCGTAGCGGTCGATGCCGAGGACTTTGGCGCCTCGGCGTGCAAGCTGAAAGAGCGTGGCACTGCCATAGGCGCCAAGCCCGATGACAATCGCGTCGTAAGTCATCCTTCGAGGCCCGCCCGCGTCATGCTGAGGTGCGCGCGAAGCGCGCCTCGACCCGCCTACGCTTTCAGCTTCGGCGGGCAAGTTCTATTCTCCTGGTCCGCCGTAGCCTAGGCGAAGGCGGAAGCACGCGGGCGGGCACCTCAGGATGACGCGGTGTGATTGGTTCTGAGGACAATTTTTCTATGCAGCCGCCGTTAGCTTCGGACGGCGCAGGTCGGACGCCAGCCCCTCGCCCATCAGGTCGATGAAATTGTCGCAGAAGAACCGCTCGGCGGCGCGCGGCGGCGTGTTCGCCAGGCTGTCGTTGAACCGCTTGAGCGGATTGCGGCCACCCTCGACATGGGGGAAGTCCGACGAAAACAGGCAAATCTCCTCGCCCGAATTGGCGATGATCCAGCCGGTGTCCTCGTGGCAATAGGGCGTCACGCGCACTTGGCGCCGCACGATGTCGGACGGTTTGGCCGAGAGCTTCTGCAGCCGCTCCTCGTTCTTGATGAAGGCCTGCGCCGCGGAGTCCATGTTGCGCATCCAGCCCGGCAGCCAGGAGGCGCCGAGCTCGATGGCGCCGAACTTGAGGCGCGGATGACGGTCCAGCACGCCGTCGAAGATCAAGGCCGCGAGCGTCGTCATCACCGAATAGGGAATCGGCATGTAGCTGACCGAGGTGAAGTTCTCCTCGCCGCCATGGAAATCCTTAACCCGCGGCAATCCGTTGTCGAAATAGTCGGCATTGAGCTTCTCCTCGCCGCCGACATGAAAGACGATGGGAAGACCGGCTTCCTGCGCCATCGCCCACAGCGGCTCGAACATGATGTGGCTGGGCGAATGACCCTTGGGGCATCGCGAGGGGATGAGCAGCGCCTTGAGCCCCAGCGCGATGGCTTCGCGCGCGGTCTTCATCGTGCGATCCGCATCGGTGAGCGGAATGTAGGCGGTGCCGAGGAAGCGGCGGTCGACGGAACAGAAATCCGCCATCATCCGATTGTGCGCCTGAGCGGTCGCATGCGCGAACGCCGGATCGACATCGTCGAGCCCGAAATTTCCCAGGCACCAAGTGGTGAAGATCAGCTGGCTGGAGAAGCCCAGCAGATCGAGCGCGCGCGGGCGATCCTGCTTGCGGAAGGCGCCCAGCGCCTCGTAGTTCTTGCGCAGGAGGATGTTCGCGTCCGCGCCGGCACGGAATTCCGCATCGTCATGCTTGGCGTTCGCCCATTGCGGCAGCTTGCCGTCGCGCGGCCAAGCCTTGAGCTTGGGCAGTTCGTCATACGCCGCGCGGAATTTGGGATCGAGATACGCGTCCAGGCAGTCGCTCAATTCCATCAGATGGGAATCGGCATCATGGACGATGCGGTTCTCGACATAGGGCATGGCGGGGCTCCCGACTTGCGGTCGTCATGGCCGCCCTTGAGGCGGCCATCCAGCGCGCGAGCGCCAGCGAGCCCCAAGCAAAGGAACTCTGGATGGCCGGGTCAAGCCCGGCCATGACGGATAAGGCCTAAAACCCCCAATCGGGTTCGCTCTCCGGTCTGCGGTCGCGGACCCGGAGCCGGCCGATCCGTAGCTCGCCGATGTCGAGCCGGCCGAAGGCGGCGCGTCGCACCGCCAGCATGTTGATCGCGACGAAGCCCAGAGCAACGGCACCGACGGCGAGAGCGCCGATGGCAAAGGCGATCAACGCCGTCGCGGCCGGCGGACGTTCCGCGGCCAGGAAACCGCGTCGAGGGACATGCAAGGTCACGCCGGCACCGCCTTCCAGAAATAGCGCACGAAGCCGCGTTTGTCGTCGCGGTCCTTGATGCGGAAGCTCATGCGCACCTTGGTTCCTGTGTCGATCTGGCCCTGATCGACGTCGGTGATGTCGGCCATCAGCCTTCCGCCGTCGGCGAAAGTGATCATCCCGTAATGGTTGGGCGGATCGGCGCTGTAGGTGAGGAAATCCGCCGACCACGACAGCACCGTCCCCTGGCGTTCCGAGAAGCCGTAATCGTCCTGGCTGTCCACCGCGCCGCAATTGGGCCCGACGCAAACGCGCGTCTTGGGGAATTGCGCGGTGCCGCAGACCCGGCACTTGCCGCCGACGAGTCCCAGGAGCATGTCGTTCTTGCGATAGAGGACGGAGAGCGCGGTGCGCTTGTCGACCTCGGCGCGCATGCCCTTCTCCAGCTCGATCAGTCCGTTGAAGGCGAGGTATTTCAGATAGTTGGTCTCTTCCTTGCGGCGCTTGAGCGAACCCGAAACGGCGTTGCGCTTGGGCAGATCGGCGATCGCGTCGGTCGCTTCGAACAGCAGCACGTCGCAGCCCTGGCCGAACTGGGCGACGAGGATCTTCTCGCCCGGCTTTGCACCTTCCAGCGCGTGCACCAGCATCAGGAGCGCGTGCGCCGCGCCGCTGTCGCCGACGGTCGCGGCGAGATTGTCGCGCGTGCGTGCGGGGTCGATGCCGCATTGCTTGGCGATGGTCTGGTCGAGCTTGGCGAAAGGACAAGGCAGGATGAAATGCGCGACGTCCGCCGCTGCGACCTCCGCCTTCTCCAGCGCCGCCTTGATCGCGGAGGGCACGATCTTGCTGTAGCCCTCGTCGCGGATCCAGCGCTCTTCCCAGCCGTAGTCGAAGTCGTCGCCCTCGCCGCGGAAATGATCGACGAAATCGAGCGTGCGCGAATGGCCGCCGAGAAATTTCGCGATGACGCGATCGCTTCCGACCGTGAGCGCCGCGGCCGCATCGCCGAAGGCCAGTTCCTGCGCCGAGGCCGCGCGCGCCTTGCGCCGTTCGCCCGCGACCACCAGCGGCGATCGCAGCCGTCCGGCCGCCACGCCGTCGAGCGCGAGCGCTAAGGCCGACAACCCCGCGCGCTGCGACGAGGTCACGTCGGCGGATGCGAGATCTTCCGGCAATTGCAGCGCCGCCGCGACGATGCCGGCGTTCTGGCGATCCGAGAACGGCATCGAGGTCGAGGCGAAATAGATCGCGTCGATGTGGCCGCGCTCGCGTGCCGAATCGGCGGCAGGAAGACAATCTCGCCCCGCCTCCACCGCCATCGTGACGGCGTCCTCGTCGAAGTTCGCCATGGCGCGCTCGCCCTTGGCGCCGCCGGCCAGCCCCGGCGCGAACCATCTGTTGGCCTCGGCGACGGCCTTTCGCTGAAGCCGCCTGCGCGGCAGATAGGCGCCATAGGCGGTGATTCCGGTTAGCATTTGGAAACCTCAAGTGCGAATGCCCTATCAGGGCCGACACCGCCGCGTCCGTCAATCGTTTAGAGCCCGCATGGACCTTTGCCCGCACGCCATGCCATGAAAGGCGCCATGACGCAGATCAAGCCCGTCCGCAAAGCCGTTTTCCCCGTGGCCGGGATGGGAACGCGATTCCTGCCAGCCACCAAGGCGGTGCCGAAGGAAATGCTGCCCGTCGTCGACAAGCCGGTGATCCAATACGCGGTAGAGGAAGCCAAGGAGGCCGGCATCGAGCAATTCGTCTTCGTCACCGGCCGCGGCAAGACCGTGATCGAGGACCATTTCGACCACGCCTATGAGCTCGAGAGCCTGCTGCACGAACGCGAGAAGACCAAGGAGCTGAACAGCCTGCTCGAGGGCCTGCCGATCACGGGCTCGGTCAGCTTCACCCGGCAGCAGAAGCCGCTGGGCCTAGGGCATGCGGCGTGGTGCGCGCGGCATCTGGTCGGCGACGAACCCTTCGCCGTGCTGTTGCCCGACGATCTGATGATCGGCAAGCCGGGGGCGCTCAAGCAGATGATCGCGGCGTATGAGAAATCCGGCGGCGGCGTCATCGTGGCGGCGGAGGAAAAGCCGCGCGAAGAGACCAAGCGCTACGGCGTCATCGATCCCGGCAAGCGCAGCGGCAACATCACCGAAGTGAAGGCGGTGGTCGAGAAGCCCGATCCGGCGAAGGCGCCGTCGACGCTGTGCATCATCGGCCGCTACATCCTCCAGCCGGAAATCTTCGCCGAACTCGACAGGCAGGAAAAAGGCGCCGGCGGCGAGATCCAGCTGACCGACGCGATGGCCAAGCTCATCGGCCGCGGCCCGTTCCACGCGGTCGAGACCGATTGCGCGCGCTACGATTGCGGCGACAAGGTCGGCTTCCTGCATGCCAACATCGCCGTCGGCCTGGCGCGTCCGGATATTGCTCCGGCGCTGAGGCCGCTGCTGAAGGGCCTTGCGGTCTGAATATTGTCGACTGCGAAACCCACCCCCCAGAACCTATCCAGTTCAAAAAGAACCTCCCTCTCCCCCGCCCATTCGGCGGGGGAGAGGGAATGCTTCTTGGCGTGACGCATTCGGCAACAATTAGTGTCGCTGCGGCGCGTTGTCGTCCACAGGCTGCCCGACTAAAACGCCAATTCCCCCAAGCGGTTGGAGTCACGATGCCCGAACCCATCGCCCTGATCGACCTGCAGGCGCAGCGCCGCCGGCTCGGCGTGGCCCTGGAGCGCGCCATCCTCGACGTGGTGCAGGGCGGGCAGTGGGTGATGGGACCGCAGGTGGCCGAACTCGAGCGCCAGCTGGCCAAGTTCGTCGACATAAAGCACTGCATCGCCTGCGCGAACGGCACCGACGCGCTGATGATCGTGCTGCGCGCCTGGGGCGTCGGTCCGGGCGATGCGGTGTTCGTGCCGGCATTCACCTTCGCCGCGTCGGCGGAAGTGGTGGCGCTGGTGGGCGCGACACCGGTGTTCGTCGACGTGCTCGAAGACACCTACAATATGGATCCGGCGAGCCTGGAAGCGGCCATCGCGATGGTGAAGCGCGACGGCAAGCTGAAGCCGAAAGTGGTGATGCCGGTCGACCTGTTCGGGCAGGCGGCGGATTATCGCGTGCTGGAGCCTTTGATCGCGCGCGAAGGGCTCAAGCTGCTGTGCGATGCCGCGCAAGGCTTCGGCGCGCTCATCGACGGACGCCGCGCCGGCGGGATCGGCGATGCCGCGGCGACGAGTTTCTTTCCCGCCAAGCCGCTCGGCTGTTACGGCGACGGCGGCGCGACCTTCACCAACGACGATGCGCTGGCGGAGGCGCTGCGCTCCATTCGGATCCACGGCCAGGGCCGCGACAAGTATGAGAACGTGCGCATCGGCGTGAATTCGCGGCTCGATACGATTCAGGCCGCGGTTCTGCTCGAGAAGCTGAAGATCTTCGAGGACGAGATCGAACTGCGTCAGACCGTAGCCAACCGCTACAACGAGGCCTTCCGCGCCTCGAACCGGATCGTCGAGCCCAAGGTGATCGACGGAGCGGTGTCGACCTGGGCGCAGTACACGATCCAGGTGCCCGACCGCGACAAGGTTCAGGCGGCGCTCAAGGCCAAGGGCATCCCGAGCGCGATCTATTACCCCATCCCGCTGTCGCTGCAGGGCGGCTACCGGAACTATCCCTCGGCGCCGACGCCGGTCAGCGAACGCATCAGCAAGACCGTGCTCAGCCTGCCGATGCACCCCTATCTCGACGCCGCGACCCAGAGCCGCATCATCGAGGCGGTGCTGGAGGCGGTGTAGGGGCATTCTTGGATTTGTACGAGTCGACATGGCCGGGCTTGGCCCAGCTCCGTCAGGCGCGCCGTCACCCTGAGGTGCTTCGAGGGCCGCTTCGCGGCCACCTCAGCATGACGCGCGCGAAGCCTCGAAGGGCGGCGCGCCGTTGGATGGCATGAGCACGCTGACGCTACGGATCAAGGGCGGCGATGACGAAAGGTTTGTGGCCGTGATCCCCCTCATTCACGATAGGGCTCTTTTGTTTCTGCGCGGCCGCGGAAAGTGCGCTACACCCTGCGCCGGATCGGCGGGGCGGCCTGCTTGAATATTGACGGGTTCAGCGGCGTGGAATTGGCCGGCGTCTTCGCCGCGCTCGGCCTTGCGCTCGCGATCCTGCTCGCCGCGCAGCCTCTGGCGGCGCGGCTGGGCGTGATCGACCGGCCGGACAACGGGCGTAAAAGTCATTCCCGGCCCACGCCGCTGATCGGCGGATTGGCAATGATGCTGCCGCTGCTGCTGTGGACGGCAGCAGGATTGATTTGGCCGGTGCTGTCCGACGGCGCGCCGATACCGGCATCGATGCTGGTCTGCGGCACGGCTGCGGCACTGGTCGGGTTCGCCGACGATGTGCGGCCCTATTCGGCGAAGCTGCGCCTGGTGCTTCTGCTGCTGATCAGCCTTCTCGCGCTGTGGATCAGTCCCGTCCTCCTGCCGGCGCAGTTCCATTGGGGACATCTGGCGCCCAGCGCGGTCGCGCCGTGGATCGCCTATCCGCTGGTGGCGATCGGCATGACGGGCTTCGTCAACGCGATGAACATGGCGGACGGACAGGACGGCTGCGTCGCCGGGATGTTCGTCATCTGGTCGGCCTGCGCCATCCTGGGCGGCAACGATGCGGTGGCGGACATCGCGGCCATCCTGCTCACCACCGGTCTGGCCGTGCTGGCGTTCAATCTGGCCGGCAAGGTGTTCCTCGGCGGCGCGGGAGCCTATGGCGTCTCGTTCGTGTTCGCGCTGCTCATCCTGCGGCTGCACAATCGGTGGAACGTCAGCGCCGAAACCATCATCGCCTGGCTGTTCGTTCCGGTTGCGGATTGCCTGAGGCTGTTGATCGCGCGGCCCTTGCGCGGCCGCTCGCCGCTCGACGGCGACCGCGACCATTTCCATCACCGCCTGGGCGACAGGTTCGGAATCCACCGGGGACTTGCGATCTATCTGGGCATCGTGGCGGCGGGATCGTTCGTCGCGACCTTGGCGCCGTCGCTCGCGCCGGCCTGCATCGGCTTCGAGGCGCTGGTCTATGGCGCCCTGATCTGGAAGACGCAATCCGCCTCCGTCCATGCGCGTCGAGCAGTTTGATTTCGAGCTTCCGCAGGAGCTGATCGCGCTGCGCCCGGCCGAGCCGCGCGACAATGCGCGCCTGCTCGTGGTGCACGCCGACGGCACACTGGAGCATAGCCAAGTGCGCGACCTGCCGCTGTACCTCAATGCCGGCGATGCGCTGGTGCTCAACGACACCAAGGTCATCCACGCAAGGCTGCGCGGCGTGCGGACCGGACGCGGTACGGCGACGCCGAAGATCGAAGTCACGCTGCACAAGCGCATCGGCGCCGACCGCTATCTCGCTTTCGCCAAGCCGGCCCGCAAGCTCGAAGCCGGCGACAATTTGCTGCTCGGCTCGCTGGCGGCGCGAGTCGAGAGCCGCAACGAAGGCGAAGTCGCGTTGCGCTTCGAGATCGCGGGCCCGGCCCTCGATGCGGCGATCGCATCTGAAGGCGAAGTGCCGCTGCCGCCCTATATCGCCGGCAAGCGCAATGCCGACGCGCGCGACGAGAGCGACTACCAGACCGTTTACGCGCGCGATCCCGGTTCCGTGGCGGCGCCGACGGCGGGACTGCATTTCACGCCCGAGCTTCTGGCCGCGCTCGCGGCGAAAGGCGTGGCGCGCGAGACCGTGACGCTCCATGTGGGGGCAGGCACGTTCCTGCCGATGAGCGCGGACGATACTGCCGATCACAAGATGCACAGCGAATGGGCGGCTCTTAGCGCCGACGCTGCGGCGCGGCTGCGGGCGGCCAGACGCATCGTCGCGGTAGGCACGACGTCGCTGCGCACGCTCGAAAGCGCCGCGCGCGGCGGCCGGCTCGACGCCTTCGAAGGCGAGACCGACATCTTCATCACGCCGGGCCACCGCTTCCGCACGGCAGAGGTGCTGCTGACCAACTTCCACCTGCCGCGCTCGACCCTGTTCATGCTGGTGTGCGCCTTCAGCGGCACCCAGACGATGAAGCGGGCCTATGCCGCTGCGATCGAGGAACGTTACCGCTTCTATTCCTATGGCGACGCCTGCCTGCTATTTCGCCAGCCATGATCGCGCTCCAAATCGAGGCCGCGGACGGCGCCGCGCGCACGGGCATCCTCAAGACGCCGCGCGGCGACATCCGCACGCCGGCCTTCATGCCGGTGGGAACCGCCGGCAGCGTCAAGGCGATGCTGCCCCAATCGGTGCGCGAGACCGGCGCCGACGTCGTGCTCGGCAACACCTATCACCTGATGCTCAGGCCCGGCGCGGAGCGCATCGCGCGGCTCGGCGGACTGCACACGTTCATGGGCTGGGAGCGGCCGATCCTCACCGACTCCGGCGGCTACCAGGTGATGTCGCTGACCAAGCTACGCAAGCTCGACGAGGACGGCGTGCGCTTCCGCTCGCATATCGACGGCTCGGAGCATTTCCTCTCGCCCGAACGCGCGATGGAGATCCAGCGCCTGCTAGGCTCCGATATCCAGATGGTGCTGGACGAATGCCCGCCCTTCCCTGCGACGCGCGCGCAGATGGAGACCTCCGTCGGGCTCACCGAGCGCTGGGCGAAGCGCTCGCGCGCGGCATTCGGGGCGCAGGACGGGCGCGCCTGCTTCGGCATCGTGCAGGGGGGCGTGTTCGCCGACCTGCGCGCGCGCTCGCTGGACGGCCTGCAGGCGATCGGCTTCGACGGCTATGCGGTCGGCGGCCTGGCGGTGGGCGAGCCGCAAGCGGCGATGTTCGAGACGCTCGACGCCACCGTGCCGCTGTTGCCGCGCGACAGGCCGCGCTACCTGATGGGCGTCGGCAAGCCCGACGACATCGCCGGCGCGGTGCTGCGCGGCATCGACATGTTCGACTGCGTGATGCCGACGCGCTCGGGCCGCAATGGACAGGCGTTCACGCGCAGGGGCCCGCTCAACCTGCGCAATGCGCGCCATGCCGAGGATCCCGCGCCGCTGGACGAGGCCTGCCGCTGTCCCGCCTGCCGCGGTTTCAGCCGCGCCTATCTGCATCACGTGGTCAAGGCCGGCGAGATCGTCGCCGCGATGCTGCTCACCTGGCACAATCTCACTTACTATCAGGACCTGATGGCGGAACTGCGCGCGGCAATCGCCGAGCGCCGGCTCGCGGCGGCGGTGCGTTCGATCGCGCAAGCCTATGCGCGCAAGGAGGAAGCCGAGACGAATTGACCTTGCGCCCAGCCGCCCCTATGGTCCCGCGCCCTTGTGGGCCCGTAGCTCAGTGGTAGAGCATTTGACTTTTAATCAAAGGGTCGATGGTTCGAACCCATCCGGGCTCACCAGCGTTTCAGCCGCGATAGACCCTGTCCCGGGTGCTCATGCCGCACCCAACTCGTCAGGCAATTTCCTGGGACGTTTGGGCGCGAAGTGTTCGCGCGCCACCGCGAGCTCGAAGCTCAGCGAGCAATAGCCGGAAAATATCACGAAAATCAGCGATGCCCAGCCGGTAAGCCTGTTCGACATGCCGGTGGCCGCGGCGCCGTACAGCATCGATGCCAACGCGAAACAGACGATGGTGATGCCCCACACGATCCGCATCCAGGGCGTCAGGCTCGAGATCGTCAGGTGCGCGCCGAGCATGCGGGTGAAAACCGTGACGGCGACGAGCCCGGAGTTGCTGATCGTGATGAACAGCAGGTCGGGCGCCCAATTGTCATCCCAATCCGGTGCCGAGCGCGCCGCGAAGTGCAACAGGAGATGGCACAAGAGCGGCATGAGCCCGATGATCATGCCCGCGATCCAATCGCACCACGCGATCATGATCGCATGATCGAGCGACTCCGGCCGCGCGGCAATCTTGCGCCCGGCCGAATTCCAATTGTGTGGCCTTGGGCGCGCCACGGCCGATCTGGATTGCAGATTGTCGTCGTCATCCATGATGTGGACCCCGTGACGATCCGCGACGGCCGGCGGAACGGCCGTCATGCCTTCTGCCGCCGGCGAGCCTTGCGAGGCGGCGAATCCGAAAGTCCAAAGACGCCGCGGAGCATCCCGGTCTTCAACTGACCCTTGCGGACCATGCGCCAAAGCTTGTTTTGCAGGAACCGGCGCTTCTGGACCAGCTGGAACTTGCGGTAAAGTCCGATGAGAATCTCGTCGAGATTGGCGCTTCCGCCCCGCGCCTGCAGAACCGCGCATATCTGCGATTCCAGGAGTTCGGCGGGCCGGGTTTTCAGCTCGCGCAACAGTGCCGGCGGCAGGTCGGAGACGTCGTCCAGGCTGTGCCCCGGACGGGCTTTGTCGTGCCGCAAACTTTCCTCAAGTGCGCGCGCGTGTTCCCGCCAATCGGGCCGGCTTCTCTTGACCCTGCCGGCATTTTTCTGGTTCTGCGGCGCTTCCTCCGGGGAAATCAGCCTCAATCCTTTTTTTGCCGTCTTCGCCATCTCTCCCTCCCGGTCTTCGCGAAACCGGCCTCTCGCTTCCTATGCCGCAACGATCCTGGCGATGCGTTCGGGCAGCATGCCAAGCCCGTCCACACCGCCTTCATACACGAGCTTCCTGCACATCAAATCGTGCGGCCGCTCGATCACGAGGCTGAGTTGAAGCCGCTTTCCCGCGTCCGCGCCGAACAAGGCTCTGAGGTGCTGTCTGATCAGCAGTATCGCTATCGCCGCCGCGTCGGGTTCCCACTTCGAGAGATCGCTCGAAAGGAAGAGGCTGGCGCGCCAGTCGAAGCCGGATTCATGGCAATATTCGACGTGCTCGACGCCATGGGCAAAGCTGCCCAACGACAGGTCCACAGCGGCGAACACATCCCGCAAGATCACCGACTGGCTGTGGACGGCGAATTCGCGGCTCGTTCGCGCCTCGAAGAAATTGTTCGGCATGATGGCAAAACTCGGCACGCCGCAGCCCATCTCGGCCGCCCGGTCGCGGACCGGCAGAGATTCCGCCTCGTGGATCTGGATTTCGATCCCGGCGGGCTTCATTCCTCCGAACCCCGGTGTTCTCCGGCCAGGGTCTCGACGTCGCCGTCCGGTTCCCGCGCCGTGCCGTTCTCGCCGGCCGCCGCTTTTTCGGTCGCGGCACGGAAGCGAACCACCTTGCGCGCAGGTTTTTCTCCTTCCGCCGGAAGATCGCGGACGCTGAACTTCCCGAATTCGGGGATCTGCACGTTTTCGCCCGATTCCAGGGCCGTGCGGATGCGGGCGAAAGTTTCTTTCTGGATCGCGGCAACCGCCCCGGTCTGCGAGTCGCAGGCCTTCGCGATCTCGTCGCGCATATGCTTCAGGTTCATTTCTTCCCTCGACTCCATTTCTTCTGCGTTCGTCCATCCTTCTACGCCATGATTGCATGATGATCAAGATTTTTTTATTTTTCGTCTCATTTCGTTCGTGAGTGCGGGGGCATTTCTAGGGCTCGGCAACCTTGCAGCACCACGAGCCAACCGCCTCGACAATCTGTTGCGCCAGGGCAAGCCGTTGTCGCTGCGCCAGGGTCTTGGGCACGGAATCTGACACGATTTTCCGGTTACCGGCGCCGAAGGCGTTCCCCGCCGCGCAGGCTGGAGCTTCAGCGGGGACGATGGGCATTGCGGAGCAATTTTCCCGGCTCGCCGGTAAAGCTCGAGGTCGAACCTAATCCGGCTTCGCCATGATGCGGATCTCGATGCGGCGGTTGCGCGGATTGGCGACGCCGGTGCCGGTGGCGACCTTCAGATGCGTGCGGCCGAGCCCGGTGGCGAGGATTCGCTTGCCGTCGATGCCTTCGCCGCGCAGGACCGCCGCCGCCGCGTCGGCGTCGCGCTGCGACGTCTTCAGGTTCTCCTCCGGCGTGCCGCGCGTATCGGTGTAACTGTTCACCCAGATCGTGGTGCGGTCGTAATGGCGCAGCGCCGCAGCCACCGTCCTCAGCGCCTCGCGGCCGCGCTGCGACAATTGCGGGGCGCGCGCGAACAGCCAATCGTCGCGCAGATCGAGCACGATCGCGTCGCCCGGGCGCGCCACCGCGATGCCGCGCAAGTAATGGCGCAGGTCGGCCTCGAGCCCGTCCATGTAATGGCCGACGCCGGCGCGCGCGAGCGGCCCGGCGCTGCCGGTGTAGCTGGGTTCCTGCGGCGCCGGCGGCGCCGGCGGGATCGCGGGCGCGGATTTGGGCGGCGGAGGCGGCGGCTGCGATGCGGGCTTGGGATAATGCGGCCGGCGCATCGTGTAATGCGGCTCGCTCTCGCAGCCGAGCAGCACTGCGAGCGTCAGGAAGGCGGGAATGGATTTCGAACGCATGGCGGCAAACCTTGCCATCGGAGGTGTCGAAACTTAGGCGAAGGTGTAACGAGTTGCCAGCGGCGGCGCAGCGGTCAATGATCGGCCACTGTCATTTGAGGGAGACCGTTTCATGAATCTGTTCGACCTGAGCGGCAAGGTCGCGCTCGTCACCGGCTCGACCAAGGGCATCGGCGAGGCCATCGTCCACCGTTTCGCCGAGCACGGGGCGAAGGTCGTCGTTTCCAGCCGGAAAGCGGACGCCTGCGACAAGGTCGCGTCCGACATCAACAAGGCGCGCGGCGCCGAGGTGGCGACACCGATCCCCTGCAACATCAACTACAAGGAGCAGCTCGAGCAGCTGGTCGCCAAGACCCGCGCCAAATGGGGCCGGATCGACGTCCTGGTCTGCAACGCCGCGCTCAATCCCTACTATGGCCCGCAGATGGGCATTCCCGACGAGGCGTTCGACAAGATCATGGGTGCCAACATCCGCTCCAATCACTGGCTCGCCCAGCTCGTGCTGCCGGAGATGGTGGGGCGCAAGGACGGCGCGATCATCATCGTCTCCTCGATCGGCGGATTGCGGGGCTCGCCAGTGCTCGGCGCCTATTGCATCTCCAAGGCGGCGGACATGCAGCTCGCGCGCAACATCGCGGTCGAATACGGCCCGCACAACATCCGCGCCAATTGCATCGCGCCGGGTCTGATCCGCACCGACTTCGCCCGCGCGCTGTGGGAGAATCCGGAGACGCTGAAACGGTCCACGCAAGGCGCGCCGCTGCGCCGCATCGGCGAGCCGGACGAGATCGCGGGGGCCGCGGTGTTCCTGGCTTCGAAAGCCGGCTCCTTCACAACGGGCCAGGTCATCGTCTGCGACGGCGGCGCGACGATATGAGACCGACATTTGGCTTTTGCGCGCTAGCGGCGCTCCTGCTCGCGGCGCCGCTTCGTGCCGAAGAGAATTGCAACAAGGTCTATGTCCAGACCGACATCAATCTCTGCATGCAGCACAATTACGAGGAAGCGGACGCAGCGCTGAACGAGGCTTGGAAGGCGCTGCCCGACGAAACGCGCGCCCGGCTGCGCGAGGAAGAGCGGCACTGGATCACCGCGCGCGACATCGCCTGCAAGCGCGAAGCGGCGCAGAACGTCGGCGGCGGCATCTATCCGACGGTGTTCTACGGCTGCCTCGCCGAGCGCACGCAGGCGCGGACGAAGGAGCTGCGGGCGCTGGCGCCGTGACTACATCCCCAGCACCGCTTCCGCGCTCTTGAAGGCGAGGCCCTGTGCGTCCGCGACGGCCTGATAGGTCAGCGTGCCCTTGTAGACGTTGAGGCCCGCGCGCAGATGGGGGTTGTCCTTCATCGCCTGCTCGGCGCCTTTCTGCGCGAGCTGGATGGTGAACGGCATGGTGGCGTTGTTGAGCGCGAAGGTCGAGGTGCGCGCCACCGCGCCCGGCATGTTGGCGACGGCGTAATGCACCACGCCGTCGACCATGTAGGTCGGATCGGCATGGGTGGTGGCGTGGCTGGTTTCGGCGCAGCCGCCCTGGTCGATGGCGACGTCGACGAGAACCGAACCCTTCTTCATCTGGCTCACGATCTTGCGCGTGATCAGCTTCGGCGCGGCCGCTCCCGGCAAGAGCACGCCGCCAATGACGAGGTCGGCGGACGTGACGTGCTCCTCGATCGAGTCGATGGTCGAATAGATCGTGTTCAGCATGGCGCCGAACTGCAGGTCGAGCTCGTTGAGACGGCGCAGCGACACGTCGAGGATGGTAACATGCGCCTCGAGTCCCATCGCCATGCGCGCGGCGTTGGTGCCGACCACGCCGCCGCCGAGCACCACGACCTTCGCCGCCGGTACGCCGGGCACGCCGCCCAAGAGCATGCCGCGCCCGCCCTGCGCCTTCTCGAGGCTATGCGCGCCGGCCTGGATCGACATGCGGCCTGCGACCTCGCTCATCGGCGCGAGCAGCGGCAGCCCGCCGCGGTCGTCGGTCACGGTCTCATAGGCGATGCAGACCGCGCCGGAATCGATCAGGCCCTTGGTCTGCTCCGGATCGGGCGCGAGGTGGAGATAGGTGAACAAGGTCTGGCCCGGGCGCAGCCGCTTGATCTCGACCGGCTGCGGCTCCTTGACCTTCACGATCATGTCGGCGCCGGCGAAGACTTCGTCAGCGGTGCTGAGGATCTTGGCGCCTACGCGGGTGTAGGCCTCGTCGTGCAGGCCAATGCCGTCGCCGGCCTTCGTCTCCACGAAGACTTCGTGTCCGCGCGAGGTCAGCTCGCGCACGGCGGCGGGCGTCATGCCGACGCGGTATTCGTGGTTCTTGATTTCCTTCGGCACGCCGATGCGCATGGTGGTCCTCATGGGCCAGATGAAGCGCGCGGATTAGCGCATTTACCCTGCCAAAGGAAGGCTGCCCCGACGCAACAACATTGCCGCAAGTGCTGCGGTGCAATAACTAAAGGCCGCGCACCGCTGCGCGCACTCCGTCGACCATGCGGGCGATGTCGCTTTCGGTGGCGATCAGCGCCGGCGCGAGCGCGATGGTGTCGCCGGAGACACGGATGACCAAGTTCTGGTCGGTGAAGCAGCGCTTCATCGCCGCATAGCCGCGCAGTCCCGGCGATTTCGGATCGGGCTCGATATCGATTCCTGCTGCCAGCCCGGCATTTCGGACATCGACGATTTTCGATTCGCCGCGCAGCGAATGCACCGCATCCATGAACACCGGCTCGAGGGCCTTCGCGCGCCCGAACAGTTCCTCGTCGCGATAGAGATCGAGTGTCGCGAGTCCTGCGGCGCAGGCGAGCGGATGCGCCGAGTAGGTGTGACCGTGGAAAAGCTCGATGGCATGCGCGGGTCCGGCCATGAAGCCGTCGTGGATCGCGCGGCTGACGATGACGCCGCCCATCGGCACCGCGCCGTTGGTGACGCCCTTCGCAAACGTGATCATGTCGGGCACGACGCCGTAGCGTTCCGCCGCGAAGGCCGCGCCCAGCCGGCCGAAGCCGGTGATCACCTCGTCGAAGATCAGCAGGATGCCGTGGCGGTCGCAAGCGGCGCGCAACCGCTTGAGATAGCCCAGCGGCGGCGCGAACACGCCGGCCGAGCCGCTCACCGGCTCGACGATCACCGCGGCGATGGTCTCGGCGCCGTGCCGCGCCACCACCGCGTCCAGCGCGTCGGCGAAATCCGCGCCGGTCTCCGGCTCGCCCCTGGTGAAACGCATCCTCGCCGCATCGTAGGGCAGCGGCAGGTGATCGTCCGTACCCGGAAGAAGCGGGCCGTAGGGCTTGCGGTTGTTGGCGAGACCGCCGACCGAGATGCCCGCGAAAGTGACGCCGTGATAGCCCTTGTCGCGCCCGATCAGTCGGAAGCGGCCGCCCTCGCCCTTCTTCTGCCAAAAGGCGCGCGCGATCTTGAGCGCTGCATCGCAGGCCTCCGATCCCGAATTGACGAAGAAGACATGATCGAGCCCTTCCGGCGCCAGCGCCGCGATGCGTTCGGCCAGGGTGAACGCCTGCGGATGCGCGAACTGGAATGTCGGCGCGAAGTCGAGTTCGTACGCCGCCTTGGCGATGGCTTCGGCAATTTCTTTACGGCCATGGCCGGCGTTGACGCACCAAAGGCCCGAGCAGGCGTCGAGCAGCGTGCGCCCGTCTTCGCTCTTGAAGATCATGCCCTCCGCGCCGGCCAGCATCCGCGGCGCGGCCTTGAAGTCGCGGTTGGGCGTGAAGGGCAGCCAGAAGGCGCCGAGATCGTTGGGCCGCGATGGGCGCATGCGCAGACACTCGCTTTTGCGCCGAAACGGTATCAGCCACGCATGCAAAAACGAAACGGCCCCGGCGATTGCGCGCCGGGGCCGCTCGCATCCCCTCAAACAGGCTTAGTGGCCGGGGCCGTCGTTGCCCTTGTCGTTCTTGTCGTGGCCTTTCCCGCTGCCTTGGCCGCCGTTGCCGGAGCCACTGCCTGAACCATGACCGCTGCTGCCGCCCTGGCCGGAGTTGCCCGAGCCGTGGCCGCTGCCGCCCATCATGCCGCCGGAGCCGCCATTGCCGGAGCCATGACCGCTGTTGCCGCCCTGGCCGGAGTTGCCGGAGCCGTGGCTGCCGCTGCCCATCATGCCGCCGCCGCCCATCATACCGCCGCCGGAGCGGTGGTCGCGATCGTTGTCGCGGCGATCGTAGTCGCGCCGATCGTTGTCACGATCACGCGCATCGTCCCTGCGGTCGCGGTCCATTTCGCGGCGGTCGCGGTCCATGTCACGGTGGTCGCGATCCATGTCGTGACGTGCCCAATCGGGATGGTCGCGGTCCCAGCCGCGGGCACGGTCGCGGTCCCAGTCGCGGCCCGGACGCCACTCATTGCCACGCCAGTAGCGGTCGTGATCGTGGCGGAAGCCATGGCCGAGATAGAAGCTGTAGCCGAGCGCCGGGCCGTAGCGGTAGTCGCCGCGCCACCAGCGCGGATGCGGGCCGCGCCACTCGTCGCGCCGCCAGCCGCCCCGGATCCAATACCAGCGCTCGCCGCCGTATTCGCGATAGTAGACCGGACCCTGGAACCACATGCCGTTCCAGAAGACCGGGCCGTAATACACCGGCATGTCCCAATAGGCATCCGGGCAGCCATAGTCGTCGCAATAGCCGCCGCTGTCGTAGTCGATGCCCACCGCTCCGGGAACGACCGGAATGCCGAAGGAAATGCCGATGTCGACGCCCGCCTGGGCCGGCACCGAAGCGGCGAATGCCGAGAACACCGCGGCCGCCGCGGCCGCTTTCAGAACCGATTTCATGAACAATCCTCCTTTAGGGGATGCGTGAGAAAACGAAAGCCAAGTCGGTATCAATCGCCGCCGAGCTTAGCCCGTCCACGACGATAAAACACTTGTTAAGGATAGGTTCACCCAGACTCCGGCGCGGACGGGTTCCCGCCCGCGCCGGAGATGCCGAGCCTGACGGCTCAGCCGATACGATCAGCGGCCATGGCCGGGATGCGATCCGCCGCCGCGGTCGCCGCCGCCGGGGTGACCCATGCCGCCGCCGGGACGGCCCTCGAAACGCGGTCCGCCGTCACGGAAGCCAGGATGGCCGCCGAAACCGTCCCGGAAGCCGGGGTGTCCGGCGAATCCGCCATGGAAGCCAGGGTTTGGGCCGAAATGGCCGTGGAAGCCGGGATTGAAGCCGCGGCCGTGGAAGCCGCCCTCACGCCAGCCCGAGCCGACATGCCAGCCGCCATGCCACCAGAACTCACGCCGTCCGCCCCACCAGCGCCAGCGCAGCGGTCCGTTGAACCACACGCCGTCGATGAAGACCGGGCCGGTGTAGTAGGCGCCGCAGCCATAGGCGTCGTAATAGTCGTCATAGGGGTCGCAGGCATAGGCCGGACCGTAATAGTAGGGTCCCGGGATGCCGATCCCGATGCCGACCGAAACGCCGGCGGAGGCCGGCGTGCCGAGCCCGACCGCCGCGCTGGCAAGCATCGCGGCGCCGAGCGCCAATTTCGTGATTCTTTTCATGATCTTCCGCTCCATCATGGGTCTTCCAGCCCATCCACGCGGGCGAGTATCTTCGCCAGCGGCTGAACCCTGCATGAACGGTTCTGTTAGGTTTGGACATCGTCATGCCCGCCCTCCGAGGCGGCCATCCAGCGCGCGAGCGTCGGCGAGCGCAGAAGATGTCACTGGATGGCCGGGTCGAGCCCGGCCATGACGACAGTGCGAATTTACGCGCTGCGCCCGCGCCCATCGACCGGCCAGATGGCTTCCAGCGTGTCGCCTCGCACGACATGATAGATATCGTAGAGATTGACGGTCGGATCGCAATGCGGAACGACGCAGGCGATCGCGTCGCCGCGTTTGAGCTTGCCGTGCTCCTCGCTGTAGATCACCCCGCCCTGTTCGTCGCCGAAGAAGAAATAGGACGCCCCCGCCGGCGCACCATGCGCGATCACGGGAACGCCGTCGTCGGTGGCGAAGGCCTTGAGGCCGGCATCGGTGGTGACGAGGCCGCTGCGGTTGGCGCTGATCACGGTGGTCTGCACGAACAGCGCGGTCTCGAAGGGCGGGCGGCTGCCGGGCTTGGTCCAAACGTCATTGTACTGACGATCCATGAAGACATAGGAGCCGACCTGCAGCTCGCTCAGCACTGCCGCATCGGGATCGATGTCGAAGGTGCCGGTACCGCCGCCGCTGAGCATGGGCACGTCCTGCCCCTTCGCCTTCAGCAGGTCGCGCAGGCCCGCGAGCTCCTTGAGCGCCGAGAGGGAGGCGTCGCGCCGCTCGTTCGGCGATTCCATGTGCTGCACCTGGCCGGCATAGCATTGCAGGCCGGCGAAGCGCAGGTTGGGCGACGACGCGATGCGCTCCACCAATGGCGGCGCGCGGTCCGGACGGATTCCGGTGCGGCCCATCCCCGGATCGATGTCGACGACGACGCTGAGCGTCTTGCCGCTCCGCGCCGCCGCGGCATCGAGATGCGCGGCGATGGCCTCGTCGTCGCATACCGCAGCCAGCGCGCCGATCTTCGCGTTGAGCGCCAGCAGGCGGGCGATGCCGGCCTCGGTCACGACCGGCGACGTCAGCAGAATGGAGTCGATGCCGGCCGCCGCCAGCGCTTCGGCCTCGCCGAGCTTGGCGCAGCAGATGCCGAGCGCACCGGCCGAGATCTGCCGCCGTGCGATCTCGGCGCTCTTGTGCGTCTTGGCATGGGGCCTGAGCGCGACGCGCCGGCGCTCGGCATGCGCGGCCATCACCGCGATGTTGCGTTCCAGCGCCTCGATGTCGATGACGAGCGCCGGCGTCTGCAGCTTCCAGCGTCCGCCGGGAACGCCGATCAGATTCTCGTTGAGCACGGTTCGCCTCCGCGCGCAGTCTGCGCGGGGCGAAAGGGAGAATCTAGCCCTTTACGTTCTGGCCTTCGGGAACGTTCTTGCCCGGTTCCGGCGTGACGAGTTGGGGATCGGTCGAGACGCGGGCATCCTGTTCGCGGCGAAGCTGCTCCTGCGTCACCATATGCGGAGGCTGCTGCTCCGATGCGATGTCCTCGCGGCCTCGCACCTGGTCTCTGAGATCGGGTTTCCTGTTTTCGGCCATCGGCAATCCTTCCTTGAGCGCTTGTGAGCGGCTCTCGAAAATCATAACGATTGAGCGCCCTGCCCGTTGCGCCGATGCCCTTCGCCCTCGCCCTGATCCTGCTGTCGGCCGCCGTGCACGCGGCGGTGAACATCCTGACCAAGCGGGCGCGGGACAAATACGCCATGCGCCTGCTGATCGGCGTGTTCTCGGCGCTGATCGTGGCGCCAGTCCTGCCTTTCCTGCCGCTGCCGCAGGGACCGGCCTTGTGGTTCCTGCTCGCGACAGGGCTGGTGCACGCCGTCTACGAGCTGCTGCTGGTGCGCTCCTATGAGAGTGCGGCCTTTTCCATGGTCTACCCGATCGCGCGCGGCAGCGGGCCGCTGTTCACGGCGCTGGGCTCGATCCTGCTGCTGCGGGAGCATCCGCCGCCGCTCCAGCTGCTCGGTATCGTCGCGGTCTGCGGCGGCGTCATCGCCATCGGCATCTCGCACCGGGCCAGTCTCGGCGCGCGCGCAGGCTTGTTCTACGCGCTGGGCACCGGACTGGCCATCGGCTGCTACACCCTGATCGACGCCTCGGGTGTCCGCTCGGTGCCCGAGCCGATGACCTATGTGCTGTGGTTCTTCGTCGTGCACGGCGCGAGCGTGCTGATCACCGCGCCGGGCATCCGCGGCCGCGCCGTGGTGATCGCCGCACGGCAGCAATGGAAGCTCGGGGCGCTGACCGCAGCGCTGTCCATCGTCACTTACGGATCGGCGATGCTCGCCTTTCGCTACGGCGCGACGGCGCAGCTCGCCGCGCTGCGCGAAACCAGCGTCTTGTTCGGCACCGCGCTGGCATCGACGTTCCTCGGCGAGCACATGACGCCGCGCCGCTGGCTCGCCGCCGCAGCGATTGCGGCGGGCGCCGTGTTGCTCCAAGCTGGATAAATGAAGACGTTCTACTCTCCGGCGCATCTGGCGCACGTTCCGGCCGAGGAGTTCGAGGCTGGCCGGCTGACGCCCGCAGTGGAAATACCCGAGCGTGCCGAGGCGGTGCGCGCGCGCATTGTGGAGCGCAAGCTGGGCGAGATCGCCGCTCCCGCGGAATTCGACAACGAAGCGGTCCTGCGCGTGCACGACGCGGAGCTGGTCGGATTTCTGGGCGAGGCGTTCGAGGCCTGGCAGGCAGCGTACGGCTCCAAGGCGCAATCCGCATTGCCGTCGCGCTGGCCGGCGCCCGGACTGAGCGCGCGCCGCGCGCCCGACATCGAGTCGCGCCTGGGCACCTTCGCCTTCGACGCCGGGACGCCGATCATGAAAGGCACTTGGCAGGCCGCACGCGCCGCGGCCAATGTGGCGCTGAGCGCCGCGGAAGCGATCCGCGCCGGTGAGCGCAGCGCGTTTGCGCTCACCCGGCCGCCGGGTCATCACGCCGCCGGCGACGTGTTCGGCGGCTTCTGCTACCTCAACAACATCGCCATCGCGGCGCAGTATCTGCGCGACGCCGGGCTGAAGCCCGCGATCCTCGACGTCGATTATCACCATGGCAACGGCACGCAGACGATCTTCTACGGCCGCGACGACGTGTTGTTCTGTTCCCTCCATGCCGATCCGAATTACGCCTTTCCCCATTTTCTGGGCTTTGCCGACGAGCGCGGTCTGGGCAAGGGCGAGGGATTCAATCTGAACCTGCCGCTGCCTGCCGGAACGGATTGGGCGCGCTACAGCGCCGCGCTGGGTGAAGCTACGGCGCGGCTCCGCGCGTTCGCGCCGGATGTGCTGCTCGTCTCCTTGGGTCTCGACACGTATATCGACGATCCGATCGCGCGCTTCCGCCTCAAGAGCGACGACTATCTGCGCATGGGCGAGGCGATCGCCGCGCTCGAGCTGCCGACGCTGTTCGTGTTCGAAGGCGGCTATAACGTCGAGATGCTGGGCGTGAATGCGGTCAATGTGCTCGAGGGGTTCGAGGGGGTTCATTAAATAAACCGTCGTCGCCCGGCGCGAAGCGTCCGGGCGACCCAATTTGCTTTTCGAAGAGCAAGAAATTTGGTCGCCCGCACAAGGCGGGCAATGACGACAAAATTGATAGCGTGGCACCGAAGCAGGGGTCGCCTAATTCTCCCCATCTTTCGGCCGCAGCTTCTCCGCCACGTCGCGCACCTTTTCCGCGGCCTTCTGCGCCGCGCGGGCGGCCTTCTCGGACGCGGGAGCGGTGCGCGACTGCATCTCGTCGAAGGCACGGTCGACGGCGTTCTTGACGCTCGCCGCGGTGCCGCCCTTCTCGTACTCGCGCACGATGACGGTTTCGAGCCGCTTGAGCACCGCGTCGACGGTGTAGTCTTTGTTGAGGCCGCGCTCGCGGTGGTCGACGATGCTGTAGATGTCGATGTGATCGTCGATCAGCCGTCCCTGCTCCACCAGCCAGTAGAAGCGCGAACCCTCCTCGCCATGCTTGAAGACGAGATCGACCGCGGCCACCGCCATGGTGAGCGGGATCTGGAAGAAATTGTGCAGGTTGTTGAGCGCAAGCTTGAGCTCGAAAACGGCGACGTCGCGCAGGAACTTCCAGCGCGCATCGGCGCGCTTCGGACTGTCTTCGCCCGCTGCCCGCAGGCCGCTCTCAGGGGTATCGCTCATGCGCTCAGTCTAGGGAAAATCGAACAGCGACTTAACCGAAAAATCCGGTGTGACGCCCTGCATGGGCTTGGTGATCTTGAAGATGCCGTTGGCGCGCAGGCAAGGCTCGCCATCCGCCGTGGCCACCCCTTGCGCGAACAGGAGATTGCGCGTCATGCGCACGACCTCGGCCTTGCCTTCGACCCAGGCACCGAGCCTGGCGGGCGACAGGAAATCGCAGGCGAGGTTCACGGTAGGCAGAAAACCCATGTCGGTCTTGGCCTGGAACCGCGAGGCGATGGGAAGGAGCATGTCGGCAAAGGTCGCCATCATGCCGCCATGCGCCACCATGCCGGGGTTGCAGTGGCGCGGCTCGACGCGGAATCCCATCAGCAGATGCGTGCCGTCCCACTTGCCATAGAGCGGCCCGTTGGCGGCGAGAAAACCCATGGCGAGCTTGAAGGGCGCGAAGCCCTCGGGCAGATCGGCGGACATCGCAAAACCTTGGCAATAGCGTGTCCGCGTGCTCTAGCCTTCGCCGCGCGGTTCGACAAGCGTGACGCTACGCCAGGCTCCACTTCATTTCGCGCAGCAGATCGGCGGGATGCACGCCGAGTGCGCGCGCGATGCGAAATACGGTTACCACACGCGGGCTTCGCTCCGCCCGCTCGACGAAGCCGATGTAATTGCGATTGAGACCGGCAAGCTCCGCCAGCTTTTCCTGGCTGAGGCCCTTGGCATTTCGATGGCGGCGGATTTCGCGCCCCAGCGCCAGAAGATCGTCGCGGTCCTGCACATCCAAAGTGTTGCGTCGGGCCCGAAAACCATCTACTTACTGACGGTAAGCAGAAGCGATTCGCTCGACCTAAGCTCTTTCATGCCCAAAACCAGCAGACGCAACGCCATCGACGAACATGTCGGCGCCCGCCTGAGAGCGCGGCGCAAGTCGCTCGGCATGAGCCAAAGCGTGCTGGCGGAGAGGCTCGGCGTCACCTTCCAGATGGTCCAACGCTACGAATACGGGCTGTGCCGGATTTCGGCCTCGACGCTGTACGCCGCGGCCCTGGCGCTGGAGGCGCCGGTGTCGTTTTTCTTCGACGGATTGTCGCAGCCCAAATCCGGCCGGCTCGGTGCGCTGGCCGTCGAATCCTCGCCGCTCGAGCTGGCCCGCACCCGCCATGGGCGCGACATCGCCCTGCTCTTCCCGCGCATCCAGCAACGCGCCGCCCGGCGCGCTATCGTCGAACTGGTCCGGGCGATGGTGATGGAGGCGCGAATCTAGCGCCTCAGCTCTTGGTCTCCCGCGGCTCGCCGGCAAGGCGCCGGCCGCCATTGAGCCAATGGCGCAGCGCGGAGTCGAGCTCGCGCGCCTCGCGCTCTTCAAACCGGGCAATCTGCGCATCGCTCAAGGCCGTGCGCCAGCGGCCGTTGGTGCCTTCGTTGAGGAAGCGTTTGTGGCCCATATCCCAACTCTGCGCCGCGCGCGGCATGATGGTGGCGCCGTGCTCGCGCATGTAGCCGAACCCGGCGGCGCTCACGAGCTCCGGCCAGAGCGCCGGCACAATCTCGATGTCCATAAAGGCCGCGATGCGGCGCATCTCGGCCTCCAGGTCGCTCTTGAGATCGCTGTAATGGACGAGCAGGACGTTCTCGCGCCCGCGCTCGCGCCACCAGCTGCGTTCGATGTCGAAATAGTGCGAGGCGGGAGCATCGTCCAGCAGCCGCGCCTGCGGCCCCTCGGTCATCCACGCGTCGAACTGTTCGCGCGGTGTCGGCAGCGGCCGCGGCAAAGGACGCGCGATGGTCTCGTCGTCCATGCCGGCCTGACCCTGCAGCGCGATCGCGGTGTCGGAATAATGGCTGGTGTGGTTGTGCCAGGACATGAAGGCGTCCAGGCCGTGGCGCGCAACATGGATGTAGCGCACGTCATCGTAGATCGGCAGGGCGTCGAACGGCAGGTGCGATTTGAGGAAGCGGCGGTGGGTCTGGCCCTCGATGAAATCCATCATCCGCTCGATCGGCGGCAGGCGGAAATCGATCCAGGGTGAGGTGTTCTGGACGTCCTTGGGCGTCCCCGACTGAAAAATGAGCAGGCTCACGATCTGCTGCGTCCAGGTCGTGCCGCATTTGGGCGCGGTGGCGATGACGACGTCGCCGGGGCGCGGCCGGTAATGCGCCCAGCGGCGGCTGTCCGTCGTCCAGCTGCGGACTTCCTTGCGCGGCGCCTGGATGAGCATTGTCGAACCCCCGAACGGCCCATATAGACGGCGGGCATCCGCAGGGTCAAAGTCTTTACGGAACGCGCGGGACCGCCCGCGGGTCGTCAGACCAAGGAGAGCCCATGGATCCCGCTCGCACACTTGTCGCCGTGTTCGACTCCGCCCGCGCCGGCTTCTTCGAATACAAGCAACCCCACGGCAAGCTTGTGCGGGTGCTGGCCGAGGTCAGCTCCGGCCTGCATCACGACCGCCGCGCCATTGAAAGCGACAAGCCCGGGCGCGGCTTCTCCAGCGCCGGTGGCACGCACCACAGCTACGAATCCGAGCACGATCCGCGCAAGCTCGAGAAGCACGATTTCGTCCGGGCGCTGGCCCGCGCGATCGACGCGGCGCTCGACGCCCATCAATTCGCAAGCCTGGTGATCGTCGCGCCCGCGCGCAGCGTCGGCGAGTTCCGGAGCGTGGCGAGCGACAAGGTCAAGAAGACGGTTTGGCGGGAGGTGGAAAAGGACTTCGCCCATCTCACCGATCCCGAGCTCGAAAGGCACTTGGTGCCGATCCTGCAAGCGCCGGCGAGCTGAGAGACGCGGATGGGGGGCGCCAAGGGCGGGATTTCGCCGTTTCTCTTGATCGACGCTGAGGACGATGACCGCGCCGATGCCAAGGCTGCCTTCGATAGGCTTTCCGCACTAAACGGCTACGCCGAACCGTTTTCGCTGTTTCCCGGAGAGACCCTACGCATCAAGATCGCGCGCAAACCACGCTCGCTGCTGATCCCGCGTACAGTTACTGTGAAGTCGATCGCCATCCGCGACGCGGTCAGCGGTGCAATCCTGCACACGCAAGTGCCGCCCACCCCGGCCCAGGTCCATCTCGAATCGCCGCAAGACTATCGAGGCAAAGGCGCGAATTACCGCTGCGAAATCATGTTGGAGACCGCCGAACTCCCACCGGGCCTCTACGAATGCGTGGTGCGGGACAGCACCGGCGCGGTATCGCAGGACATCTATTTCAATCTCAAGCCGCGCACGGTGGAAGGCCTCGATATCCTCTGCGTTCTGCCGAGTTTCACCTGGCATGCCTATTGCCGGGTGGGCGGCGGCTCTTTCTATAGCGCGAGCCTGGGCCCGCTACGCACCGTGTCGCTGCGACGGCCGATGAGCAGCCGCGGCGATAACGCGATAAGCGCCTCGCTCCATTTCCTGCGCGTCTTCGCCCAGGCCGGCATCCGCTATGGCTGCATCGATTCGATGGATTTGCACATCGACGCCCTGCCATATGGCGCGGCCCCGACAATGGCGCTCCTCACACATGACGAGTACTGGTCGCGGCCGATGCGCGATGTGATCGATCGCTATCTCGACTATTCCGGCGTGCTTCTCGTAATGGCGGGGAACGTCTGCTGGTGGCAGATCGAAGTCGATGGCGACACCATCAGCGTGGACAAACAACCTTCCAAGAAGATGTCCTATTGGCACATTCGCGGCAACCCCGAGGAACGCACCTTTCTTCTGTCGTTCCGCTTCGGCGGTTATGCCCTGCCCCATGCGGTGCGCAAGCCCGCAGTTGCGCACCATCTGTCATCCCTGTCGCCGGCCGAAATCCGCGAGGCAGGCGGTGTTCGGGTGATCGAGCCCGGTCATCGCCTCTTTCAAGGCGTGACACTCGACCCGGGTCGCGCTTTCGGCAGCGAGGTGCCCGTCCTTCATCGCGAAATCGACGGCGTCCCGCTAGACGCCGAAGGAAATGTGGACCGCAATTGGTACGATGCCGACGACATCGCGCCTTCCGTCATCGCGACCGGAATGGCGGTCAACAATAGCCGCTATACACCCATCGCCCGCGTCGGCGTCATCGTCGAAGCCGCCGTGCGGGGCGGTCATGTCCTTCACATGGGCTCATTCGGATGGTCGGTGGGGCTTGGCCAGAACAATGCCGCCGTGCGCCAGGTCGTGCTCAATGCGGTCGCCTATTGCCGTGAGCTTCGGCCCGCGCCGGGCAAGGCGAAGGCGCGCGGACGGCGACGCCCCAAAGCTTGACCGGCTTCAACGAGGTCCAGGCCGGTTCGCGTATCTTCCCTGTGCCGTCTGATCCCGCGCTCAGGCGCGCGCGCGGCTCATTTTCAACGCCGAGACCTCCGAGCAAGTGCATCGTTTCAAATTCAATTCCTGGGCCCAGACCTTGGATCGCATCGAACGCGCCCTGGGCGCATGAAGTTGGTGGAGCGCCGCGCCGGCGCGCCGCGCAACAAGGACGGGGTCGAGATGACGCCGGTCGAATTCGAGTTCCGGCGTTAGCGTTCATTGGCGGGCCTGCTCAGAGCTTTGCCGGCTCGAACGATGTCCAGGTCTGTTCGACGATCTTCCAGCGGCCCCGGCCCACGCGCTTGAAGAGGAAAAGATAGGTTCCCTGGGCATGGATCGCCTTGCCGCCCTTCACCGGTGCCACGACCTCTTCATAGCTGCCGGTGTCGTAGGCGAGGTCGCCGGAGGACTCGCTGCGCACGCTGGCGAGAACGATGCGCGGATCGTAGACCGCGAGCAGGCCGGCGAAGTTCTTCCTGATTTCTGCGATCCCACTCCAGCTCTTGCCGTTGGTCGGACAGAAGATCGGCTCCGGCGCATAGAGCGTCAGGATCGCCTTTAGGTTCTTGGCGTTCCAATACCCGGCCCATTCGGCGCTGACGTCGGTGACGGTGGCGGCGAGCGCCGCCTGCGCTTGCAGCGCGAACGTCAAAGCCGTCGCGGCAATGATCGATGCTCTCTTCATCTCTGTCTCCGGCGTCCGCCAGCAGAATAAGGGAGCGCGCGGCTGCCGCACCCCCTTGACCTTATCTCCCTCCCGCACTATCTCCGCCTCGAGGTTTGGCACTCGCCTATGGGGAGTGCTGCTCATTGGCCGTAAGGCCTTGTCCCAGAAAGCTTTTTAGGAGACCCCAGCATGAAGTTCCGTCCGCTCGGCGACCGCGTGGTCGTCCGCCGCGTCAAGGAGGATCAGAAGACCCCCGGCGGCATCATCATTCCCGACACCGCCCAGGAGAAGCCGCAGGAAGGCGAGGTCATCAGCGTCGGCCCCGGCGCGCTGGACGATGCCGGCAAGCGCGTCGCCCCCGAGGTGAAGGCCGGCGACTTCGTCCTGTTCGGCAAGTGGTCGGGCACGGAAGTCAAGATCGACGGCGAGGAACTCCTGATCATGAAGGAGTCCGACATCATGGGCGTTCTCGAGGGCCGCAAGGCGCCTTCGCGGAAAGCCGCCTAGTGAATAGGGAATAGCGAGTAGGGAGTAGCGCGACCGCGCGCCCCACTACTCACTAAGCACTATTCACTACTCACGCATTCGAAATCTATTCAGGAGACAACACACATGGCAGCCAAAGACGTACGTTTCGGCGCCGACGCGCGGGAGAAGATGCTCCGCGGCGTCGACATTCTCGCCGATGCGGTGAAGGTGACGCTGGGGCCTAAGGGCCGCAACGTCGTGATCGAGAAGAGCTTCGGCGCTCCGCGCTCCACCAAGGACGGTGTCACGGTGGCGAAGGAGATCGAGCTCGCCGACAAGTTCGAGAACATGGGCGCACAGATGGTGCGCGAGGTGGCGTCGAAGACCAACGACGCGGCCGGCGACGGCACCACCACCGCGACCGTGCTGGCGCAGGCGATCGTGCGCGAGGGCCAGAAGGCCGTCGCCGCCGGCATGAACCCGATGGATTTGAAGCGCGGCATCGAGAAGGCGGTCGAGACCGTCGTCGCCGATCTCAAGCGCCGCTCCAAGAAGGTCAAGTCCAACGACGAGATCGGCCAGGTCGGCACGATCTCGGCGAATGGCGACGCGTCGGTCGGCAAGATGATCGCCGAGGCGATGGCCAAGGTCGGCAATGAAGGCGTCATCACGGTGGAAGAGGCCAAGAGCCTGGACACCGAGCTCGACGTCGTCGAAGGCATGCAGTTCGACCGCGGCTACATCTCGCCCTACTTCATCACCAACGCCGACAAGATGGTGGCGGAGCTCGATGAGCCCTACATCCTGATCCACGAGAAGAAGCTCTCCTCGCTCAAGGATCTCCTGCCCCTGCTGGAATCGGTGGTGCAGAGCGGCCGTCCGCTGCTCATCATCGCCGAGGAAGTCGAGGGCGAGGCGCTGGCGACCTTGGTCGTCAATAAGCTGCGCGGTGGCCTCAAGGTTGCGGCGGTGAAGGCGCCGGGCTTCGGCGATCGCCGCAAGGCGATGCTCGAAGACATCGCCATCGTCACCGGCGGCCAGGTGATCAGCGAGGACCTCGGCATCAAGCTCGAGAACGTCAAGCTGAACATGCTGGGCACCGCCAAGAAGGTGCGCATCGACAAGGACGACACCACGATCATCGACGGTTCCGGCAAGAAGGGCGACATTCAGGCCCGCGTCGGCCAGATCAAGGCGCAGATCGAGGAGACCACGTCGGACTACGACAAGGAGAAGCTCCAGGAGCGTCTGGCCAAGCTCGCGGGCGGCGTCGCGGTGATCCGCGTCGGCGGCGCGACCGAGGTCGAGGTCAAGGAGAAGAAGGACCGCGTCGACGACGCGCTCAACGCCACCAAGGCGGCGGTCGAGGAAGGCATCGTGCCGGGCGGCGGCGTCGCCCTGCTCTATGCGACCAAGGCGCTTGGCGGCCTGGCGGGCGACAACGAGGACCAGACCCAGGGCATCGCCATCGTGCGCAAGGCGATCCAGGCGCCGGTGCGCCAGATCGTCGAGAACTCCGGCTCGGAGAGCTCGATGATCGTCGGCAAGCTGCTGGAGCAGAAGTCCGCGACCTATGGCTGGGACGCGCAGAGCGAGAAGTTCGCCGACTTCATCGACTCCGGCATCGTCGATCCGACCAAGGTGGTGCGCGTGGCGCTGCAGAACGCGGCCTCGGTCGCGGGCCTGCTGATCACCACCGAAGCCATGGTCGCCGACCGTCCGAAGAAGGAAGCGGCCGGCGGCGGCATGCCCGGCGGCGGCGGCATGGGCGGCATGGGGGACATGGATTTCTAATCCATGTCGGTCCCAATCGCCGATTGAATGCGGAAAGGCCCGGTGGAAACACCGGGCCTTTCTGTTTCACGTCATCTCCCCTTGAGGGGGTCGCTAGTGGCAGCGTAGCGACGAACGACGAAGTCGTTCGGGTGGGGGGCGCGAGCGTAGCGAAGCGCGACCCGGCCACCGTCTTCCCAATCGAAATGCACAAAACCCGGAACACCGCTCCGGGCCTTTTGTTTGCTCCGCTGTTATCTCGGGCGCGGCGCCGCATATAGGCGCAGCCGGAACAATACGCCGCAGGCCCGGGAACCAATTCCGCAAGAATACAGAATCGAGGTTCGTAACGCATCAGATTCCGGGCACGTCTCGCACGATACGCCGGAACTCGTTCAACTGAAACCTCCGATTCACCTTGGGCATCTCGGCCTTAAACTCATCCATCAAGTATGGGAGCATTGACCAAGAGTTTTTAGCTCCCATCACCTTTTTGCCCATTAGGCTGCCAACGCCAACTTGGGAGATCAATTGAACAACAATTTCGAATTCGTGCGCGGATGCAACCGTGTACGGCATCGTATCCAATACTTCTACTGGGATCCCTTCTGCATCTAACAAATCGTAAATTTGAGCATCAAGCATCTCCCTGACTCTCGGGCTGAAGATGAACCAGTCCTCCAACGTCAATATCAGAGGATATATAGGCAAGGAATCAGCTTCCCAGACAGTCAGGCCATTTCGGGCGTCCATGATGTTCTTATAATTTTGTACAATACCATCGGCCATTATTGAAAGGTCGCGTTCTAAAGCAGATGGTTCAGACAGAGTTCTTGCGTTGAGCGTCAGTCGTTTTGCTTTGCACTCAATAAAGAGATGTCCAGCTCCATCAGAAAGTATCCAATCAACGCCGTGCATTTTTCTTGAACCAATCCGATAAGGCGGTGGGTCAAGAAGGCGAAACGATGGTTCTTTACAAAATTGCCGAGCAACCAATCCAATATATGCTTGAAATGCATTTCCAAAAGAATTGTCAAAATCGGAAGCTTTGACGAGGTCGTAAAACAGGCCCGTTGATACCCGTCGGAGTAAATATCGCTGGATAGGGCAAACGATCCTCTCTGGGTATCTCGGGTCGAAAGCAACCAACGGGGTGCCTTCCAATGGATTCCATGTATACATCCAGTCACGATTATACGCTTGGCGCTTTCGCATTTCTTCTCGCAAACGAGAGATAGGGCTTACGAGCCGCGTGAAAAACGCTCTAGAAGCATCGAGCGAGACGCCAATTTCGCGGTAGTCCTGCTCTGTTGACATTCCCCATTTGTTTTTAAAATGTCCAGCGATTGCCATTCCAAGCAAAAGGTAGCGCTGTGTAGACAGCCCGAGCTCGCGCTCGACAATTCTGTCTACGGTGGGTTCCCCAAAAATATTCAAAGCTCGTACAAAGCCTCCTAAATCATTTCTGACCTGCCAAGGAAACTGTCTGTGAGCTATCCGGTGCAATTCAAACAGTACGTCAGGGCGATCATCGCCGTCCTCTGAATACGATTTGTTGTCCATATCCCGAATGAAGTTTATTGCCGTTGCCAAGTTGTCCCAAATTTGAAGCCTACGGTTCCCAACAACTCCGGCATTGAGGATAATTTCGCGAGATAAAATATCCAAATCCCATGGATAGATGTGTCTTTCAATCTGTCCATGCAAAAAACTATTGTAACCCGAGGGGTAACCCTCTGGCAGCCGCTCCTTGTCGATAATATGAGATGAATAAACCCAGATATCTACGAGACTCGAAAGGAGGTCGAATTCCCGCATGAAATTACGAAAGGGTTTGTAGCTTTTGTACAGATCCATTAGGAAGGAATCATTCCAAGTGTCCAAAGCATTATATGTCAGTCCTGAGCTCTGATTGGCTATCCTTGTCGAAGCTGGTATCCGAGAAGCAAAATCGTAAATGTGGTCCCTCGACTTAGCGCCATCGCAGCCTCGGGAAACCGCGCCGCGTGTTTACGGAATTCCATCGCAGCCTCTCGTATAGAGCCGCAGACGGGGCCGGTGTCCTTGACCCCGATGTGACCGGCGCTCTTCGTTCGCGGGCCGCCTACCTTTTGAACCGGGCGTTAAGCGCGACGAGCCTGTCGATCAGGCCGGGGCCCGGAAAGTCCGCCATGATCATGCCCACGCGCCGGAAGGCCGGCAGGCGATCGTAGGTGAGTATGTTGGTGCCCTCGAAGGCGATGGTGCAGAAATTCGTCCAGAACATGCGCCAGCAATTCACCCGCGGAAAGTCCAGCCAGGTGTTGCGGAACGCCGGCGTCGTCCGTCCGGTCGCCAGCCGCGGCGCGCCCGTCGCCGGGTTCGAATGTCCGCTCGCCACGAAATACGGAAACGAGCCGCGCGACGCGCTGAGATAATTCATATAGGTGATATTCTGGCTGCCGGTATCGGCGGCCCGCAGGTGATTGAGCACCTTCGTCCATTTGTCGTACAGATCCCAATTGGAGTTCATGACGAACTCGTCCTGGATCTGGAGACTGCGATAATCGATGCCGTAGAGTTCCGGCGGAGCGGGATCGCGGCTGAAGACCGGAAAATTCCTTAAGATCACGATCTTTCCGCGGATCTGATCCAATCGCGGGTTCCCTCCATTTCGCGGCGGCGGTTGCCAAAAGACCTTCTGCCATCTCGCGTCGTCCCAGTACTGGGCAAACGTCATCGCGAAGTCCCGGCCGGGCGGGATGTTCTCGGGGTCGCCTTCCTCCTTGACGCGCATGAACACGGTCTCGCGCGGATGCGCCTTGAGGAAATTCACCGCCGCGTCCAGCACGTCGTCGAAGAATGCGTTCTGATGCGTGGCACCGTGAACGATTGCGAATCTGTAGCTCGAGGCGCCGAAGCGGACATGACGGCAGCGGATGTCGAGAACGCGGATGCCGGACTCCAGCTGATTCGGCAGCGAGAGCGTTTGCGTCCTCACGGCATCGCCGCCGAAGAACGACATGGTGTCGTGCGTGCCGGGCAGGGAGAGCTGGCTCAGCCGGACGTCGTCTCTCAGCGCGCCCATCCAGTCCGGATGGCGCGTCGTGATCGTGCTGTCGTGCGAATAGCCCGGCGACACATGCGCCGCGCAGGGCGCGACGAGGACGAGAGACAGCAACCCGCCGATTGCAACGCGCCGGATCGTCCCGGCCCTCGCACCCCGATCGCGCATGACATCCCCCGAATGCAATGTAAGTTTGTTGCCGCAGCATTTCTCAAAGAGATTGCATCATGAACAAACCGACATGGAGATACAAGTTGCCTCACGCTCAGGCGGGTTGTCGGGTAGGAAAATGCAAAAAGGCCCGGAGTCCGCTCCGGGCCTTTCTGCTTCCTGTCGCGCAAGACGCGAACGGGTCGCGGCTGTCTTTGCCGGATACTACTGCGGAGGAGGCGGATCCACACGCCCCGCCTGCTGCGCGTTCGGCTGGACACGCGTGCCGGTCGTCGGTTGGGGTTGCGAGGCATTGGCGACGGTCATGGGCGCATGAGAGCGCGTGTCGCGGGCACTCGGACTGGGGGTCTGCTGCGGCCCCTGATCCTGGGGCGCCACCATCGGATGCGCTCCCGAGGGGGATGCGTTCGGCGCGGTACTGGCATGTCCACCGCCTCCCCCTCCGCCACCACCGCCGGCCGCGATGGCGCTGGGCGCCAGGGCCAGGCTCAGCGCGCAAGCGCCGGCGAGCATGGCAAATTTGTGCGTGATAGTGCGTGCCATCGTCTACTCCTTTTCAGGGTAACTCTCGCGGCCCGCCCGTCTCCATTCTTGCATTTACTAAACGTGACCGGGCGCCCCGTGGTTCCCGAAGTTCCCCGCGCGGCGGTGCCCTTCACTGCGTTTGCGCCGATTTGTGTCCGTCCACGGACTTGTTTTCGTCGTCGTCTAAACTCCACGTCACCTTCACCGTCATCGGCGCGTCGACGAGTTGGTTGTCCTTGATCGCGGGGCGGTAGTGCCAGGTCTTCACGCAGTCGACCGCCGCGCCGTCGAGGCGGTCGGAGCCGCTGGATTTGGCGACCGTGATCGCGTCCACCGTGCCGTCGGCCATGACGGTGAAGGCGAGCTCGGTCGTGCCCTCGTCACCGAAGATGCGCGCGAGGAAGGGATAATGGTCGCGGCAATTCTCGGGCCTGGACAAAGCCGGCGGCTGCGAGACGCGCTGCACCACGGGCACGCGCACCACCTGCTTGACGACCTTGACCGGCGCTTCGGTATGCACCGCGAGCTTTATTGCCAGATCGTAGACGAAGAGCAGCGACGAGCCCGTCGCGAGGCCGCCCGCGATCAGGATGGCCCAGAGGTGGTGCCGGAAACGGTCGCTGAAGAACAATCCCGACGACACCACGAAGATCACGAACTCGACGACGATCACGCCCGCTCCTGCCCTTGTGCGGCCGGCGCACTCTAGCCGGAACGCCGTGGCAGGAAAGCGGCGGCGCGGACCGCGTTCACATCTCCGGCGCGCGCAGTTCGTAGCTCGCGACCAGGAAGCGGTTCGGCCCCGACGGGCCGGCGGCGAGGGGCAGCACCAGGTCGCTGAACTCGGCGCTCTGCCGTCCGAACGCGATGGTGACGCGCCCGCTCACGGGAGCGCGGGTCTCGAGGGCCTTCTGCAGCCGCTTACGCAGGCCCGTGGCGATGTCGAGCGCGAGATCCTCGACGAAGTGGTTCGTCGCCTCGCGGCCGAAGCGGCGGATCAGTTCGAGGCCGAAGCTCTTGACTCGGAACCGGTCGTCCACCGTCCGTTCGATCCAGGCGACGTGCGCCGCCCAGGGCGCCAGCTCGTCCGGACCGAAACGCGAACGCTCCGGCAACGGCGCGCTCCCGTAGCGGGCGCGCCACAGTTCCAGCAGGGCCTCGAGCCGCGCATGCAAGCGTGGATTGCCGTCGGCGCCAGCGGTCATGACGATGGACTTTCTCTCGCAACTTGCTTTAATGATGCTTATATCCCGTCGTTTGAAAACCGACAACCGGGTTTATTTGCCGCATGATGGATATCCGCAAACATGTCGGGCGCAATGTGCGCCGTCTCCGCCTGGGCCGCCGCATCTCGCAAGAGGTGCTGGCGCTCGAATCCGATATCGACCGCACCTATATGAGCGGCATCGAACGCGGCATCTCCAATCCCAGCGTCGTTCTGCTGTCGCGGCTGGCGAAGGTGCTGCGCGTCACCGTCGCCGATTTGGTGACGCCGAGCGCGGAGAAGGAACCCGCGCCCAAGAACCTGCCGCGCGGGCGCAACGTCAGCCAGCGCGGCCGCAAGACGAAGTCGCGGCGGAAATAGCGGCCGACGCCTTCGCTTCAGGGCGACGCTTCTCCCGGTTCCGGTGCGCCCCGTAGATAGGGCTCGACGGTGCCCTTGAGCCTGACGGTCATAGGATTGCCGAAGCGGTCGAGGCTGCGCCCCGCTGCGACGCGGATCCAGCCTTCGCTGACGCAATATTCCTCGACATTGGTCTTTTCCTGACCGTTGAAGCGGATGCCCACGCCGCGCGCCAGCAGCGCCTCGTCGTAATGGGGGCTTTTGGGATTCGTGCTCAGGCGGTCGGGCAGTGCGTCCGTCATGGCGATGCTTTCAGCAGGATTTCGGCCGTTTTGGGAAATTAGCACGGGGGCTGCGGCAACTCCCAACGCTTTCAATTCGAAATTTCAGAAACTCTGCGCGGGCTCCGCAAGCAGCACTTCAGCGTCGCCAAGGCTTTAAGTCGACTTGGAAATCGGCCGGCGCATCATCTCCCTCGGGTGGGATGCAGATCGGGGCTGATCATGAGAACCAGAAACTTCGCAACCGCGGCAGTCTTGGTAGTACTGCTCGCACCGGCCGCCGCCAGCGCGCAACACGCGGCCGCGGGAAAAATCCCGGCATCCTCGCATGAGGCGCTCGATGCCAGCGCGGCGCGGCTGGCGATGAAGGCCGCTTTCGAGCCGCAAACGCAGCCGACGCGCGAAGAGCTTCTGCGCGTCATCGTCATCATGTCGCTGCGCCAGCAGCGGAGCGGCACGTGAGCGTCGCGCGGCACGGCTCCATCGCCGCGGTCGCGCTTGCGGGGCTGATGCTCGCGGGCGGCGGAGCGATCGCGGGCGGAGCCGTGCAAAACCCCTCCTGGCTCGGTCCGATGGCGGGCGCGCGGCTGGTGGCGGTCGATGGCTCGACGTTGACGGTGGCGCCGACCGAGGGCGGTTTCGTGGTGGCGCTAAACGCGGCCGATGGCGGCGCACAACACACCGCCTTCGCCTATATCGGCGAGCGCCTCGGCACCATCAGCGATGCGTCCGATCCCGGCCGCGTCACCGGATTCTTCCGCCAGACCGACAACGGCCTGGAAATCCAGTTCGCCGACGGCCGAGCGGAGACGCTGGCCCTCAACAGTGCCGGCGGCTTTTCGTTGACCTTGCGCGCGGCCGACGGCGCCGCGAGCTGCTCGGCCTGGTATCCGCAGGGACATGTCTTCGGTGCCGCGGAAAAACGCGCCGCGCTCGCCGTCTATGCCCACAAGCTCGGCATCGCGGAACACGCCAAGCGCACCGCGCGCACGCCCATTTCGGACTGCCCGGCAGCGGTGAAGTCCGCCACACACCTTCCGTCGCCGGCTCAGCCCGCTCCTTACAGGATCGGGATGTATGCCGGCGCGGAAGTCACGACCCCGGGCGCGGCCGCGCCGGCAATCGCGGTTCGCACGTCGAACGTGCAGCCGGTCGATCCGCCGGTACCGGCGCAGCCAGCGGCATCACCCCCCCCTGTCGCCCAAGCGCCGACAGCGGCCGCGCCCGCGGTTCCATCCGACGCGACGAAAGTTACGCTCGCGTCCGCGATGCCCGACGGGCATGGTGCATCGGACTGCCTCAGCGTCGAGAGCGCGAACGGCACCATCGGATTCCGCAATCGCTGCGGCTTCGGCGTGCAGTTCGCCTATTGCCTGCAGCGCGCGACCGACGCGGCTGCCGATTGCGGCGGCGTAGCGAAGATGGGCGCCGTCGCCGCCAATGGCTTCGCGCTGCTCCTGGAGAGCGTCGACAGCCGCGAGCCGGAACGCGATTTCCGCTGGGTGGCGTGCAGCGGCAGCAACGGCAACGTCGTGGCGCATCTCGACCGCGCCGATCCGCCATCGGGCCGCTGCGAACGTCTCAACGCATCGTGAAACACGGAAAACCAGACAAGACCAACAAGGAGCGGGACAAATGAAGACGACAATGAAGACTGCCGCCGGTGCGCTCGCGCTGCTGGCGATGACGGGGCAGAGCCTCGCGGCAAGCTGTGCGCGGGCGCCGGAAGCGCTGGCGCTCAAGACGGCGGCGATGCAGCAGCAGCTGATGGTGGCGGCGCTCTATTGCAACGATGTCGGGCTCTATAACCGGTTCGTAGTGTCCTATCAGCGTGAGCTGCAGGAATCCGACGCGGCGCTGCTAGGTTTCTTCCAGCGCGGCCATGGCGGCTCGAGCGCCTATCACGCGTACAAGACGGGACTGGCGAACGACTATTCCTTGAGCGGCCTGCACGGCATGCAGAGCTTCTGCGGCGCGGCGAAGGCGGCGTTCGATGCGGCGCTCAATCCAGCCGACCAGCGTTCGCTCGCGGCCTTCATCGCGACACAGGAGATCGGCGGCGTGGAAACCTATCCGGCCTGCGAGGCCAGCGCCGAAAGTGTCTCCGGCGGCTCCGGCCGGCTCGCCGCGAACAGGCGGAATTAGAATGCGTCGGCGGCCTGCGTCGCTGCGGAGGCCGCCGCCAGCATCCGCCAATTGCCGATTTTCGCGTCTCGAAGACAGCCGCCGGTGCGTTCCAGACTCGCGCTCAAGGCGAAAATATCTCCAAAAACCTCGTGAATCCGCGCCTCGCCGCTGGTCTCGAAATTGCCGCGATGAGCGCTCAGCCTTGCCGGCGTATGTCACTGGCAAGAAGGACTAGCCCTATGAAACAAATGACTTTTGCGGCCGCGGCGATGGCGGGCTTCATCGTCTCCGCCCCGGCGATGGCCGATTATGTGCGGCTCGGCAGTGTCGATGTCGGCTACCACATGGACCGCGACACGAGCTGGACGCGGTTCGGCGGCGGCATGGAAGGCCTGCGGCTGGTGGCCGACGGCAATGACGTGTGGTGCCGCTCCATCGTGGCGCATTTCGCCGACGGCGAATTGCAGAACGTCTATTCCGGCATGCTACGCGAAGACCGCCCGGTCGAAGTCGATCTTCGCGGCGGCGTGCGCCATGTGCGCGACGTGCAGTTCACCTGCCGCTCGGACCGCGGCGGCGCGCGCATCTTCCTCTCCGCCGAGGTCGGGCGCTTCCGCGACGAGTGGATGCGCAGCCCCGACTGGAGCGGCTATTGGCAGGGCGTCTTCGGCGGCGGCGACCGTCGCGGCCGCGATGCGGATTACTGGGTCACGCTCGGACACGAGCGTTTCGAAGGGCGCAACGACCGCGAGAACCACTTCGCGGGTTGGGGCGGCCAGAGCGTCGACCGCATCGGATTGCGGGCCTTGAACGACGACGCCACCTGCTGGCCGATGCGAGTCGAGTTCGCCAACGGCTCTTCGACCAGCATCGGTGTCGGTCATCTCGAGCAGGGCCGGCCGAAATCCTTCGACCTGCCGGGACAAGAGCGCAACGTGCGCAACATCGTACTCAATTGCCACGCCGATCACGGGCACGCCGTGACCATCGACATCCTCGCCCGCAAATAAGAGCACGACATGGGGCCGGAGATCATCGCTCCGGCCCTTCACGTTCGGGGCGTACCGCTCTCAGCCCTTGGTCGGCGTCTTTGCCGCCGGCTCGTAGGGCGTGAAGGCACCCATCTGGCAGACCTCGTGCGTCACCAGCACGGAGATGCTCTCCTGGTTGGAGCAGATCTGCGCATTGCCGCCGCGGATGTTCATGACATAGCCGTGGAAATTGAGGCCCGGACAGGCCGCCAGGAGATGGTTGGCATAGACCGAACCGTCCTTCATGTAGAACAGCAGCGTCTGCGGATCCTTCACGCTGCTGTGGTCGATCAGGTAGGACGTCAAGCAGACCGGCGCGGCCACCGCGGGCGACAGCGCGCCGGCGCCGATCGCCGCCGCGGTCAGCGCTGAAACTAGAGTTCTCATGCTCGTCTCCGAAACTTCGCGACCCCTCGCGGGGGAATAATGATCCCGGCGGCCCCGAAGTTCAACGCGCCGCACGCAAATGTGCGGCTCGCCTTGACTTCCGCGACCCCGGTGGAGATGGTCCCGCCCCGGTTTCCACAGCCCTGAGGAGTGCTTTTCCGTGTCCGCCGCCGCCCAGCCCGATATCACCATCACCCTGCCCGACGGCAAGGCGATGACGTTCGCGCGCGGCGTGACGGCCGGAGAGGTTGCCGCCGCAATCGGGCCCGGCCTCGCCAAGGCGGCGCTGGTGGCCGAAGTCGACGGCGTGCAATGGGACCTGTTCCGCCCGATCGAGCACGACGCCAAGCTCCGGATCATCACCCGCAAAGACACCGAGGCGCTGGAGCTGATCCGCCACGACATGGCGCATGTCCTGGCGATGGCGGTCCAGGAGCTGTACCCGGGAACCCAGGTGACCATCGGCCCGGCGATCGAGGACGGCTTCTACTACGACTTTGCGCGCGAAACGCCCTTCACGCCCGACGACCTGCCCAGGATCGAAGCCAGGATGCGCGAGATCATCGCCCGCGACCTGCCGACGCGGCGCGAAGTGTGGCCGCGCGACAAGGCGATCGCCCACTTCAAGGGCATGGGCGAGGCATACAAGGCTGAGCTGATCGAGGGCATTCCCGCCGGCGAGGAGGTTTCGCTCTATTGGCATGGCGACTGGCACGATCTCTGCCGGGGACCGCATTTCGCCTCGACAGCCAAGATCGGCGACGCGTTCAAGCTCACCAAGATCGCGGGCGCCTATTGGCGCGGCGACTCGAACAACGCGCAGCTCCAGCGCATCTACGGCACCGCCTGGCGCGACAAGAAGGAGCTCGATGCCTACCTGCTGCGGCTCGAGGAGCAGGAGAAGCGCGACCACCGCCGCATCGGCAAGGAACTGGAGCTCTTCACGTTCTCGCCCGATGTCGGCGCCGGATTGCCTCTGTGGCTGCCCAACGGCATGGTGATCCGCCAGGAGCTCGAATTCCTGGCGGTACAGGAGGAGCGCAAGGAAGGCTACAAGCGCGTCGCCACGCCCCAGATCACCAAGGAGGCGCTGTTCTATCGTTCGCGCCACTTGCCCTACTACAAGGACGACATGTACGCGCCGCTCGATATCGACGGTGAGAATTATTACCTGCGGCCGATGAATTGCCCGTTCCATCATCTCGTCTACGGTGCGACGCGGCATTCGTATCGCGAGCTGCCGCTGCGCATCACCGAATACGCGCAGGACTATCGCTACGAAGCCTCCGGCGGATTGTCGGGCCTGATGCGGGTGCGCGGTTTTTGCATGAACGACGCCCATATCTATTGCCGCCACGACCAGGCGAAGGACGAGTTCGTCCGCGTCATGCACCTGCATGCGCGCTACTACGATCTCATGGGCATCAAGGATTACTACATGCGGTTCTCGCTGCCCGATTTGAACAAGCTCGAGAAATACGTCGACCAACCCGACAAATGGCTGACCGCGATGGAGATCATCAAGGAGGCGATGAAGGAGTCCGGCTATCCCTATGTCGAGGCTCGGGGCGAGGCGGCGTTCTACGGGCCGAAGGTCGATTTCATGATCAAGTCGGTGATCGGCACCGAATACGCGATCTCGACCAACCAGCTCGATTTCCTGGCCACCCAGACCTTCAATCTCACCTATATCGGCGAGGACGGCGCGGAGCACCCGGTCTATGTCATCCACCGCGCGCCCTTGGGCACGCATGAACGCTTTACCGCGTTCCTCACCGAGCACTATGCCGGCGCCTTTCCGGTCTGGCTGGCGCCGGTTCAGGCGCGCGTCGTTCCGATCAGCGAAAAGGCCAACGCCTATGCCGAGGAGGTCCGGCGCAAGCTTTTCGAGGCGCCGGTGGTGAACGGCACGGCCGGCCTGCGGGTCGACGTCGATCTGTCGGCCGAGCGGATGCAGAAGAAGATCCGCGACGCCCAGCTTCAGAAGATCCCCTACATGCTGGTGGTGGGCGAGCGCGAGGCGGCGGAGGGAAAGGTGGCCGTGCGCCTGCGCTCGGGCAAGGATCTGGGGCCCATGGCACTGGAAACCTTCATCGCCCGCATCAAGTCGGAGGCGGAATCCCGCACCGATGTGGCCGAAAGGGGCTTGCGAATCGCGCCTTGACGCCTATTCTTGGCCCACCAGAGGTTCCGCGCGGCGGCCCTGAAATAGGATTTCAACCCTGCCAATGAGCCGACACAGCGTTTCGCGAGGCCGCAGGAAACACTCGCGAGGCGCCCGGCCGTTCGCGCGGACGAAACAAAGGAGAGAGTCATAGTTCCCAGACGTTTTGCCACCAACATGCCGGCGCCTTCCAAGGACGGGCCGCGCATCAACGAGGAAATCTTCTCCCGTACCATCCTGCTCATCGGCGACGACGGCCACAAATACGGCGAGATCGGCACCGACGAGGCCCGCGCCATCGCGGAGGAAAAAGGCTTCGACCTGGTCGAAGTCTCGCCGGAGGCGAAACCTCCGGTGGTCAAGTTGATGGACTACGGCAAGTTCAAATACGAGCAGCAGAAGAAGGCCAACGAGGCGCGCAAGCGGCAGAAGGTCATCGAGATCAAGGAGATCAAGATGCGGCCGACCATCGACGACCACGATTACGACGTGAAGATGAAGGCGATGCAGCGCTTCTTCGGCGAGGGCGACAAGGTCAAGGTCACATTGCGCTTCCGGGGCCGCGAGATGGCGCACCAGCATCTGGGCATGGCGCTGCTCAGCCGCATCCAGAAGGACACCGAAAGCTTCGCCAAGACGGAGCAGTATCCCAAGATGGAAGGCCGGCAGATGATGATGGTGCTGGCGCCGCGCTGATCGCGGCGGCGGCGGCGGATCGCGATGATCGACTTTTTTCGCGACAATCTGATCGTCCACACGCACATACCGAAAACGGCCGGCTCCACGCTGACGCGCGGTTTCATCCGCGCATTCGGCCGCGAGCGTGTCTGCGACACCCGCGGCGACGAAAGGCCTGAGGCCCTGACCGCCGAAGCGCGCAGCGCGGTGTATCTGCTGGCCGGCCACTTCCATTATGGCAGCAGGCATGTCGACTTTTTTGGGCGGACCCCGATTTACCTGGCCTGCGTGCGTCCGCCGCTCGAACGCTACCGCTCCGCCTATGATTTCGTCCGCACAAGAACAACCCACCCCGATCACCGCCGCGTGGCCGGGAAGACGCTTCGCGAGACGGTTGTGGACCTGCAAATTTTGCCGAAGAAGCAGATAAATTTCATGACGCGAGCCCTCACCCGCAGGGCCGGCATTCCGGCCGAGGCTCTGTTCAAGCACGTGGAAGAGAACTACCTGATCGTGACACCGCATGAGCGCGTGAACGATACGCTGGGCGAGCTGATGCCGCTGCTCGGCACTGCGCCGGTCGAGCCCGATCTCCACAGGAACAGAACGCGCGACCCGACGGCGGAAGACTACGGCAACACGAGAACCTGGTTCGAGAACGCCAACAGGCTGGACTCCGATCTCGTGCGATTCGTGGAGGACAATTACGAACGCTGGCTCCGCACGCTGCCGGAGCGACTGGAAGTCCTGATGCGGCAGTCGCGATCCTAGATCCTAGAGGAACCGCCCGGAGACGTGCACCGCCTGGTCGCCGAGATCCTGGAGCGGACCGAGCGGCTGGATGTCGTCGTGGTAGCCCTGGATGTGCGGCTTGCCGGACATCACCTTGTAGGCGACGCGTCCATCCTGCATCAGCAGCACGACCTCGGCCGCCCATCCGCGGTCGAGCGTCGTCCGCTCGAAGCCCATCAGGTCGAGGAAGATGCTGCCGGTGCGCTGCTGCTCCAGCCGCGAGGGGCGGAAGACATAGGCCGAGCAGCGCTCCTGGGCCTCGATGCAGGCCCGCACCGGCCGCGCCAGGCGATCGAACTTGATGGAGTCGCGCGGCAGGAAGCGCTCGATCACGCCCAGATAGGAGATCGATTCCGCATTCGGCTGGACCGCGACGTCGAAACCGATCTTCGCCAGATCGGCTTCCCGGGTCTCGCCGGGGACGATGTTCGAATAGGCCAGAACCACGTCCGCGTAGTTCTTGAAGTTCTGATCTTCCGACAAGTCGCTCCGGTGTGGCAGCAGCTCGATTCCGCCGCAGCCCACGAGAGTCAAAGCAACTGTAAGAATTGCCCCCAGGCGCGCATAACGGCGCGCAGCGTATCCCCCGTCAGCCATGCCACCCCTACACAAGTTGAACCGTGCTTGGGTCGAATGTAGCCAAAATTGGGCGGGTTGAAAAGCGATTGTCCCAGAATGGTAAGCAGGGACCCGCGTGTCGCAAATCCATCAAGGATCGCTGCACTGCGATACGCAGTTCGCCACCGTGTCGAAATCGCAATTGCCGCCTGTCAGGACCGCCGCCACAATCTTTCCGTGCACGTCGTATTTGCCGGCGAGCAGGGCGGCGAGTCCAGCCAAGCCGCCGGGTTCTATGATTAATTTGAGGGTGGTCGCGGCATAGGCCACCGCGCGCGCCAGCTCCCGTTCTTCAACCCAAAGTCCGAAAGGGATGTGTCGTTGTGCAAGCGCGAAGGGCACCGCGCCGGGCATCGGCGCCATCAGTGCGTCGGCCATGGACAGCGCGCCGCCTGGAGCTGAAGTCCGCTTTCCCGCAACCAGCGAGCGCCCCATGCCGTCGAAATTCTCCGGCTCGACGCTGATGGCGGCGGTGCCGGGGCTGGCGCCGGAGAGCGCGAGCGCGATGCCGCTCACCACGCCGCCGCCGCTACAGGGGACGAGCACCGCGTCGAGCGCGTCGCAGCCCTTGGCGCGCGCCTGAGCGACGAGCTCAAGCCCGATGGTGCCCTGCCCCGCCACGATGCCGGGATCGTCGAATGGCCGGATCAGGGTGCCGCCGCGCTCCGCCAGCACGCGCGCCGCGATGGCTTCGCGGTCGTCGCGAAGACGGTCATAGAAAACGATGTTCGCGCCTTGGGCCCGCGTTCCTTCGAGCTTCGTCCGGGGCGAGTCCTGCGGCATGACGATGGTTGCGGCGATACCGAACAGCCGCGCCGCCGCCGCCACGCCCTGGGCATGGTTGCCGGAGGAAAAGGCAATGACACCGCGTTGCCGCTCGGCCGGCGGGATCAGCGCGATACGGTTGTAGGCGCCGCGGAACTTGAACGATCCGGTGCGCTGGAGCGATTCGAGCTTGAGGAACACGCGCCCGCCCAGTCTTTCGTTCAGCGTCGCATTCTCGATCAGCGGTGTCTCGTAGGCATGGGGTTGGATGCGCCGGGCGGCGGCTTCGACGTCGGCGAAGGTAGGAAGGCTTTCGGGTTCGCTCATGGCCGCGGACTAAACATCAAGCCCGGCCGCGACGAAAGAGACGCATGGCAGCCATGAGTGCCGGCTTTGCGCTTTCATGCCGGCGACGGGCGCGCTAACAAAACCGCCGGCCCAGCAGTCGTCGCTCCGTGAAGCACCCTTCTCTCGGTATCCTTCTCAAGATCGCCGCCACCATCGCCTTCTCGCTGATGTATGTGGTGATCCGCCTTGCCGGGAAAGTGCCGGTGGGCGAGGTCGTCTTCTTTCGCGGCCTGTTTGCGCTGCTGCCCTTGGCGGTGGTCTCGCATTTCACGCAGGGCATCAAGGCGATCGCGCTCACCCGCCATCCCTTGCTGCATCTGCGCCGCTCGGTCGCGGGCACCGCGTCGATGTTCCTCAATTTCTTCGCGCTGACCCGGCTGCCGCTGGCCGACGTCACGGGTTTCAGCTTCGTGATGCCGATCTTCGCGGTGATCCTGGCCGCGCTCCTTTTGGGCGAGAAGGTCGGTCCGCACCGCGCCTTTGCCGTGGTGCTGGGTTTCGCCGGCGTTCTGATGATGCTCGAGCCGCATGCGGGCTTCGGCGCGACCCTCGCCTCCGCCTCGGGCGCGACCGCGGCCCTTTGCGGCGCGTTGCTGTCGGCCTTCGTGGTGGTCTTCATCCGCCACATGAGCCCGACCGAGACGAGCGAGGCGATCGTGTTCTATTTCATGGTGGTTTGCGCCTTGTCGGGCGCCGTGACGATGCTCTGGGCCTTTACGCCGCTGGACGGGGCGCGGGTCGCGCTGCTGGTGCTTTGCGGACTCTTGGGCGGCGTCGGACAGGTCTGCATGACCTACTCGTATCGCTACGCCGAGCCGTCCCTGCTGGCGCCGTTCGACTACACCGCGATGCTGTGGGCGTCCGCACTGGGCTATCTCGTTTTCAACGAAATACCTCAGCGCATCGTCCTCGCCGGCGCCGCGGTGGTCACCGTCTCCGGCCTCTACATCGTCTGGCGCGAGCGGCAGGCGCGGATCATCCGGGTGACGGAAGCGAGCCTGCCATAGCATCGAGCTCGGCGATCAGCGCCGCGCCGAAGTAATGGGCCAGTTCGTCGCGCACGCCGTCATAGAGGCTGGGGCCTTGCGATGCGCAGACAAGACTGCCGTCCAGCACCTCGTTCGACGGCATCAGGCAGCCATGCTCGAAGGTGAGCGGGAAGAGCGTGCTCACCATCGGCTTGTAGAGATGGTAGTCGAGCCCCTGCTCCAAGCACCAGGCATGGATCGAGCAGCCGCGGCCCGAGTCGCGATGGAACACGCAGTGGCTGCCTCTTGTCTGCGTGCGGCGGTAACGTCCGGACGGGAATTCGGCGTCCTCCAAGACTTCGGAGCCGAACCATTGCTCCCTCGGCACGCCGACAAACGCAGCAAAGGCGTCGCCGAGCCCCAGCACCCGCTCCGCGTTGTCGGCATCGACGTCGACGCCGTACGAGCAGCATTGGTCGTTGCAAAAACCGCAATGCATGCAACGCGTGAAATAACGCAGGCTGAAGATGCGCGTATCCACGCTCTTCAGCACCGGCGCCTTGAACACACAGACATGCGGCTTGGACAATGCAGCGACGCTCATACCTTGAGCGCCGCGAGCGTGACGCGCTCGATCAGTTCGTCGTAAGGGATGCCCGCCTGCTCGCCGGCGGCGGCAAATCCGGCATCGGTCGAGATGCAGCAATTGGGGTTGATCTCAAGCACCCAGGGCTTGCCGTCGGCGTCGACGCGGAAATCCACCCGCGCATAGCCGCGCAGCGAGAACAGATGCCAGACCTTCTTGGTGATCTCGACCAGCTGGCGCGCCAGCTCGGGCTCGTCGCTTTCGCAGCCGAACCGCCGCTGGCTGCCGTTGTAGTCGAAGGTGTCCTCCTCCCACTTCGCGGCGAACGAGACGAGCTTCGGCTTGCCCGCCGGCCATCCGTCGTTGAACCGCATCTCCGCCAGCGGGAACACGAAAGGACCTTCCGGCCCGGCCATCACCGCAATGTTGAATTCGCGGCCGTCGACATAGGCTTCGGCGAACCAGCGGCCGCCGAATTTCTGCCGGCAGAGTTCCGTGCGCGCGCGCACCGATCGCCCCGGCACGACCGAAAGGTCGTCGATGCCGACCGAGGAATCCTCGTCCGCCGCCTTGACGATGTAGGGCGCTTCGGGGTCCAGCCCTTCCCATTCGGGACCGGTGGACCATGCCGGCGTCTCCACGCCGCCGACGCGGAGCACGTTCTTGCCGAAGGGCTTGTCCGTCGTTGCCGCGAAATGCGCCGCCGTCGCGCCGGTATAGGGAATATTGAGCCGGTCCAGCATCGCCGGCGCGAGCGACGAATAAATCCCGGCGCCGAACACCGACTCGACGACGTTGAAGACGACATCGGGACGATGGGTTTCTATCAGCCCCTTGAGAAACCCCATATCGGGCGCGAACGCCGCCTTGGTGGCGCGATGGCCCCTGCTCTGCAGCGCCTTGGCCACGGCCTCGGCGGAATCCAGCGTATCGAGCTCGTCCGGCGGCGCGTCCGGCGCGACATCGGAGTGCAGGACCAGAACCCTCATGCGGCGGCGCGGGCGCGCGCCTTCTTGAGTTCGGGGTGGCGCCGGAAGAATGCCTGCATGATGCGGCCGATCAGTTCGGCATGGCTCAAGCCCTTGCGGTTGGCGATCAGGCACATGTCGGAATATTCCGGGCGCAGGCCCGCCAGCGGATTGACCTCGATGAAATGGTGGCTTCCTTGCGCATCGCAGCGGATATCGACCCGTCCGCCGTCGCGGCAGCGCAAGGCGCGCCATGCCGCCAGCGCAACGTCGCCGGCTCTCGACGCATTTTCCGCGTCGGTCTCGACGATGTCGACTTTGTCTTCCCAGTATTCCTTGTTCTGATAACCGTACCCCGAACCGACCCAGTTGCTTTTCGGCACGATCTCGGAGACGCCGAGCACGGCAGCCTCCTCTCCCGTGCCGATGATGGCGACAGTGAATTCGCGGCCCGACAGGAAGCTCTCGGCCAATACCGGCTGCTGGAAACGCGTCAGCAGCGCCTGGGCCACGCGGCGCAGGTCGCGGGGGTTGTCGACCTTGGAATCCGCGCCGACCCCCTTGCCCGAGCCCTCCTGCACGGGTTTCAGGAACAGCGGGAAGGGAAGGACGATCTTCTTCACGTCCGCGAGTTTCTCGATTACCTGGAAATCGGCCGTGGGGATGCCGGCATCGCGCACCACGCGCTTGGCCATCGCCTTGTCGAGCGACAGCGCCAGGGTCAGCGCGTCCGAGAAGACGTAAGGTATGTCATAGGCCTCGAGCAGCGCCGGGACCTGGGCCTCGCGCGCGACGCCTCTCAGCCCTTCGCAGAAATTGAATACCGCGTCGAAGCGCTCGCCCCTGGCCAGTCGCGCGACCAGCTTGCGCACCCCGCCGATGCGAACGGGCGTCAGGCCCATTCCGGCTAACGCCGAACAGATCGCCTCGATCGTGACTTCGCTGTCGAACTCGGCGGTCTCCTCCTCGCCATAGCCCATGGCGATGTAGTCGGCCCTGAGGTCGTAGGTGACGCCGATACGCATGAAGCCCCTTTACCCGGTCGCCGCCTTGTCCCGTCCGAGTTGACCTCCCGGATCGGGATAGCGGTAGACCTTGCCCTCGAAGTTGCGCAGCAGGAGATCGTCGCCGTCGCGGCCGACGACCGGATCGGGCGCCAGCTGGATCTTGCCGCCGCCCCCCGGCGCGTCCACGGCGAAGATCGGCGTTGCGTAGCCCGTGGTGTGGCCGCGCAGCGCCTGGATGATTTCGAGACCCTTCTGCACATTGGTGCGGAAATGTCCCGATCCCCGGATCGGATCGCATTGGTAAAGATAGTAAGGCCTGACGCGGCGCTTCAGCAGGCCGTGCATCAGCGGCACCATCACCGCGGCGCTGTCGTTGATGCCCTTGAGCAGGACCGTCTGGCTGCCGAGCGGGATGCCGGCGTCGGCAAGCCGGGCGGTGGCCTCCGTCACTTCCGGCGTGAGTTCGCGCGGGTGCGTGAAATGCAGGCTCATCCACAGCGGATGGTGTTTCTTGAGGATCTGGACGAGCGCCTTGGTCACCCGCTGCGGGGTCACCGCCGGCATCTTGCTGCCGATGCGCACGAACTCGATATGCGGGATCGCGCGCAGGCGGCCGAGCAGCCAGTCGAGCTTGTCGTCACCCAGGGTCAGCGGATCGCCGCCGGAAAGCAGGACGTCGCGGATTTCGGTATGGGCCTCCAGATAGCCCAGCGCCTGCTCCCACTGCCGGGTCGAGAACTGGTACTCGCCGCCGGGATTGCCGACGACGCGGGCGCGCGTGCAGTAGCGGCAATAGGTCGAGCAGGTTCCGGTGGTGAGGAAAAGCACGCGGTCGGGATAGCGGTGAACGAGGCCGGGCACGACGGAATGGTCGTCCTCCGCCAGCGGATCGTCGTCCTCGCCCGGCAGGCGGACGTATTCGTCGCCGGTCATGATGTGGGTGCGGCGCAGCGGCTCGCGTGCGTCCGTCAGGCCCATCAGGCTCGCATAATAGGGCGTGATGCCCACCGGCAGGGCGCCCTGATGTCCCGCAACGGCGGAGCGCTCATCCTGGGAAAGGCGGAAGATGCGCTCGAGTTCGGCAAGGCTGCGGATGCGGGTGCGCATCTGCCAGCGCCAGTCGTTCCACTCGATGGTCGAGGTGCCCGGATAGAATCGGCGGTAGAAGGCCCGGGTCTCCTCCGATACCGGAAAGCGCAGCGGCGCGGGACGCGGTGTCCTCGAATCGATCTTGGCAAGGGTCGTATGCGTGTCCGGCTGCGGGCGGACCGGCCGTAGCGGCGCTTTGACATCGCGGCGCCGCAGCATCTGGAGACTCATCGATGTCTCGCAACCACTCCCGTCGTGCCTTACGAAGCCACCGTGGCCTCGCGTCGAGCCGCGACATTGCGCCGATATTTAAGCGCCCGCGGCTTTTGTCAAGTTTAGGGGCACGAGTACTGGAACAGATTGGGCGTTTCTCAAGAAAAACCATCCCGTTCTTGTCGCAACTATTGAAGAATTAGCAAAAAGCTCAAAGTATTCGCGACATCCGGTTCGGGTGCCAATTCCATAGCTGGCCGAATGATTTGCGAGAACAATCTTCGCAGGTCCTTCGCAACGACTTAAAGCAACCCTTCATCGACATGAGACCACGAAGACCATCGCCCGAATCGAAAAGTCTTCGTCGCGGTTATGACTTCCTTCGGCTGGGAATCGCGCGCGCTGTGAATCGTTTGCGAAAAAGCCGGTGTGTTGCGCGACGGCCTAGGACGAGCGCGCATCGCGCGCGACTCACTCGGCCGGCGGATCGTTCGTCTGCCGCGCCGGCGTCACCCGGAAGAGCGTGATGTGCACGTCGCGGCCGCGCGAATAGTTGAAGCCCGCGAGCGCATCGACGGGCCGCGCCTTGCCTTCGAGAGCCGAGAGCGTTTCGAGGAACAAGGGGCGCTGACCGTCCTCGATCGCCGCCAGCCCACCCTGCGCCGCCGCGATCTGTGCGGCGTCACGACCGTTCGCCGCCAGATGGGTTCCTGTGCCAAGGAGGAACAGCGCACTGGGCTCGGTATAGCCGGCGAGGACAGGCGACGGATCGGCGGGCACGCTGTGGGCACGGATCATGGCCGCCTCTCGCGGACTGACCCATATCTTCTCCAGCCGCGGCATCGCATCCAGGGTGAGGACGGCATAGAACACCAGCGCCGATGCGGCCGCGGACCAGAACGCCCGCCCTCGCGCAGCGCTCAGCATTGAAAATGCAGCGAGCAGGGCGAGCAGCGCCCCGATCGCCGCACCGATGAGAAGATCGGGCGAGGTGCCGCCGCCGAAATGCTGCGGGAGGAGAGTCAGGCCGACCGTCAGCAGCGCGGCGCCCAGTGCGAAATGCAGGCTGGAAAGCGCCGGCAGCATCCGGCGCCAACCGACGGCCGCCTCCGCGGGCCGCACCAGGTAGGCCGCCATCAGGATCGTCAATGCGGGATAGGCCGGAAGGATATAGTGCGGCAGCTTGGTGGGCACGATCTCGAACATCAGCCAGGACGCCCCCGCCCACGCCATCAGGAAGCGCATGGCCGGCTGCGCGCGATGACGGACGGCCGAAACGATCGCGGGGATCAGGAACAGAGTCGCCGGCCACAGCGTCAGGATCGTCATCAGCAAGTAATAGCCGGGCGGCTCGCCGTGGCTCTCCTCGCCGCGCGCAAGCTTGGCGCCGAAATCGTGGCCCAGGGACTGTGCATAGAAGGCGCCGTGGCTCTGGACCGCGATGGCGATCAGCCAGGGCAGCACGATCGCCAGTGTCAGCGCGATACCGCTGAGCGGACGCAAGGCCGCCAGCCAGCGCCATTGCCTGTCCCAGATCAGTACCGCGACCAGCGTCACCGCTGCCACGCCCAGGATGACCGGCCCCTTGATCAGGATGCCGAGCGCCAGCGCCAACCAACCGCCCAAGGTCACCCAGCGCGTCGGCGGCGTCCGTTCGCCGCCCTGCGCCAGATAGGCGCGCAGCAGGACACCCTGCATGGCGACGATGCTCGCGAGCAGGACGGCGTCGGTCTTGGCGATCTTCGCCTCGGCGCAGAGCAGGAGAGTGAGGCCCAGCAGCAGCGCGGCGACGAACGAGCCTTCGACGCTCAGGAACGCCCCCGCACACCAAAAACACAGTAGCACGGCGGCGATGGCGCCGATCAGCGAAGGAAGACGATAGCTCCAGATCCTGTCGCGCTCGCCGGTGGCGAGGCCGACCAGCTCCGTCGACGCCGCCTGCAGCCAATAGATGCCGACCGGCTTCTTGTAGCGCGGCTCATTGGCAAAGCGGATATCGATGAAATTGCCGCTCTCCAGCATCTGCTTGCTGGCCTGGGCGAAACGGCTTTCGTCGCGATCCAGCGCCGGAATGGTCCACAAGCCGGGCAGCCAGGCGATCAGACAGATGAGCAGCAGCAACAGTCGCGGCCGCCGCCGGATCTGTGCCACGATCATGCCTTCCGCCGCGCTCATGCCCCGCCCTGTTCCTTGAGGAAGGGCGCCTGTATAAGGCCGACGCACGCGATGGGCAAAGGCTGGAGAATCGATGGCGCAGGCAGTGGCGTTTTCCTGGATCGTCGCCGTCAAGGACGAAAAGGAGAACATGGCGCCGCTGATCGACGAGATCGCGTCCGCCATGCAGGGCCGCGACCCCGCGACCTACGAGGTCCTCTTCATCGATGACGGCTCGAGCGACGGCACCGAGCTGGAGCTTGCGCGGTTGAAGTCCCAGCTCCCCGCGCTGCGCGTGCTGGTGCATGGGCGCAATCTCGGCAAGAGCGCCGCGCTGCGGACCGGCATACGCGCCGCCCGCCATTCCGTCATCGTCACCATGGACGGCGACGGCCAGAACGATCCGGCCGACGTCCACACGATGCTTGCCCCCTTCGCGCAGCACGAGGCCAATCTCGGAATCGTGGCCGGCCAGCGGATCAAGCGCGAGGACACCTTTGCCAAGCGGATGGCCTCGAAGATCGCCAACCGCGTGCGCCGCTGGCTGCTCAGCGACGGCACGCGCGACTCGGTCTGCGGCTGGAAGGCGATGCCGCGCGACCTCTTCCTCAGGCTTCCCTATTTCGACAACATGCACCGCTTCCTGATCGCGCTGACCATGCGCGAAGGCTATGCCGTCAGGCTCATCGACGTGCGCGACCGCAGGCGGCTGCATGGCCGCTCGAAATACACAAATTGGGGCCGGCTGGTGGTGGGCGTTCCCGACCTCCTCGGCGTGGCGTGGCTGATGCGCCGCTTCCGCGGCTCCGTCGAAGCGAGAGAACTGTGATGCACGAGGTTGCCAACTGGTTTTTGGGCGTGGTGCGCCACCCTTTCGACACGTGGGACGCGATCGGCTTCTTGGGCGCGGCCGTGTTCGGGGCGCGCTTCATCATCCAGTGGCTGAAGAGCGAGATGGAAGGCCGCAGCGTGATTCCCATCGCCTTTTGGTACTGCAGCCTGGCCGGCGCCTCGATCAACCTTGTCTATGTGATCCATCTGCGCAGCCTGCCGCTGGTCCTGGGCAACGCGCTGCCGCTCTTCATCTATGCGCGAAATCTCTACTTGACCTATCGCGAGCGCAAGCCGGCCAAGGCGGCGTCTTAACCATACTGTCACACGGCCGCCCTGGGCGTGCCCCTGTTCCGCCCCATTGTGATACGTTAAGTATTGCGGCGGGGTCCGCAAACGACACGGGGAGATTTCACGATGTTCCGATTGTTTCCGCTGCTTGTCCTGCCGGTCGGGCTTTACAATCTGTTCGCATTGGGCGGCTCGATCGCGGGGCGCAACGACGTCCAGGACGGACACAACAAGATTCAAGCGCTTCTGAGCGACAAGCTCAGCTTTACCGTCAAGATGTTTTCCGGCGATCCGTGGCAGTTCAGCTTCAGCGATTTCCTCGTGCTCTTCGGCGTCGCGATGCTGTTCATAGAGGTGGTCAAGGCGACGCGCACCACTTCCAAGGAAATCATAAATCACGGTCTGTCGATGCTCCTTTTCGTGGTGGCTCTAATCGAGTTCATCACGCTTAGGGGCTTCGCGACGTCGACCTTCTTTTTCCTTACCCTGTTCACGCTGTTCGACGTGGTGGCGGGCTACACGATCTCCATCGTCGCCGCCGAACACGATCTCGGACTGGGCCGCGCCGGAACCGACTGAGGCGCAGGCGCCCCGCCAAAGCACCGGGCGGCTCTCATCAGCCGCCCGGCTTGCTTTGCGGGCCAATCCGGATAAAAGCGTGCCCCTGCCAGAGCGGACAGATGGCCGAGTGGTTGAAGGCGCACGCCTGGAAAGTGTGTAACGGTTAATAGCCGTTCGAGGGTTCGAATCCCTCTCTGTCCGCCAGCCTCACGTTAGTCCCAGCACCTCGAGCAGGGCCCTGGATGCAGATGTCGGCGCGGAATTTGCGGCGCACGAATGTCGGGCCGGCGCGCCTGGCGGCGTCGCGCCAGGCCGGATCGTCGGCGATGGACTCGACCGCGTCGGCGATCTGTTGCGCCGTCGCATCGTCCGCCAGAAGGCGTCCCGTCACGCCGACCTCCATGGCTTCTCCGACGCCGCCGACATCGATCGCGAGCGCGGGGATGCCGAGCGCCTGGCCCTCGGCCAGCACGTTGGCAAAGCCCTCGCGCTCCGAGACCAGAAGATTGAGATCCATGATCGCGTACCAGTCCGCGATGTCGTGCACCGCGCCCGGCATATGCAGCCGCGCGGCGAGGCCGTGCCTGTGCGCAAAGCGCTCAAGCTCCGCAAACAGCGCTCCGTCGCCCACCAGGACGAAGCGCGCGTCGGGGAGCGCGTCCGCGACCAGCAGCGCCGTCTCCATCCACAATGCCGGCCGCTTGACGGGCGCCAAGCGAAAGACACCGCCGAGGACGAACGCATCCTGCGCAATGCCGAGCCGGCCGCGCAAATCGCGCCCGCGTTCGGCGGACAGGGCTTGAACGTCGACCGCGTTGGGGATCGTGCGAAAGCGCGTGCCGTCCAGCCACTCCAGCCATTCGCGGTCGGCGGCGCGGCAAGCCCGGCTGGGAGCGGTCATCACGAAGCCGGGCCGTTCGAGCAGACGCTGATAGGTGTGCCGGCGCGGCCGCGCCAGTCTCGTGAGCTGCGTCGCATTTTGGTTCCAACGATCCAGCGGCAGCGTGCCGCGGTGGATCGCAAAGCGCGGTACGTTCTCCAGCGCACAGGCGATCGCGCAGCCGGCCATTTCGTGGCGGATGTGGACCGCCTGCGGCCGATGCCGGCGCAGCAAGGCGGCGAACTGCCGAATATCACGCCGCAGCTGGGCGGGCAACAGATCCATGCATGCCTTCAACCGCGAATTCGTCTCCGCCTGGGGCAAGTTCGGGTCTTGCGCCGCGAACACGATCGGATCGAGCGGAACCTCCCGCAGCATCGGAAGGAAGAAGCTCCCGCCCGGCTCGTCGAGAACGCGGAACACCGGAAAAACCTGTGCGATGCGCGCGTCGGCGGCCAGCCGCTTCAGGACCGTGACGGTCTGCCTTTCGGCGCCGCCCGCCGCGAGCGAATGGCAAACGGTCATCAGTGTCGAAGGCTGCGATTCCCACGCCCGCGTCGATGCCGCGCATTCGTCGAGCAGGACGTCGATCAGGCATTCGGGATAGAGCAGTTCACCCAGCGAACCGGCCAGTGCTTCGACCTGCGCGATGAAGACGAGCCTTTGCGCCGCAACAGGGTCGCTTTGGCAACGCGCGTAGCAGGCGCGTGCCTGGTCGAACTGCCCTCGCTTGAAGTGCAGCTCCGCCGCCTCGAGATCGCCCCTGCTGCCCTCGCTCGCCATGCCGCTTCAATGCTGGCACGGCGAGCAGCCATCTCACAACAAATCCGGGAAGACGGCCGGGCTAAGGCCCTGTCATTCGCCGGCCTACGGTGATGCCGGCGATGAGGAGCACGACGAAGATCACCATGAAGACGAAGAACAGGATCTTCGCGATCTCGATCGAGGCGCCGGCAAGATTTGTGAATCCCAACACCGCCGCGATCAACCCGACGATCAAGAAAATGAAGGCCCATCTCAGCATGGCAATCTCCCGTCGCAATCCCTCCCTTAACGGCAAGCGGGGGAGATTGGTTCCGGGCTAGCCGCCGCCCTTGCCGTGCGCCGCCGAGAGCGCCCAGGGCACGATGTCGGACAGGGCCTGGCCGAGGGCGGCATCGAACGCGCGCACCACCGCGGCAACCGAGTTCTCCGAGGCCGGCACGTCGTGCACCGAATTCAGCTCGGCAACGATGGCGCGTCCGCGGATCGGCGCGAGCTTGGCGACGATGCGCACGCGCACGGCGGGGATGCCGTCCGGCAAGGCATAGCGGGCCTCGAAATCGCGGATGTCGGCATCCAGGATGTAATCAGCCTGGAAGCCTTCGCCCTCCGCCGCCACGGCCGCGATGCGCCCGCTGCTCTCGAAAGCCTCGACCAGTGCGCTCTGCACCAGCACATGCAGCCGGTCCGTCCATGCCGCATCCGCGTAGTAGTCGACACGCCCGTCGCTCTGCGCCAGTGCGATGCGCAAGCTATCGAGATGCTGCGAGGCCGTGCTGGCCTGGACGGCGAGCGAGAAATCGGCTTTGGGGCCGGGCATCGGCGCCGCGCCTTGGGGCTTGAGCGAATAGAGCTGCTGCGGCGTGCTGGCGGGGCCGATCAGGTCGCCGCAGGCGGCCAAGACGAAGGCCGAGCCGCCCAGCAGCACGGCGCGGCGATTGGAGATGGCAAGGAGCGGGGTCATTTGGGCGTGTATCCCTTGTAGCGATCACCGAAAAGAAGCTTGGTCGGCTGGCGGTCGAGGTCGTTGGAGAGCCGCGTCAGGCTCGCCACCATGGCGCGCCCTTCGCGCAGCAGGTCCGCGAACTGGCCGAGCGCTTCGCCGTTGACGAATGCATCGGCGTCGGTCGAAAGCTTGCCGAAGGACTTCACCGTCTTGTCGGCATCGGCGATCATCGGCGTCATTTGCTTCGACGCCTGCGCCAGGTTCTTCGATGCCTGCGAAAAATTGACGAGCGTCGCGTCGATGTCGCCCGAGCGCCGAGCCAGCGCCGCCGTGGTGGTGTCGAGATTGGCGAGGACGTCGCTCAGCGCCTTGCGGTTCTTGTCGCCCAGCATGTCGTTGAGCTTGTCGGCGACGAGGTTGAGCTTGGCCACGAGCTGCGGCGCGCTCTGCTCGAGCTGCTGCAAGGTCGACGGACTGGATTTGATGACCGGGATCTGGCCCGCCGGCGCGCTCAGCTCGGGCGATTTCTTCGTCCCGCCGCTGATCTCGACATAGGAGCCGCCGGTGAGGCCCTCGCTTTCGATCGAGGCCACCGAGTCTTCGCGGATGTGCAGATTGGGCCGCAACTGCAGCTTGGCGATGACGCGCTGCGGGTCGTTGGGATCGAAGCTCAGATCGGTGACCCGGCCGACATCGATGCCGTTGAAGCGCACCACCGTACCGTCGCCCAGCCCGGTGACGGGGCCTTTAAACGAGGTCTGATAGTAGACGTATTCCTGGCTGTACTGCGCGCCCGCGAACCAGAGCAGCGTCACCACCAGTCCCAGCATGCAGACGAGCACGAACGCGCCCACCGCAACGTAATTCGCCTTGGTTTCCATCGTTTCGGCTCCTCAACTGTCCAACGCCGCGCGGCCGCGCGTGCCGGAGAAATATTCCTGGATCCAGGGATCGGGATCGCGCCTGATCTCGTCGATCGTGCCGATCTTGATCTTGCGGTTGACGAGAACCGCGATGCGGTCGGCCGTCGCCCGCAGGGTGTCGAGATCGTGGGTCACCATGAAGACGGTCAGGTTGAGGCTCTTCTGCAGGTCGCGCAGGAGCGCGTCGAACTGGCTGGCTGAGATCGGATCGAGCCCCGCGGTCGGCTCGTCCAGAAAGACGATCTCGGGATCGGCCGCGAGGGCGCGCGCGAGGCCGGCGCGCTTCTTCATGCCGCCGGAGAGTTCGGAAGGAAATTTGCGCGCGGCATCGGCCGGCAGCCCGACCATCGAAAGCTTCATCGCGGCTATCTCGTTCATCAAGGCCTGGCTCATATTCGTGTATTCGCGCAGCGGCACCTGGATGTTCTCGGCCACGGTCTGCGAGGAGAACAGGGCGCCTTCCTGGAACAGCACGCCCCAGCGCATCTGGACGGAGTTTTCCGGCCGTTCGCGGTGCGGCACCGGATCCTCGCCGAAGACCTCCACCGTGCCGGCCCGCGGCCGGTTCAGGCCGACGATGGTGCGCAGCAGCACCGATTTTCCCGAGCCCGAGCCGCCGACCACGCCCAGCACCTCGCCCCGATAGACGTCGAGATCGATGTCGTCATGGATGAGGTTGCCGCCCAGCCGGTTGACCAGCCCGCGCACCTTGATCACGACCTCTCTGTCCGCTGTCGCCATGGTCATATGTTCAGGATCGAGAACAGGATCGAAAAGCCGGCATCGAGCACGATCACCAGGAAGACCGATTCGACGACGGAGCGGGTGGTGAGCTTGCCGACGCTGGCGGCGTTGCGCTCGACCTGCAGGCCTTCGAAGCAGCCGACCAGCCCGATCACCACCGCGAACACCGGCGCCTTGATAAGGCCGACGAGGAAGGTGTTGATCGATATGGCGTGCTGCAGATGGCGCATGAAGGCCGGCACCGTGATGCCGAGATCGAAATAGCACATCACCGCGCCGCCGATCATCGCCATCACGTCGGAATAGAAGGTGAGCAGCGGCAGCGCGATCAACAGGCCCAGCACGCGCGGCAGCACCAGGACGTCGAAGGTGTTGATGCCGATGGTCTCCAGCGCGTCGATCTCCTCGTTGACGCGCATGGTGCCGATCTCGGCGGTGAAGGCGGAGCCGGAGCGGCCGGCGACGATGATGGCGGTGATCAGCACGCCGAGCTCGCGCAGCACGCCGAACGCCACGCCGTCGATGGTCAGGACCTCGGCATTGAAGCGGCGAAGCTGGTTGGCGGCCTGGTAGGCGATGACGATGCCGATCAGAAACTGCAGCAATCCCACGATGGGAAGCGCGTTGATCCCGACCTCCTCGACCTGATGGAGCAGCGCCGCGAACCGCAGATTGCCGCGCGGCTGGACGAGCGCCTCGAACCACTCGATCATGAAGCGCCCGAGATAGCCGAGCATGCGGTAGCCCTGTCGGCCGGCGCCGACGGTGCCGCGACCCACGCGCTCCAGGACCGGGACGAAGCCATGCCGCTTGGCGATCACCACCGGCTGTGCGACGTGCTCCTGCTCGATGCTGGCGATGAGCGGCGCATATCTGTCGGGCAGCGACAGCGAGGTCACCCGCGCGCCGCCCTGCTCCAGCGCGCGTTTGGTGCGCACCAGGAGCCAGGCGCCGGCGCTGTCCAGCCGTTCAATGCCGCTGCCGTCGATTTCGACTTCCGGCGAGCCGCCCGAAGCGAGCCCGGAAAGCTCACGGTCAAGCCGCGCCGCCTCGCTCACGACCCAGACGCCGCCCGCGACGAATCGCAACAGCCGCCCCTTCCGCTCCAAGCGGAACCAGGCGCGTGCATCGGCCAATACGGCGTTCTCTGTACGATTCATCCCAAATCGACTTTAACCCTCGGGCGCCGCCCGCTCTAGGCCGGCTTGACCCCCACGCCCGTCCGGGCAAGCTCACGCAATTATCAAAGGAGAAACGCATGAAACGCCTCGACGGACGCGTCGCCCTGATTACAGGAGCCGCCAGCGGAATCGGCCGCGCCAGCGCCATCCTCTTCGCACAGGAAGGGGCCAAGGTCGTCGCGGTGGACCGCGCGGCGGAAATCGCTGAGACGGCCGAGGCCATTACGCGCGCCGGCGGCACCGCGATCGCGATTCGCGCCGACGCCTCTTCCGAGACCGACATCGCCGCCGCGGTGGACCGTGCCGTGTCGGAATACGGCACGCTCGATGCCCTCTATGCCAATGCCGGGGTGAGCGGCGGCTTTCGCAATTTCCTCGAACTGTCGCCCCAGGACTGGATGGACGTGCTCAGCGTCAACCTGATCGGCGTCTATCTCGCGATCAAGCATGCGGCGCGGGTCATGGTGCCGAAGAAGAAAGGCGCCATCGTCTGCACCGCCTCGGTCGCGGGCCTGCGCTCCGGCGCCGGCGGCGCGCCCTACAGCGCCAGCAAGGCCGGGGTGATCTCGCTCACGCAGCTGAGCGCGAACCTGCTCGCCGGCACAGGCATCCGCGTCAATGCCATCTGTCCCGGCATCATCGAGACCGGCATGACCAAGCCGATCTTCGATCACGCCAAGTCGCGCGGCACCGAAGGCAAGATCGGCCAGCTCAATCCGCTGAAGCGCTACGGCCATCCCGAAGAGATCGCGCATATGGCGCTGTTCCTGGCGAGCGACGACGCGTCCTACGTCAACGGCCAGGCCTTCCCGGTCGACGGCGGCTTGTCGAGCTCGCACCCCGTCACGGGACGGTGGGGATGAACCCGCGCGCGACGGTCTTGGCCGCGGTGATCTTGCTGACGCCCGCAGCCGCGGCGGCGCAGCAGACGCCGCTGGACAAGGCCTACGTCTTCGTCGACCGGATGATGGATCTCTATGGCAGCGGCGATACGCTGCGCGTGGCGCAGAGTTTCGTGCCGACAAGCACCTTCGACGATGGCGACGTCAGCTACACGTATGACGACGCCGTGCTGATCGTGGCGCTGCTGCAGCGCGGCAATCCCGACGACAAGGACCGCGCCAAGGTTCTGGGCGACAGCCTGGTCTATGCGCAGCAGCACGACCCCGCCGCCGACGGGCGGGTGCGCGACGCCTATCATGCCGATCCCTTCCTCAACAACGACGGCACGCCCAATGTCGCCGCGCAAAGCAGCTTTACCGGCAACATCGCCTGGACCGGGATGGCGCTACTGCATCTGTGGCGCCTCACCCATGACGGAACCTATCTCGATGCCGCTTTGGCGCTCGGTAATTTTCTCATAGCGAACGCGTACGACACCCGCGGCAAGGGCGGATACACCGGCGGGCTGAAGGTGGACGGCAGCAAGCTTCTGTGGAAGTCCACAGAGCACAACATCGACACCTTTGCCTTCTTCACCATGCTGCACCAAGCCACTGGCAATAGCGCCTGGAAAGCGGACGCCGCGCACGCCTTGCGTTTCGTCAAGTCGATGTGGAACCGCAAAAAGGGCTTCTTCTACATCGGCACGCTCGACGACGGCGTGACGGTCAATCGCGGAGATCCGACGCCGGAAGACGTCCAGACCTGGAGCTATCTCGCGACCGGGCTCGCGGCCTATCAAGGCTCGATCGATTGGGCGCTGACTCATCTCTCAGCTACCAGCGGCGACTTCCAGGGACTGAGCTTCGAAGTGAAGGACCGCTCCGGGGTCTGGTTCGAAGGCACGGCGCATGCCGCCGCGGCGCTTCTCGCGCGCAACCAGGGCGGCGACGTCACCCAGGCGGACATTTTGCTCGGCGACATCGAGACCGGACAGGCGTCGGCACCGAACGCCGACGGTTACGGCATCGATGCGGCGTCGAAGGACGGATTGCAAACCGGCGACAGCGGCGACGATTACTACGCGGCGCTGCACACCGGCGCCACCGGCTGGTTCTGCATCGCGATGCAGGCGGGCAATCCGTTCCGGTTCGCGAAGAGTGGCGAGTTGCTAGCCCAGCGGCCCTAACGCCAGCACCGCGAATGTCGCCAGCCAATGCTCGCCGGCATAGTCCCCGGCGACGTGCGGCAGCGATGCGTGAATATGCTTTTCCGCCGTCTCGCGCAGCAACGCAGCGGTCCGGGGATCGTCGACAGCCTCCGCCAGCGCGCGCAGGCACCAGGCGCGGCTCAGATTGACTCCGTCGAGGTGGGCGATCTTGCCATCACTGCGGTCGCTGACCATCGCGGGCTGGAAGAGCACCGCAGGCAGGCCCTGCCCGATGGCCGGCAGGAAGTTCGCGAACCACGCCGTGAACTGCGCGCGCGGCAGAAGCCGCAGCATGGCAAAGGCCTCGATCAAGGTGGGCGATAGAAAGTCGTCGCCGCTGGGCTCCCACGCGGGTGCGTCGCGATCGGCACCGAACCAGCGCTTCGCATGTTTCGCGAACAGCGCGCTCAGCCGCGAGTCGTTGCTTGCCCGCGCATAGGCATCGCCGAGGACGAGAGCGAAGGCCGTGTTGGCATGTGTGCCGGCGCGGAGCGGATAGGTGAGCTTCGGCAGATAGTCGTGAAAGCGGGCCACGAAGGCGTTCTCGAGCGGCCTGAAAGCCTCAGACCACGGCCGGTCGGCGAAGCGCTTCAATTCCGCCGCCAGCATCAGCGCCCAGGCCCAGCCATAGGGGCGCTCGAACCCGCCGCTCGATGGGCGCAGGAGATAGGAGTATTCGCCCGCGACATTGTCCTCGGTGAAGGCGGCATCGAACAGCGCTGCCGTCGCGTCGGCCTGCGCGTGGCCGGGATGGAGCCGCAGCAGGCGCGCCAGCATCCAATAGCCATGCACGCAGCTGTGCCAGTCGAAGCTGCCGTAGAAGATCGGGTGGAGATCGCGCGGGCCGCGCGCATCGTCGGCGCCGTCCATCACATGGTCGAGCTTGTTCGGGAACTCGCGCCGGACATGGCCGAGCGCGATGGCCGAAAAGCGTTCGGCGAGGGTCTGGGTCAGGGTCGTCATGCGGTCACCGATGATAGACGAAGATGGCCATGATTGTCGTATTCGCGGCGAGAAGCAGTAGAGCGGTCGGAATCTGCACCTTGATCACGCCGTTGCGGTCCTTCAGGTCCAGCACTGCCGCCGGCACGATGTTGAAGTTCGCGGCCATCGGCGTCATCAGCGTCCCGCAAAAGCCCGACAGCATCCCCACCGCCGCCATGACGACGGGATCGCCGCCGAACTTGCCGACGATCAGCGGCAGACCTATGCCCGCCGTCATCACCGGAAACGCCGCAAAGGCATTGCCCATGACGAACGTGAACAACGCCATGCCGATGGTATAGGCCACCACCGCGACCACCGGCAGCGTCATCGGGATATAGGCGGTGGTTAGATGCGCGATCACCTGCCCGACGCCGGCGGCCGCGAAGATGCCGCCGAGCGCCGCGAGGAGCTGCGGCAGCACCGCCGCCCAGCCGATGGAATCGACCAGCCTGCGTCCCTCGCTCAAGGCGGCGTAGGGCCCGGCGCGCACGATCCCCATCGCCAGGACCAGCGAAACCACCGACGCCAGCGCCAGCGAAACCAGCGTCACCTGCTTGGCGTCGACGAACCTGCTGCCGGGCAGTAGCAACGTCCCTGCCAGCGTGATGGCGGGAACGGCGAGCGCCGGGAGGAAGAGCAGATTCCCCGACCGAGCCGCGGAACGCTGGCGCGTCTCAAGGTCCGTGGTCTTGACCGGCTTCGGCCGCAGACCGGCCGCGCCCAGCACCGCCAGCACGATCACCAGCGCGCCGTTCACGGTGTCGGAAAAAACCGAGCCGCCGAGCATCGTCGCCGCGAAGCATCCCCAGAACACCGCGCTGCGCCAGGAGCGCGCGAGCGCGTGCTGCAGGGCGAACGCCGCAAACAGCGCTCCCGTCAGCAGATAAAGCGCGTCCAACCCGATCACGCCTTGCTCCTGGCCTTGAGGCGCCGGTCGAACAGCCACAGCCGCGTGGCGTGCACGGCGAAGGCGATCAGCGCCGTCGGAATCGCCCAGACGGAAAGTCGGATCGGGGCGACGACGATGCCGTTCTGCTCGAGGAACCCCTTGATCAGCAGGATGGAGCCGATGGCGACGAAGACATCCTCGCCGAAGAAGACACCGACATTGTCTGCCGAGGCGGCATAGGCGCGCACGCGGTCGCGCGTCTCTGCGTCGAGCGGCGCCTGACGTTCGGCGGCGGCTTCCGCCATCGGCGCGATCAGCGGACGCACCATCTGCACATGGCCGCCGAGCGCCACCAGACCGAGCGTCGCGGAGATCTGGCGCAGCGCCAGATAAAGGATCAGCACGCGTCCCGGCGTCGCGGCGCGGAGCCTGCCGATCAATATCCGCGCCCGCTCGCGGATGCCGCCGCGCTCGAGCAGTCCGATCACCGGCAGCACCAGCCAGGCCACGGCGATGAAGCGGTTGGCGACGAAGGCGTGTCCCAGCATCGCGACCACCGCGCCCGGATGCATTCCCGCGGTCAAGCCCGTCACCAGCGCAGCAACGACCACGACCAGCAGCGGGTTCGCCCTGAGCGCAAAGCCCAGGACCACCACGGCGATGCCGGATAGAACGAGCAAGACCTTCCCCCTCCCGCAACGCGCGTCGCCGTTCGAGGGACGAGCTTGGCACAGAGTCTATTGAGGCTGTAGGTCCCTCACCAAATCTGGATGCGGTCCGGCGGCGCCAGATAGAGCGCCTCGCCCGGCTTCACGTCGAACGCGGGATACCAGGCGTCCAGGTTGCGCACCGTGTCGCCGCGATACATCGCCGGCGCGTGACCGTCGGTCTTGATGCGCTGGCGCAGCGCCGCGTCGCGGATCTTCTGCCGCCAGCTCTGGGTGTAGGCGAGGAAGAAGCGCTGGTCGCCCGTCAGTCCGTCGATCACCGGCGCGGGCTTCCCGTGCAGCGAGAGCAGATAGGCATCGTGCGAGGCGGAGAGGCCCGCGACGTCGGCGATGTTCTCGCTCAAGGTCTGCTTGCCGTTGACCGCGAGATCGGGGAATGGACGATAGGCGTCGAACTGCCGCGCCAGCGCCGCCGATGCTACCTGGAAGTGCGCGAAGTCTTGCGGCGTCCACCAGTTGAGCAGCCGGCCCTCCGCGTCGAACTGGCTGCCCTGATCGTCGAAGCTATGGCTGATCTCGTGGCCGATCGTGGCGCCGATGGAGCCGAAATTGTAGGCGTCGTCGGCGCCGGGATCGAAGAAGGGCGGCTGCAGGATCGCGGCCGGGAAATTCAGCGCGTTGGCGAGCGGCAGGTTCACGGCGTTCACCTCCTGCGGCACCATTGCCCACTCGCCGCGGTCGACCGGGCCGTGCAGCTTGGCGAGATTGCGCCGGTACTCGAACATCTCGGCGCGCATCAGATTGCCCAGCGCGTCGCCGCGAACGACCTGAAGCGCGGAATAGTCGCGCCATCTGTCGGGATAACCGACGCCGATCCTGAGCGTCGCCAATTTGGCGAGCGCCTTTTCTTTGGTCTTGGGCGACATCCAGGCCAGCTTTTCGATGCGGGCGTGATAAGCGGCGAGCAATTCCTGCACCATCGCCTGGATGCGCGCCTTGGACGACGCCGGGAAGTATCTTGCCGCATACATCTTGCCGACCGCTTCGCCCAAGGCGGAATCGGTCGCATCGACGGCGCGCTTCCAGCGGTCCTGGTTCTGGGGCGTGCCCGACAGCGCCGTGCCGTAAAACGCGAAACGTTCGTCGACGAACGCTTTCGGCAGCACGCTCGAATAGTGATCGAGGAGATGGAAGGTCAGATAGTCCTTCCACACATCGAGCGGCTGGCTCGCGGCCAGCTTCGAGATGCCGACGACGGCACTCGGATGCCAGACGATGAAATCGTCTTGGGCCGCAAGATCGGCGGCGCCGAAAAAGGCGTTCCAGTCCATCCCCGGCGCCTTCGCCGCGAAGTCGGCGCGCTTCCACGGATTGTCCGCCTTGTGCACGTCCTCGCTGTCGGCGCGCGAGACATGGCTCTGCGCGATGCCGGTTTCGAGCGCGAGGATCGCCGCGGCCTTCTTGTCGGCGTCCGCGATCTTGGCGAGCTTGAGAACGGCGGCGATGTGGCCGCGGAACTGTTCGCGCAGCTTCGCCATCTGCGGCGTCTGCTCGATGTAGTAGTCGCGGTCGGGCATGCCGAGGCCGCCTTGCAGCAGATAGGGCACGTTGCGGTCGGGGTTCGAGAAGCCCTGCGTGATCCAGACGCCGAAGACGTGGTCGGTATGGAAGTTCGTGGAGTTCAACGCGTCGACATCGGCGCGCAAGGTGCCGCCGAGATAGGACGATAGAGCGGCTTTGTCCTTGATCGCGCCGATGCGCGAGAGGTCGGGCCCCAGCGGGCGAAGACCCTTGGCCTCGATTGCGGCCTCGTCGAGATAGCTCGCGTAAGTGTCGCCGACCTTTTGCGCGTCCGAGCCCGGCTTCGGGTGCGCCTTGGCGGCCTCCTCGATCAGTCCGCGTACGCGTTCGCGAGTCTTTTCGGTCAGGATCGCGCCCGGACCTTCGCTCGCACGGTCGGGCGGGATCACCGTCTTCGCGATCCAGGCGCCATTGGCGTAGCGATAGAAATCGTCGCCCGGCTTGACCGCATGGTCGATGCCGGCGAGATCGACGCCATGATGTTCGGTTAAGGCCAACGCCACGGACGCCCCCAAGACGACAAGAGCCGCGATGCCGAATTTTTGCATGGTTCTCTCCCTGTCGCGCACCTTAACCACGCGCCAAGCCTGGCAAGCAAGGGCGGTGGCTAAACGAAAGTTCATGTCATCGGCGCGCTAATAGCGAAGCTGCGCGCGCTTTGCATGGAGGCCATTCCATGGCGCATGCAAAATCACGGACAAGTGAGCGGCGGGCGCCTTTTTCTCGCCACGCGGATCGCAATCTTTTCATAAAGCGCAACAAGGAGGGAGCATGCGCGCGCTGACCGAAGCGGGCCTCAAGAGCCCGGCAGCCGTCGCCGTGGGCGTCGCCGTCACCATCCTGTTCGGTGCCTTCGCCCTCTACAACCTGCCGATCCAGCTCTTTCCGGACATCGATCGCCCCCAGATCGGCATCGAGACCGATTGGCGCGCCGAGACGCCGCGCGAAGTCGAGTCGCAGCTCGTGCAGCCCGAAGAGGACGTGCTGCAGGGCATCCCCGGGCTCCAGGAGATGGACGGCTTCGCCAACAGCGGCGGCGGCTATGTCCAGCTCACCTTCGCGCTCGGCACCGACATGAAGAGCACGCTGGTCGACGTGATCGGCCGGCTGAACCGCCTGCCGCCGCTCCCCGCCGACGCGCAAAAACCCTTCGTCCAGCTCGCCAGCACCCAGAGCGCCAATGCGCTCTTGCTCTACGTCTTCATGCAGAAGCTGCCGGGCAACAAGCGCGACGTGAACTCCTATACCCAATGGCTCAAGGACTCCGTCATCCCGCGCTTGGAAGCCGTGCCCGGCGTCGGCTCGGCCCAGATCAATTCCAACGGCGGCACCGACGAGATCGACATCGTCTTCGATCCGATGCGCGCAGCCCAGCTCGGCGTGCAGATCCCGAAGATGGCGCAGCAGATCAGCGGCGCCGAGGACATTTCCGGCGGCACGCTCGACGTCGGACGGCGCCGTTACGGGCTCGAGTTCCGCGGGCGCTATTCGGTCCAGGCGCTCAAGGACCTGGTCCTGGAGTGGCGCGACGGCAAGCCGGTGCATCTGGGTGACATCGCCGACGTCCATGTCGGGCGGAGCAAGCCGCAAGGCTTCGCCTACCAGAACGGCAACCCGGCGCTTGGGCTGCAGGTGTTCCGCGCCGACGGCGCCAATGTGCTCGCCACCGTCAACGCGGTGAAGGCGGAGATCGAGAAGATCAACGCGGGCGCCGCCAAGGAACAGGGCGTCAAGCTCGCCTGGTCGTTCGATCCGTCGCATTTCATCAACCAGGCGATGGGGATGGTCACCTCCGATCTCATCCTCGGCATCCTGCTCGCGGTCGGCGTCTTGTGGTTCTTCATGCGCGAGTGGCGCGGCACCTTGATCATCTCGGCCGCGATCCCGATCTGCCTGATGGCGGTGGTGGTGCTGCTCAACCTGTCCGGCCGCACCTTGAACGTCGTTTCGCTCGCGGGCCTCGCCTTCGCCACCGGCATCGTGCTCGACGCCGCCATCGTCGCCTTCGAGAACATCCTGCGCCTGCGCGAGCGCGGCATGCCAGGCGGAGAGGCCTCCGAGACCGGCACGCATCAGGTCTGGGGCGCGCTGCTCGCCTCCACCGCGACCAATGTCGCGATCTTCCTGCCGGTGATCTTCCTGAAAGACGTCGAGGGCCAGCTCTTCGCCGATCTGGCGCTGACCATCGCGTTTGCCGTGTTCGTATCGCTGATCGTCGCGGTGACGGTGGTGCCGGTGACGGCGATGCTGTTCCTCAAGACGCGGCCCAAGGTCGGCGACCTCGCCCATGTCTGGCGCAAGATCACCGATGTGATCATGAGCGCGACGAACACGCCGCAGAAGCGCAGGCTGTGGATCGGCGGCTTGATCGCGGGCTCCATCGCCGGCACCTGGCTGTTGACGCCCAGCCTGCAATACCTGCCGCAGGTCAAGCGCGCCGCCATCGACGGGTTCATCCAGCTTCCCGCCAGCGCGACGGTGGACACCGTCGACAAGACCATCGCCCAGCCGATCATCAAGCGCCTCAAGCCCTATCTCGACGGCACCAAGCAACCCAAGCTGCTCAACTATTACGTCAAGATGGACGGGCCCGGCTTCATGGACATGGCCGTGCGCGTGCCCAACGACGAGGATTTCCCCACGATCGAGAAGATCGTGCGCAACGAGATCATCAAGGACCTGCCGGATGCCCAGGCCTTCGCGCAGATGGGCAGCCTGTTCGGCGGCTTCGACGCGGGCGGCGGCATCTCGATCAACATCCAGTCCAACGATGCCGAGGCGATGCGGGCGGCGGCGCGCAAGGGCATGGATCTGCTCACCGAGAAATTCCCCGAAGGCGTGGTCAACACCAATCCGACGCTGGACTACGACCAGCCGCAAATACGTCTGCATCCCGACGACCGCTCCATCGCCGAAGTGGGCTGGACGCGCGCCGATGTCGGCACCGTCACCCAGGCGCTGGGCGAAGGCACCTATGTCGGCCAGCGCTATGACGGCGAGCGGCAGCTCTTCCTCATCCTGAAATCCCAGACGCTCGCCTCCCCCGACGCCATCGGCGCGGCGCCGGTCGCGACACCGTCCGGCGGCGTGGTGTCGTTCGGACATCTGGTTTCGATGCAGAAGACCCTGGCGCCCAGCGGCACCTATCGCCTGGACCGCCGGCGCACCGTCGCGCTCAATCTCCAGCCCCCGCGCGACATGTCGCTGCAGGACACGATGGCGATCATCAAGCGCGACATCGAGCCCGAGATCCGCAAGCTGCTGCCCGCCGACGGCACAGTGAACTATGGCGCCGCGGCCAACCACCTGGACAACGCGCTTTGGAACATGGGCAAGAATTTCGCCCTCGCGGTGCTGCTGTTGTTCCTCATCATGGCGGCGCTGTTCAAGTCGGTGTGGGATTCGGCGATCGCCACCATCGCCCTGCCGCTCGGCATGGTGGGCGGCATGGCGGCGCTGAGATTGCTCGGCCTCTTCGTCTTCCAGCCGCTCGATCTGCTCACCATGATCGGCTTCATCATCGTGCTGGGGCTCGTGGTCAACAACACGATCCTGCTGGTCGCGCGCACGCGCCAGGCGGAAGCCGAAGGCATGAACCGCGTCGACGCGGTGCGATCCAGTCTGGAGACCAGACTTCGCCCGATCTTCTCCAGCACTTTGACGGCGATCTTCGGCATGCTGCCTCTGGTGCTGGTGCCGGGACCGGGCGCGGAGATCTATCGCGGCCTGGGCGCCGTCATCGTTGGCGGCATCCTCGTCAGCCATGTGTTCACCCTCGTCCTGATGCCCGCGATGCTGCGGCTCGGCGAAAAGACCGAAGCGGCGCGGCAGGCGCCGTTCACCCCGATGAAGGAAGCGGCATGATGATGCGAAAATTCGGTCACGCTCCGCTCGTCGCAGGCGCCCTTGTCGCCCTCGGCGTCGCGTTCATGGTCGCCTCGCGCCCGCCGCAGGCAGTCGCCCAGCAGGCGCCGCCGCCCGCGCCGCCACCGCCCTCCGTCGGCGTCTCGACCGCGCGCCTGGTCAAGATGGCGCCGAAAGTGTCGCTGCCAGGCACCGTGGTGTCGCGCAGCGATTCCCAGCTCGCCTCGGAGGTCGAAGGCCGCATCGCCTGGGTCGCGGAAGTCGGCACCGCGGTCAAGCAGGGCGACGTCGTCGCGCGCATCGACAACAAGCTCGCGAGCCTCCAGCTCCAATCCGACAAATCCAATGCGGCGCGGCTGGCGGCGCAATTGCGCTACGACCGCGAGCAGGCGGCGCGGATGGACAATCTGTTCAACCAGAGCGCCATCGCCAAGAGCACACGCGATCAGGCGCTGTCGACCAAGGACATGGATTCGGCCGCGCTCGCCCAGGCCGAAGCGAGCTTCAAGAAGAGCCAATACCAGTTCAGCCACAGCGACATCCGGGCGCCCTTCTCGGGGCGCGTCGTGGCGCGGCTGATCAATGCCGGCGAATACGCCACGCCCGGAAAGCCCGTGGTGCGGCTGGTCGACACGCAGTCGCTGGAAGTGAGCGTGCAATCGCCCATCGACACCGCGCGCAACGTCGCCGAGGGGACGCAGCTCGCGGTCGAGCTCCAGGGCAAGTCCGTGCCGGCGCGCGTGCGCGCCATCGTGCCGGTCGGCGACATCGCCAGCCGCACCATCGAAGTGCGCCTCGCTTTGCCCGCGGGCGCCGGTCTGGTCGGCGACGCCGCCAAGGTGTTCATGCCTTCCGACCTGCCGCGCGACGTGGTCGCCGTACCGCGCGACGCGCTGGTGCTGCGCGAAGAGAGCACCTATGTCTTCAAGGTCGACAGGAAGGACAAGGCGCAGCGCGTCGCGGTGGAGACCGGCGCGGAGGAAGGTGCCATGGTCGAGATCAAGGGCGCCGTCACGCCGGGCGACCGGGTCATCGTGCGCGGCGCCGAGCGTCTGGAAGCGGGGCAGAAGGTCAAGGCGGTCAGGGCGTCGTAGTTGCACCGCTTGTCATCCCCGGCGAGCAGCGCCGACAGGCGCTGCGAGGTCAAGGGGACCCAGGCGGTTGGACCGGTCTTGTTCTTTCCACCTGGGTCCCCTTCCCCTCACGCTGCTTGCGCAGCGTTCGGCCGGGGATGACAGTGTGGCAAAATTGAATCGGGGGAAGCACATGAACCGCCTTCACATCGTCGCCGCAGCGTTGCTTGCCGCGACCGCCGCCATCGCCGCGCCGCAATACGGCCGATGGGGGTTCGACTCCGCCGGCATGGACGCCGCGACCCGGCCCGGCGACGACTTCTTCCGCTTTGCCAACGGCGCCTGGCTCGACCGCACGCAGATCCCCGGCGACAAGCCCGGCGTGTCGTTCCGGCTGCAGATGACCGACCGCGCCGAAGCGCGCATCCACGACCTCCTCGAAGCCGCGAAGGACAAGGCGCCCAACGACCTCGAAGGCAAGGTCGGCCGCTTCTACCGCTCCTTCATGGACGAGGCGCGCGTCGACGCCGCGGGCGCCAAGCCGCTCGATCCGCTGTTCGCCGATGTGCGCAACGCCAAGAGCCGCGATGCGCTCGCCGCCCTGATGGGACGCAGTGCCGCCGATTTCGAGGGCACGCTGTTCAATTTCGGCATCGACGCGGACCTCAAGGATCCCAAGCACTACGCCGTCTACATCGGCCAGGGTGGTCTCGGCCTTCCCGACCGCGACTACTACCTGAAGCCGCAATTCGCGGCCCAGAAAGCGAAGTACCAGGACTATGTCGCGCAATTGCTGAAGCTCGCGGGCTGGCAAGGCGACGCCAAGGCGGTCGTCGATTTCGAGACCAAGGTCGCCGATGCCAGCTGGGCCAAGGCCGATCAGCGCGATCCGGTGAAGGTCTACAATCCGACGACCATCGCGGAGCTTGAAAAGCTCGCGCCCGGCTTCAATTGGAAAGGCTTCCTGGCGGACGCCGATCTGTCCAAGGTCGGCCGCGTGATCGTCGCCGAGAAGACTGCATTCCCCAAGCTCGCCGCGATCTTCGCCGCGACGCCGGTTGCGACACTGCAGGCCTGGCAGGCCTTCCACATCGCCGACAACGCCGCGCCCTATCTCTCCAAGCCCTTCACCGACGCCTATTTCGAGATGCACGACAAGACGCTGTCCGGCCAGAAGGAGCAGAAGCTGCGCTGGAAACGCGCGGTGCTCGCGGTCTCGGGCAGCGACTTCCTGGTCGGCGACCGCTTCGGCTCGTTCGGCACCATGGGCTGGGGCGTGGGCCAGCTCTATGCCGCGAAGTATTTTCCTCCCGCCGCCAAGGCCAAGATCGAAGCGCTGGTCGGCAACCTCAAGGCCGCCTATCGCGTCCGCCTCGAGCATCTGGACTGGATGAGCGAGCCGACGCGCCAGCAGGCGCTGAAGAAGCTCGACACCTATACGATCAAGGTCGGCTATCCCGATCATCCGCGCGATTATTCCGCGCTCATCATCGGCGACGATCTCGTCGGCAATGTGCGCCGCGCAGGGGCCGCGGACTGGGCGTTCTATTCCGGCAGGCTCTTCGGTCCGGTCGACAGGAGCGACTGGGCGATGACGCCGCAGACCAACGACGCCTATAACGGCACGCTGCGCGATATCGCCTTTCCCGCCGGCATCCTGCAGGCGCCGATGTTCGATGCCGAAGCCGATCCCGCGATCAATTACGGCGCCATCGGCGGCGTCATCGGGCACGAACTGACGCACGGTTTCGACGACCAGGGGCGCAAGATCGACGCCGACGGCGCGCTGCGCGACTGGTGGACGAAGGAGGATGCCGACAAGTTCGAGGCGCGCGCCAAGGCGCTGGGCGCGCAATACTCCGCGTTCCAGCCCCTCCCCGGCGTCCACGTCAATGGCGACCTGACCATGGGCGAGAACATCGCCGATCTCGGCGGGCTGACGCTCGCGCTCGATGCCTATCACGCCTCGCTCGGCGGCAAGCCGGCGCCGGTGATCGACAGCCTTACCGGCGACCAGCGCGTCTTCCTGGGCTGGGCGCAGGCCTGGCGCGGCAAGGTCACCGACGACTACGTCAAGAAGCAGGTGGTCAGCGATCCGCACTCACCCCGCCAGTTCCGCGTCAACGGCGTGGTGCGCAATCTCGACGCCTGGTACGCGGCCTTCGCCATCAAGCCCGGCGACAAGCTCTATGTCGCGCCGGAGAAACGGGTGCGGATCTGGTAGGGGCGCGGTGGCTTTTTCCTTCCCAAGAGGCAAGCTTTTGGCGGAAATGGGCGAAATCGAGGTTCAACTCCCGCGTCCTGCGTTAAGCCGTTGACAATACTCGGCAATGAGCCTGCTTCGTTGTGCTGCGGCATCGAGGGGACTCCTCTGGTTTTCCTTACCTGATAAGGGGCAAGCGACGTTGCACTCGCGACGCGCTTGGCGCGCCTCGTGCTTCGGCTCGCAATTGTGGGGATTTAAGAGAAATGGGTTCTCGTCCGTGACGGTTCAAGGGGGGGGTGCGAAATAAATTTTGGCCGCGAAAAAACCGCTTAAGTACTTGATGGATATACGCGAACAAAAATGACGCCTGAAAATTTGTGCATCGCATATAACGGCGGAAATTATTTTTTCCGACTGATCCTCCCCCGTTTACGGGGGAGGTGCTGAGCGAGCGCTCCGCGAGCGAAGCGGAGGGGGTAGCGCGAGGCCCCCTCCGGCTCCCCCGCAACAAGTGCGGGGTCGCCACCTCCCCCGTAAACGGGGGAGGATCAAGCCATGCCGCCGCGCGTGAGCTTCAAAGCAGATCCCCCCCCGTGGCGCTGGCGGTGGTGCCGAACTTCTCGTAGGCCTTGATGACGTTGCGGCCCACCGTCCAGCGATGGACCTCGTCCGGGCCGTCGACCAGGCGCTGCGAGCGGATGTGGGTGTACCAGGAGGCGAGAGGCGTATCCTGGCTGTAGCCGAGCGCGCCGTGCAGTTGGATCGCGGTATCGACGACCTTGTGCACCATGTGGGCGAGGAAGACCTTGGCGATCGAGTTCTCCTGGCGCAGGTCCATGCCCTTCTCCGCCTTGTAGGCGATGTGCAGCAGCATCAGCCGCGCCATGTAGAGCTCGCTGGCGCAATCGGCGAGCATCCATTGCACGCCCTGGCGCTCCGACAATTTCTTGCCGAAGGTCGTGCGCGCGGTGACATGCTTGGTCGCCATGTCGAGCGCGCGCTGGGCCATCGCGACGTTGTGCATGCCGTGGCGCAGGCGGCCGTATGCGAGCCGATGCTGGCCCATGTTGAAGCCGTTGCCCTCGCCGCCCAAAAGATTCTCGGCCGGCACTTCGAGATCCGCGATCTCGATCTCGGCATGGCCCCCGCCCATGATGTGGGAGAGCTCGCTCTCCACCGCCATGGTCTTGATGTTGCGCTTGATGCGGTAGCCGGGATTGGGCAGTTCGACGATGAAGGTCGAGAATTGCTGATGGCGCGGGGCGTCGGGATTGGTCTTGGCCATGACGAGCGCGATGTCGGCGGCAGTGGCGGCGGAAGAGAACCACTTCTCGCCGTTCAGGACATAGGCGCTGTTGCCCTTCTTCTCGGCGCGGGTCTGCATGCCGGTGGCGTCGGCGCCGGCGGCCTTCTCGGTCATCGAATAGCAGATGCGCTTTTCGCCGTTGAGCAGGGGCTTGAGGAACTTCTCCTTCTGGTGCTCGGTGCCGTGCGCGAGCAGCGTGAGCATGGTGGCGTCGTCTGGCCCTTGGCTGTTCATCGACAGCGCGCCCAGATGGCTCTGGCCGAGCTCCATCTGCACCAGCGCATTGGCGAGCGGCCCGAGCCCCATGCCGCCATGTTCCTTGGGGATGAAGGGACACCACAGCCCTTGCGCGCGGGCCTTCTTGCGCAAATCGCCCAGCACCTGCTTGTAGGGCTCGCCGGCCTTGAGCCGGTCCTCCGCCGGAATGCATTCCTCCTGCACCCAGCGGCGCACCTTCTCGCGGATGTTCTTCGCCTCTTGCGGAATCTCGAAGTCGATGGCCATGGTCTTGCCTCTTGTCTCCAATGTCGATGCGGGAAGAGTGCCAACAACGCGCCCCACTGTCATCCCCGGCCGAGCGCCGCAACGCGGCGCGAGGGTGAAGGGGACCCAGGCGGAGAGAATGAGACCGGTCTATCCACCTGGGTTCCCTTCCCTCGGATCTCTCGCTTTGCGAGCGATCCTCGCCGGGAATGACAGTTACACTTTGAACCGCACCGGCAATCGCTTCGGTCCGGAGATGAAGTTGGACGGCAGCCATTCCGGCCGGCCGACGATCTCGATGTCGCGCATGCGGGTCAGCACTTCGGTCAGGATCGCGTCGATCTCGATGCGCGCGATGTGCTGGCCGAGGCAGCCATGGGGGCCGGTGCCGAAGGCGATGTGCTCGTTCGGCGCGCGCGATAGATCGAGCGTGTCGGGTCGCTCGAATTTTTCCGGATCGCGGTTGGCGGAGCCGAAATACATCACCACTTTGTCGCCTTCGCGAATCTTCTGGCCGCCGAGCACGGCGTCGTGCTTGGCGGTGCGGCGCATGTAGATCACCGGCGTCGTGTAGCGCAGCAATTCCTCGCGCGCCGAAGGCAGCCGCGCGGAGAGGTCCGCCTGGAGCCAGGCCAGTTGGTCCGGGTTCTCGAGCAGCGCGATCAAGCCCGACGACAGCAGATTGCGCGTGGTGTCGCCGCCGGCATCGACCAGAAGGAGGAAGAACAGCAGGAATTCGATGTCGTCGAGCTTCTTGCCGTCGACTTCGGCCATGAGCAGCTTGGTGGCGAGATCGTCCTTCGGCCGGGCGCGCTTTTCCTCGATCACCTTGCGGCCGTATTCGAACATTTTCAGCACCGCCATGCCGCCGGCGTTGGCCTCCTGCACCTCGGGCGCGGTGTGGATCGCCTCGGTCAGCGTGTAGAGCTCGCGCCCGTCGTCCAGCGGAATGCCCAGCAGCTCGGCGATGACATAGGACGGCATCTCGCCCGCGACCTCGGCGACGAAATCGCATTCGCCCTTGTCGATCACGCAATCGACGATCTGCTTCGCCAGCGCGTTCATGCGCGGCGTGCGTCCCGCCGAGACCGGCTGGGTGAACTCGTTTCGGATCAGCCGGCGATAGGCCGTGTGCTGCGGCGGGTCCATCATCAGCATCATCTTGTAGCCGCCGAAGCCCAGCGCCGCCTCCGCCGCCGGATCGGAGATCATGATGGTGGGTTCCGACGAATAGCTCTGGAAATCGCGATCGACGGCCCAGACGTCGGAAAAGCGAGTCACCGCCCAGAAACCTTTGCCGCCCGGTTCCTCGTGCCGGAACACCGGGGCGTTCTCGCGCAGCCAGTGGTATTGCGCGAACGGGTGCCCGCTTGCGAAGCTCTTGGGCGACAACAGATCGATCTTCATGGAGACCATGATGCCAGATCACGCCGCTTTGCGCTCGATGAAAGGCGCGGTCGTCCTCGTCACCGGCGCCGCCAGCGGCATGGGCAGGGCGACCGCGGAAGTTTTCGCAGCGGAAGGCGCACGGGTCGCCGCAACCGATCTTGTGGCTCCCGAAGGCATCGGCACCCGCGCCTGGAAGATGGATGTGCGCGACCCCGCGGAGGTCGTGCGCGTGACGTTCGACATCGCCAGGGCCTTTCAAGGTCTGGACATCGTGATCAACAATGCCGGCATTCCCGGATTCGCTGCGATCGATGCGGAGAACTATGACGAGGTGTGGGCGAACAGCCTGACCGTGCTTCTGACGGCGCAGCAGCGGGTGATCCGCGCGGCGCTTCCCTATCTGCGCAAGGCGCGCTTCCCACGCATCGTCAACATCGCCTCCACCGAAGCGCTGGGCGCGACGGCGCGCGACAGCGCCTATGCCGCGGCGAAGGCCGGCGTCACGGGATTGACGCGCGCTCTTGCGGTGGAGCTGGGGCGCGAAGGCATCACGGTCAACTGCATCTGTCCGGGCCCGATCCTGACCGGCATGACGGCGTCGATCCCCGACGAGCACAAGCAGATCTTCGCCAAGCGCCGCACCGCGCTCGGCCGCTATGGCGAGCCGCACGAAGTGGCGCATGTCACCTTGAGTCTGTGCCTGCCGGCTGCTTCCTACATCACCGGCGCGACGATTCCGGTCGACGGCGGGTTAATGGCGAGGAATGCGTAAGAGCACGCCGCCGCACTCAATGCATCCACTCAAAGAGTCCCTGTGCAACCGCATATCCCATGGAGCAAAGTAGGCCACCCGCTAAGCCAACAATTCGTGCGGGCGCGGCATCCACCCTGAGAAATGACTTCAAAAAGAACAAGACATTGCGAATGCCGCTTAGTGCTTTCACTACACCTATTCCCATCGTCATCATAATCAGCCACAGAGTTGGCAAATATCCAGTCAGAATCAATGGCCAGGTTACCGAACTCTCATGTACAAACAGACTTCGATAGATACCGGAAAAATTTTCTATAAATGTTTGATCGGCGGCGTAACACGATCGAAAAGGAAAAATGATCGTCGCTAAGTGTTCCATGATGGAATATACAAGACAGAATATGCAATAGTATAATATGCTGTCCAGCACGCATATCGCCACGAGTGCCGCAATAGAAATCTTCTTGTCATTGGTCAGCATCAAAATTTTTCTTGTCTTCCATAAATTCAGGTAATCCATTGCAATGGCTGAAGCGAGCCAGACAAATACGGCCGTTCTCAAAGCGTTGGCAGCCTCTCCGCTACCGGTCACCATTGCGCCGAGCAACCCACGGAGGTCTGAAGAATGCAGTGCGGCAAGCAGAAGAAGGAATGCGAGAGCGACAACCGAGAAAGCTACCGACCGAATTGCACATTTTCCTGAGAAATGCCTAGGGCTGAAAGCTTTGTTAAATAGAACTAGCGTACCCGCGGGAACATAGTATCGATGTCGTGAGGGCTCCTCTGCGGTTAGATATCTGACAAAATCCGCATGCGCGGATTCGGTCATGTAACGATCCAACCACGATCCTACTAACGTGAATGTTCCCGCAATTCCCGCGACCACTCCAGCCTGACCAAGCCAAGTCTGGATAAGCTGACCAATTGTCTCCATCCATTCGCCCCATCGTCGATCCAATCGATGCTTGCAGGTCCGTTGGCCATAGCGATACCGCGAATCGAAGTATGGTTGTAGCGTTAGGAGTGTGGCATTTCCCGGAAGCCAGAGAAGCGATTCATTTCGTCACCAGCTCGCAGAACTTCTTCAGGTCGATATTGCCGCCCGAGACGACCGCGACCACCGGGCCCTCGCCAGCCATACCTTTGACCGCAGCCGCCACCGATAAAGCGCCCGCGCCTTCGGCGATGACGCGCGCCTTCTCGGCGAGGAGGCGCATCGCGGCGCGGGTCTCGTCGAGGCTCACCACGAAATAATCGTCGACGACGGGCTTGAGCCGCTCCCACATGCGCGGGAACATGCTCTGGCCGCCGGCGCCGTCGACGAACGAGGCCTGCCACGGCGCGAAGCGCTGCGGCGAACCCATCTTCTTCGACAGCGCGGCCGGCGCCGCGGTCTCGGGCTCGACACCGAACACCTTGATCTCGGGACGCAGCGCCTTGATGGCGCTGCCGACGCCCGCGATCAGCCCGCCGCCGCCGATGGCGCAGATCACCGCGCGCGTCGCCGGCTCGTCCTCAAGAATCTCCAGCCCGATCGAGCCGTGGCCGGCTATGAAATCGTGATCGTCGAAGGGATGGACGAACGTTCCTTCGACGCCGGGAAAGGCGCGTTCCTCCAGCGCCTGCCAAGCGCGGTCGTAAGAGGCTTCGAGCAACGTGGCGCCCAGCGCCTTCATGCGCGCTTTCTTCGCTTCCGGCGCGGAACCGATCACGACGACGGTGCACGGAACGCCGGCCCGGCGCGCAGCATAGGCCACGCCCTGTCCGGCATTCCCGGCGCTGATCGTCCACACACCGCGCCGGCGCGCTTCGTCGGATAGCATCGCAACCGCGTTCGCCGCGCCGCGCAGCTTGTAGGCGTTGATCGGCTGCAGGTTCTCGAGCTTGAGACGGACATCCGGCGCCCCCTGCCCCAGCTCGAGCTTCACCAGCGGCGTGCGCAGCACCGTCGGCGCGATGCGCGCGCGCGCGGCGTTGATATCGTCGATGCTGATCGGGCGGACCGGCGCGGCATGGCTCATGCGCCTTATATACTTGGCTTTTGCGGCGAGTGTGAGTCCGGCTGCCGCACCCCGGGCGGACCTCCCTTTGGGGGTGCTCTATTCGCTGCAGACTGCGGACGCATCTTTGTTCGGCCTGACGCGGTTGGAAGATCAGCCGCCGGCGGGCGTCATCATGTGGGTTCCCCGCGGCGCAGTTTGTTTTGTGGCCCCCGGATCTCAGCGCTACCGACTTTGAGTGTTCATCCCCTGCGATCGAAGATCCAGGACAAGCAACAGCACCACCAGACCGCCGATGACGAAGACATGGACCAGATCGCCATGCAGGGGCCCGATCTGCGCGATGAAAGCGCCGGTGCAAACCCCCAGAAGTATAAGGGCGCCCCATAGGCGCGCGGCTGGGGCGAAGAGCAGCGTTGCACCCAAAATTTCGATCGCAGCGGTGAAAAAACGGAACCACTGGCCAAAGCCGATAAGGCCGAACTCCTGAACCATGCGAGGCACGCCGATAAGTTTCATCGTGCCGGCTGCAACGAACACTGCGGCGAGCAGGCCTCGCAAAATCCATATGGCGACTTGCTTGGCGCGCATGATTCTCTCCTCGATCCGGCTTCAGGTCAGAGCGCCTGTGCGTGTTGCTTGCGCTTCCACTCTGCGGCTCTCGACGGCGCTCTTGGCCAAACGCGCGGCCTCCGCCTGTCTGAGCCCGAGCGCGATCAGCGCCGTCGTCAGGGACTGCGTGGCGAATGCGTAGGGCTGGCCGACAGGGTGCGTGCTGTCGGTCAGGCGCATGACGGTCGCAACCGCGATACCGAGCAGCACGACCACGGCCGCGTCCACCGAGGCGACCCAGAATCTCTTCGAGTTCGCCCCAAAAACTACATCGCTGCGCAGCCCGGCATTGATCGGCAATACCGGATCGACGATCGTCGGATTCAATCTGACAAGTGCGCGGGCGCGAACCGGTTGGGCAATGGCGAAGGCGAAGAACGTGGAGAGGCCGTTCGCCATTCGAATCGCCGCATCGCCAATGCCTTGGTTCAGCTCAGTGACCTTTTGCTCCATCTCCATACGGATACCGTAGGCAATGGACGTTGCAAGATCGCTCTTGTCGTCGAAATGCGTGTAGAACGTCCCCTTGGCGACGTCGGCCGCCTCCGTGATCTCGTCGACGGATATGGCATCCAATCCGCGCTCGGCGAGGAGTTGTTCGGCAGCCGAAACGAGTTCGCCCCGCGTGCGCTCGCGTTTGCGAGCAGCTCGCGGCATCGCCGGCCTCTTGTTCGACAGCAAAGCCATTACGACCGGCCCAAAATTTTGAGCAGCACGCTCTCGAGCACAGATGTCGCATTTGAGACGGCTTCCAGGCTGCGCCAGGCGACGACGCGATCGGGACGGACCAGGACCGCGCCTTGATCGGAAATACCGCGTTGCCGCAGCCACGCGCAACGTGGATCGCGATAATCGCCTTCGATATGACCGATGCGGACTGCTTCAAGAGGCACATCGAGATCTTTGGCGACAGATTTGGCGGCATCGCACCACTGTTCGCCGTTCTCACCCGCAATCAGCAGAAAGTGTCCTGGAGAGACAAGGTCCATCAATGGGCGGCTGACGCCGTCCGCATCCTCCAGATCGGCGTGCGGCAGCGGCGCGCCGGGGCGCGTACTTGGTGTGTAGACACGCACCGCATCGGGCGCCGGCATCGCCGTCTGTTCGGAAACGATCGCGTTCGAGGAAAATGAAAATCCGTATTCCACATTGTGCTCGTTGAATTCCATGGACTGGCTTGCGATCGCGCGCAGAATCTTCCGGCGATGCGCCACATCTTCCGGCTGCTCGCCGAAGAGTCGATCGAGCTGTTTCCAGTTGGCTTCCGCGCCGGCCTCCGGATCCAACCCAAGGACCTCGCGAAAGCCGAACTGATTCAGGGCATTTTCCACCGAGCGCTGCACATTCTGAGCGGCGACGGCGCGCCGTTCGGGCTCATAGCTGTCGAGCAGGTCAGCACCCGCGTAACCCTTGATGACCGCGGCGAGCTTCCAGGTGAGATTGTGCACGTCGTTGATGGCGCTGTTGAGGCCGAGCCCGCCCGTCGGCGGATGCCGGTGGGCGGCGTCGCCGGCCAGGAAAATCCGCCCCTCGCGAAAGCGCGCGGCGACGACGCCCTCCAGTGCCCAGCGCGAGATGCAGTGAATCGTCACCGGATGATCTGCAATCCCCAGAGCGGCACGCATATCGGCTTCCACGCGTGCGTCGTCGAGCGCGCGCGGATCGTCGCTGGGATAGTTGAGGTGATAGACCCATTCCTCCGAATGGGGGCCCCAATGGTCGGGGCCCATCGGGACCAGGACGCCGAGCGAACCCGTTTCCGGGTGCCAGATCCAGCGGATGAGCACATCGGGATCGCCGCACCAGCGCGACAGATCCGCGGACATATGGATTGAGACTTCGCGTGCCAGGTTGCGCGGGCCATCGAGCGCGATTCCGAGCTTGGGCCCGACCGTCTTGCCACCATCGCAGGCGAGCATGTATTGCGCGCGGATCTTGTATTCCGTCCCCTTGGTCTTGTCGTCGACGACCGCCGTGACACCTTCAGAGTCGTTGGAGAAGTCCGTGAGTTCGTGTGCAAACCGCACGCGGCCCGGGGCCAGCTCTTCGGCGCGCCGCCGCATGATGGGCTCGAGCCGGATTTGCGGCAGGTTGGTCGAAGGACAGGCGCTGGCAAGCGCCCAATAAGGATCCTGGCCACCGGCGCCCCACGACTGCATGCGCGCGATAAGCCGGCCTGCATTGCGGCGATTGCCGCCGAAGCCCGCATACCAAGCCGTTGCGCGCATGTGCTCCGGGGGCGTGCCCTGCCGATACACTGCGCCGGCAATTCCCAATTCCCGCAGGACTTCCATGGCGCGTTGATTGACGACATGCGCTTTCGGCAGCACCGAGGTCGTGGGCAGCGCATTGACCAGCACGGACTCGATCCCCAGCCGCGAAAGCGCCGCCGATGCGGTCAGGCCCGCGCCGCCGCCGCCAACGATGAGAACCGGGATGTGTTCGAGGGTCATGCCGTCCTCCGCGATACTGACCATATAGTCAAAATTGACTTTTTAGTCAAATTCCGGCATGTCGCGGCGCAGGAGTTTTTACGTTCGCCTGCGGAAAAGCTGTTGCACACACTGGTGGGCCGGCAGAACGGAGGCGATATTGCCGCCAATGAGATTGCCCTTGGCGTCGTGGCCCAAACTGCGCGCGCCGGGCGCCCCCTGCGGCGTGATCGACGGATACTGGTTGAGCGTGTTCACCGCCGCATAGTTGTCGGTGCCGGCGCCCGCCGGCTGCAGCGGCGCATAGTCGGGATCGCTGTTGGTCTCGCTCGCCAGCTGATGGGCGCCGCTGTAGGTGAAGGTGAAGTGCGGGTCGTCGCCCGTGCCGGCCATGTCGTGATTGAGCGTCAGCACGTCGCCCGCCGGCGAGTACGAATAGGCCATCGACGCGCCGTTGCCGTAGAGCAGATTCAGCCGCCGCGAGAGCGTGTCGTACTGATACGTCGCCAGCAGGTTCGTCGCGCAGCCGGACGAAGTCGAGTTCTCCATCGCCTGCGTCAGGCGGTCGAGATTGTCGAAGCAATAGTCGACTTCCGACCAGGTCAGCATTATCAGACCGCACTTTTTTTCATTTGCCGAAGCCGATCTTTTGACCACGGGAGCGAATTGTGCACTGTCCGAAATGAATTTGGTGCCACAGCGCAATCTCATGTGATTGATATATCAAAGCCATCTATAACTTCCGGGTGCATTCCTAGTATCTTCGAATCCAATGAAAAGCTTAACGTGCTTTCAAAATCCCAAAAAACTCTGATACTGACACTCGCACAGGCATTTCGTTTTGCGTCTAATATCTTTGATTTATGAAGTTCAAGAAATTGAACAATGTAGGCGAGATGATCACAAATATCCAATGAAGAAACATGCCTGTCGCTGTCGACGGCCCATAGTCCTTTTATTCGCTTTTTTCCTTTGCATGAAAGTTCGCCCCGAGAGAATCGGCGATCAGGCTCAACCCCTATCAATTTCGAGACGTTATCTGGATCGAGATTCCGCGAGCCAATTTCTAACGAGCAAGATCGAATCGGGTCTTTTTTCATGGCTTGTAATCTTTGATGTTGCCGATCACTTCTCCTGTTTGTGAATCAACATAGTCGCCGTTCGACATTATTATGCCCTGATGGTCGTTTCGTACATTGTTGTCACGCTTCAACCGCTCAAGAGCTCGTCCCGCTTCTCTCCGATTCTCAAATCCAAGAGCGTCCGCTGTGCTCTGGCTGATGGTATGGCCACCGGTCTGCAGGACACGCACCGCGGCCATACCCGCCGAAAAATGGTCTAGGACGCTTTCAAAAAAGGAGGGATTGCGGCCGAGGTATCTATTGACTTGAGCTCTGATGTCCTTTCCGACACCAAGCGCGTCAGCGGGATATGTCTCTGTTACCGTCGTTTCAGTCTTATGAATGTTGCCTTCCTTGTCGTGGGTAGACTTCTGCAGATGATAAGTAACATAGGTCTCGGGCTTTTCGTCGTCGCCAGACGTAATGCATAGTGCTGTGCCTTTTGTGAGGTCAATGGTGCAGACAACAGTCACCTTTCCAGACGGATCGGCTTTGTCCGTCGGATCATTTCCGGCGTAAGCGTAGAGATTTAAGTCTGCCGCGAACCCCACCGGATCGATCTGCATGAACCTGCCGCCCTGGGGCCAGTAGTATCGGGCGCGGTAGTAGTAGAGGCCGGTCTCGGGATCGAGACGGCGGCCGGTATACTTGAAGGCCACGCCGGTCGTGGGGGCGCCGTTGCCATAGGGATCGTAGACGAAGGGGCCTTCGACCTTGGCGCCCGTGCCATCCGACATGGCGATGACGCTGCCCTGGCGGTTGGTGTGGAAGAACTCCTTGGCGCCCGACGAGGCGGTGACCATCGCGATCGGCTCGTCGATGGCCGGACCGGGGACGTAGCGCGTCGTCACCGAGCCAGAGCCGTTGTACTCGGCGATCTCGTCGCTGCCGTCGGAGACGAAGAAGGTCTGGGTGACGCCGGTGCCGGATTTCTGGGTGCGGCGGCCGAGCGGGTCGTAGGCATACGACGCGGCCACGCCACTCTTGGACGCCGTCAGCATGCGGTTCTCGGCATCGTAGCCGAACGTCCAGACGCCGTTCGAGGCGATGTTGCGGCCAACTCGTGGCTCGATAAGCGCAGTCTCAAAAATCGGTTGTCCTGCACTATCGAGATTTGCCTGCTGCATTCGTAGCGTCCGCAACTATGCGTGATACACAATCTGTGAGGTGGTCTTCAAAGCAAGACCCAATGGTGGTCCCGAATTGCCGCCCGCCTACTATAGATAACTCCGCCCGATAGAATAACTCTGTCTTTCCGTTCACTAGCTTCCACCTGACGTTTGCCGGAATGGATACGATCAAAGTGCCAGGTTTTTGTCCGCTGCTCAATAAAAAGTCCCCAGACACCGCAAAGGCTGACTCTAGTGTTTCTGCCAGCTTTATCGTCAACCCATCGTCTCCACCGCGCCACACCTCTATCGGTGTCCGTGCTCTTGGCACATTTTGCGCGCAGGATGTAGTAGCGAGAAACATCATTGTGAGTGAGAGAAAGAGCATACGGCTTAAGATCACTTGCATGTTGGGATCCTCGAACCTGTTTTAACAACGCACTTCTTTGTCGTTGGATTGCCTTGGGCTTCGTTGACCTGACCCGGTTTCAGATTCGTTCCGGATCGAGAAGTCATTATATTCGTATTGTCGTATCCCGGCTTTGGCTTGCTGGTGCGATTTCCCTTGGGGTCTCGAGGACCCTCTGTGTACTGATCGTCGATACCAGCAAAGTGTAGGATATCGTGTGCAGCGGCGTCCGTTGACTGGTCGTTTGCACTATTGATGTGTGCCTCATTGCCACCAAGCCTGTTCACACATTCGCCAGCATCACCGCACATCGAGTTGTTATAAGTTGGACTAAAATCCATGTGATTCAGTACACCATTTATGGGCTTATCGGTTGCTATCACTTGAATTGTGACCGTCGAACCACCCAGATTCAGCGTATTGTCGCGGTCGACAATCGCAGCGATGTTCTCTGCTGTAGCCCCAGAACCAGTAATATTGACGGGTATGACAAGCATGGCCCCGGCGCCACCCGTGAACCCGTCGCCCGGCTGGGCGTCCAACCGTCGTGACCAGCACCGCGACGGCACCGTTCAATCCCGCGCTGAATGCCGTCGATCCGGACGCCGATCCGCTGACGATCACGGCCATCGGCACGCCGGCGCATGGCAGCGCGGTGCTGAGCGGCGGCCTGGTGACCTACACGCCCACGACGGGCTATCAGGGATTGGACAATTTCACCTATACGGTTTCGGATGGCCACGGGCATACTGTGTTCGGAACGGTCTATGCCTCGATCACCAACGGCATTCCGCCGGTTGCGGTCAACGACAGCATCAAGACGCCGCTGAACACGCCGGTCGTCGGCTTCGATCCGCGCGTCAACGACAGCGAGCCCAATCCGCCCGGCTATCCGCTCGCTATATACTCTGTGGTATCCCCAACCGCGGGCGGCGGCACCGTCGCAATCACGGGCGGTAACACGACCGTCACGTACACTCCGGCTACCGGCTATGAAGGTCAGGACAGCTTCAACTACACGATCACGGACGGGCATCAGCACTATTCGACAGCCACCGTCTTCGTCTTTGTCGGCGCCCCGCCGATTGCCCAGGACGACTATCAGCCGGTTCCTTCGAACACGGCGACGACATTCGATCCGCGCGTCAACGACAGCGACCCGAACAATTTCCCCTTGACGATCGCCCAAATCCCGACGGCCCCCGTGCATGGGACGGTCGCGATCAACAACGGCGTGTCGGTCACCTATACCCCGACGACGGGCTATTCCGGCGCCGACAGCTTCGTCTACGACGTCACCAACGGTCACGGTCTCGACGCCACGGCGGCGGCGCATGTTTGCGTCGGAACCAACCCGCCGGTTGCCAATCCGGATACTCTCGAAGTCACGGCCACAATCCCCTCGGGCGGCGGTACGGTCACGCCGCAGGCGAGTCTCGATCCGCGCAATAACGACAGCGATCCCTGCGGCAGCGCCCTCGCCATCACCGCAGTGACTCAAGGCGCCCCGGGCAGCGTGAACATCAATTGGACCGGATTGCCCATCACTTATACCTATCCGTCCGTCAATCACGTCGTCCACACCACCGATACCTTCACCTACACGATCACCAATGCCTTCGGCGCGACCGCGACCGGCACGGTGACGGTGACCATCGACGTCGAGACGAATGGCTGAGAGCGCCAAGGTGACTTGGCTTCGGCGGGCTCTGGGGGCGAAGATGGGACGGGGGCCGACCGCGCAAATTGTCAGGTCACGTGTAGGTTTTAGAAGTCGGAGCGATGGAGGTTCAAATGAACCACCGCACCCTACCTAACCGTCTGCAAATTTCCAGGAAAACCCTGGTGGGCGCGACAGGGATCGAACCTGTGACCCCTACCATGTCAAGGTAGTGCTCTCCCGCTGAGCTACGCGCCCTTCCAGGGGATGGGCTCTATAGCGCCCCGCGCCGCCGGCTGGCAAGGCGCCCCGCTTTCGCGAGGCGCCCTGCCCGACCCGACGGCGCTCCCTCTATCCGGCGTTGCGCAGATTGAACACGACCGCCGCGTCGGTCTCGCTCGCGACCGGCGAGCCGTCCTCGATCGCCGGGTTGTAGCGCCAATGCGCGATCACCCAGCTGACGGCCGCCTGGTCCAGCTCGTCATAGCCGCTTGAGCGCACGACATCCGCCGCGGTGACGATGCCCTGCGGCGAGATCGAAAGGTGCAGGACGACTTTTCCCTCCCAGCCCATATGCCGCGCCAGCGCGGGGTAGTCCGGAATCGTGTGCGTCGCGGCGATCGCGCTCGCGGCGCTGTCCGGCGCCGCCGGCAGTGCTCGGTCGTCGCCGTTGACGGGCGGCTGCTCCTCCGGAATATCCACGATCGGCGGCGTCATAACGATGGGATGGTCCGTGATGATCGGGTGCTCCGACGGATGATGCGCTTTGGGCGGCTGCGGATTGGCCGCTTTCGGCGGCAGCGGCGGGGGCTTGTCGATGGTCAGAATGAGATCGCCGGGCGGCGTGTAATGGAAAAGCTTCGGCGCCAGGCCCGTGACGATCGCTCAGATCGCGACGATATGCAGCACGACGACAAAACCGATGCCGACGACTCTTTCCGGCGACATCGGACGATGCCCGGCCAAGGCATGAATGGGTTGCTTCATCTGGTCCTCCCTGCGCGCGCATGCGCCCCGCCGGCAGGAACCTGGACCGGCGCAGTGCCGGTCCCCGGCCCAGGCCGGACGATCGCAGTGTGAGGAAGAATTCGGGCGAGGCGCGGGCGCGAATATGGCGGCAGGCCCAAATCGACAAACTGTCAGGCGGCCATCATGCGGTCGACTTCGGCGACGATCTCGCGCAAATGGAACGGCTTGGAAAGCACCTTCGCCTGCTTGGGCGCCTGAGACGACGGATGCAACGCCACCGCGGCGAAGCCGGTGATGAACATGATCTTGAGCCGCGTGTCGAGTTCCGCCGCGCGCTTGGCGAGCTCGATGCCGTCCATGCCGGGCATGACGATGTCGGTGAGCAGCAGATCGAAGGGCGACGTCTTCAGGTGCTCCCACGCTTCGCTGCCGTCGCCGAAATCGGCCACGGCATGGCCGGCGCGCACTAGCGCCTGCGCCAGGAACTTGCGCAACGACTCGTCGTCTTCCGCCAGAAGGATGCTGGCCATATCCCCGCTCCTGAGGCCAAGTAGAGCGTATAAAGGGCAAATCTGTAAATGCCGGTTAATGCCGCGGCCTTGATCCCGCACCATCCTTGAGGTCCACTGTTTCCAGGTGAGACAGGGAGAAGCACCGCGAATGGGCTGGCCGCAGCGCAGCGAACGGGCGTCGGACGCGATCTTGGCTGCGCTTTACGCCCACCCCTTCAAGATTCACCGTCCCGCCGAGCAGCGCATCCCCTTTGTCTTCGCCTCGCCTCATTCGGGAAGGCTTTATCCCGCGAGCTTCGTGGCGGCGAGCACGCTCGATGCGCTGACCCTGCGCCGGTCCGAGGATGCTTACGCCGACATCCTGTTCGAAGCGGCCGCCGCTTTGGGCGCCCCGCTTCTGGCGGCGAGATTCCCGCGCGCCTTCGTCGATGCCAACCGCGCGCCCGAGGAACTGGACCCCGCGATGTTTTCCGGGCCGCTCCGCGTTTACGCGGAGGCTCCGAATGCCCGGGTCCAGGCTGGGCTCGGCGTCATTCCGCGCATCGTGCGCGATGGGGCGGAGATCTATCGCGGCAAACTCGATCCGCTCGAAGCGACGCGGCGGCTGGAGCTGCTGCACCGGCCCTATCATGCGGCCTTGGCGCGGCTGGTGGAGGAGACGCGCCGGCGCTTCGGGCTTGCCATCGTGATCGACTGTCATTCCATGCCCTCCGCGGCGGCGGTTCCCGATGTCGTCCTGGGCGACCGTCACGGCCTCTCGGCCGCGGCGGCGCTGGTCGATCACGTGGAGCGGGCGCTCGTCGCGGCAGGCTTCGCCACCGCCCGGAACACGCCTTATGCGGGCGGCTACACGACGCATCTCTATGGCCGCCGGGACGAGGGCGTCCATGCCTTGCAGATCGAGATCAATCGCGCCCTCTATCTCGACGAGGAACGGATCGAACGGCGCGCGGATTTCGACCGGCTCAAGACGCGGCTGAAAAGCGCCATGGCCGCCTTCGCGCAGCTCGATTGGACCTGCCTTCCGCCGCAGCGGGCCCTGGCAGCGGAATAAAAAAAGGGCCGCCCCCGGGTGGGAGCGGCCAAGTTCAGGGAGGAAACGCCCAGGAAGGGCCGCGATACCGCAAGTGCGAACTCGAAGTACCGCGCTGCAGCATAATGCGGAGTCGTGACCATCATTTCAATTGTTTTATTTCCAAATACGGCGCCGTTTGTGAAATTAAGTTGCATAGTTTTGCGGCGGTATGGCCGGTTTTTGGGCACGCCTGACGATGACGCGGATTCATATTTCTGTCGCGGCGGCGCAACAAAAGATTCGTGCCTACGGGCTACCCCGGTGTGGAAACACCCGGGGTCGATTCGCCCGCCATGCAAAAGGTCGCCCGAATCCTGGCCGAGGCTGCCCGCCACGGCAATTTTGCCCCGAAAACCAGCGAGCGCCGGCAAGGCCGGGACCCACGCGGTCTGCCGCCCCTCGAGAACCGGCCGCCGCGCGCGGTGCGCAGGCACCGCACGCTCTTCATCTCGGACATCCATCTGGGCACGCGCGGCTGCAAGGCCGATCTTCTGGCCGACTTCCTCGCCCATAACGATTGCGAGGTGCTCTATCTGGTCGGCGACATCGTCGATGGCTGGCAGTTCAAGCGCTGGTACTGGAGCGAGGCGCAGGACCGCGTGGTCCGCGAGGTGCTGCGCAAAGTCGACGAAGGCACCGAAGTCATCTACGTGCCCGGCAATCACGACGAGTTCCTGCGCGACTATATCGGCCGCAGCGTGGCCGGCATCGCGGTGGTGCGCGAGACGGTCCATGAGACCGCGCAGGGCGTGCGCCTGCTCGTCCTGCACGGCGATCAGTTCGACGGCGTCATCGGCTGCGCCAAATGGCTCGCCCATGTCGGCGACCGTGCCTACAGCTTGGCGCTCAGGCTCAACGACGGCCTGCACGCGATTCGGCGCTGGCTCGGGCTGCCTTACTGGTCGCTCTCCGCCTACCTGAAGCGCGCGGTCAAGAACGCGGTCGAATACGTCTCGCGTTACGAAGAGATCGTGGCCCGCGCCGCCGCGCAGCGCGGCGTCGACGGCGTCGTCTGCGGCCACATCCACCATGCCGAGATGCGCCGCATCGGCGACATCCTTTACCTGAACGACGGAGACTGGGTTGAAAGCTGCTCCGCCCTTGCAGAAGATGCCTTCGGCAATCTGGAGATTCTGCGCTGGGCCATCGCACCGCCTCGAAGCGTTCCGCAGCCCGCTCATCCCACGCCCGCGTTTATACCCGCGTAGGAAAAGGCGGATGAGGCCGGGCGGCGCCATGCCGGCCGGCATCGGGACGGCTTCGGGCGACGAGCGCCTCCGGATACTGATCGTCACCGACGCCTGGGCGCCGCAGGTGAACGGCGTCGTCCGCACGCTGGAAATCCTCGGCAACGATTTGCGCGCGCTCGGCCATGACGTGCGCTACATCACGCCCGAGGGGCGCTTCACCGTGCCGATGCCGACCTATCCGGAAATCCGCCTGGCGGTGTTTCCGCGCGCCGCGGTCGAGCGGGAGATCCGCGCGTTCGCCCCCGACGCCATCCACATCGCGACCGAAGGCACGCTCGGCCTGTCGGCGCGCGCCATCTGCCGCAAATATGCGATTCCCTACACCACCTCGTTCCACACGCGCTTTCCCGAATATGTGCGCGCGCGCATTCCCTTCATCCGAGAGGAGACGGTTTATCGCTTCCTGCGCTGGTTCCACGCGCCGGCGACGGCGATGATGGTGGCGACGCGCTCGCTGAAGCGGGAGCTCGAAGGTCACGGTTTCAAGAATTTGCGCATCTGGTCGCGCGGCGTCGATGTCGAGCGCTTCCGGCCGATCCCCGACGCGAATTTCCCGTTTCCCGCACCGATCTGGCTCTCGGTCGGCCGAGTCGCGGTCGAGAAGAATATCGAGGCGTTCCTCGCGCTCGATCTGCCGGGCACGAAGGTCGTCATCGGCGAGGGGCCGGCGCGCACAGCACTGGCGCGCAAATTCCCCGAGGCCAGGTTTCTGGGCCAGAAGACCGGCGAGGAGCTTGTGCGGGCCTATGCGGCGAGCAGCGTCTTCGTCTTCCCGAGCCGCACCGACACATTCGGCCTGGTCATGCTGGAGGCATTGGCCTGCGGCTTGCCGGTCGCGGCCTATCCCGTCCAGGGACCGCTGGACGTCGTCGGCGATGCAGCAGTTGCAGTGCTGGACGACGATCTCGCCAAGGCATGCCTCAGGGCGCTGTCGATCCCCCGCGAAAGCTGCCGGGCCTTCGCCGTCACGCGGTCCTGGCGCGCCTGTACCCGCCAATTCCTCTCCAATCTCGCGCTCGAACCGGTGACCGACGAGGCGACAGCCGCGGCAGACTGACGCGCAGGCGAGCCATCTGGTTCGCGGCCGTCTGTCATGACAGATTGGCGCTCCGCTCCCTGCCGGCCCCCTTCGATGCCCCCGAGTTCCGACGATCCCCGCGACCTGCCGCTTGCGCCGCGCGAGTGGCTGTTCCTCGGCCTCGCCATCGTCTTCTGGTCGGCCTTCGTCGTCTATCTGGGGAAGGACACGTCCTGGGATTTCCGCAACTATCATTGGTACATCCCCTACGCGTTCCTGCATCATCGCCTGGCTTTCGACGTCGTCGTCGCGCATCAGGCGAGCTACTACAATCCGCTGATCGACATCCCGTTCTATGAGCTCGCGACGCATACGCCGGTGTGGTTCGCGCTGGCCGCGCTGGGCGCCGTGCAGGGCGCAAACGTCGTCCCCCTCTATCTCATCGCGCGGCAGTCGCTGCGCATCGACGAACACCATCTGGGCGCGGCGGCCCTCGCGCTCCTCGGGCAGACCGGGGGACTGACGCTGGGGCTCCTCGGCTCGCACTACTACGACAACGTGATGAGCCTGTTCATCCTCGGCGGGCTCGCGATCCTCATCGTGAAGATGCGGACGTTGCGCGAGGGGCCGCTGTTGCACGTCGCGCTGTGGACGGCTCTGGCGGGATTCATCGTCGGCATGGCGCCGGGGCTGAAGCTGCCGGAGGCGCCGTTCGCGGTGGGTTTCGGCGTCGCGTTGCTGTTCATCGGCGGCGACTGGAAACGCCAGGCGACCCGCCTCGCCGCCGGCGCGATCGCGGGCCTCGCCGGCTTCGCGCTGTTCTCCGCCTATTGGATGCTGAAGATGCAGCATCTCACGGGCAATCCGCTGTTCCCTTATTTCAATCAGTACTTCCACTCCTCGCTCGCCCTGCCGCGCGCCTATCGCGATCTGCGCTTCGTGCCGACGCATTTTTGGCGTGAGGTCTTCTTCCCCTATCTTTTCACCGAGGACTGGTCGGTCGCCGACGATCTTCCGTTCCGCGACATCCGCGTGATGCTGGCCTATACCGGCGTCATCGTCGCGACCCTGCTCGCGATCTTCCGCAGACGTTCGAAGGATCCGCTGTTCGCGCCGGGCGCGGTGTGGGTGCTGTTCGCCTTCGCGGCGGTCTCCTATTTCATCTGGCTCAAGATCTTCGCGATCTACCGCTACATCACGCTGCTGGAGATGCTGGCGCCGATCCTGATCGCGGCGGCGGTGGGCCTGCTGCCCCTGCCGCGCCGGGCGCAGCTTCTGACCTTGGCGGCGACCTTCTTCGTGGCGCTGCTGTTGACCCGGCCCGATTTCCTGGACCGCGCGCCGCTGGAAGAGCCCTATGTCGGCGTGGCCCTGCCCAAGCTCGCCCATCCCGCGCATTCCATGGTGCTGATGACCGGCAATTCGCCGATGGGCTTCATCGTGCCGGAGATGCCGCCGCAGATCCCGGTGCTGCGCATCGACGGCTGGATGGTGCAGCCCAAGGACGGCACCAGACTGACCGCCGACATGCGCGCCCGCGTCAGCGCCTTTAAAGGCGACCTCTATTTGATGGCCGATTCGTTCGACATGACGCGCGCCCACGATGCCGTGGCCGATTACGACCTGATGATCGACTGGCCCAAATGCACCCTGTTCGACACCAACCTCGCGGGCGAATATGAATTGTGTCCGCTGACCCGCAAGCCCGGACCATGACCGCCGCCCGCATCGCCGTTCTCATCCCCTGCTACAACGAGGAAGCCGCGATCGCCAAGGTCGTGGAGGATTTCCGTGCGGCGCTGCCGTCGGCGGCCATCTATGTCTACGACAACAACTCCCGCGACGGGACGTCGGCGCGCGCCAGGGAAGCCGGCGCCGTGGTGCGCAACGAACTGCGCCAGGGCAAGGGCAATGTCGTGCGGCGCATGTTCGCCGACATCGAGGCAGACATCTATGTGCTGGTGGACGGCGACGACACCTACGACGCGGGCGTGGCGCCCGGGCTGATCGAGAAACTCGCCGCGGAAGGCCTCGACATCGTTTCCGGCCAGCGCGTGGCCACCGGACAAAGCGCCTACCGTCCCGGCCATGTGCTGGGCAACCGGATGCTGACGGGGCTCACCTCGTTGATGTTCGGGGTGCGGCTCAACGACCTGTTGAGCGGCTACCGGGTGATGTCGCGTCGCTTCGTCAAATCCTTTCCCTTCACCGCCGAGGGCTTCGGCATCGAGACCGAGCTCACCGTGCACGCCGTGCGCCTGTTGATGCCGATGGCGGAGGTCGAGACCCGCTACAAGGAGCGGCCGGAAGGTTCGGTCAGCAAGCTCAATACCTATCGCGACGGCTTTCGCATCCTGTTCACCATCGCGAGCCTCGTGCGCGAGGAGCGGCCTCTCGTCTTCTTCTCGACCATCGCCGTGCTGCTCGCCATATCCTCGCTGCTGCTCGGCACGCCCGTGGTGCTCGAATATTTCCAGACCGGGCTCGTCCCCAGGCTGCCGACGGCGGTGCTTTCGGTCGGCTTCATGGTGCTCGCCTTTCTCGCGCTGGCGAGCGGGCTGATCCTCGACACCGTCACGCGCGGGCGCTGGGAAGACAAGCGCATGGCCTATCTCGGCATCCCGGGACCCCAGGACCTCAAGCTGCCGTGGCGCGATTGACGCGGCTCCCGGCGTTCTTCCGCTTCGCGCTGGTCGGCGCTGCCGGCTTCGTCGTCAATGAAGCGGCTCTGTGGCTCGCGCTCCACCCGCTGCATCTGGGCAAGGACGTGGCTTGGTTCTTCGCGTTCGTGCCCTCGGTCACCTTCACCTGGTGGGGCAACCGCACCTTCACCTTTGCCGAGCGCGCGAGCGACAAGCCGCTGCGGGAATGGGCCCGCTTCGTCGCCACCAACAGCCTCGGCGCGCTCGCAAACCTCGCGACCTACGAGATTTTGATCCGCGTGGCCGCACTCAACGCCCAGCTGGCGCTGGCGGCCGGAGTCCTTGTGGGCTTGGCCTTCAACTACACGCTGTCGAAGGCGTTCGTGTTCAGGAAGTCCTTGTCCAGCTAGGAACCGCGACACCGGGCGGAGCGTCGACGTCCACGCGCAAGGTCTCGGTCATCCGCGCCATGGTCATGTAGAAGCCCGCGGTCAGCACGATCTCGACCATTTCCTGCGGCGAGAAATGCCGCTTCGCTGCCTCCGCCGCCGCCTCCGACGCTTTCACGGCGCGCACCACCTCGCGCACCAGGGCGAGCATCGCCCGGGCGTCGGCATCGAACACTTGATCGTCGAGGCGCAACGCTTCCAGGGCGGCGATCTGCGCTTTGGAGCAGCCGGCGCGCTCGCCGATCGGCACATGCTGCACCCATTCGTAGATCCCGCCCTCCAGCCGCGCCACCAGCAGGATGATCATCTCGCGCAGATCGGGTCGCAGCTTCTGTTTCGTCAGGATCGCCGTGCCGAAGGAGAGCCCAGGGCGGAAACATGTCGCGGCGTTGGCCCACATGCGGAAGATGTTGAGCTTGCGCGGCAGCTTTTCGAAAGTGTCGCGCGCTTCGTCCGGCAGGCCGCCCGGATCGGCATAGGGAATGAGGGGCATGGCTTTCTCCTTCAGGACGCGGAATCGACGATCACGCTCTTGACGACGGCGAACACGGCGACGCCGGGCGCCAATTGAAGCCGCGCGGCGGAGGCGCGCGTGATGCGGGCCACAGCCCGCGAGGCGCCGATGGCAAGCTCGATGTCCGCTTGGCCCGTTCCGCCGATGGCTGTGATCATGGCAGGCAACAGGTTGTTCGCGCTGATGGCCTTCGGCTCGTCGCGCGCCAGCATGATATCCTCGGCGCGAATGCGCACGCGCACCCGTGTTCCCACGGCCCGCGCCAAGCGAGGAACGAAGAGCTCTCCGCCATCGAAGCGCAGAACCGTCAGGTCGTCGCGGTGCTCGCCGACGGCGGTGTCGAGCACCGCTCCCACCGGCTCGATCTCGCCGCCGATCCGCGTCAAGAGATCGAACACCGAGCCCTGCGCCACGACGCGCCCGTCGCGCAGCATCACGACATCGTCGGCGAGACGGGCGACCTCGTCGACATTGTGGCTGACGAGGAAGATCGGCAGCCGGGTCTCGTCGCGCAGGCGTTCGAGATAGGGCAGGATCTCCGCCCGCCGCGCCGCGTCCAGCGCCGCCAGCGGCTCGTCGAGCAGGAGAATGTCCGGCGCCGACAACAGCGCGCGGCCGAGCGCGACGCGCGATTTTTCGCCGCCGGAAAGCGCGCGCGGGCGGCGGTCCAGCAGTCCCTCCAGACCCAGCATCGCGACGACCTGCGCGATCTCCGCCTCGTCCGCGGGCCGCTTTGCGCGCCGCCAGCCGAAGCGCAGATTGTCCGCGACGCGCATATGCGGAAACAGCCGCGCGTCCTGGAAGACATAGCCGATACGGCGCGCCACGGCCGGCGTAAACGATCCCGTCGCGGTATCGAGAACGACCCGGCCGGCGATGACGATGCGCCCCTGTTGCGGCCGGAAGAGTCCCGCGATCGCGTTGACGATGGTGGTCTTGCCGGCGCCGGAAGGGCCGAACAAGGCCGTCACGCCGGCGCGCTCCGTGCCGAATTGCACGTCGAGCGTAAATCCGCCGAAGCCGTGGCGAAGCGCGATCTCGACGCTCATGCGCGCGATCGCCGCCGCACGGTCTCGGCCAGGGTCATGAACGCCAGGGCCAGCACAATGGAGAGCAGCGACAGCCGCGCGGCTTCCGCTTCGCCGCCGGGCGTCTGCAGCGCACTGTAGATCGCCAGCGGCAGCGTGCGCGTCTCGCCGGGAATGTTGGACACGAAGGTGATGATGGCGCCGAACTCGCCCAGGCTGGCCGCGAACGCCGTGACGAGCCCGGCGACGATGCCGGGCAGCGCCAGCGGCAGGGTCACATTGGCAAGGCGGTCGAACCAGCCTGCGCCGAGGCTTCTGGCCGCGTCGTCGAGGCCCGGATCGGCACTTTCCAGCGCGAGGCGGATGGCGCGGACCTGGAACGGGAAGGTGATCAGGCCGCAGGCCAGCGCCGCCCCGGTCCAGCTGAAGACGAAGCGGATGCCGAACGTGGCGAACAGCCAGCCGCCGAGGCCGGCCCTGGTGCCGAGCACGCTGAGCAGCAGGAAGCCGACGGCAACGGGGGGCAGCACCAGCGGAAGATGGATAACGGCGTCCACCACGGTCTTGCCGGGAAAGCGCGCCCGAGCCAATCCCAGCGCCGCCGCCACCGCGAACGGCAGCGCGGCGAACACCGCGACGGACGAGACCTTCAGGCTCAGCCCCAGCGCCTGCCATTCCTCCGCGCTCATCACCTGGTCCATGGCTGCCACGTTAAACCACAGGGGGCGGCCGTGACGAATATGGAACGGTCCGCCCGTGGCCCTTGGGCAACGCCTTGCAACGCCCCTTCCGGCGCCACCTTGACCGGCCCTCCCCAGCCCCTACCCTCGGCGGCATGGAGTGGAGAGGTACGATCGCGGCCGCCGGGCTCGTGGCCCTGCTGTGGAGTGGCGGCGCCCGGGCCGATGCGGTCGCCCCGACCCCGCCCCCGGCGGCCCCTTCGGCGGCACCGAGCCCCTATCCCGCGATCTTCGTCGTGCGCCACGACCACTGGACGGACATCGACGAGCGCGACTACAGCCGCTTCATCGCGGAGATCGGCGAGTCCGGCTGCAACACGGTGGATTTGTGCCTGCATTCGCCGCGCAACCCGTTCCACGGCACGGATCCGCCCGGCGTCTACTTCGCCTCGGACTGCGCCGATCTCGCCTACAATCTGCGGTTCTACTTCGCCTGGAAGCGCGGACTGCCCTTCGGCTATGTCTCGCAGGTGCGCATGCGCGGTGCCGGCCGCGATTTCCGCTATGGCTTCAGCGGCAATGCGGTCGAGGCACGCCTCACCGTTCCGAGCGGCAAGGTCAGCGGTTACGAGATCTGGGACGAGATTCGCGACAATGTCTCGTCGGGCACCTTCCGCATCCATCCCACGCTCGAGGAGCCGGAAGTGCCGGACCTTTATTCTCCGGCGATCGACGTCAGATCGATCCGGCCCGGCACCGCCATCTACGATCCCAACGGCCACGTGGCCACGGTCTACAAGGTGGAGACGGACGGCCGCATCCGCTACATGGACGCCCATCCGGATTCGTCGCTGACCCGCGGCTTCTACGATCTGCGCTTCGTGCGCGCCTATCCGGGCATGGGCGCGGGCTTCAAGAACTGGCGGCCGCTGAAACTGGTCGGCGCGCGCAAGCTGGCGGACGGGACCTATAGCGGCGGACGCGCGGTGCCCGCCTCGAACGCGGAGATCGCCAATTTCTCAACCGAACAATTCTACGGCAACGGTCCGAAGCCGGACGAGGACCGCGACTGGCGGGACGGGACATTCACGCTGAACGGCCAGCCGCTCGACTGGTACGATTACGTGCGGGCAAAGCTCGCCGGCGGCAAGCTCGAGTTCGATCCGCTGCGCGAAGTCTCCGACATGATCGACTCCAACTGCGTCGACCTGCACGACCGCGTCGATGCGGTGGACCTTGCCGCGAAGTCCGGCCTCGTCAATCAACCCGAGCCGGACCGCCTGCCCGAGAACATCTACGGCACCGATGGCGATTGGGAGACCTATTCGACGCCGTCGCGCGATGCGCGCCTCAAGACCGCATTCAAGGAACTGCGCGACGCCGTCGAACGCTATGTGAAGCTGTGGCGGGCCAAGGACCCGAAGCTCCATTTCAAGGGCAACGACCTGATCGCGGAGTTGATCGCTCTTTATGACAGGAAGGCGGCGCAATGCACGATCGTCTATGTCCGCAGCGACGGCACGCCCTTCGCGCTCGGCTACGAGCAGATCCGCGCACGTCTGTTCGCGCTTTCCTTCGACCCCTATCAATGCGTGGAGCGCCGCTGGGGCGCCGGCGATCCGGCGGAGTTCGCGCCCTGTCCCGACACCACGCTGAAAGCCGCCTGGTACGAGGCCGAACAGGGCCTGCGCAACCAGATCGACCGCACCTATGAAGCGCAGATGGGATTCAGCCTCGAGGAATTGCGTGCGCCCGGTCCGGACAGGGGCGTCGCGACGGCGCCGGACATCGACGTCCGCGGCTTCCTGGAACGCCAGCGCGCACCCGCCAAGACGGCCAGCAGCCAGTAACGATGATGGCCTCTTCGCTATTCGTCGTCCCGCCTACTTCTTGGCGTAGAGCGTCCAGAGCTTGGCGATCATCTCGTCGTTGGGCTTGCCCTTCACCTTGGCGAAGGCGTGCACCGCCTGGTCCTTCTGGCCGGCGGCGAGATAGGCCTGGCCGAGCCGGATCTGGGCATTGTTCATGTCGCCTTGCCCCTTGGCGATGCCTTGCTGGATCAGATCGATCGCGTCCTTGGCCTTGCCTTGGCCGATCTGGTCTTCGCCGAGCTTGACCAGGGCGTCGCCGCTCGGCGAGGCCTTGGCGGCCGCGAGCTTCTGAGCCCAACCGCCCAGGTCCTGACCCTGTTGGGTCTTGGCCATCGCGGTAAGGCGGTTGACGACATCGCCGGTCAAAACCTTGGCCTGGACGCCCTTCTGCAGCACGTCCAGCGCCTCGCTCGGGAAGCCGAGCGCGATTGCGAGCTTGGAGAGCGTCATCCAGTCACTCTCGTTGCGCAGGGTGCCGGTACCCAGCTTCATGCGATAAATGTCCAAGGTCTGGTGATCGCTGAGCGCCTTGGCGCGCTCCGCCGAGTTCAGCAGCTGTTGCCAGTATTCCGGCTTGTTGGTGATCGCGACGAGCTCTTCCAGCGCTTCGGTCTGGGCCTTGTCGTTGCCGGCCGAGTAGGCGCAGGCGCGCTTGATCTCGAGAATGACGGCGCCGCCGCCATGGCCGAAATGCTCATCGATGTAGTTCAGGCACTGCGAATCTTCGTGCAGCTTGTAGTACGCCGTGGCGACCGCGGCCATGTCGTTGGCGCCGAGCCCCTTCATCGAGTTGGCGTCCTCGATCACGGCACCCCAGCGGCCGGCGCGGTAGTCGTTGGCAAGCTTGCCGGAGCCGCTGGTCGCGTTCGACTTGGACTCGATATAGGCGCGCATCTGCTCGATGACGTGGCTCTCTTCCGGGCTCAGCCCGCCGACGCCTTCGGCCTGATGCACCTTGGACATGGCGGCGCTGTAGTTGCCGGAGGCGGCGAGGCTCTGGGCCTCCTGTAGCGGCCGGCCGACAGCGGCGCGCACCGCCGCCTCGGCAGGCAGACTCGCCGTCAATGCCAATCCGGCGGCCGCCAGAAACAATGCGGCGGTGCGGGAAAGTAGCGCCGCGCGAAACTTTGTCGTCATCGTCAAAACCTCTTCATTCGGCATAGGCAACCCAGTCATGCAAACAGCACGAATCAGGCGCCGCAAGTGCCCCTCACGTTACTGTGCGTATTGCGCGGTGTCCGAGAACCCGATCTTGGTTATGCCAAGGCGCTGCGCATCCGCAAGCACCATGGCGACGGTCTCGTATTTCGCAAGCTTGTCAGGATTGAGATGGATTTCCGGCTGGAGCGGCAGCTCCTGCTGCGCTTCGGAAACGAAATAGGAGTCCATGGTGGCGCGGTCGATAGGTTGCTTGTTCCAGGTAATCGTGCCGTCGAAATCGATCCCGAGATCCACCGGCTGAGTCAACGGCGGCGGCGGGTTTGTCTCGGGCTTTGGCATGTCGAGCTTCACGGCATGCGTCTGGATGGGGAGCGTGATGATCAAAAGCGTGAGAAGCACGAGCATGACGTCGATCAGCGGGGTGGTATTCATCTCCACCATCACCTCGCCTTCGCCGCTTGCTGGACCGACACTGCCTGCCATGTGACTTAACCCTTGCGTGTCCGATCAGGACTGGTTGCGCGGTTCGGTGATGAAGCCGACCTTGAGGATGCCGGCCTGCTGCGCGGCGAAGATCACCCGGCCGACCGCCGCGAAGCGCACGTTGCGGTCGCCGCGAATGTGCACTTCCGGCATGTTGGCCGCGCTGACGCCGCGGGCCTGGGCGCGGCGGATGGCATCGACGAAGCGGTCGCGCAGCTCGCCCACCTCGATCGGCCGGTTGTTGTAATAGACGTTTTCATCGCGATCGACCGAAACGACGATGTTCTCCGGCTTGGTCTGTGTGGCGATGTTGCGCTCGTTGGGAAGCTCAACCGGCACCGTCTTCACGATCACCGGAATGGTGACCAGGAAGATGATGAGCAGCACCAGCATCACGTCCACCAAAGGCGTGGTGTTGATGGTGGTATTGAGCTCGGCTTCGTCCTGACCGCCGTCGCCCTGAACGTTCATCGCCATGCGAACAAACTCCCGTGCGCGCTCTCGATTCTACTTGCTCTTCGAGATCAGGTAGGTCTGCAAATCGCCGGCGAAGCCGCGCAGCTTTTCGGTGATGACCTTGTTGCGGCGGACGAGGAAGTTGTAGCAGAGCACCGCTGGCACGGCCACGAACAGACCGATGGCGGTCATGATCAGCGCCTCGCCGACCGGACCCGCGACCTTGTCGATCGAAGCCTGGCCCGCGACGCCGATGGCGATGAGGGCCTGCAGGATGCCCCACACCGTGCCGAACAGACCGACGAACGGCGCCGTCGAGCCGACCGAGGCGAGGAAGGCGATGCCGCCCTGGAGCCGCGCATTGGCGTCTTCGAGCTGGCGGGTGAGCGACATGGCGATCCAGTCGTTGAGGCCGACCAGCGACGTGCCGCCCTGGCTCGCGCGAACGCCGCTTTCGGCGATCAGCCGGAACATCGAGTTCTTGGGCAGCTTGTCGATACCTTCGTTGAGGGTGCCCGAAGACCAGAAGCGGCGCTCGACCGAGCGGGCTTGGCCCAGGATGCGGCTCTGCTCGAAATACTTGACGAAGAAGATGTACCAGCTGCCGACCGACATGATCGCCAGGAGAGCGAGAACGCCGAGCGACACCGGGTTGCCCTTATGGATGATGTCCATCAGGCCGTAGGGATTCTCGTCAGGATTGACCGCCGGCTTGCTGGGCGAAGGCGCCGCGACACTTGGCGTGGCCGCCGGAGCCGGAGCCGGAGCCGGCGTCGCGGCCGGTGCGGCACTGCTGGTCGCGGGCGGGGCGGCGGGAGCCGCTGCACCCGTATTCTGGGCCAGCGCCGCTCCCGACATGAGCACGACGGCGGCGACGATCGTCAGATATTTCGAGATCATTTCTTCGGTACTCCGCTTTCCATTTGCGTATGACCCGCCGATCCCCTCGGCTGGCCGCTAGTGAAACTTCAATCTCCGGCTAATGCAGCTTCCATTGCACCGCTGCTTGCCAATTCGTCTCCACCGGATTGCCCTCCTGAATGGCAGGCTTGTATCGCCAGCGCTCGGCACAAGAAACCGCCGCGTTGTCCAGGCGCTCCGAGCCGCTCGACTTTGCGACCGTCACATTGGTGACGCTACCGTCGGTCTGGATCTTGAAGGCCAGGGTCGTGGTCCCTTCCTCATTGAGGCGCACCGAGATTTCCGGATAGTTCTGAAGACAGGTGTGCGCACGACCGATCGACACCGGACTGGACGCCAGCACCTTCGGCGGCGGCGCGGGCTTGGGCGCCTCGACGTGAATCGGATTGCTTGGCGTCTCGGTCTGGATGTTGATCACCGGTGGCGGCGCCGTCGGCGGGGGCGGCAAATCGACCGGCGGCGGCGGCGGCGGCGGCGGCTTGGGAGCGATCTTCTCCTGCTCCACTTCCACCTTCAGCACTTCTGGCAGCTTGGTCAGCATCGTCGCCGCCAAACCGCTGACGATCGCATAGACGAAGCCGGCCTGCAGCGCGAGCGCGGCCAACATGCCGATCGCGCGCGCTGGCGTGATCGTTCTTTGCGGTACCGAACGGATGCTGTGAAAAGGTTGTTCCATGGCTCTATACTGACCCGGCAAGACGCAGCACGACGCAACGGCCAGAGCCGCCGCGATAATGGTTCGGACTCACATATCCCCCTACGGGCGCCCCTGGGCGTGGACGCTTGAACGATCTTGGTTTCATCGTAGTCATGGTTTTTAGATCGGTCCAGTCTTTCGAATGGTTAACTCTGCCTCATATCCTAACTGGTTAAAACAGGGGACGGAACGGATCGTTCCCGTTTCGAGCCTGTGGACGAAATCTTCCGCCGAAAGTTGCCGACGTAGCAATCCGCCTTGCGCCTAAACGTTCCATTGCCGATGCGGCTGCGGTCCGCCGCACGAATTATCCGCGAGTCGTCGCTATCCCTGCACACTTTCAAGGGATTGTGACCGCGACCGGTGTCCAAATCGTGTTCGTCCGACGGCAACATTTTTGTGACGGCGCGCCGCGCGCTTTTGCCGCCTCCTGCAGGGCGGGGTGGCCGCCGTTGCTCCCAAGAGCGCCGATGCTAGGCTCCGCGACGAACGGGCGCTCCGGCGCTCAGCAAAATGTGAAGGCGGAAGAATGCGTTATCTCCACACCATGGTGCGCGTCGCCGATCTGGACGCGGCGCTCGACTTCTATTGCGCCAAGCTCGGGCTTCGGGAGGTCCGCCGAATCGACAACGACAAGGGGCGCTTCACGCTGGTCTTTCTGGCGGCTCCGGACGATGCGGAGCGCGCCCAGCGCGAGCAGGCGCCCATGGTGGAGCTGACCTACAATTGGGACAAGGAAACCTACGGCGGAGGGCGCAATTTCGGGCATCTGGCCTATCGCGTGAAGGACATTTATGCGCTGTGCCGCCGGCTGATGGAGGGCGGCGTCACCATCAACCGGCCGCCGCGCGACGGGCACATGGCTTTCGTGCGCTCCCCCGACGGAATCTCCATCGAACTCCTGCAGGAGGGGACCGCGCTCGCGCCGGCCGAGCCTTGGGCGTCGATGCCCAACACCGGAAGCTGGTAGCCTCGGCGGGATGAATTTCACCAGCGACAATTGCTATGGCGCCTCGCCGGAAATCCTGGCGGCCCTGGCGCGCGAAAACGCGGGACCGCAGCCGTCCTATGGCGACGACGCCGCGAGCCGGCGTCTGACGGCGCGCTTTTCGGAAATCTTCGAGCGCGAGGTCGCGGTCTTTCCGCTGATCAGCGGCACCGCGGCCAATGCGCTGGCGCTGTCCACCCTGGTTCCGGCGCAGGGCGCGATTCTCTGCCATGCCGCCAGCCATATCGTGACCGACGAGTGCGGCGCCGTGGAGTTGTTCTCGCATGGCGCAAGGCTGGTGCCTCTGGAGGGCGCGGCCGGCAAACTGACACCTGCGGCGATCGGTACGGCGCTCCCGCGCTTCGAGAAGGGCTCGGTGCATCACGTTCAGCCGATGGCGGTCAGTCTGACGAATGCGACGGAGCTGGGAACCGTCTACCGCCCCAAAGAGATTGCGGCGATTGCCGAGGTGGCGCACGCCGAGGGCCTCAAAATGCACATGGACGGCGCGCGGTTCGCCAATGCCCTGGCCAGCCTGGACTGCTCGCCCGCGGAATTGACCTGGCGCGCAGGGATCGACGTGCTCAGCTTCGGGGCCGCCAAGAACGGCGCGCTCGGCGCCGAGGCCGTCGTGTTCTTCGATCCTGCACTGGCGGGCGACTTCGTCTGGCGGCGCAAGAAGGCCGGCCATTTGCTCTCGAAGATGCGCTTCGTCGCGGTGCAGCTCGAGGCCTATCTGGAGGGCGGCCTGTGGCTCCGGAACGCGGCGCGCGCCAACGCCTTGGCGCGGCATCTGGCGCAGAACATGCCCGGCGAGCTCGCGACGCCGGTCGAGGCCAACGAGGTGTTCGTGCGCATTCCCGACGCCACCGTTGCGCGGCTGCGCGCCGCCGGTGCGCTGTTCTATGACTGGGCCCCGAGCGAGAGCGGCAGCACCCTGATCCGCCTCGTCACGTCCTTCGCGACGCCGGACGCCGACATCGCCGAACTGATCGCCCTCGCCCGTTCCTGAGACCGCTAGTGCAGATTGCATCCAGAAGCGATCGATATCGTCACCCTGAGGTGCCCCGCGCGTGCTTCGAGTCCCGCCTTCGGCGGGCACCTCAGCATGACGCGCGGGGCCTCGAAGGGTGACGGACGGCCCGATTCCGCCAGATTGCAAAACTGCTCTAGATCCGGCCCAGCAGGTGGATCGTGCCGATCTCGGTGGTGGCGCCGTTGTCGCCGCGCACGAAGTCGAAATTGGCGCCGAGCGTCCAGGCATCGGTGGTCGCGGAGAGCGAGGCGCCCGCCACGATGTTGCCCTGCGACGGATCCGGGCCGACCAGCGTGAAGGTCGGGCCCGGCGTCGGCGTCGAATTGGTGCCGATGTCGGCGAAGTTCACCCGCAGCTTGGTCGGATCGTTGAGGAAGTCGTAGCGATAGCCGACGCGGATGGCGGGCTGCACGAAGAAGTCGCTCAGATTGAGATCCTCGCGCACTTCGGTGCCCAAGAAGGCGCGCAGCGAGTTGGCGTAGTAGGCCTGGGTCTGCAGGTCCATGCCCTTGCCGTTGCCGGTCGTGGTGCCGCCGACGTGATGCTCGGTATAGCCCTCCTCGCGCATCGACATGCCGTCGACGCTGATCTGCGGCGTAAACGTCGTCGAGCCGTAGGCCAGGATCGCGCCGGTGGTGAAGCCGACCGCGCCCACGATGCCCGGCCGCTGGCTGTCGGCCTCGTCGGTGAAGACCGTCGAGCCGGTGCCGCTGGCGCTCGGGATCGTCAGGCTGATGTAGCGCTTGGATTTGAAGTCGGCGTAGCCGACATCGACCTTGGTATCGAGGAACAGGCCCTTGCCGCGCCAGTCGGTGTAGCCGGTCAGCATGTACCACAGCGTGTTGGTGTGCGAATCGCGCGGCAGCGGCTCGACGATGTCGCCGGAATAGAAGCTGAAGGCGCCGCCGTACCATCCCATCTTGGGATCGCCGCCGTCGAGGCCCAGCACGAAGCCGAAGCCGTGGTCCTTGAAGCCGGTCAGGCCGGCCGAGCGGTCGCCCGGATCGTTGACGAACTCGGCGAACTCCTCGCCCCAGAGCGTCACTTCGCCGTCCTGCTTGCCGTACATGCGCAAGATGCGCTGGCGCGCCGCGACCGGTCCCGAGGATTGGTCGGTCAGCGCGACGGCGATGGCGCGCGCGCCGCCCGAGACGTCCGGCGCCATTTCGTTATAGGCCGTCTGCGCCGCAGACTGGTTCGTGATGCCGTTGACGAAAGCCGCGCCCAGCGTGTCGTCGACTGCCAGCGCTTGGTTGGCGAAGGGCAGGATCTGCGCCGCATAACCTTTGAGGCCGAGCTGGGCCGCGGTTTTGACGGCGACGTCGAGCACCAGCTCGTCGGTCGTGTTGTCCGGCGTGGTGATGATGTGCAGCAAGGTGTCGGTCGGATCGAACAGGAACGGAAGCTTCTCGATGATCTGGCTCTGATAGGTCGCCAATTGTGCGTCGGGGATGAGGAGCTCGTCATGCGGCGCCGTGATCAGCACGAACTCGGAATTGCTCGGCACGAAGCTGCCATAGGTGATGTTGAGGTTGGCCCCGGAATCGAATTGCACTGTCCCGCTCGAATCGACGATGCCGGTGCGGAATTCCTGGAGCATCGTGAGGTCGAGGGTGCCGCCGCTTTCGATGTGAAAGGCCGGGTTGGTGCCGTCGCTCGCGGTGAACAGCGCGGTCGCGTTGTTGAGCAGGTCGAGCGTGCCGCCGGACCGCACATCGACGCCGATGCCGACGGTCTGGTTGGACAGGATGATGCCGGTGACCGTGCCGAAATTGCCGACGATCAGCTTGTCGCTGCCGGCGGTAGAGCCGCCGCCATAGGTGATGTTGCCGTTGATCGCGGCGGTATTGGTGGTGCTGGCGCCTTCGACGTCGACGACCTGATTGTCGCCGGTGCCGAAGAGGATGTCGCCGTTGATCCTGGCGGCGGTGTCGACGGTTCCCTGGTCCAGGATCAAGACGCCCGCGCCTGCCGCCGAATCCTCGGTGTCGGCATGCAGGTCGATGGCGATCGATTCCTGCCCGCCATTGGTGAGCTTGGCGGCGGCGGCCGCGATGATGCCGTTGTTCTGGATGAAGTTCAGCGTGCCGGACTGGTCGACGATGGCGCGCGCGATCAGCTCGGTCGTGTTGGTGAGATCGGTCGTCGTCGCCACCGCCGAGATCAAGCCGGAATTGATGATCGACGGCACGGTCGCGGTCGGCGAAATCAGGATCGCATCCGCCTCGCCCCCCGAGGCGCCGCCGATCGAGGCGATGATCCTTCCCCCATTCGCTTCGGAGGAGTTCACGAACGCGGCCTGATCGTCGTGCAGCGGGTCGGTGTCGATCTTCTGGTAAGGGTCGTTCGGGTTATAAACGAAACCGTCGATGCCCTGACCGGCCTGGAAGGTATAGAACGAGTCGGGGCCGACGATCGCATAACTGCCGAAATTGATCGCGATCGCGGAGACGGGATTCGACTTCGCTAGGCTCGTCGCCACCGCGGTGATGGTGCCGGAATTCAGGATGCCGCCCGACAGCGTCGTCGTCGCGTCGGGGTTGCCGCCGCCGATGAACACCGCCGTCGTACTGTCGCCGGAATTGGACGACACGGCGCCGATATTGCCGCGGTTGTAGAAGCTGAAATTGGGGTCGACGAGGTCCGCCGTGTAGACGCCGATTGTGATCGCCGTGGGCGTCGTCAATCCCTCCAGCGACGGCGAAATCTCCACCGCGGGCGCCAGGCCTTGCACGGAAATCGAGCCTTGCGCTGCGGTGTCGCCGCTGAAGGTCGGGCCGCCATTGAAGATGCCGCCCGCGATGTTGCCGCCGATGCCGACCGCGATGCCGGCGACCGGGTTGCCGGTATTCTGGGTCAGCGAGGCGAGCTGGCCGAGCGTGTTGATCGATCCGTCGTTCACCAGCGCGCCGGTGCCGGTGCACGCCGTGTTGGCGGCCGACATGTCGCAGGGATTAAGGCTTCCCGTGATCAGGATGCCCTGCGCGCCGGCGCCGCTGATGCCGAGCGTGGCGCCGGTATTGATCATGAGATTGCCGTTGATCGTGCCCGTGATGTCCATGCCGATGAGCGTGCTGACGCCGGCCACCTTGTTGCCCTGGACGGAGATGCCCGAGGTCATTGCGATATCGCCGTCGACCGTGCCGGCGATGTCGAGGCCAATGTCGCCGAATGTCGAGGTGGTCGAGCTCGGCTTCAAAGTCATCTGGCCGAGCGTCAGCTGACCGTCGAGTTCGGCGAGGGAATCGATCTTGACGCCGACGCTGGTGTCGCCGGTGATCGATATGGTCGAGCCGGTCATGTTTATGTTGCCGATGAATTGGGTCAGCGGCAGGCCGCTGGTCGGATCCGGCCCCTCGAGCCACAGGCCCGTCTTCGCGGTACCGGTGCCGGTGAGGTTGATGATGCTGGCGACGGTGATGCCCTCGAAGGTGTGGGTGCAGGTGCCGGTGCAGCCGTCATTGGTCGAATCCAGCGGCACGCCGGATGTCAGATCGACGAGGATGCCCACGGCATTGGCCGTGTTCTGGTTCGAGATCACCGTGCCGGCGACGCTCTCGAAGCTGTTGTTGGAATTGATCGTGACCGCGGCGCCCGCCGTCGTGACCGTGATCGAGCCGTTGGTGTCGAGCAGGATGTCGGCGGCGGTGCCGTCGCTGGCCGCGGTCGCCGTGGCGACGGGCGTCGTCAATGCGGTGGTAATGTCGTCGACAGGATCGGTTTGGCCGAGCGCGGGGGAAACGGCGAGCGCAGCCCAGAGCACAGACGACAACAGCACCAGCTTTTTCAAGACGGACCCCTTCATTTACCAGGCCAATCAGAACCTTGGGCGTACCCAGGTCGTGCTGGCAGTGACCACACCAAATCGGTTCCCGCGCGCCTCTTCCCCAGCTTCCGGCGCTGCCTGGGGCGGACCTTACACAAAAAAAACCGCCCGTCACCTAGCCCTGGGTGCGGCCAAAGGCAACTCGCGCCATTTTAATCAGGAATTAGAGGGTTGGGCGAACAATGGACATGGGTCATCCTTAATGCCCGGTCCACCTCCGCCATGCCCCAGATCCAGCGCACCAGCTTCGCGCGACTGACACAAAAGGACCTCTCGGCCTCGATGGCGAGGCACGAGATGCTTTACTCCGGGCGCATGGGCGGCGCGCGCGCGGTCTTCGCCTTCTGCGATCTTTCCGGATTGGAGCTGGCCGGACGCAATCTCTGCGACGCCGACTTCACGGGCGCGGTGCTCGAAGAAGCGAACCTCGCCGGCGCGCGACTCGATTCGACGAGCTTCTTCGGCGCCGATCTGCGCCGCGCCAATCTCTGCGGCGCCAGCATCCGCAGGGCCGATCTCCGCGGCGCCTGCCTGCGCGGCGCGAACCTCATCGGCGCCGACCTCTACGAAGCCGATTTGCGCGAAGGCACGATCGCCGAGAAGGACAAGTTCGGGAACCTGCGCGTGCTGCAGCACGATGTCGGCCCTTCCGAGATCGCAAGCGCGATGCTCAACTCTGCCAATCTGGAGCGCGCCAAGATGGGCGGCGCGGTCGCGATCCGTGCCGACTTCACCGACGCGATGATGAAGGGCTGCCGGCTGGTGCGTGCCAATCTGCGCCAGGCAAGCTTCGCCGGCGCCAACCTCGAGAACGCCGATTTGTCGAGCTGCGATCTCTCCGGCGCCGATCTATCGGGCGCGGTGCTGATCGGCGCGCGGCTCAGCATGGCGGTTCTGCAGGGCGCCGACATGACGGGCGTGCTGACCGAGGAAGCGATCGGCAGGCTGCCCGCCGACCTCGAAACTCCGATCGAGGAGCTGCTGCAGCTGCACGGCCTGTGGGTCGAAAGCGATGGCCGCGAAGGACGGCCGACGGATCTTTCGAAGATGGACTTGCGCAAAGTGGGCTCGCTCGCTCACCGGATGCTCACCGCCCTCATCGCCCCGGGCGCCAATCTGTACGGCGTCGACCTGGAAGGCGCCTCGCTGCAGGGCGGCAATCTGCAGGACGCCGATCTGCGCTCGGCAAAGCTCTCGGGCGCCGATCTGCGCGGCACCAATCTCTCGGGTGCGAAGCTCAATCACACGGATTTGCGCGATGCCAAGCTCGGTCCGCTTGTGATCTCCGATTCGCGACTGCTTCCGGCGCGCCTCGATCAGGCGGTGGCGCGCTATGCCGACTTCCGCGGCGCCGATCTCAGGCGCGCCAATCTCTCCGCCGCCGATCTCTCCTATGCCAACCTGATCGACGCAGACCTGCGCGGCAGCAACAGCGCCGAAGCCGATCTCACCGGCGCCAAGCTCGACCGACCGAACGCAGCGAGCGTCGCCTAGTCTAGGTGACGGTCCCTGTCGCGACCTTTGTCCATGCCTTTCACGAGCGAAAGGATGGCAGTTAATAAGCCGTGACCGAATTCCCGCGATAAGCGTTGTGTCCCTTTGGAGACGTCTCCGGTTGCGGAAAAGCTAGCGGGGGTTAAGATGCACGCGCTTCGCCGTTTCAGCAAAAATCTGTTGGCCGGCACACTCGCCGCACTCGCAGTGGCCGGAACAACCGATGCCCGAACCTCGGTGCTTTACCACTTCGCCGGCGGGGGCGACGGAGCCAATCCCGCTGCTAGCCTAATTCAAGATTCCAAGGGCAATTTCTACGGCACGACATACGCGGGCGGCGGCACCGGTTGCGGCGGCGGCGGTTGTGGCACCGTTTTCAAGTTCTCGGCTGACGGCACAGAAAACGTCCTCTATGCCTTTCAAGGAGGCAGCGATGGCAGAAACCCGTGGTGTACCCTCGTAGAAGACGAGGATGGAACCCTCTACGGCACCACCATCTACGGAGGGAACAATGATCTCGGGACTGTTTTCAAGCTTGTACCTGATGGTACCGAGACGGTGCTTCATTCCTTTGCAGGGCGAAAGGACGGCAACTCCCCCCAACGTGGTCTAATTCGGGACAAGAAAGGCAACTTGTATGGCACGACTCTTCTGGGCGGCAGCGCCGGGTGCACAGCCGGTTTTGGTTGTGGAACCGTCTTTCGTCTCGCACCCAACGGCAATGAAACAGTGCTTTATGCCTTTACCGGCGGCCGCGACGGTGCGTACCCCTACGCCAGCGTGGTCCTGGACCAAGTAGGCAATCTATACGGCACCACATCGCAAGGCGGCAGCAACGGCTGTGATCATTCCGGCTGCGGAGTTGTCTTCAAACTCGGACCACAGCGGTTGCTGACTGTGCTTCACACCTTCGCCGGCGGAAACGACGGGGCTTCCCCCATCGCCAGCCTACGCAGAGACAAAGCGGGCAACCTCTATGGCACCACGAGTGGTGGCGGCCCTTATGATCTCGGAATCGTATTCAAGTTGCAGCCCGACGGCACCGAAACGGTGCTTCACACCTTTGCAGGTGGAAGCGACGGCGCCTATCCAGAAGCGAACCTGATCCAGGATAGAGTTGGCAACCTGTACGGCACGACCGTAGGGGCCAACAGCGCCAATAACTGTCCGCCAGATTGCGGAACCGTATTCAAACTCGCTCCCGATGGGACCGAGACAGTGCTGTATGCTTTTCGAAATCATACGCGCCACGGCAGGACGCCTTATGCCGGCCTGATAAAGGCTGGAAGCGGTGAACTCTACGGTTCCGCGTCTTTGGGCGGAGATCCGCACTGCGGACAAAAATACGGTTGCGGCACAGTGTACATGCTCAGGAAGTAAGCTGGCCCCAGTCGACATTATTGAGGTTCCAAACCACCGCTGCGCGCGTTGAACCGTCATCGGTTCCGCGAATTGAGGGAGGGTGACGAAAAGCACGTGCCTAACACTTGGAGAAAACAGATTGTATTCGCAGTTGCCGTGCTTGCCGCACTGGCATCATTCGATACCGTTTACGCCGGCGCCGCTGTCCTTTACGCTTTCAACGGCGGACCTGACGGGGCCGGGCCCGGTCTTTATTCCACGGATACCGGCCTGATCGCAGACTCCGCGGGCAATCTCTACGGCACGACCTACGCAGGCGGTGGTTCTGGCTGCGCCGGCGACGGCTGCGGAACGGTCTTCATGCTCGCGCCTGATGGCACGGAAACGGTTCTCTACGCCTTCCGAGGTCTCAGTGACGGCGAAAATCCCACGTCAGGCGTCATCCGGGACACAGCGGGCAACCTCTACGGCACGACCGTGACTGGCGGCAAATATGGAGGCGGCACCGTTTTCAAGCTCGCGCCCGACGGCACGGAGACCGTGCTTCACTCCTTCGATCCCGAAAGCGACGGCGAATATCCTAACGCTCTGATCCGGGATATGTCCGGCAACATCTATGGCACTACATACGATTGCGGCATAAGGTGTGACTTGTCCGCCTGTTGCGGAACCGTTTTCGAGCTCGCACCCAACGGCACCGAGACCGTGCTACATTTTTTCACCGGCGGAAGCGACGGCTCACATCCGCAAGGGCGTCTGATTTGGGATGGCGCCGGCAACTTTTATGGCACGACGACCCAAGACGGTCCCGGTGGCAGCGGAACTGTTTTCAAGCTCGCCCCCGACGGCACCGAAACCGTGCTTCATGGATTTGCCTGCGATAAGGACGGTTCTTCCCCCGAAGGTACCCTTATCCGGGACAAAGCGGGCGATTTCTATGGCACGACGACGTATTGCGGGGCCGGCGGCGGCGGAACCGCATTCAAGCTTGCGCCCAACGGCACGCTGACAGTGCTTCATGCTTTCGTCGGAGGAATCGACGGTTATTACCCGTTTGCCGGCCTCATCCAGGACAGGGCCGGCAACCTTTATGGGACGACGATTGGGGGTGGCGATGGCCCAGCGTGCAATTATTCTTATGGCTGCGGAATCCTCTTCAAGCTCGCGCCCGATGGCACCGAAACCGTACTTCATACCTTCGGCAGGCACCGGCACTCCGGGTCGTCGCCCTATGCCGGTCTGATTTTCGCGCCCAAGGGTATGCTCATTGGCTTGGCAGCCCGGGGCGGCAATACCAGTTGCCAGCACGGTTGCGGCACAGTCTTTGTGCTGAAGAAGTGAGATAGTCCATCAACGTATCACCGGTTGTCGAGGCCGTTGACCCAGACAGATTCGTTCAACTCGGCGGCCCCCAAATCTGGATGTCATTGAAGCTCAAACGGAACTTGTTGGTCGGGCCGGTATTGTTTGCGCTGCCAAAATCGTTCGAGTCGATGTCGCCCCCCGCCAATTGATTGGCCAACGCGAGATCGATCATCAGATTGAGAGCCACCGGGGTGCCGTCGTCGTGGCAATATTGCGTGGCATCGAAGTGTCCCATCTTCTGATCGTCGATCCAGATCGAGATCGTGTGGTCCGGTTCGATCAGGCAGCCATACGTGTGGAACCCGACCGACGCATCGATACCTTGGATTTCAAATGTCCCGAGATTGTATGAATTCAAATGGTATGTTGCCGCATCATTGTCTGTCGCTGCGGGCGGAATATTCAAAGGAGGGGAGTCGCTGCGGAAGCAAGAATTTGGCAACTCATTACCGTTCGAGTCAGACATGCAATGCAGCGTGGCGTTGAAATCAGAAACTTGCCCTTTGCCTGCGACTTCCACGACGTCAATCTCCGGACCCCAGGTCGTAGCGTTTGGGGCGCCTCCAATACTATGGCCGATTGTCCACCATGCCGGCCATGCACCCTTCACTTTCGGACACTTGAACGTACCCTGAATATAAGCGACGCTTGTCAGCCCGGGGACCGCCGCGTCGAGCGGCAGCATGATCTCCATCGACGTAACGTTATCACTTGGCGGGGCTTCGATCGGGAGCGCGCCAGCCCAAATCGCAAGAAAGTCGAAATAATTCGCAAGCGGTTGAACATTTGCATTGGTGTCCTGCATATCCGTATTGAATAGCTGGACTTCAACTGGGTTGTTATAGTGAGGCTTGTTCGAGTGTATCCAGCCTGCCTCGGCAAGTTTGCGAAAGGTTTTGATGTTGTTTCCTTGGTTCGTACCAAACTTCCAGTTCCTGCGGTGCGTCCAGGTCGGATAGTTGGCAAGCGCTGCCGGCCTCTTTAGCCCCCCGCCGTGGCCGCCGCCCCAGGCCGCGAATCCGGATGGCGGAGTGTAGGCGAAGGCGCTGGCGCCGAAATTCGCCGTCGCATTGTCGCCCGCCGTCGGGCTGCAATAGCCGACGAAATAGGGCCCCGTGATGCTTGAGAAACTAATGCCGCCCGTTCCCGCTGCAGGATGGGCATTTGTGCCGTTCCAGTTGAGCGTATTATTCTTGCCAAACCAAAACAGCTTGGCGTCGAAGTCCACGCAAAGCTGGACGATGTCGCCGGCAGCGATGCTGCCGAAAGACGTCACATTGGTATTGGCGACGAAGACGGACCCGTTGCTTCCGTAATCGAAGGAATTGGCGTCGCGCCCCAGCATTTCACTCTGGGTATAATTCCAAGAGGAATTTGCAACACCGATCCGGGTTGCGCCGCTAGGCGCGACCTGCCCCATTGTGAATTCGATATAGGCTTTTCCCGTGTTCCACGAAGTAAGACTGCGCGCCGACATGCCGTCGGTCGCAGAGGCAGTGACCGTCGCGGTCAGGTTGCCGGTGGAGAGGGTTAGGCCGCTTTCGGCGTTCGGATCCCATGTGGTCCGCGTCGTTTGCGAATTCCAAGACGAGAAGCCTGATGGAACAGCATATGTGAAGGCGCTCGCGCCGAAATTGGCGGTAACACTGTCACCGGTGGTGGCGCTGCAATAGCCCACATAGAATGTGAACCCCGCCATAGTAGAGAAATCGATGCCTCCCGATCCTGACACGGGATCGGCGTTGGTTCCGTTCCAATTTCCGGTGTTGTTTTTGGTCAGCCAGAAGAATTGGGCGTCGAAATCCACGCAAAGCTGGACGACATCGCCAGGAGAGAGCGTATTGACCTCGCCCGCACTGTCGCCGGCGACGTATATTGAACCGTCGCTCTCCTGATCGAAAGAATTTGCCTCGCGTCCCAGCTGCGCACTCTGGCTATAATCCCAAAGAGAGTTCGCAATGCCGATACGAGTCCCGCTGCTCGGTGCGACCTGACCCAAAGTGAATTCGACATAGGCCTTCCCCGCGGTGCGAGAGGTGGTGCTGCGTGCGGATTTGCCGCCGCTCGAGGTAGCCGTAGCTGTCAAGCTCCCGTTGGAGAGGGTTATGCCGCTTTGGGCATTCGGATCCCAGGTGGTGGTCGTCATATTGAGCAGTCCCCGCAATTGCAATCGGAGCTTGCCCCTTTCCTAATTCTCGCGCGCCAACAAATGAGAGCGCTATGCCGCTATTCTCTTTTGTAATTCGAAGACGAAGTCCACAATCAACCAACGGCCGTCTCTTGCAGACGCGGCGTCTTGGCGCGGACGAATTGACCGAGCCGCTGCAGGCTGACGCGCGCTTCGGGCATGAGCGGATTGGCTTGGAAGATATGCTGCATGCTGTCGTAGATCTCGATGCTCACCGGCACGCCGGCATCGGCGGCGCGGTCGCCGATGCGGCTGGCGTCGTCCTTGAGCATCTCCATGCCTCCGGCATGCACCATGATCGGAGGGAAGTCGCGGAAGCTCGCGAAGGCCGCGCTCGCATAGGGATCGCACGGATTGGTGCGCCGCAGGTAGTGGCGCGCGCTCAGGAACAGCAGCTCCCAGGTGAGCGCGTGATCGTGCTCGCGATTGGTGAGGATGCTCATGCCCGAGAGCGAAAGGTCCGCCCAGGGCGACATCGCCACGGCCGCCGCGGGCAGCTTGAGGCCAGCATTGCGCGCGGCGAGCAGGACCGAGAACGCGAGCCCGCCGCCCGATCCGTCGCCGGCCACGACGATCGCCTTGGGATCGACCTGCTGGATCAAATGACGATAGGCATCGATGCCGTCACGCACCGCTGCCGGAAACGCGAATTCCGGGGCCAGGCGGTAGGCGGGCACGAAAGCATGCGCCTCCGACGCGATGGCCAGGCGTCCGATGAGAGCGCGGTGCGTCTCAGGCGAGCCCGCGATATAGCCGCCGCCATGGAAGTACAGCAGCAGCCGGTCCGTCGCCTTCGCCCCGTGGCGCGCCCATTCGCCCTTGATCGGACCGAGTTGCCCGGGTTCGAACGAGACGTCGCCGGGGACCGGCCCGAAGCGGTCCGAGAGATAGGCGTATTGCGCGCGCAGCTCGGCGACATCGACCGCAGCGCCGCCGGCACGCGGCCGCGACAGGCGCGAGAGCCGGCGAAAAATCTCACTCTGCCAGGAGGGCATCGTCCTTGCGCTCGGGAATCCGGAGACGGACATTAAGACCGTAGGCCCGAGCATGTCACGCCGGCAGGAGGAGATGGCCCCAACGTCCATCGCCCCGGGTTCGGCCGCGTGCCGAGCCGCGTATCGATCGCAATGAAGAAGGCCGGGCGCTTTCGCGGCCCGGCCTTTTTGATTGATGCGGCTCGCCGATTACGCCGCCTTGGCGGAGCCTTCGATGGTCTTGAGCTCAGGCGCATTGATGGCGATGCGCCGGGGTTTCTTCTCTTCGGGCACGACGCGCTCGAGGTGGCACTCGAACGCACGGCCGGCAGGGGCAAGAGGGTACGCTCTCCGGAACTCACCAAATTGGTCCAAGACATGGAGAAGCGAGGGCGAGCGAAGCTGCAGCGCGGCCGTTCAGGTGGGCGAATATCCCATCTGTGCACGCAGATGATTGTTCTGATATTTCACAAACTCCAGCCTTGGGAATATATTGCCCACGACGAACATTGCGATCGGGGGCCGCAGTGCCAGAACAAGGAGCCGAACCGCACGAAACACCCAAGTCTTCCGCGACAGCGCAGGATTTGGCCTCATCAGTCGCCAAATGGTTTATTCCCTCGGCATCCGCGCTGTTTCTGGTCACTGGCTACATCGTGCAGGTCTCGGAAGAAAGCCTACTCGGTATCGGAGGTATCGCGCACACGTCAAACTCGTATGTCGAATCGTCCGCGCAATTCGTGCGCGACATTTTGAGCCTGCCCATTGAAATTCTGTTCAATCGGCCACTCTCGCTTTTCGCCAATTGGCTCAGCCTGGGAATCACCGTCGCCGCTGCTACGTCACTTCTCGTCTCCTTTCGATGGCGGAAGATTTCGTCCACGTGGTCACACCGGACCGCGCCGGTCGTCATCGTGCTGCTTCTAGGCGCGAAATTCCTGGCTTTCGATGCGCCGCTCTCGCTTGTGGGAAATATCATTCTTGGCAATGCCGCGATTTCCGGCCTTGTCGACAAGAATTTGACGGGCCCCGAGAAAACCGATGCGATAAACGACAAGATCCAAACCAACGTGAAGTGGCCCTTAAGCGATATGATTTCGCGAGCGAGCCATTTCGCAACGGTGATTACGTGTTCGCATCTGGGCGCCACAACACTGGTTACGGCAGGATACGGCGGACAATGCGATAGCGATAGCGCTTCACGTGCCGCGGCGCCGCGCGCGATATTCACCGTCCTTGTTCTGATGCAAATCGTCGTTATCATAGCATCAGTTCTCATATTGCGGAGCACTCGGCTTTCGGCAAGGCGCGCGATCCTTGCCCTGATCGGTCTGACCTATGTTGCGACCGTGCCTTATGACTATGGAAAGTTGCTGAGGTCCACCTCCTTCGATTACGGCATCGTACGGCTGTCGACTCCGCTATTGCCCAATGTCGGAGTCGATTCCGATTTGGATGGAACAATCGTCAGGGGCCTCATACTGTCGCATGACGGCTCCGAAACAAGGCTGCTGTATGTGCACAATTCCGGCAATCCTTGCGGCGCAAACTATCAAAAACAGATTCAGATGCTCTCGCTCGTGGGATCGGAAGTGGTTTCGACAGCTCAGATAGAATCCCATGACATCTTCGAGTGGTCGTTCGCGTCCAAACCGAAATGCGATTAAGGGGAATGGCACGATGCACACGAATCTAAGACCGACATGCCTTGCAATTGCATTCTCGCTTGCATTTGGCATGCAATCGCGCGCCGACGACCACATCCGGTTCGATGCACAGACGCTGCACCCCTACCCTTATGGCCAATTGCTCGCCGACTTCAGCAATGATCTCGATGTCGGAACCCGTTTTGTGTTCAATCAAGACAAAATGAAAGCTCTGCCAGGCGGCATCGAGCTGCGCATTTTCTCAATTCAGCCAAGTGACCAGCTAATTCAAGCGGGGCATGCCGACCAAGCAAGACCGCGGTCTTGGGCCGACATTGCACACTGCCACGTCTATCTCTCGCTGGTATTTCGGCCCAATCGCGCCCGCCAGGAGTATGTTCGGAGCCACGGTGAACTCACGATCGGGCCTTTGAGGACCGATGCGCAATGGTTTCCCTTCCTAGACAAGGACAGCGTGGCTCACGGCTATTATTTGATCGTGTTTCAGCCCATCACTAAGTCCGATCCGCCGACTATCGACAACTATGGCGGCCGCGACAAGGACGAAATGTATTACGAATTCATTCGCCTATCCGACGAGAGGGGCGAGGATGAGAAATACTTCGGCAACGCCAAGTTCTTCGAAATCGAAGCGCCTTACAATGGCGGTCATGGACACGAGCCCGACCTCGCCAGAGGGCAGCGCACATTTGACGCGGCCGCCACGAAAATAGATTTCGTTGATGCCGCAACAAGTATCAAGCATTGGCTGCGCTGCTATAGCAGCAAAGATGTCATCCCAGATACCCCAACTGTCTCGGCCAATTCACCGGCGATCGCCCAAAATTCCTGCACGGAGGCGGACTCGCCCCGCACGGCACATCCTGCCGCGAAGACATTTTCGTTGCCGGGATGAGTGTCGAGAACGGCGAAGGGCCGGACGGCGAACCGTCCGGCCCTTGTTCGATCGGGGAGTACTGGAGGCCTTAAGCCGCCTTGGCGGAGCCTTCGATGGTCTTGAGCTCCGGCGCGTTGATGGTGATGCGGCGCGGCTTCTTCTCCTCGGGCACCTGGCGCTCGAGGTCGACATGGAGCAGGCCGTTCTCCAGCTTGGCGCCCTTGACCTCGACGTGCTCGGCGAGCTGGAAGCGGCGCTCGAAGGCGCGGCCGGCGATGCCGTGATAGAGATAGGACTGCTTGTCCGAATCCTCGCGCTTGCCGGTGACGCTCAGCACGCCGTCGCGGACCTCGACGTTCAGATCCTTCTCGGCGAAGCCGGCCACCGCGACCGTGATGCGGTAGGTGTTATCGGCGGTGCGCTCGATGTTGTAGGGGGGATAGCCCTGGCTCGAATCCGCAACCTGGTCGAGCATGTCGAACATGCGGTCGAAACCGACCGTGGAGCGGAAGAGGGGCGAAAAGTCGAAACTGCGCATGGTTCAAACCTCCTAAAAGCGTTTGGGTCAGGACCCTCCCCTTCCGGGGCAGGGCCGCACTCGTTGCCGGGCGCCATAAGGCCGCCCGGACACGTCTGAGTTAGGAGGCGGGAGGGGTATTTCAAGAGGCCGAAGAGGCAAAAAACTTTACCTGAACGTCAAGTTCTACGCCCGCAAATGCCACAGCCCGCCGGCCCAGAGCGCGGCCATGACCGAATAAGTCAGCAGGTCGACCTGCCAGGCTTTGAGCGCGATGCCGGTCAGGTTGCGGATCAGGGTCATCAGCCAGGCGCCCTCCTCCGCATTGTGCTCGGAGCGCCAGGTCCCATGGCGCAGCCAGGACTCGATGTTGTTGAGCACGCAGGAATTCTTGTTGATCTGCCAATGCGCCGCGACCACCGGCAGGAAACCCAGATAGAACCACAGCAGCGGCTTCCATGGGATCGCCCAGCCACCGACGATATAGAGCATGATCGCGAAATGCAGGTAGAAGCAGAAATTCCCCAGCAGGTCACGCTTCTCCGCGGGCGACGGCGCCGCCGTCGCCAGCACCGGAGTGTCGTCTTCGGGCGCCGCGCTCATCGAGACCAACCTTTAGCAGGATTGTCACATTGCGCCTATGCAGGCCGGGCCGAATTAAGGCTATAAATGCCCGGTTCGAGGCGCGCGGCGCCGTCCAGGAAGGGATAGATCCATGAGCTCACCGCAGGTCCAGGAAATCATCACCCAGATGGGTTCGGCCATCGGCGCCAATTCCGGGCTCGGCGGCACGCTCAAATTCGACTTCGGCGAGCCGGGCTCCGTCTACATCGACGGAAAATCGACGCCGAACACCGTCAGCGACGGCGACGGCAAGAATGCCGACTGCACCATCTCGGTCAGCCTCGAGACCTTCGAGAAGATGGTCAAGGGCGAGCTCGACGGCACCTCCGCCTTCATGCAGGGCAAGCTGCGGGTCGCCGGCGACATGGGCCTGGCGATGAAGCTCGGCCCGATCCTGCAGAAGGCGCGGGGTTGAATTTCACCCCGCGCTTCATCGCCGCGTCCGACGGCACGCGCCTGCGCGCCGCGGCGTTTCCAGCATCGCCTGAGACGCAAGGCATCTGCGTCCTGCTGCAGGGCCAGACGGAATTCATCGAGAAATACGACGAGGTCATCGCAGAGCTGAATGCGCGCGGCTTCACGGTGGCGACCTTCGACTGGCGCGGCCAGGGTGGCTCGTCGCGCGGCCTCGACAATCCCCTGCCCGCGCATGTCCGCGACTTCGCGCAATACGACGCCGATCTGGCGAGTTTCCTGGCGCAGGTCGTGAGGCCGCTCGGCGGCGCGGCGCCGCTCGTGCTGGCGCATTCGATGGGCGCGCACATCCTGCTGCGCACGTTGCATGACAAGCCGCAGGCCTTCCGCGCCGCCGTCCTCAGCGCACCGATGATCGCGGTATCGGCGCGCGGATATCCCGGCTGGCTCGCGCGCGGGGTGACCGCGGCCTACAGTCTTGCCGGACGCGGCCGCGACTTCGCCTGGGGCATGGCCGCGCGCGATCCGTTCCTCATCACGTTCGACACCCAGCTCGTGACCTCCGATCGCGAGCGTTTCGCGAAGGCGCAGAAATTCCTCGGCGACCATCCCGAACTCCGGCTGGCCGGGCCGACCTGGGGCTGGCTGGAAGCGGCCTATCGATCGATGGCGCGCATGCAACGACCGGGATATGCCGAAGCGATCGCGACCCCGGCGCTCGTCTGCGGACCCGGCAAGGACCGCATCTGCCTCACAGCAGCGACGGAATCCTTCGCGCGACGGATGCCGAATGCGACCTATCTGGAAATCGCCGACAGCGAGCACGAGATCCTGATGGAGAACGATTCCATCCGCGCCCGCTTCTGGAGCGCGTTCGACAACTTCGTGGCGCGATTGGGCTAGCAGCTATTTCTTCGACGGCTGAAGCATGTCCGGCGTGATGCCGGCGATCTTGTAGGCCGCGCGCAGGACGGTGGAGATCACCGGTTTGACGTTGTCCCAGCCGTTGTTGCCCACGACATAGAGGAACACGTCCTGTTTCGGCAGCCAGCCGAAATAGGCCATGAATGTCGTGTCCGACCCCGCGAAGCCGATGCGATAGGGCTGCATATTCCTGTCGAGACGCACGGCAAGGCCGTAGCCTTCCCACGCCTCCCCCTCGATTTGATCGTGCGGCGACGTCATCGCCGAGGCGATGTCAGGTGGAATACCCGCTATTTTGCCGCTGAGCGCGCGATAGAAGCGTTCCATGTCGGTGACAGTGGCCTGCGTGCCGCCATTGCCGCGCAGATTCCAGTCCGCGCCGCCGAGCTTGGCGATAGAGTTGGAAATCACATCCTCGCGCGTCTTGCCGGGCGGATAGCCATAGGCGAACCGATCGGGCCTCGCGTCTCCGAACTGCGTCAGTCCGGTGTGTGCCATGCCGAGCGGCTGCCACAGATGCGCGCGCTCATAGTCTTCCCAGCTCTGCGCGGACACCTGCTCCACCACCGCGGCCAGAATGCTGTAGCCCATGTTGGAGTAATGATCCTCGCCGGCCGTGAATGCGAGCGGCTTGGCCATGCATTGGGAAAGCAGGTCGTGTTTCGTGAGCGTGTCGAAATCTTCGCCGCAGGTGTCGGCGAGGCCGGCATGGTGGGTGAGGATCTGGTGGATGGTCGCCGATGCCGCCGGCTCGGCCGCGCCGGGAAGATAAGTCTTCACCGGCTTCTCGATGTCGAGCTTGCCCTGGCGTTCGAGATCGAGAATGGCGAAGGCCGTCATAGATTTCGTCAGCGATCCGATCTGGGCGATGGTGTCCGCCGTGAAGGCGATCTTCTTTTCGCGGTCCGCATAGCCGTAACCCCTGCTGAACACGGCCACGCCCTTCTGCTCGATCAGGATATAGCCGCCGAAGTCCTGCTTCGCGACCGCGTCCGGCATCGCGGCGTCGATGGACGCCAGCGCTTCGCTCTGCGGATCGGCGCGTGCACCCGAAGCAGACGGGATCGAGACCACGGCGAATGCCAGCAAGAGCGCTTTCATCGGTCCTCCTATCCGCGCAGCAGCTTCAGCGCGGCTTGATGCACACGCGCATCTCCGGCGGCGACGACTTGTCCGCCATGCGAGCAATCGCCGCCTTGCCAGTCTGTGATGATGCCGCCGGCGCCTTCGACCACCGGGATCAGCGCGGCGACGTCCCAGCGGTGCAGGCTCGATTCGACGATGAGGTCGCAGAATCCCATCGCCAGAAGGCCGAAGATGTAGCAATCGCCGCCGAAGCGGGTCATGCGCGCCTCAGCCGAGAGCCGCTCCAGCGCGGCGCGTTCGGCCGCGTCGAAATAGGCGGTGGGATGCGTGCAGCATAAAATGGCCTCCGACAGCGCCGCGCATTCGCGCACTTTCAAGGACAAGGTCTCGTCGTGCGTGATCAATGTGGCGGACCGGTTGACGCCGAAGAAGCGCTCGCCCAGCACCGGCTGATCGATGATGCCCAGAACCGGGCGGCCCTTATCCTCGAGCGCGATCAGCGAGCCCCATTCGTGGCGGCCGCCGATGAAGGCGCGCGTGCCGTCCACCGGATCGAGCACCCAGCGCCGCCCGCTCGTTCCGGGTGTTTCGCCGAACTCCTCGCCGAGAATTCCGTCGTCGGGCCGCTCGCGCTCGAGGATGGCGCGGATCACGCGCTCGGCTTCGCGGTCGGCCTCGGTCACGGGATCAAAGGCTTTGCCCTTAGCGGCGCCCTTGTCGGCGACATCGATGCGGCGGCGGAAATAGGGCCGGATCGCCTCACCCGCGGCGTCGGCAAGACGATGGGCCAGCGCAATGGTCTCGGCTTCGATCATGTATACTCGCCCATGTGCCAATGGGGTGATGCCATGAAATCCGTCGTCGTAACAGGTTCGTCCACCGGGATCGGCTGGGGCGCGAGCAAGGTGCTGATCCAGAACGGCTTCCGCGTCTTCGGCAGCGTCCGCAAGCCCCAGGACGGCGAGCGGCTGAAAACGGAGTTTGGCGCCAATTTCGTGCCGCTGCTGTTCGACGTGACGGATGCGGCCGCGGTCAACCGCGCGGCGGATCAGGTGGCGCAGGCGCTCGGCAACGAGACGCTGTTCGGCCTGGTCAACAATGCCGGCATCGCTGTCGCAGGTCCCCTGCTCTATCTCAAGATCGACGAGCTGCGCCATCAGCTCGACGTCAACCTGGTGGCCCAGGTCTCGGTCACCCAAGCCTTTGCGCCTTTGCTCGGCGCGGACCGTTCGCGCAAGGGAAAGCCCGGACGCATCGTGATGATCTCCTCGGTCGGCGGCAGGAACGCCAACCCGTTCCTCGGTCCCTATTGCGCTTCCAAATTCGGGCTCGAGGGCTTGGCGGAGTCGCTGCGCCGCGAGCTGATGCTGTTCGGCATCGACGTGATCGTCATCGCGCCGGGCGCAGTGGCGACCGCGATCTGGGACAAGGCCGACAAAATCGACGCCACGCCATACGACAACACGCCCTATCGCGAGCCGCTGGATCGCATCCGCAAATACATGATCGCGAACGGGCCGAAGGGGCTGAAGCCGGAGCGGCTCGGTGCGGCGATCCATCGCGCTCTCACTGCCGCGCATCCCAAGGTCCGCTACACGCTGACCCCGGACCCGATCCAGAACTTCGTCATGAACACGTTTCCCAAACGCATGGTCGACCGCATGATCGGCGGACGGCTGGGGCTGGTGCCGGGGAAAAACTGAGTCCGTGACCGTCAACTCCTGGAACGAATGGGACCCGTTACGCGAGGTCATCGTCGGTTCGGTGCGGGGCGCCGCCGAGATGGGATACGAGCCTGCTTTTTCGCCCTATTACGCGCGCAGCGATCCGGCCCGCCGCTTCCGGGGCGCGCCCGTGCCGCAAAGCGTGGCGGACGACGCGGAACGGCAGTTGGACGGGTTCGCCGAGTTGCTGCAGCGCCGGGGCATTGTCGTGCGCCGGCCGGATGGCTTCGACCAGAACGTCGCCGCGGCGACGCCGGACTGGGCGGTCGGCTGCGGCCGCGCCATCGCTTGCCCCCGCGACGTTTTGCTGGTGATCGGCGACGAGATCATCGAGGCGCCGATGGCGCAGCGCGGCCGCTATTTCGAGTTCCGCGCTTATCGTTCCTTGATCAAGGACTATTTCCGAGCCGGCGCACGCTGGACCGCGGCACCCAAACCGCTGATGGGCGACGCGCTGTATCACGACCATGCCCCATTCGACATGAACGATGCGCCGCTGCTCACCGAGTTCGAGCCGGCCTTCGACGCCGCCTGCTTCGCGCGCTTCGGCCGCGATATTTTCTGGCAGCCCGATCTGGTGAGCAATGCGTTCGGCGCCGCCTGGCTCGCGCGCCATCTCGGTCCCGGCTTCCGTATCCACACGATCCGATTCCGCGAGCACGCGCCGGTCCACATCGATGCGACCTTCGTTCCGATCCGGCCGGGTCTTGTGCTCACCAATCCCCAACGACCGTGTACGAACGGGGTGCTGGAGCTTCTTGCAAAGAACGACTGGCGCCTCGTCGATGCGCCGCCGTCGGTGCGCAGCGGGAGGTCGCCGTCGCGTGACGTCAGCAACTGGATTTCGATGAACATCCTGATGCTGGACGAGCGTACCGCCGTCGTCGAGGCGGCGGAGAAGGCCATGATGGCGCTGTTGCAATCGCTCGGCTGCGAGACGATCCCGTGCGCGTTCGATCGCGTCTATCCGTTTGGCGGCGGCCTGCATTGCGCGACGTGCGACGTCCACCGCGAAGGGACATTACAATCCTATTTTCCGAGTCTGGATCAGGCCTAGGCCGCTGCGACCCGCAAGTGCGTATGCTTGTGACGACATCGCGAGAGGGCTAGGGTTTGGCGGACAGGATCCGGTTCAAATGGAACCGCGATCCGTTGCGACTATGAGTGACGCCCATGCAGAAGACTGAGCTACAACGGTGCGCGGCGCTTCCCAATGGCGGGGCTGGCGTGAAGGCTGGCCGGTCATGACCCCACCAGTGAACTTCCGCGTCCTGGCGCTTGCGCTTACTGTGGCATTGGCAACATCATCCGCATTGGCACAGCAAGACGACTGCAAGACCGGTATTGCACGCCTGACGACGGCGCAGTCCGCCGTAGAGAGCGCGCATACCAAAGCGCTTTCGCTGTTCCTCACCTTCGGCATTGCGAGCACCATGCAAGGCGAAAAACAAAAGGCCTATTTCGCCGAACTTTGCCGGCCCGACGGTTTGGCGGATTTCGACAATGCTGCCACTGCACTCGACGATGCGACAGCGGCAGCGACAAAGGCCGAAACACTCTGCCCCATAGGCCGCGAACACGACAACGCCTCGGCTCTGCACAAGCAGTACGTCGAAATGAATGAATCCGCTGCAGGGATGAAATCCACTGCGATGAAGATGTGCGGCGAGGTGCTGCACTAACTCGTGGAAGAGCTTTAGTCTACCTCCGCCCGCGCGGCGCGCTTGCGCTCATGCGGGGAAAGTTCGCGCTTGCGCAGCCGGATGGATTGCGGCGTGACCTCGACGAGTTCGTCATCCTCGATATAGGCGATGGCCTGCTCCAGCGTCATCGCCACGATCGGCGTCAGCCGCACCGCCTCGTCCTTGGAGGTGGTGCGGATGTTGGTGAGCTGCTTGGCGCGCAGGGGATTCACTTCCAGATCGTTGTCCTTGGCGTTCTGGCCGATGATCATGCCCTGATAGACCTTGGTGCCCGGCACGATGAAGAGCTTGCCGCGCTCTTCGAGGTACCACAGCGCATAGGCCACCGCCTCGCCATCGCCGGTGGAGATCAAGACTCCGTTGGTGCGGCCGGCGATCGGGCCCTTGTGCGGCGCATAGGAATGAAACATGCGGTTGATCACGCCGGTGCCGCGCGTGTCGGTGAGGAACTCGCCGTGATAGCCGATCAGGCCGCGCGACGGCGCCAGGAAGGTGAGCCGCGTCTTGCCGGCGCCGGTCGGCCGCATGTCGGTCATCTCGCCCTTGCGGGAGGCGAGCTTCTCGATCACCACGCCCGTATAGGGATCGTCGACGTCGACGGTCACTTCCTCCATCGGCTCCAGCCGCTCGCCCTTCTCGCCGCTCTGGAACAGCACCCGCGGCCGGCTGATCGAAAGCTCGCAGCCTTCGCGGCGCATGGTCTCGATCAGGACCCCGAGCTGCAACTCCCCGCGGCCGGCCACCTCGAAGGCGCCGTCGCCGGTCTCCTTGAGCTTGATGGCGACATTGCCCTCGGCTTCCCGCAGGAGCCGTTCGCGGATGACGCGGCTCTGCACCTTGTCGCCTTCGCGGCCTGCCAAGGGAGAGTCGTTCACCGACACCGTCATCGCCAGGGTCGGCGGATCGATCGGCGTGGCATGGATCGGCTCGCTCACGCCCATGTCGCAGAGCGTGTCGGCGACGGTGGCGATCTGCAGGCCGGCGATGGCGATGATGTCGCCGGCTTCCGCACGCGCCACCGGCACGCGCGCCAGCCCGCGGAAGGCCAGCAGCTTTGTCACCCGCGCGCGCTCGATCTCCTTGGCCGTGCGGTCGAGCACCTTGATCACGCGGTTGACGGTCATCGCCCCGGATTCGATGCGGCCCGTGAGCACACGGCCGAGATAGGGATCGGCCTCCAAAGTCGTCACCAGCATCTTGAAGGGATGCTCGTCGCCCGCCAGCGCCATTGGCTTGGGCGGCGGCACGTCCTCGACGATGCGCCGGAACAGCGGATCGAGATTCTTGCGTTCGTCGTCGAGCTCGTCCACCGCCCAGCCGTTGCGCCCCGAGGCATAGAGATGATGGAAATCGAGCTGGTTGTCGTTGGCCTCCAGCGCCAGGAACAGGTCGAAGATGTTCTCCAGCGTCTCGGTGGGCTGGGCATCCGTGCGGTCGATCTTGTTGATCACGACGATGGGCTTGAGGCCCAGCTTCAGCGCCTTCGAGAGGACGAACTTGGTCTGCGGCATCACCGATTCCGCGGCGTCGACCAGCAGCACCACGCCGTCGACCATGGAAAGGATACGTTCGACCTCGCCGCCGAAATCGGCATGGCCCGGCGTGTCGACGATGTTGATGCGGGTACCGTGCCACTCGACGCTGGTGCATTTGGCGAGGATGGTGATGCCGCGCTCGCGCTCCAGGTCGTTGGAGTCCATCGCCCGCTCCTGCATGTGCTGGTTCTCGCGCACCGAGCCGGACTGCTTGAGGAGCTGGTCCACCAGCGTCGTCTTGCCGTGGTCGACATGGGCAATGATGGCGATGTTGCGGAGGTCCATTCGGGGGTGCGCCTGAGAGAAGCGGGGCTTATAGAGAGCGCCTGCCGTATCGGCAATCGCCGGCCGGCGCGGCAGATTTCCCCGTATTAACAAAACTTTACGCGTGCTCGCGCCATCGCGGGGCACGGCGGCAGATGCAATTCGTTACAAAAATCGCGTCTCGTGAACCCAATTTATGCCCAGCCGTGCTAGGAACCAGCCGCCGCGGCCTTAAATAGGCCAAGGGAATTTGACCGCATGAACATCCGATTTTCCAGCGCCTTCGATACGGCCAACGTGCGCAAAATGCCAGCCGCGATCCGCAATCCCGATTCGCGCACGCGGCTCATCTTGAGCGTGCTGGGCGTGCTGGTGCTGCTTTTCGTCGTTTGGCGGCTGGTGGCGGCGCCGGCGGGAAACAAGCCGCGCGCGCTCCCGCCGCCGCCGGTCCGGATCGGCCAAGTGGCGCAATCGAACGTGACGGTGACCGAGCATACCTTGGGCACCGTGATCGCGAATGCCACCGTCGACGTGACCGCGCGCGTCACCGGCCAGCTGCTGTCCGCCGCCTTCAAGGAAGGCGACATCGTCCATGTCGGTCAGCTCCTTTTCCAGATCGATCCTCGGCCCTATCAGGCGACCCTGGCTCAGGCCAAGGCCCAGATGGCCAAGGACCAGGCCAGTCTCGTCAGCGCCCGCAACGACGCCCGGCGCTATAGCGCCCTGCTGGCGCAGGGAGCCGCCAGCCAGCAGCAGGTGGACCAGACCGTCGCCGCCGCCAAGGGCTTCGAGGCGACGGTCCAGGCCGACAAGGCCGCCATCCAGGCCGCGGCGCTGAATGTGGGCTACACGACCATCCGCTCCCCCATCGACGGCAAGACGGGGCCGATCCTGGTGCAGCCGGGAAACATGGTGATGAGCGGGAGCGGCGGCTCGCCGGCGTCGGGCTCGGGCACCAACGGCTCCGCGACAAGCACGTCGTCGCCGTCCGGCGGCGGCAATTCCAACACGCTGGTGGTGATCACCCAGGTCCAGCCGGTCAAGGTCTCGTTCTCGCTGTCGCAGTCCGACCTTCCCAGCATCCAGGCGCGCTGGCAGCAACACGCGCTGACGGCAACGGTCGACCGCCACGACGCCGAACACAAGCTGATCGAGGCGCCGGTGGACTTCGTCGGCAACGCCGTCAGCAACACCACCGGCACCATCGAGTTGCGCGCGACCTATCCCAACAGCGACAGCGCGCTCATCCCCGGCCAGCTGGTCGACGTGACGGTGGCGCTCAACACCCTCGATCATGCCCTGACCGTGCCGCACGACGCGGTCAACATCGGACCCGACAGCCGCTTCGTCTACCGGATCGGCCGCGACAACAAGGCCGAGCTCGTGCCGGTGAAGGTGCTGTTCGACGCGGGCGCGACCACAGCAGTGTCCGGCAACCTCAGGCCGGGGGACAAGGTCGTCACCGACGGCCAACTGCGCGTCGTGCCGGGTTCGCCGGTGAGCATTGCCGGCAGGCGCTCCGCCAAACGGCCATGAACGTCTCGGAAGTCTTCATCCGCCGGCCGATCATGACGGTGCTGCTCATGGCGGCGCTCGTGATCTTCGGCCTGTTCGGCTATTCGTCCCTGCCGGTCAGCGAGCTGCCCAACGTCGACTTCCCGACCATCGTGGTTTCGGCCGGCCTTCCCGGCGCCGATCCGGAGACGATGGCTTCGGCGGTCGCCACGCCGCTCGAGAGCCAGTTCTCCACCATCGCCGGCATCAGCTCGATGAGCTCCTCGAGCACCCAGGGCTCGACGCAGATCACCCTCCAGTTCGACCTCGACCGCAACCTCGACGGCGCGGCCCAGGACGTCCAGTCGGCGATCGCGGCGGCCCAGCGCCAATTGCCGCAGCAGATGCCGGCGCCTCCGACATACAAGAAAGTGAACCCCTCCGACCAGCCGATCATGTATCTGGCGATGGGGTCATCCACCCTGCCCTTGTCCGAGGTCGACAAATACGCCGAGACGCTGCTGGCGCGGCAGCTCTCCACGCTGTCGGGCGTGGCGCAGGTCAATGTCTACGGTTCGCAGAAATTCGCCGTGCGCATCCAGGCCGATCCGTTCGAGCTGGCGGCGCGCGGCATCGGCATCGACCAGATCGCCAGCGCCGCCAACGCCGCCAATCCGAACGTGCCGACCGGCACGTTGAACGGTCCGCAACAGGCCATCGTCGTGCATTCGAGCGGCCAGCTGCAAAGCGCCGAAGCGTTCAACCACCAGATCGTCGCCTACAAGAACGGCGCGCCGGTGCGCGTCCAAGACGTCGCCACCACGATCAACGGCGTCGAGAACCCCTATGTCGCCAGCTGGTACAATGGCCGGCGCGCCATCGTCCTCGCCATCCAGCGACAGCCCGGCTCCAACACCATCGAGGTCGTGGACGAAGTCAAATCGATCCTGCCGCGCTTCCTGCAGCAGCTCCCCGCGACGCTGAAGCTGGACGTGCTCTATGACCGCTCCATCTCGATCCGCCAGTCGGTGTCCGACGTGCAGACGACCTTGCTGCTGGCCGGCGCGCTGGTCGTACTGGTCATTTTCGTCTTTCTGCGCACGCTGTCGGCGACGATCATTCCCTCGCTGGCGCTGCCCATCGCGGTGATCGGCACCTTCGCCGGCATGGCCTATTTCGGCTACAGCCTCGACAACCTTTCGCTGCTCGCGCTGACGCTTTCCGTCGGCTTCGTCGTCGACGACGCCATCGTCATGCTCGAGAACGTGGTGCGCCATGTCGAGGACGGCGAACCGCCTTTCGAGGCCGCGCTCAAGGGCTCGCGCGAAATCGCCTTCACCATCCTGTCGATGACGGTGTCGCTGGCGGCGGTGTTCATCCCGCTGATCTTCATGGGCGGGATCATGGGACGGCTGCTGCACGAATTCGCCGTCACCATCGTGCTGGCGATCGTCTTCTCCGGCATCGTCTCGGTGACGCTGACGCCGATGCTGTGCGCGCGCATGCTCAAGCCCGAGCACAAGCGCAGTCACAACCGGTTCTACGAGTTCAGCGAACGCAGCTTCGAGCGCATGCAGAAGGGCTATGAGCGCACGCTGGGCTGGAGCATCCGCCATGCCCGCGCCGTCTTCATCGTTTTCCTGCTCAGCATCGCCGCCACCATCGGCCTTTTCTACGTGATGCAGCAGGATTTCCTGCCTGCCAGCGACCAGGGCCAGATCTTCGGATTGACGGAAGCGGCGAACGGCACCTCCTTCGCGCAGATGGTGCGCTACCAGCAGCAGGCGGCAGCCATCGTCGCGCGGGACCCCAACATCGACGGCTTCATGTCGGCGGTGGGCTCGGGCGGCTCGAGCAGCGGCGCCAACAGTGGACGCATCTTCGCCAGCCTCAAGCCCGTCGAGCGGCGCGCGCATAGCTGCCTGATCGGCAATTTGTTTTGTTGGCACGCGCTCTCGGCGGCGGAAGTCGCCCAGGAGCTCAGGCCCAAGCTGTCGCACATCCCCGGCATCAACATCTACATGCAGGTGCCGCCTTCGATCCGCATCGGCGGGCGGCTGACCAAGTCGCAGTACCAGTACACGCTGCAGGATCTCGACCAGGAGGAGCTGCAGACCTGGTCGATCAAGCTGATGAACGCGCTGAGCACCGCTGCGGGCTTCGTCGACGTGACCAGCGACCTGCAGCTCACGACGCCTTCGGTCAACGTCACCATCGACCGCGACAAAGCGGCCGCCTTGAACGTCACGCCGACGGCGGTCGAGACGGCTCTGGGCGCGGCTTTCGGCGGCGGGCAGATTTCCCAGATTTACGGGTCTTCGGACACCTATCAGGTGATCCTGGAGCTTCTGCCCCAATACCAGACCGATCCCACCGCGCTGTCGCGGCTTTACGTGTCGGCGAGCGACGGCACGCTGGTGCCGCTTACGGCGGTGACGAAGATCACCAGCGGCTCCATGCCGCTCAGCGTCAACCATCAGGGCCAGTTGCCGTCGGTGACAATCTCCTTCGATCTGGCTCCCGGCTATGCCCTGAGCGACGCGGTCAGCAGCATCGATCGCGTGCAGGCCCGGCTCGGCATGCCATCCACCATCGCCACCTCGTTCCAGGGAACGGCGCAGGCCTATCAGCAATCGACCAGCGGCATCGGATTGCTGCTGCTGGCGGCGCTGATCGTGGTCTATATCGTGCTCGGCATCCTCTATGAGAGCTTCATCCACCCGCTGACCATTCTCTCGGGCCTGCCTTCCGCGGCGGTCGGTGCCCTGATCACGCTCAAATTATTCAACGTCCCCCTGAGCCTCTATGCCTTCGTCGGCATGATCATGCTGATCGGCATCGTCAAGAAGAACGCCATCATGATGATCGACTTCGCCTTGACGCGCGAACGCAGCGAGCACGTGCCGCCGGAGCAGGCGATACAGGAAGCCGCGCTGATCCGCTTCCGCCCCATCATGATGACGACCATGGCCGCGCTGATGGGCACGCTGCCGATCGCGGTCGGGCTGGGCGCGGGATCGGAGACCCGCCAGCCTCTCGGCCTCGCGGTGGTGGGCGGGCTGATCTTGTCGCAGCTCCTGACCCTCTACATCACGCCGGTGATCTATATCGGGCTCGATCGGCTGGGCATGCGCATCGGCGAGTTCCGCGGACGGCCGGCGCGGCGCCTGCCGGCCGAGTAGCTATTTCCGCGTCATCCGGTCGATTTCCGCCAACTCCTGTGGCGTGAGCTGCCATGACGCAGCCTTGACGTTCGCCTCGACCTGCTCGGGCCGTGTGGCCCCGGCAATGACGCTGGCGAGCACGGGGTGGGAAAGCAGCCAGGAGAACGCCAGCTCCAGCAGATTGCGGCCGCGGGCGCGGCAGAATTCCTCCAGTCGCGCGACGATCGCCCAGTTCGCCTCGCTCATGTAGCGGTCGTTGAAGCGGCTGGTCCGGCCGAAGCGGGTATCCTTGGGCGCCGCTTCGCCGCGGCGGTATTTGCCCGTGAGCAGGCCGCTGGCGAGAGGGAAATAGGGCAGCAGCGACATCCGGCACGACTCGATTGCCGGCATCAGCTCCTTCTCCGCGTCGCGCACCAGCAGGCTGTATTCGTCCTGCGCCGAGACGAACGGCGTGAGCTTGCGGTCGCGGGTGATGGCTGTGGCGTCGCGCACGCCAGCGGCGGGCAGATTGGAACAGCCGATCGCGCGCACCTTGCCGGACGCGACCAGATCGTCGAGCGCGGCGAGGGTCTCCTCGAGCGGCGTCTTCCCATCCGGCGTGTGGTATTGGTAGAGGTCGATCCAATCGGTCCTGAGCCTTTTCAGGCTCGCCTCCACCGCACCCGCGATATAGCCGCGGCTGCCGCGGGCCTTGACGGCATCGTCATCCATCGCCATGCCGAATTTGGTCGCGAGCACGACGTCCTTGCGCCGGGGGCCCAGGATCTGACCGAGCTGCTCTTCCGAACCGCCGCGATTGCCGTAGACATCGGCGGTGTCGAGCAGCGTGATTCCCAGATCGAGCGCCCGGGTCACGACCTTGCGCGAGGACTCGAGGTCGAGAATGCCGAAATTGTTGCAGCCGAGACCGACGGTCGAGACCTCGATCGCGCTGGTTCCCAATCGACGCGTCTGCATGCAGCGACTCCCGTGCGGTGACAAGCCAGTGGAACAAGGAACCAGTGTAACAAGAAAAAGGGGCGCCGGTTGCCCGGCGCCCCGCTTTCGATTGACGTCCGGCTTGCGGCTTAGAACCGCGCGCCGACCGTGATGCCGACGTTGCGCGGCTCGCCGTAGAACACGCCGGTCCACAGGCCCGACGAAGAGCTCGTCAGGTACTGGCCGGTGACCTTGCTGCCGCCGAGCAGATTACGGCCATACAGCGCGACGTACCACTCATTGTTCGGCGCATTGAGCGTGAACAGCGCGTTCATGACGCTGTAGGACTTAATGCGGTCGGCCGAGTCGTTGAAGATGCGGCCCCAGCTCGCGGCCTGCCAGTAGAAGTCGCCGCGGCTGACCAAGTTGAACCCGCCGCCCACCGGCATCGTGTACTGGGCGCCGAAGCTGATCGTGTAGGGAGGCGTGTCGGCGAGCTGGTTGCCGTCGAGATTGACGGGCACGCCGGTCAGGCTGCCCCCGGTAGAGTCGTCCCAGGTCGCAAAGCCGCCGGGCAGGATGTACTTGCCCTGCGCGACTTTCGTGGCGAGGCCCGCGGCCACGAGCTTGTCGTAGATGCCCGTGCTGCAGGTACCGTACGCCGCATTGGGAACGCCGGCCCCAGACAGACTATTGATGCCGCCGGGCGGCGCGAAGAACAGCCCGCCCGTGAACAAGCTCAGTGTGCCGAAGTCGGCAGAGACGTTGCCCGTTCCGCCCGGAGCGTTGTCATACAATACGCAGTTCTGGGCGTTGGTCGTGGTCAGCGTCGCATCCTTCACCACCAGCCCGTAGCTCAGTCCGGCTCCAGGATTGCGGGTGTCGATCTGCGACGTCTGTCCGACCTTGGACTGCGTCCAGCCGGCGCTCAAGTTGAACTGCCACTTGTCGGTCGGCGCCCACACGAACTCGCCCTCGAAGCCGTTGAGGAAGGAGTTGATGTTGGTGTTGACCGAGGTGTTCGAGATGATCGACGAGATCTGGTAGTTCCCGTAGTCGTAATACCAGGCGGTCAGGTTCGCCTGCAGGCGCCCGTCGAGCAACGTGTTCTTGGCGCCGATTTCGTAGGCGTCGATCGATTCCGGCTTGTAGACGAAGGGCACGCCGATATTGCCCGGCTGCACGCCGGGGTTCGAGCCGCCGGCCTTGTAACCGCGCGAATAGGACGCGTAGATCAAGGTCTGATCGGTGAAGCTCAGCTTGGGCGTCCAGTCGATCACCGCGCGACCCGTGAGCTGCTCGAAGTCGCGATGCGTGTTCTGGTAGATGCCGGGCGTGTTGGTCGCCGCACCAAGGTCGCAGCCCGCCTGTTGCGGATTGCCCGCTGCGAACTCGCCGTAACAGGTCTGCATGGCCGCGGTGGCGTCATTCGATCCGATGGGCATGAAGCCGTTGAAGATGCGGATGCCGCCGGTGTAGTCCTTGATGTCCTGGGTGCCGCGCAACCCGATCGTCACCTTCAAGGTGTCGGGAATTGCCGTCCAGTAGGCCTCACCATAGATGGCCTTGGAATCGACGTTGCTGCGCTCGGTGTTGTTGTCGTAGTACGGCGTACCGAAGATGCAGCCCGTCGTATTACATCCCGGGACAGGCTCGCCAAGTAGCGCAAGCACCGGCCCGAGTATTCCGCCGATCAGGGTCTGGCCGTAGTCCAGCGTGTTGGCGCCCACGAAGTAATCGCCGGCGGCGTCGTATTTCAGATAGTAGGCGGCGAGCATGAAGTTCAGCGGGCCGTCGAAATTGGTATTGAAGCGAAGGTCCGCCGACCACTGCTTGGAAACGCCGTTCGACTGGTCATAGGCGAACGGATTGCTGGTGTAGCGGTTGATCGAGCCGCCGATGATGCCGTTGTTGGTGAAGTTCGAGGTCGGCAGTGTCCCCGGCGTGGGCGGATTCAGTATGAAGGCATAGGGACCATTGACCGGATCGGCGAAGGAAGGCGGAACCAGGCCGCCCGCGGCATAAGCCTGCAAAGTCGATGCGAACACGAACTCGCTGGTGGCGAGCTTGACGGGATCGAACGGAGCGCCGGGCGAGTTGGTGTAGCTTTCCTGGGATTTGATCTCGCCGTCGGCGTAGCCGCCCACCAGAGTCATGTCGAGCCAGTCCGCCCATTTCTGCTTCACTTCCCCGGTGATCGAATTGCCGCGGCCCTTCGTCGTGGGCGTGAAGTCGGAGTTGATCGTGCGCGGATTGCTCGGAACCGCGCCCGGAGGCGCGACATAGGCTTGCGTAAGATCGAACAATCCGAGCAGAGCAGCCGCCGGACCGAGCACCGGCCCGAAGACTTGCAGCGTCGCCTGGCTGCTGACGGGAATGTTGAAGAACGTGGCGTTCGGATTCACCGGCTGGTTGGCGAGTTCGTCCGGCAAGCAACCCAGCACGCCCGACGGGTCGGTGTGGCAGAGCTGTTTCTCGCCGCGCATGCGCGTGTCGTTCTCATCGCCATGTTCGACGATGACATCGACGGTCGTGTCGTTGGTCGGTTGCCAGCGAATGCTGCCGCGCGCGGACCATTGGTCGCGCGAGTCGGGGTGCGCATCGCCCGCGGCGGCATCGACGTTGGTGTCGTAGCCGTCATGGCGGATCCAATCGGCCGCGACGCGCACGCCGAGCTGGCCGTCGATGATCGGCATGTTGACCATGCCCTTGATCTCGGAGGTGTTGTAGGTGCCGTAGCTGGCATCGATGCTCGCGGCGAAGGCGTCGAGCTTGGGACGGGCCGAGAAGACGTTGACGGCGCCGCCGGTCGCACCGCGTCCGTACAGCGTGCTTTGCGGGCCGCGCAGCACTTCGACCCGGTCGATGTCGTAGAACTGGCCGGAGTCGACGGGCGCGGACTCGTAGAAGATGTCGTTGATGTTGAAGGCGATGCCGGATTCGGCGTCGCCGGAGATCACCTGGGTGCCGATGCCGCGGATCGCGAAGTTCGTGCCGGTGAAGTTCGTCTTGCTGTAATAGACGTTCGGCGTCGAGAACTGGATGTCCTTGAACTGATTGACCTGGTGGGCGGCGAGATCCTGCGCCGTATAGGCCGTCACCGCGATCGGCACCGATTGGATGTCCTCCGAACGCTTTTCGGCGGTCACAACCACGGTTTCGATCTGCGCGAATGCCGGTACCGTGAATGCGGTGGTAACGAGCAATGCACCAATGAAGGTAAGGGACTGGCTCGTCCCCAGCGAACGCTTCGCAGGCATTTTGAACTCCCCGTTGCGACCCCTTTATCGGCGGGGTCATGAAATTGCCAAGTACGCCCCGCTCACCCCGAGCGGACCCAGTCGACGCAATTAGGCGTATGAAGATTGAGGGAATGTCAGCATAGGGGCAAGGGGATTATCCCTGTGCGCACAGGCCCCTGCGCTACTTCGGCCAACATTTGTACCTAATATGCCACACCGAAGATGCAGGCGGGCGGGCATTCCTGCAACATCCCCGCGCGGCCGCTAAGCATCTGAAACACAAGCGCGAATGGCACGCGTGCCAGGCGAAGCCGCGAGGGCGTCGTTCCGGTCTCTACTATCGATTGTCAGAGATGGCGGGGAAAGGGTGCGAACGGGAACGGCCGCTCGTCGCGAATGAAGACGATGAACGCCAAAAGCTCCCAGAGATACTGCACCAGACCGAGCGTGAAGCCCTTGAGCTCGTCGTTGACCCGGCCGCTGACGGCGAGGATCGCGAACTGGGCCACGCCCAGGACGAAGACCAGCCACAGCGCCATCCAGGCGACAAGCGCGAAAACGAACGCATAGGCGAGGCGCACGACCGGGAATGGCTGGTGCGTGGGCACAGGCAGAGGCTGACTGGCAGCGGCGCCTTGGCTCGAATCGGACATGGAGGCCTCCATTGGCGGCATCGCCGCTCCCTTAACTTGGCCCCGGCCGGCCGCCGTTCAAGGGGCGCCAGTGCCAAATCCGTCGCGCATCAGGGCCGCTTCGACCAGGGGCAGGCGGTCGTTTCCGAAATACATATCGTCGCCATCGACGAACATGGTCGGCGAGCCGAAGCCGCCGCGCGCGATCACCTCCTCCGTATTGGCCTTCAGACGCTCCTTGATTTCTGCCGAGCCGGCGCGTGAGAGGATATCTTCCGGGTCGAGGCCGGTGGCCGCGATCGTCTCTTCCAGCACCTCGGTCTGGCCGATGTCCTTGAGGTCGCGCCAATAGGCCTCGAACATGGCGCGGGACAATTCCACCAATGCGCCCTGCTCCTGGGCTGCGAGCACGCAGCGCATTGCTGTGACGGCGCGGACCGGAAACACAGCAGGCTTGCCGATGACGATGCCCGCGAGGCGCGCCCAGTCCTGAAGGTCTTTCCCGGAATAGGACGCTTTGCGCGGATCGGGATGGGCGCGGCGCTCATAGACCTCTCGATTGACCGCATTGAAGACGCCGCCCACCAGGATCGGCTTCCAGACGATCTGTGCGCCCGTGCGCCGTGCGACGTCGTGAATCCGCGTAAAGGCGAGATAGGTCCAGGGCGAGGAGACGTCGAAGAAGAATTCCAGACGTGCCAAGGTCCACCTCTGCTTTCGGTACGCCCGCGGCACACCGGTTAGCGCGACTATACCGAACCGCGTCCCGCTTTGAACCAACCGGGCCATGGAAGGCGGCCCCGGCGTGGCACGGGGGTTGCTGTCCTGGCGAGCGACACCATTGCCAGAGCCCATCATGTTGAAGCGTCTTGCGATCTCTGCCGCACTCCTCGCCGCCACCGCGAGCCTGGCCGAAGCCGGCTCGTACGACGCCGCGAGCAACTACAACGCTCCGATCGGCCTGAGCTCGACCTCGCAGAACGCGCCCGTGAATTCGTCGCTGCGCGATGCCAACGGCAATCTCGAAGTCGTCAACGGCCAGATCACCTCCTCGTCGTTCGCCGAAGTGGGCGGCGTGCAGAACTTCACGCCGGGCCAGAGCGGCTTCGGCGGCGGCGTCAACGGCCAAGCGACCGCGATCGGCAACCAGCTCAACGTCGTCACCGCGGGCTCGAACAACATCGTCATCGTCGACTCCGTCCAGACCAACAACGGCGATCAAAACGCCAACAACAACGTGCACTGAAGAAAGCGAAGGGGAGGCCCCATCCCATGACCGCGCGCGGACGAAAACACCTGATGATGCCACTGGCGATGGTGCTCGCGCTGATCGCCCTGGAAGGCTGCATCAGCACGACGCCCGAGAGTGACGGGCGCTACACCGTTCCCATCGGCGGCTCGCCGGTGATCAGCAACGAGACTCCCTATTCGCAGGCGCTGCGCTGCATGGGCCGCTACACCGCCCAGCGACCGCTGCGCATCGCGGTGGGCCAGATCGCCGACTACACCGGCAAGAACGAGAGCGACAATTCGGGCCGCAAGCTGACGCAGGGCGCCGCGCTGATGGCGATGTCGGCGCTCGCCAAGTCCGGCGTGCAGCTGGTCGAGCGTTTCGACACCTCGGTCGCCGAAATGGAGCTCAAATACGCCAGCAGCAAGCTGATCGGCAACGACAAGCCGCAGGTGGCGCCGGGTGACTATCGCCGCATCCTGGCCGGCTCGATCCCGGGCTCGGACTACTACATGGTCGGCGGCATCACGGAGCTCAACTTCAACATCCGCTCCGAAGGCGCCAATGGCGACGGCGGGCAGACCACGACCAACGGCATCAAAGGCTCGGCCAGCGCCAGCCTCTATGTCATGAATGTCGGCCTCGACCTGCGCCTCGTCGACACCAACACGCTGCAGGTCGTCGACGTGATCTCGTACCAGAAGCAGATCATCGGCCATCAGATCCAGGCCGGCGTGTTCGACTTCCTGGGCCAGACTTTCTTCGACGCCTCGGTCGGCGAAAGCGCGCTCGAGCCGGTGCAGCTCGCGGTGCGCTCGGTGGTGGAGCGCGCGGTGCTCGAGATGACCTCGCGGCTCTACCGCATTCCGTCGAACGCCTGCGCCTCCAATCTCGACACCGACAACGATCCCTTGGCCGACGCAACCGACAAGAGACGCCCCCAACCCGAGCCCCAGCCGGTCGAAACCTATCGCCCCGCGACCGCGATGAAAGAGGAGAAGCACAATGACCAATCTCGCCAGGACCCTTATCGCTGGTACAGCAATCCTGATGATTCCGATGGCGGCCTACGCGGACGGGTTGACTAGCACCCACGCGAACGGCCTGCCGGTGATGCAGGTCGGCGGCGGCTCGGGCCCGAACACCAGCCCGAACGTCCAAGGCTTGCCTGTGATGCAGGTTTCGCGCACCGGTCCGAACACGAGTCCCAATGTTCAGGGCCTTCCCGTGATGGAAGTCGGGCCCAGCGGTCCGAACACCAGCCCGAACGTCCAGGGCCTGCCCGTGATGGAAGTCGGCCCCAGCGGTCCGAACACCAGCCCGAACGTCCAGGGCCTGCCGGTGATGGAAGTCGGGCCCAGCGGTCCGAACACCAGCCCGAACGCAGCCGGCTTGCCGGTGATGACGGTG